>OGUD01000044.1_pt1 | contig 117480 bp, 92 predicted proteins | sample 1573671 | NCBI WGS metagenome assembly OGUD01 (sample SAMEA2582065, study PRJEB24529) | metagenome | biome: Human gut stool | place: China | collected 2011 | reverse complement strand
TTGCCAAGACTGGTATATTATTCAACAAAAACAAGGAGAACATACACATGAATCAGAACTTATATTCAAGACATTACATGTACATGTATTACGGACGTACACGGCTATAAACATGCAAGGATAGTGCATTAGGTTATAGCTTGTAGGTCTTTTAGTCTAGTGCATAAAACCAGAATATAAGAGAAGATTTTACCTACATTGCATCTTATTAAATTGGAGATATCGCACTGGACATTGAATGTTTGGTGCGATTTTTTATGTTTACAAGAAAGAGGTGCAGAAAATGAGTGATTTAATTGAACTTAAACTGATAACAAGAGAAGATGCTGAATGTCTGCATAAACTGCAGATAGAAGCGTTTATGCCCTTATATGAAAAATATCAGGATGATGCTACAAGTCCGGCGAAAGAAAGTCTTGAAACAATAACGAAGAAGATAGTTGATGATAATTCGGATTTCTATTTTATTTTGTTTAATGGTGAGAAAGCTGGAGCTGTAAGAGTTAAATGGCATAAAGGGCAAAAAGTACACAAGAATGTAAATTGGATATCTCCTATTTTTGTTATTCCAAAGCTTAAAAATAAAGGAGCTGACAGTAACGTAATCAAACAATTATTTGATATTTATCCGAACACAATAGAATGGTGGTTATCTACTATTAAGCAGGAAGAGAAAAATTGTCATTTGTATGAAAAATGTGGATTTGTTCGAACTGGAGATGAAATAGTTGTAAAAGAAAATATGACATTAGTTTTTTATGTAAAGAGTTATATTGAGGTAAGGAGATTTAAGGAAGAGGATGCCCAAGAGGTCAGAAATCTTATTGTCAGGAATTTCTTAGAGGTTAACAGTAAAGATTATGGCATATCAGCAATGGAGAAACTTGCAAAGACTTACGATGCGAAAAAGGTTCTGAATGTGGCAAGTTATGCGCATATGTATGTATGTGAATTTGATGGAAAAATAATTGGAACAGGTTCTATATCAAGTTTTTGGGGAAGTGAAACAGAAAGTATACTTTTGTCCATTTTTGTTCTTCCGGAGTTTCATGGAAAGGGTGTTGGAAGAAAAATCATAAATACATTAGAAACGGATGAATTTTATGTAAGAGCAAGCAGAATTGAGATACCGGCATCCATTACAGCAACGGAGTTTTATAGAAAATTTGGATATGATTACAAAAATGGTGTTAAGGAATTGGATAATGAGCATCATTACAGATTGGAAAAGTTAAAGGAGGCAGGGTTGAAATAACAACAGATAATCAATTATTTTTATTTATCCTTGCAGAAGCATTAGTTCTTATATTAGGATACTATCTAAGGAAAGTACCCATGACAGGGCGTTAAGCGTCCTGGGGACGCTTGTTTAGCGCCGACCGGAGCGTAGAGGTAGCCTCCCGAATTTTATGATACCGGGCAACCGGAATACATAGGAAGGGGTGCTATGTGCCAGTGGCACCTGCTTAACACCGACCGAAACGGAGTGTAGACGTGGCGCCGATGACGGCTTATGAGATCATTTCGATTTTCATTGGGATATTAGCATTGCTGATGTCATTTGGTAGCTTGATTGTAGCGTTGCTTGCCTTTCTCGATAAAGAGGAAAGCTCTTCGAGGAAGAGCAGGCAAAAATAAAAATGCCTATCCTGTCTGCCAACAGGATAGGCGGTGTCCTTAAGGACATTCATTAACCTAAACTCGGAGCATCCACCTTTGGAGTGGGTGCTTTCTGTTTAATTAGGTATTATCATCTTATGTCTGATAATTCAAGAGGTTTCACTAATTTGGATAATTTGTTCTGGCTTATTGAAAAAGGAGACTGCACTTATGTGGAAATAACTAAGAAAATTTCCATCCCCACTTGTAATCCCCATTCATCCATACTATAATAATCACATGGCAGCAGTTTGGCACCCACTATTTGGTAAGTCGAGACAGTCATTATAATATTTTTAAGAATTGCGAGAGTGCAAAGTACATAGCAATTCGGAATCATAGAGGTCAAAATACTTGTTGACATAGACATCTTTATATGCCGCTCTGATTCCAGAATATAAAGATTTTAATAAAATACAATATGCCGAAAGCCAGTATATATTTTATATTAGGTTTTCGGCGTTTATTTTTAATATAAAAATTCTTTGAAATTCCCAATTATATAAAAAAGTCCTTCGGGCAGGAATGTACTGTGGCAGAACCGAATTATGTAGATTAGGCGACATGCAGCAGGAGGATAATTTTTCAAAGAAAAATCCTTTCTTATTAATAACCTTGCGATGAATTTAAGTTTACCGCCAGACCGAAGCAGGAACTATAATTAGGAAGCAGAAATATTTAAATGAGCAAAAAACAGGATGAAAATTACATATTTTAAGCTTAGTATTAGAATATAAGGAGTGGATTAAATGGAAAATGCACAAAAGAACCGAGTTCTTGAAATTCTTGATTATTGGAAAACGGTAGAATTCTTAGGTCAGAATGATATTTTGCAGGAGAGTCCTGAGAATAAGAAGCTTATTAAGAAGATTGAAAAAGGGGAAAGCGTCAAGGCTCAGAAGATTGAGATTTTCTCTGATTTGCTGCTTCCGTATATTAGTGTGGAAGAAATTTTAGAAAAAGATAAGGAAAAGTATGCACGTTTTCCTTCGGATGGTGGTGAGGTTTCTTTCTGCATAGGAAAAATAGAGCGGAACACGGTAGTTGAGTATCTTGAAAAATTTGTTGAAAAGAAAGATGAAAGGCCGGAAATCGCATATCCTAAAAAGAGTGCGGTTGCATGGTGTTCGTTTAAGACAAGCAGTGAAGGTGTGTATGCTGCGAAGAGCTTTCAATTATCGCCTATACTGTGGGCGATTACAAAATGGGAGCAGGCAAGAACACAGAATAATCACGACTTTTATCTCAATACAAAGGAATATGATGATGTCATTGCTATGTTTGATGAAAAGCTGCAGGAGCAGAATGTGAGTGATTTCCTTGCCGATATATACGAAACGATTTACAAGGAGTATGTGCTACGGCAGTTTCCCGATATCCCGAAAGAGACAATGGGATTTATTGAATATAACAGATATGCCAATGATGAAGCTAAAGATAAAGACGAAGATTCAACGGATTATACGGATTTGGGAAAAAGCTTCTTTTTAAATGATATCATTCAGTTGTCAAATCTTGTAGGCAGCGATAGCTTTGGCGATGGAAGCGAATATGAAAGAAAAGTGATTGAGTATATTCTTTCCGCATATGAAAAGTCTAAAGATATTGAAAATTTATCAAAAACGGTCATTTCACCGGATGTCAGGGAAGATAGGATGAAGGCTTTTTTTGATAATATTCTTAATGTTGCCGGTTCACCTAGAGGAAAATGGCCTGCTAAATTCATGCCGGCATTAATGCAGCAGGTTGCTGTTAATATTGCTATTAAACAGGATGGAAGTGCGCCTGTTTTTTCGGTAAATGGACCTCCGGGAACAGGAAAAACGACATTGTTAAAGGAGATTATTGCAAGTAACATTGTGGAGAGAGCTAATTTGCTGGCTAAGAATGGAGAGGACCCGGATTCGATATTTGAAAAGCATTCGTTTTCACATGGGCCGCTTGAAGCGAAAGGAAATTCCTATTATCAATACGCTCCTCATTACTATTCTGTAAAAATAGATGAAATTAACAATTACAGCATGTTGGTCACATCGTGCAATAATGCAGCCGTAGAGAATATTACTATCGATCTTCCGAAAGGAAAGGATATTCTTGAAAGTCTTGAGCCGTCAAAGGACGATGATGAGGAAATTAAACGCGGTCTTAATGAAATCCATGATTTGTTTGATAAAGCTAAGACAGACGATGTAGAGATAATAACACGTTATGGAAAGAGCCATGAGGAGCCGGATATTTATTTTACGCGCTATGCGGATAAGCTTTTAGGTACGGATGGCTGCTGGGGCTTGATATCTGCTCCTTTTGGCAAAAAAGCTAACATTCGTAAATACTGTAATTCGGTTTTAAATCCTTTTGTGGAAGAATACAGGTCAAATGATGTCAAAGAGCAGCATAAAGCAAAATATTTGAAAGTGAGGGAACAGTTTTTAGCCCAGTATAAATTAGTAGAACGCTTGAGGGAAGAATTGGAAGAGGTTTGTGATGCAGCAAGCTTGGTACCGTTAAATGTTCAGGCAATGGATTCTGACGAATTATCAAGGAAGATAAATGGTATCGAAGATGAGGTAAGAAAGCGTAATTCAGAGCTGTTTGCTGTACAAAAAGAGCTGATGGAGCTTGAGGAAAGCAGACCAAGAGGGATTTTTGCAAAGTTTAAGGAGACAACTACAAGAGATGCACTTATCAAAGAAAAGAATGAAACAATTTCAAGACTTAGGTTAGACATTAAGGCTTTAAATGAAAAATTGTCGGAAATAAAACCCTTCACGGAGTATCAGAAGCTTATGAAGAGATATACGAGCGGACAGAAGAAAATGACTCCGATAGATGCAGCTTTTATGGAGAAATATGTTTCTAAGGATGATAAGCTGTCAACTAAGGCACAGATAACCAATCCATGGTTCACTGCACAGTACAATAGAGAGCGTGAGAAGCTGTTCCTATATGCTTGTAAATTGCACAAGGAGTTTGTCATAACTTCTAAGTGCATGCGAAGCAATATTATAAATCTTATGATAGCATGGAATCTGTTTGATGATTGCGCTGAGAGAATGAACCCGGAAGACAGGGAAGAAGCGATGCCATATATGCTTCAAAGCATCTTTTTGCTTACACCTGTAATTTCTACGACCTTCGCATCTGCACAGACATTTCTTGGGGATATAAAAAAGAGCGGAGTGCTGGGAACGCTTATTGTTGATGAAGCGGGACAAGCACAGCCGCAGATGGCTGTTGGCGCAATGTTCAGATGCAGAAAAGCTATTATTGTCGGCGATCCGAAACAGATTGAACCGGTTGTCACAGCGGAGACCGATATGATAAAGCAACTATTCACATCAAAGCTGCTGTCAAGTTATAAGGATAAGAAGATTTCTGTTCAGGCTTTTGCCGATTACATAAATCCTTACGGAACATATCTTGGCAAGGATGATGAGAAGGAGTGGGTAGGCTGTCCGTTGGTGGTTCATAGACGCTGCATTGACCCTATGTACACGATTTCTAACGTGCTATCATACGATGGAACCATGAAGCAGCAGACCGGAGCACCTAAAGAGGAACGTGTAAAGACTTTTATTTTAGATAAGAGCTGCTGGATTGATGTTTCCGGTGTTGAAAATTCAGAAACAAAGGATCATTTTGTAAGGGCACAAGGCGAAATTGTTCTAAAGCTTTTGGCAGAAAAATTCAAAAAGGATTCACGTGATATTCCGAAGCTTTTTATCATCACGCCTTTTACATCGGTAAAAAACGGAATCTTAGACATGATAAGAAAATCTGAGTTATATACCAAAGAGCCTAGGGTTAAAAAATGGCTGGATGACAATAATGTCGGTACGGTTCATACTTTTCAGGGTCAGGGAACGGATGAAGTCATATTTTTACTCGGATGCGATAAAAATTCTACAGGTGCCGCAAATTGGGTAAACAATAACATCGTAAATGTCGCAGCTACAAGAGCAAAATTTAGGTTCTATATGATAGGCGATAAGTCTGTATGGACATGTAAGCCTGTAAGGGTTGCAAGGGAATGCACAGGAGAAATAATTACTGCTAAGGAGCTCGAAGAACTGCTCGGCTATAATACAGAGAATACAAAAGAGCCGATTAAACCGGGAGTTATGCTGCTTGCGGGCATCGCAGAAGAAATAAGTAACACAAATGAAACCAAAGGAAAAGAAGCTGATGACGAAACCAAAGTAACAAAAGAAGAAAAAGCAGTTATGGAAAACAAAACTGTTAATGGAGAAAAAAATGTTAAGGGCGATAAGTCTGTAGTGAAAAAAAAGAATATGATATGTCCGGAATGTGGAAAACAACTGGTTGAAAGGAATGGAAAATTCGGTAAATTCATGGGATGTTCCGGCTTTCCGAAGTGCCGTCACACGGAGCCGGTGTAGTATTGCATGATAATTTTTAATAATGCTCGGAGAATATTTTAAATCCATTTAAGGTTCGCATCATATACTTCCTTTTGAGGATAGATAATTGCAGGTCTTTCCTAAGGAGGTAGTGTCGGATGAAAAGAAACAAAAGTGAAATTATATATTATACGATATTTTTTCCTGCATTGTTTGCAATCAGTGTGTATGTGTTGCTGGACACATTCGTGATACCGCATGAAATATCACGAATAGAGACTGTGACAGAGAATTCAGAGTTCGACAGTGGGCAGCAGAATCATGCTTTATTTGATAAATCAAACATTGATGACATATCGGAAACAGGAGATATTGCAGAAAATAACATATCAGAAATGGGAGATGCTGCGCAAGATAACATATCAGAAATAGATAATGTATCGGAAACAGAGAATATATCGGACACATCATCATCCGATGGCATATATACGGATAATTCTTATCAGGATGATAATATATCCATTAACATCACAACGCAGGTATATGACGATACGACAGTATATATAGCTGACATAGTGTTAAACAATGCCGGATATTTAAAAACAGCGCTGGCAGATGATACATTTGGCACCAATATAACTGAAAAGACTTCAACGCAGGCTGAATCAAAAAATGCAATCCTGGCTGTCAATGGTGACTTTTACGGAGCAGATAAGAAAGGCTATGTGATAAAAAATGGAGTTGTTTACATGGATAGTGTGTGGGATGACTCAGAATATGATGATTTGGCTGCCTATGCGGATGGAAGCTTTGAGATAATCAATGAGGAAAATATTTCAGCGCAGCAGCTTGTAGACAATGGTGTCGTTCAGTTGTTTGCTTTTGGTCCGGCACTTGTTGAAAACGGACAGATAGTTGTGGATGAGAATACAGAGGTCGGCAAGGCGATGGCGAGCAATCCAAGAACGGCTATTGGAATTATAGATGAGCTTCATTATATTTTTGTCGTTGCGGACGGAAGAAGCAGTATGTATGATAAGCGGTATTGGATGGCAGGATGCGTCTTCGCGGTGAGTGCGGTGATGGCTGGCTGTATTGCCGATAGAAAAGCATGCAGTTCGAAGGAGGATAAAAATGAATGAAATGATATTAGAAAATGGTCGTCCTAAGGATTTGACAGGGAGATTGGAAAAAGAGATAAGAGTATATGATTTGCTCGACAGATTAGGTATTCAATATCAGCGCGTTGACCATGAGGCTGCTGATACTATGGAAGCTTGTGTTAAAATAGATGAGATTTTAGCGCCGGCAGTGATATGTAAGAACCTATTTCTTACTAATTCCGCCAAAACGGATTATTATCTTCTCATGCTGTGTGCGGATAAAAAGTTCAAGACAGCGGAAGTATCCAAGCAGATTGGCGCATCGAGATTGTCATTTGCCGATTCGGATAAGATGCTTGAATTTTTGGACATAACGCCGGGCTCGGTCAGTGTGATGGGGCTTATGAATGACCATGAACATAAAGTACATTTAATAGTCGATGAGGATGTATTTAAATCGGAATATTTTGGATGCCATCCATGTATCAACACATCAAGCCTAAGAATTAAAACGAGTGATGTTTTTAAGAAGGTATTGCCGGAGCTTGGAGTTACATATAAATGTGTGACTATAAATACAGTGATATAGGCAGCAATTTATAAAATACAGATGTGAAGTATCGGTTCTATATGAGCAGGAAGCAAAAGCAGCTTGCTAATATCAGTTATGATGAATTTTATGTAGTATGAGGAGAAGAGATGAAGTTATTATTCGGAACAGGAAATACAGCAAAGCTTTCAGCTATGAAGAGCAGGCTTGAAAAAATAGATATTGAATTGATTGGTTTAAACGATTTGAAAATGTCAGGAATGAGTATTCCTGATGTTGCCGAGACGGGAAAAACACCTCTTGAAAATGCAAGGATAAAGGCAATGGCTTATTATGAGGCATTTAAAGTGCCTGTTTTTTCGTGTGATCAGGGATTGTTTTTTGATAATGTTCCTGATGAGGTTCAGCCGGGAGTACATGTGCGCAATGTGAATGGAAAATGCCTTTCGGATGACGAGATGTTAGAATACTACATAGGACTTGTAAAAAAATATGGCAATGGAAGGCTGATTGCGAGATATAAAAATGCAATATGCTTTGTAAAAGATGAGAAACATATCTACGAAGCTATGTATTCATCCATGAAGAGCGAGCCTTTTATAATGGTTGACATGCCGCATAGTCCGATAAGAGAGAAAGGTTTTCCGCTTGACAGTCTGTCGATAGAGATGAAGACAGGCAAATATTATTATGATTTGTCTGATGAAGAATTAAAGCAGTTTGCTGTCGAGGATGGAGTCCTTGAATTTTTCAAGAGTATATTATAAAAGAGTGTATTATAAAAATATATGATGATATCAGGGTCAAAAGGTCAAAAAGCCGTTCGTGCTTGCACGATTAGGCTTTTGAACTTGGGACCCGCAAAACATGAGGAAGCAGCGATTTATGCGGTAAATCAGCGGATTCCGAATGTTTTAGAATTGCGGGAGCTGTTCTACAGCGGAGCAATTCGAAGATATCAAATGAGGGGCAAAATACCTTTTGACCCTCATATCCTATTATACAAAAAACGTGTGAAAATGATTTCTCACTTCCACACGTTTATTCAGACATTCATGGCTTTTATAAGCTGTATTAACTTAAAGCGGTCTTTTAAGCCTGCCTGTCACGGCTTGATTTTACATATAATCTCTTAATACTCCATGGTCTCTTAATAGCTTTTCAATGGCTGTTCCCTTTATCTTCTTGATTATAGGCTTCTTGAGTGCGTTGAGCGGTCCTGGAAGCTCAATTTCAAGCGGAGATTTTCCATCCATGAGCTTTACTGAGCTGTCAAGCAGCTCTCTCACATCATATACACTGCCCCATACCTCCGGAACGCCTCTGTCAACTCCGAGAAGTCCGTATACAGCCTCCATAGCTGTTCTCACAGAATACTCTGTTGTAAAGATCGTATCTCTCGGTGTCTCGGCAAACTGTCCGAGGAATGCGAAGTTCACGCATCCATCAGGGATGACATCAGGACGGTCTCCTTTTCTTCTTGGCATGAAGAATGCAGTAATATAAGGCATCATTGTAGGCACTGATACAACCTTATCTCTTGCAAGCTCGTCAATTTGGTCTACAGGAATTCCAAGATGATATAACCACTCAGCTGCAATCTCCTCACCTGTACACTCCTTCATAGGCTTCTTTACATAATCGCCCGGAACATCTGTGAACAGGCTGTATACCCATACGCATACTTCTTCCTTCTTCTGCTCTTTGAACTGTCCCTGTCTGTTGATTGTCCAGCTTAGTAACCACTTAGAATCCTTGCAGCTTACAATACCGCCTGTAACAACATTTCCTGTTCTTGGGTCTCTCTTACATATCTTCTTGATTGCATTTATGATTGTCTCATCAGAAGTTGTAACTGTAGCTGACTCCCAGTTAGTCTTGGATATATCTGAGCAGAACTTCTCAGGATGTCCAAAATCAGGGCTCTGCTTTGCGATATTCTTCCAAAGGCTCCATACACCGCTTGTTCTGACCTCAGCATCACCAACAGGTGCCTGTGTATGTGAACCGTAGATTGTGCTCTCCGTACAGCTTCCGTTGGTTACAAATACCATATCGTTCTCTGTAAGATCGATAATCTTCTCCTCTCCCTTGTGTCTGCATATAATTCTCTTTGCAACCTTCTTTTCGCCTGTTATATCAAATTCAACATTCGTTACCTCTGTGTTGAACTCGAATTTAACACCTGCCTTCTCAAGGTACTTCTTCATAGGAAGGATAAGTGATTCATACTGATTATACTTTGTAAACTTAAGCGCACTAAAATCAGGAAGTCCGCCGATATGGTGGATAAATCTCTGGAAATATAGCTTCATCTCAAGAGCACTGTGCCAGTTCTCAAATGCGAACATTGTTCTCCAATATAACCAAAAATCGGATTTGAATACTTCATCATCAAATACATCCTCGATTGTCTTGTCATAGAGATCCTCATCCTTTGTAAAGAACAGCTTCATAATCTCCATGCAGCCCTTCTGGCTTAAGTTGAACTTGCCATCTGTATGTGCATCCTCACCACGGTTAACTGTCGCACGGCACAATGAGTAATTAGGGTCATGCTTGTTCAACCAATAATACTCATCAAGAACCGATACGCCCGGTGTCTCGATTGAAGGAATGCTTCTGAACAAATCCCACAGACACTCAAAGTGGTTCTCCATCTCACGTCCGCCACGCATTACATATCCTCTTGTCGGGTCATTTATACCATCGCAGGCACCACCTGCAACATCCATCGCCTCAAGAATATGAATATTCTTTCCCGGCATCTGTGCATCTCTTACAAGGAAGCATGCAGCGGCAAGTGATGCAAGTCCGCTTCCTACAAGGTACGCTGACTTCCCATCGACGCCTTCCGGCTTCTCAGGACGTGCAAAGGCTTCATAATTACCATTCGTGTAGTAAATTCCTTTGCTGTTCTTCTCATACCTTCCGCGCTCCGTGTTGCGAAACTGCTTAAGTTCTTCCTTTCTCTCCTCCGGCATTCCCTTTTTTTCAGTGCTTTTTGGGGAATCACCCTGCTTGCACTCACCATTTTTCTTCTTAACCGCATTCACTGCTGCTACACCTGCTCCGATAGCAAGTACTGACGCAACAAGCTTCATTTTTTTCTTACCTTTACTCATATTCTTGTCCACCTTTCTATTAGTAATCTTAATTTCTTGCATTTTCCATCAGCTCAGTTACATGAACTATGGTGAATTCAGTGCAGTCAATCTGCATTTTTTCTTTAGCTGCTTTCTTCATGCTGATTTCTTTGTGCGTATCGTCTTTACTGTGCTTAGTACAACGCAGATGTTTAACACACCGTCAAGCACAAGGTTGATACCGATTATCCATGCCGCCATTGTCTGTGCTGCGAACGGAATAACCATAAGTATTATGCCCACTATTGATACAAGCAAGGCAATAATAAGGATAAGCCACCATTTTTCAATACCGAACTTCTTTGCATCCACTGCTGTCTGAAGCTTCAATGCCCCATCAATCAGAACAAATATTCCCACACATATCGACAGAAACTCCACCATGTATGAGGTTCTCGAAATCAGGACAATTCCCAGTATTGCAGATATGATTCCAAGTGCAAAATCAAACTGGAAAGCCAGCTGGAATATATCCTTCGTGAAATAGCCAAGAATCTTTACAGCTCCGAGTAGAATCAGGACTACACCAAATATCTTACATAGAACATTGATTGCCTTTATAGGACTGAATAAAATCAGCAGACCAACCATTATGAGGCATATATCCATCACAATATACATATTTTTTACAATTTTCAGCTGTTTCATTCCTAACCTCGTTTCCAAGCGGTTTAATTGCCATCGGTTCATTGACTATCTTGGACCTCCTTGCAATGTTATAATAACCTGCTTCCGGACATTTTAAAACAGACAAAACATCCCGAATGTCTGATTTTCAGGCAAAAAAGAAAAAGTGTCTGAAAACCTTAGCGGTTTTCAAACACTTTTTGTTAAGCATGGCTTATGCTTTACAGATTTCTATGTTCAACTACGATGCTCATCAGCACACTGCCGGATGATATCCTTGACAGTAGCGTTAAAAGTTCCTGCTGTTCTTGCAATAAATTTTTCCTGCCCTGACGGAAGCTTTCTCTTAATCCATTCAATAGTGTTTCCGACTATCGCATGTGTATAAAAGCCTGTGATATAGTCGATATCCTCCTGAGTGAGCTTATAGCCATCCGCCTCTTTCTTTACGAATCTGTTTATAAAAGAAAACGCAAGTGTCTCAAGATAATTTTCCAGAACATCCCTCTTTTTCGAGTCATATATATGAAGGATTGCCTTTTTGTACTTTAAGACAAACTTAGCTGCTCTCTCATATTCCTCACCGAAGGTCGTGTTCTCATGCACATCCTTCGACATGAACTTCTCAGTCTCCACACGGAAGACATCATCTAAAAGGTCATATATATCGCTGTAGTGATAGTAGAAGGTATTTCTGTTAATCTCGGACTCCTCAACAATATCTCTTACTGTTATCTTGTCAAGACTTTCATTCTCCAAAAGCTGCATAAAGGTGCTCATAATTAACTTCTGCGTCATTTTAGCCATGTATGGTGCCTCATTTTTCCGCAAGCCATTCCTTTGCCTGCTCTTTAAGCCAGTCACACCATTCGTCCACTCCCTCACCTGTCTTGGCACAGATAGGGAATATCTTAAGGTCAGGATTACGCATAAGAGCATATTCCTTAACCTTATCCATATCGAAATCAAAGTACGCAAGCACATCTATCTTGTTGATTATCAGTGCATCACATACAGTAAATATGAGCGGATATTTAAGAGGCTTGTCATGTCCCTCCGGAACGGATAGAATCATAACATTTTTCGATGCTCCGGTATCGAATTCTGCCGGACACACAAGATTTCCTACATTCTCTAAAATCGCAATGTCAACATCACTGACATCAAGCTCTTTTATCCCTTGTCTTGTCATATCCGCATCAAGGTGGCACATGCCTCCGGTGTGAATCTGTACAGTCTTAGCAGCCGTCTTTTCAGAAATTGTACCGGCATCAACATCTGAGTCTATATCCGCTTCCATAACGCCGACTCTGAACTCATCGCTTATCCTTTTGATAGTCTGGACAAGCGTTGTTGTCTTTCCGCTTCCCGGAGAAGACATAAGATTTAACAGAAATGTCTTCTTCTGTCTAAGTTCATCCCTGAGACGATTGGCATCCGCATCATTGTCCGCAAAGACGCTCTGCTTGACTTCTATAATTTTATAATTTTTTTCCATTGCATACAATCCTTATAAAGATTAAATTTTTATAACTATTACTTTACAACCGCTCTGTCTTTAGCTGCCTTGTAATACTTAAAGTCTGTGAATACTTCACCTGTGTACGGATTCTTCTTATTCTTTACAGACTTAACTACGATGTATGAGAGAGCGATTATATTAACTATAAGTGCTGTAAGGCTCACAACAGTCATCGCTGTAGGGTCAGCATTGGCGCTTGTTCCGGCAACAATACTTGAAACTGTTCCGTCAGCATACTGCTTTGTGATTGTAGCCCATGGATAGAATGTTGTTCCATCATGGAATGTCTCCTGGAAAAGCGGGAATACCTGTGCAAACATACACCAGATACATAATGTGTTGGCACGATTCATAATCCAGCCACCCTTGTTCCAGATAAGTGCTGCGATTGTAGGTGCAAGTAAGAGCGCAACTCCGCAGAACCATGAATGTGTAGGAAGACAGTTATATGTATAAGCAAAATTCCAGATATCATATACGATTATATATACCCATATCATATCAGGCCATACCATATCCTTCTTGTCCTTGGATGAATATACTGCCCACCAGCCTGTCATACAGAAAATATTCAATATACCCGCAATTCCGTTAAATACGTTGTGCCAGCCGCCATAGAGCCAAACGCCCTCTGAGGACAGCCACCATGAATACCAGCCGTTGATTGCCGACTCAAAGTCACTTGCTACAGCTATAAGAATGTTAATGGCAACGATTGCGAACGGGAAAGCCTTGAACCAATGCTTCTTACCGATACCCCACTCGTACTTTATCATCATAAAACCGATACAGCCTGTCAAAGCTGCGTACAGCTTAGCATAGTGGAACCAGCCGTTCATATATATATGTGTCTGGTTGTTGACTGCCCACTCAGCGCCGGCTCTCGCCGCTATTGCCACAACTATAAAGTAAACTGTAAGCAATGCCGGTATTGCTCCGAACATAATGAGTCCGCCGACCTTAGTGCGTCTTGCAAATTCGTTTAACAGGATAAGTCCTGCAAGTACTGCCAACATTACCAGCCACTGATAAATGGCATTATCTCCGTATACATGAAATAACATAATTATCCCTCTTTTCTTATTGCGGAGCCACTGTATGACTCCGCACATGTGTATTTTTGTTTCTTATGTTCACTAAAACTATCTTTTTCTTACTGTCAGCACGCTTCTATTTCCTTGATATTGCACTCATTTCCTTCTAACAGGTAAGTATGCGGTCCATGACAATATGGACATTCCCGCCCATACTTCACGGTAGGATACGTCTTTTTACAGTCCTCGCAGTATGTCGTTGCAGGGAGAATCTCTATCTTAAGCTCAGAATTCTTTATAAGCTCATCCTTCTTCCTGTAATACTGCCAGCAGTCTGTAAGGAAATCCGGAACAATTCCGCTCACCTCACCTATCTCAAGTGTGACAGATGCAATCTCACTTAACTTATTTTCGACAGCAAGCTCACCAAGCGTCTTTGTAATATGTACAATTATTCCTAATTCGTGCATTTTATTTCCTCAAATCATATTACGTTTAATGTAATAAGCTTATTTCTTTGATTTATCTTTGTTGAAGATAATCTTAACCTGTCTCTTAAGAGCATAAGGAAGAATCGCCTTCATCTTATCCTCCGACTTGTACATATTGCTTGCCGCCGGAATATCACGGCTTAAATGAATAGCATCAAATTCGCACTTTGTTGTACAGATTCCACAGCCGATACACTTATTAGGGTCAACAACTGTCGCTCCGCAGCCTAAGCAGCGGTTAGCTTCCTTCTTAACCTGCTCTTCAGTGAAAGTCTCTCTGTTATCGCGGAATGTTCCCTCAAGTCCTGTCTTCTTTCCCGGTACCTGTCTTGGCGAATTGTCAAAGCTCTCAAGAACAATATCATCCTTATCAAGCTCGATAAACTGTCTTCTGTTTCTTGCAAGTGTAAGACTGTGTCCCTTATGTACAAAACGGTGAATCGACACGCAGCCTTCCTTGCCTGCTGCGATTGCATCAATAGCAAAACGAGGGCCTGTATATACATCGCCTCCCACAAAGATATCCGGCTCTGCTGTCTGGTATGTCACAGGGTCTGCAACCGCCGCCTTGTTAGGTCTTAACTCAACCTTGCTTCCCTTGAGAAGATCACCCCACACAATCGACTGACCGATTGAAAGGATAATGTTCTCACAATCTACTGTGAGAAGCTCTTCCTCATTGTAAACCGGGTTAAAACGCTTGTTCTCATCAAGAACAGATACACATTTCTTAAATACAATTCCCTTCACATGTCCATTCTCTGTAAGAATCTCCTTAGGTCCCCAGCCATTTCCTATCCTGATATTCTCTTCCTCGGCCTCATGTACCTCATCAGCTGCTGCCGGCATGCCTTCCCTTGACTCAAGGCAGAACATTGAAACCTCATCCGAGCCTGCTCTTACCGCTGTTCTTGCCACATCAACTGCAACATTTCCGCCGCCGATTACAACAGTGCGTCCCTTGAGTTTCACGCTGTTCTCATCCGTGTTAATCTTTCTTAAGAAATCAACTCCTGTGACAACTCCCTCGGCATCCTCACCAGGCACACCTGACATACGTCCGCCCTGAGCACCGATAGCGACATAAAATGCCTTGTAGCCCTGGGCACGAAGCTCATCGAGTGTCACATCGCGTCCCACCTCGACACCGCACTTAAACTCAATGCCCATCTGACGAAGCACTTCTATCTCTGCATCAATGACATTTTTCTCAAGTCTGAAGGAAGGAATACCGTTAAGGAGCATACCGCCCGGTCTCTTCTCCTTCTCAAATACAGTGACAGGATAGCCCTTCTCGCGAAGATAATAAGCTGCTGACATTCCCGCAGGTCCTCCTCCGATAATCGCAATCTTCTCATCGAAGAACTTACCTTCATGGTTCTCTGTCTCAGGAATATACCTGTTGTCGGCATTAAGCTCCTTTGCAGCTATAAACTTCTTAATCTCATCAATGGCAACTGCTTCATCGACCTTGCCTCTTGTACATGCATCTTCACAACGTCTGTTACATATAGCACCGCATACTGCCGGGAATGGATTCTCTGTCTTAATAAGCTTAAGTGCATCCATATATCTTCCCTGTGCAGCCATCTTGACATAGCCCTGTACCGGAAGATGTGCCGGACATGCAGTCTTACATGGTGATGTTCCTGTGTCATAACAATTAATCTTGCTGTTATCACGGTAATTCACATCCCACTTGTCAGGTCCCCACTTAACCTTGTCCGGAAGCTCCTGTCTAGGATATTCAACCTTACCATTCTTAGTACACAGCTTCTGTCCAAGCTTAGCAGCTCCTGTAGGGCAGAATTCAACGCAGCGTCCGCAGGCAACGCAGCTTGCAGCATCAACACTTGCAACATAAGCTGAACGTGACATGTTCGGCGTGTTAAAAAGCTGTGATGTTCTGAGCGCATTACATACTCCCGGCGCACAGTTACAGATGGCAAATATCTTGTCCTCACCGTCAATATTGGTTATCTGATGAACAAATCCATTCTTCTCAGCTCTCTTAAGAATGTCCATGACCTCATCGATGTCAATATAGCGGCCCTTTCCTGTCTCAACGAGGTAGTCAGCCATATCACCCACACCGATGCAGAGTTCACCTTCTATCTCGCCTGTTCCTTCGCCTCTTACTCTCTGCTGGCGGCGGCATGAACATGCACCTACAGCATACTTATCCTTGTACTTGTTAAGCCAGTATGAGATATGCTCAACACTGGCAGACTGCTGCGCCGCCGGTATTGCCTTCTCAACAGGTATAACATGCATTCCGACTCCTGCTCCTCCCGGCGGAACCATCGGTGTAACCTTCTCAAGAGGAAGACGTGACATCTGCTCAAAGAAATCTGCAAGCTCAGGATGCTCTTCAACCTGTGGTCCATTCATCACCATGAACTCAGCACATCCCGGAACGAACATCGGAAGAATATACTGCTTATGTCTGTCCGGATTCTCCCAGTTGTACTCAATGATACCAATCACGCTCATCTCTTTTAAGAGTTCTTCCGTTCTCTCAACACTCTTACCGCACTTCTTTGCAATGTTCTGCGCTGTATCCGGGACACGGACCTTCATTGAAAGTGCGACTTCTGCCATCTCGTCAGTGACAACTCCGGCAAGTCCCCAGTATTCCGGGTCATTCTCTGTGACTTTAACGCCTATTCGGTCAGTTATCTTCTGGCCAAGCTTTAAAATCAGTTCTCTCGGTTCTCCCATAAAACCTCCTTCGTGATTTTGTACATAACATATTTTATAAAAGATTGTTAAAATATAAACATATTATACTATAAAAGCTTTATTTTCTCAACCATATCCTGTAAAAAAATGAATGACTTTCAGTTTTTTGTCCAATTTTTCCAAAAATTTTTATTGCACAATCATTATTTTTATGTTAGCATATTGAATATTAAACTGCATAGAGAACTTTGGTATTAAATTGGAAACGATACATGCGTGTTAGCATGATGAACGAACAACACACATGTATTTTTTATGCTTAAAATTATTAGGTAATTGCGAAACTCAAATTTATTAATAAACAGTTGTGCAATTTTACTATATTGCAAGCCAGACTATTTGCAAACACCGGTGTTTAGCGGCTGTGTTTTAGCCGCTTACGCACCGCTGTGTTTGCAATGAAGCGAGAGCGTGTCTGGCGGTAATATAGCAAAAGTGCACAACGTCTGATACTAATATACAGAGTTTCGCAATTACCTGCTAAAATTATAATCCAAAGGAGAAACAACTTATGCAAAAGAAATCATTCTTACAAAATCTTATCTTCACCGCTGTCATGGCATTTGTCATGGTCTACGCCATGGTATGCTACAACATCGCAATCGACATGGGCGGTATGAAAAACGAAATTTTCCTCATCGCCTTCCACGAAATCCCTATTATGTGGCCTATAGCAATCATACTTGAAATGTTCGTGTTCGAAAAGCTTGCAATAAAGCTTGCATTCCGCTTCGTAAATCCACAGAAGGACGGCCCGTTTTTTGTTACACTCGGAATATCTTCAATGATAGTATGCCTTATGTGCCCTACAATGAGCCTTATTGCCACTCTGCTTTTTGCACACCCAGGTTCACAGGTTGTAGCTGTGTGGCTTCAGAAGCTTGCACTTAACTTCCCTATGGCTCTTTGCTGGCAGATATTCTTCGCCGGTCCCGGAGTACGCAATTTCTTTAAGCTTTTTGAAAAGAAATCTGATAGAGCATAATATATAAAACCAAAAAGACGTGTAAAGAATTAGAATCTTCACACGTCTTTTTATATGTTCATTACATATCATATAATATTACAAGCAAACCGTTCATCTATATTTATAAACTTTTCTGTTTATCGCTTTTTGCAGCATTATTTAAACTCAATCAAATTTCTTAATTTCCAATGCTGAATAGTTATCATACTGTTTAAAGCCATATCTTTCATAAAATGCAATGTTTTTAGGGTCTGATGGCATCACTTTAAATCGTCACTGCTGAAATCTTTAATTGTCTTATACTCTATATCCATCACCAAGTCCTCTTTTCCACGCATTCATGACAAGTACTATATTCTAAACAACCTTTACATGACACATCTTCATCGCTTCAAGTGCATTCTTATGGCTCTGCGGTGTCACACCTGCACAGCAGCTCTCAACCACATCAATCTCTACTTCCGGAAGATTAGCTTTTATCACCATTGCATTCGAGATTACGCATATGTCTGTACACAGGCCAATAAGAGTAACTCTCCAAAGACCTTCTATCGTCTTAAGATACTCAGCAAGCTCCACAGAACCGAATGTGAGCTTATCAAATACTCTTGTGCCATCATTTTGAAGTGCCTTGAGTTCATCTCTAATCTCCCAGCCCTTGGTTCCCTTAATGCAATGCACTACCGGAAGGTTCTTTCCTTCCTGCGTATCTAAATAATTGTCAAAATGTGTGTCCCTCGTATAGACAACTTCCTCTCCTGAAGCCAGAGAATGCTCTATATATGCCGCCACATTTCCGACTATTGCCTGCGCCTCCTTAGTGCCAAGTGCGCCATCAATAAAATCATTCTGCATGTCAATAACTGCAAGTACACTCTTTGCCATATCACAATCCTCCTAATTTAACAAATATAAATAACTTCAAAATTCAAATCCACAATAAGCTGCTGTCCTGTTCAATATCACATGTTCATAAACATTTACAAATCTCTTCATTACATTCAAAAAACGCAGTTAAATATTCTCTTCCATCCTGCCAATCTTAGATAGCACCTTCTTATTAAGTATAATAAGGAATAAAATTGTCATCGCAAGCGACATGAACTCCGCAATAGGAAATGCCCACCATACATAATCAACATTGCCAAGCTGTGCAAGCATGTATGCCACAGGAAGTAAAACTATAAGCTGTCTTGCAACGGATACAATCATGCTGTACACAGCTTTTCCGAGTGCCTGAAATGCACTTCCGCATGCAATGCAGAAGCCGGCAAAAATGAAGCTTAAGCTTATCGTCCTGAGTGCCGGAACCCCAAGTGCCAGCATATTATCCGAAGCTTCAAAAAGCCTTAACAAAGGCTCCGGTATAAGCTGGAATACAATAAGTCCGACAAAAAGCAGGCTCATGATATATACAATGCTGTGCTTCATTGTCTTTACAACTCTCTCACGGCTTCCGGCACCATAATTATATGCGATAATAGGAATAACACCATTGTTAAATCCGAATGCCGGCATGAACACAAAGCTCTGAAGCTTGAAATATACGCCAAATACAGCTGTCGCAGTAGATGAGAATGATATGAGAATCACATTCATTCCATAATTCATTACCGAACCTATAGCCTGCATGACAATAGAAGGAACACCTATCCCATATATCATCTTTATAATATTGCCATTCGGTCTGAAGCCCTTCATTCTTATATTAACTTCATTGTTCTTAAAGTGGTTTATTGTTGCTGCCATCACTCCGGCCGCAATCTGACCTATAACTGTCGCTACTGCCGCTCCTGTCACACCCAATTTAGGCAGTCCTAACAGTCCGAAAATAAGAATAGGGTCAAGAATTATATTGATGACGGCACCTACGCTCTGAGTAACCATTGTATATATAGTCCTGCCTGTCGCCTGAAGCATTCTCTCAAACATCAGCTGTGTAAAAATACCGAATGAGAAGCAGCACACAACTACCATATAATCTTTTCCATAGGTTATAATCGACTCAATGTCTGTCTGGCTTCTGTAGAAAGGCTCAACCAAAAACAGGCCTATTACGAGGAACGCTGCATAACTTAACACAACCAGAAAGACCGCATTCTCTGCAATCTTATTTACCCTGTCAAAATCTTTTTCGCCAAGTGAACGTGCAAGAAGCGCATTCACACCTACCGCCGTACCCGCACCGACTGCAATCATAAGATTCTGTATCGGAAATGCCATTGACACTGCTGTTAGTGCATCCTCACTTATCTTAGCCACAAATATACTGTCCACAATGTTATAAAGTGCCTGTACAAGCATTGATATCATTATCGGAAGTGACATTGATATAATCAGCTTGTCAATAGGCATGACACCCATCTTGTTCTCTTTCATTTTCTTTCTCCTCATTATTAATATGTATTATAGCCGTTTGCGAAACTATATATTTAAAAGCCGAACGTTACGCAATTACCTAAATATGCATCATTTCTTTTATTACTTCAGGCTCTTTCGCAGTCCTGCTATGCTAAGCACCATAGTCACAAGCTCCGCTGCCGGAAATGCCAGCCATACACCAGTCATTCCAAATGCTGCTGACAACACAAATGCGAATATAAGGATTGCAACAAAGCCTCTCATGATTGACGATACAAAAGCCCATCTTACCGCTTCAACAGCACTCAGCGCAGATGTACCGACAATATTTACACCTGCAAACAAAAATCCCAGAAAATACAGCCTTATTCCTTCCCTTGCATATGCTGCAAGCTCCATATTTTTCTCACTGTTAAATATTGATGCAATAGGGTCAGACCATATATATATCGCAGCAATTATTAACACCGCAAGAACAACAGCAGTTCTTATGGCAAGCTTGACAACATACTTGACATCCTGCATTTTCCCTTTTCCGTAGCACTCACTTACAAGCGGCTGTGAACCCTGTGCTATTCCGTTAAAAAGTGCCACAGCGACAAGAGAAATATTAGCGACAACTCCATATGCTGCCACACCGACATTTCCCGCAAGATTAAGAATTATCATATTAAAGGCAACTGTTATGACCCCGGACGATATCTCGCCGACAAAAGCCGATACACCGACCTGGCATGAGTGAATGAGCTTTTTTGCCGAAAGCATCACAGGTTTAAATGAAATGCTGCATTTTTCTGACTTAAAATGTATGCAGCATATCAGCACGCCGACAAGCGGTGACAATGCAGTGGCAAGTGCCGCACCGCTCATTGAAAGACCGAGCGGAAACATGAGCACATAGTCAAAAACTACATTAAAAAGGCTGCTAAACAGCGTTGCAGCCATGGCTATCGAAGGATTTCCATCATTTCTCACGAATGCATTACAGATATGATTGCACATAAAAAATGGTGCAAAAATCATAAATATTCTTGTATAGTTCTTTCCTGTAGCGACAATCTTCTCATCTCCTCCAAGAAATGCTATAATCCTGTCCGGAATGAAAGCTCCGGCAAGTATGAATATGCTGCTTATAATAACTGCCCATGCAATAGCATGAAAAAAATATCCGTCCGCTGACTTGTCATTTTTGTTTCGGGCTACAACATATCTTATCGCTGAGCCTACTCCGATCATGGCTCCGATAGCAAAGATAAGATTGTAAAGCGGAAGCACAAGATTGAGTGCCGTTATTCCATCTGCGCCAACCGCTTTGGAAATAAAGAATGTATCAGCAAGTATGTAGAATGACATTCCAAGCATTCCAAGCATATTCTGTGACACATATTTGATAAATCTTTTTAACATCCTCTTAAAACTCCTGATATTTATAATAACTGCTTCAACTAGGCTTAAATCGGTATGCAGGCTGATTAAGTGTGCTTTGAGGATAATATATCATTTTACACTACATTCTGTATCCAACGCCAAGCTCATTTATTATATAATTTTTCTTGCCCGGCTTATCGCCAAGCTTTTTCCTTATATTAGCCATGTTGACCTGAAGCTTCTTTACACTTCCAATATCGTTGTATCCCCATATCTCATGTATGATAAAATCGTATGTAAGCATCTTTCCCACATGTTCAGACAAAAGTGCCACTATATTATACTCCGTCTGTGTAAGCCTTATCTGCTCACCGTCAACTCTGACACACCTTGCATCATAATCTATCACAAGTCCGTCCGTCTCAAATCTACCACCAGGAAACATTCCATCCTCTGAGCGATGTGAAGCTACCCTAAGCGCAGTACGCACTCTTGCAAGGAACTCCTCCGAACCAAAAGGCTTAGTCACATAATCATTCGCACCCATGTTGAGCGCTTCCACCTTATCCATCTCGCCATCCCTTGCTGACAGGACGATTATAGGCGTAAGTGATGATTGTCTTACATACTTTAAGACATTAAGCCCATCCATATCCGGCAGTCCAAGGTCAAGAATTATCAAATCAGGTCGGTGCGAATTAAAAAGCAGCATTGCACTGCTGCCTGACAAAGCCGGTACAACCTGATATCCTCCGGCTTCAAGCAATGTGCTCACAAATTCATTTATATTCGGCTCATCCTCTACAACCAGTACCTTATATCTGTTACTCTTCATGTTCATCCTCCAAATCCAGCACAAGCGTGAAGCATGCGCCGCCCTCATCAATGTTTTCTGCCTTAATCCGTCCGCCATGTGCCTTTATAATTGTTGCACATACTGAAAGCCCGATTCCGGCATTCTCCTTTCTTCCATCAGCAACTTCGCTCTGTCTTACATATCCTCCCGTAAAAATATGGTTCAATATCTCTTTCGGAATACCACAGCCATCATCTGTAATCTCAAAATAGACTTTTCTATTCTCAGTATGAACCTCCAGCCTGAGATGCTTCATTCCGTCAGCATGTATGACTGCATTTTCAAGGATATTCATTATAACCTGCTCCATCAGGATAGGATCCATCGGTATCATAATAAGTTCATCCGGAATCGAGACATCCACCTCAACATCAGGATAATGCTTGTGAAATTTGACAAGCACTGCATCAAGCAGCTCATCAAGCGGTGTCGGTGTCTTGACAATACTCACGTTATCACCGTCAAGCCTTGTGACTGATAACAGATTTTCAACCATACTGCACAACCACTGCGAGTTCTCCTTTATCCCGGTAAGAAGCTTTCTTTTCTGCTCCTTGGAAAATTCATTTTCGTTCTCAAGCAATGCCGAACTGGCTCCGTATATTGTCGTCAGCGGTGTCCTAAGGTCATGCGACACTGCGCGCAGGAGATTCGCACGCATCTTCTCTTTCTCACTCTCAGACTTAATCTGCTCCTGATATCTGATTTTACTTGTAAGATAGCATGTAACTAATGTTATGGCAAGCATAATAACAACTGACACTACATTTTCAGGCATTGTAAGGTTAATTTTAAAATAAGGAAATGTAAATGCGAAATTCAAAATAACCACACTGCTTATCGCTCCTATAATACCATATATATATCCGGCAGTGTAGATTGAAATAAGAAACACACACAGCACAAGTACTGACGGAATAAGAAAATCATTGTAAAGAAAATACTGAATCAGCAGACATATAAGGAATCCTATCGAAAGTGTTATAATTACCCTGAAAATATTCCTTGCAATGTCCCATATTTTATTCTTCATGCCTTCACCTCTTATATGCTGCCAAAAAGGGAGCCATACAGCTCCCTTAATTGGTTTAGTTCTCATTCATCTTTGCAAGCTTGGCAGCCTGGTCGGCAGCTATACATGCATCTATTATCTCCTGAATGTCTCCATCCATAATCTTGTCAAGCTTGTAGAGCGTAAGATTAATTCTATGATCGGTCACGCGTCCCTGCGGGAAGTTGTAGGTTCTTATCTTCTCTGAACGGTCTCCTGTACCAATCTGGCTTCTTCTAGCATCCGCCTCAGCATCATGTGCCTTCTGGCATTCCATCTCATAGAGCTTGGCTCTTAAAATTGCGAAAGCCTTGTCCTTATTCTGTATCTGTGACTTTTCAGTCTGGCTGTATACAACGATTCCTGTAGGATAATGTGTGAGTCGTACAGCTGAATCCGTTGTATTGACACACTGTCCACCGTTTCCGGAAGCACGCATTACATCGATACGGATATCCTTCTCATCAATGTGGACATCTACCTCCTCAGCCTCAGGCATGACAGCAACCGAAGCTGTAGATGTATGGATACGTCCGCCTGACTCTGTCTCAGGAACTCTCTGTACACGGTGTACACCGCTCTCATACTTTAATATTGAGTATGCACCCTGTCCCTTAACCATGAACTCGACTTCCTTCATACCGCCGATTCCCGTCTCATCAGCATTTATAACTTCAATCTTCCATCTCTTTGTCTCAACATAATGTGTGTACATACGGAAGAGCTCTGCCGCAAAAAGTGCAGCCTCATCACCGCCTGCACCGGCACGTATCTCCACGATAACATTCTTGTCATCGTTAGGATCCTTAGGCAGAAGAAGAATCTTCATCGTGTGTTCAAGCTCCTCTATTCTCGCCTTAGCATCGCTTAGCTCCTCCTTCGCCATCTCACGAAGCTCTTCGTCACTCTCTGTGTCAAGCATCTCAAGGCTGTCTGCAACCGTCTGCTGGCAGCCCTTGTACTCCTTGTATGCATCGACAAGCGGAGTAAGGTCGCTCTGCTCCTTCATAAGCTTTCTAAAACGTGTCTGATTCTCAACAACTGAAGGATTGTTAAGCTCCGCTGTGAGGTCCTCATATCTCATCAATAAATCGTCTAACTTATGAAACATATTGTTTTCCATATACTATTCCTTCCTTCTACTATACATCTTTCATAATCTATAATTAACTTTTTGACATCTGTGCGCATACGACACTACGGCTTAACTGCCGTCACTACTCTGTCTAATCCTGCAAAATCTTTTATTACTCTTATATCCGTATAACCCTTGACAGCCAGCATATCGCTTACCTCCATCGCCTGGTCATACCCGATTTCATACATGAGCACTCCGCCTTTCTCAAGGTAATCCCACGCCTGCTGTGTAATCCTGCTGTAAAAATACAGACCATCCTCAGTCCCATCAAGTGCAAGAACCGGCTCATGTTCCTTCACTTCCGGCTCTAAATCAGCAATCACATCCGTTCTTATATATGGAGGATTTGATAAAATCATGGAAAAGCTTCCTGATACCTTTTCAAAAAGGTCACTCTGAATAAAGCTTATATCTGCGCCAAGTCTGTCAGCATTCAGTTTTGCAACCTCAAGTGCCCTATCAGATATATCAACAGCTGTAACAATGGTTTCACAGCCATCCTTTTTAAGTATAAGATATATACTCTGTGCAATGCAGCCTGAACCGGTACACATGTCAAGTATATTAAAGTCGGTTCCATGCAGTCTGTCAGCGTACATAATTTTAGCCTGCTTTAAAGCCTCTGACACAAGTATCTCAGTATCCATGCGCGGTATCAAAACATTTTCATTTACCACAAATTCATAGCCCATAAACGGTGCTGTGCCTTCGATATACTGTACCGGTTCATGTGCTTCACGGCGTTTAAGCTTTTCTAAATATAGCGCCTCCGCACCAGCCGGCACTGCATCAGTGCTGCGCATAAAATAATCAGTGCGGCTCATTCCTGTAGCTGCCGAAAACAACAGCCATGCATCATTATCCGCCTCAGCAATGCCTGCTGCCTTAAGTCTTTCACTGCCTTGCTTTAAAAGCTCTCTGTTGGTATATTCCACAGCTATGCCTCTTCCTTCCTGAGATTATCCACATATGTTTTCCAGTCGAACACCGCCTCGACAGACGCTATTGCAACCTCCACCATATCTGCATCCGGCTCACTTGTCGTAAGATGCTGCAGCCATAATCCCGGTCTGCTCACTATATCCATGAGCTTTGAATCCGAATTGCCTGCAAGCCTTAATACCTCATATGAAACACCTGCTATAACAGGCACTAAAAGCACTCTGAGCACTAATCTTAAGACAGGTGAATCAACTCTTATAAACATGAAAAAGACTATACTTATACACATAACTATAAGCAGGAAACTTGTCCCGCATCTTTTATGCTCCTTAGAGCTCTTAAGAACATTCTCAACCGTCAGGTCCAGTCCATGCTCTATGCAATTAATACATTTATGCTCCGCACCATGGTACATATAGACTCTCTTTATATCCTTCATAAGCGATATTAGCTTCACGTATACAATAAAAAAGACTAGTCTAACCATACCTTCAATGAGTATCACCGCCGTGTCATTCTTTATAAACGCAGCAAAGAGTCTTGATACATAATAAGGTGCAATCATAAAAATTGCAACTGCCATCACAATCGACAAAATGATTGTGAATGTCATCATAACCTTCTCTTCTTTCTCCTCCTGCTCCTTGGACTTTACCTTCTTAGGCTTCTTATTCTCCTTGGCATCAGGCTCATCATCTTCATAAAAGCTCGCAGAGTAGCTTAATGTTGACATTCCGACAACAAGCGAATCAATGAAGCTGAATATTCCTCTTATTATAGGAAGCTTAAGAAATCTGTATTTTCCGGCAAGATTCGTGCAATTCTTTACCGAAACTTCTATGTTATTGTCAGGCTTTCTCACTGCCACAGCGTACTTGTCTTTATTTCTCATCATAACGCCTTCTATGACAGCCTGACCACCAATACCTGATGATTTCACATTTATACCCTCTTTATTATAAAAGTAAAAAAGGTCGTGAACCGGTAACGCTCTACCAATCCACAACCCTGTCTTCCTGAATTACTAGTTGTTCTGCACACCGTACTTCTTATTGAACTTATCAATACGTCCACGAGCTGCAGCTGCCTTCTGCTGGCCTGTATAGAATGAATGGCACTTGGAACAGATTTCAACGTGGATTGACTCCTTCGTTGACCCAGTTACAAATTCATTACCGCAGTTGCAAACAACCTTGGCCTGGTAGTAATTTGGATGGATTCCTTCTCTCATTTTGTTCACCTCTTCGTTATATTCTTGTATCGAAAATTCGGATTTACCGATTTCTCACCAATAAACAGCTTTATCAGCATATCACACTTGACACAGGAATGCAAGATTTTTTTTAGAATAATCTCACCTTTTTAACCTGTGAAATAAATTCCTGATTATTCTTTGTCTTTGCAAAGAGATCTATAACCGATTCTGTCGCATCCTCAGGGCGTGAACCATTGAGAGCCTTGCGCACATAGTTCATGGCATCAAGCTCCTCTTCCGTAAGAAGAAGGTCCTCTCTCCTTGTCCCTGATTTGACAATATCAATGGCAGGGAATATCCTTCTCTCGGAAAGCTTTCTGTCAAGCACAAGTTCCATATTGCCTGTACCTTTGAATTCTTCATATACAACGTCATCCATCTTGCTGCCGGTATCAATGAGCGCAGTGGCAAGAATTGTAAGGCTTCCACCTTCTCTTATATTTCTTGCTGCCCCGAAAAATCTCTTAGGCATATGCAGTGCTGCCGGGTCAAGTCCACCGGACAGTGTCCTCCCACTCGGAGTACATACTATATTGTAAGCTCTGGCAAGCCTCGTTATGCTGTCAAGAAGTATGACTACATCCTGCTTCTGCTCTACAAGCCTCTTAGCTCTCTCTATTGTCATCTCAGATACTCTCTTATGTCTGTCCGGAAGCTCATCAAAAGTCGAATATATGACCTCCACGTTATCACCTTCAAGCGATTCCCTGATATCTGTAACCTCCTCAGGTCTTTCATCAATCAGAAGAATCATAAGGTGCATTTCTTTATGGTTCTTCAAAATCGAATTAGCTATCTGCTTTAATAATGTTGTCTTACCGGCCTTAGGCTGTGCGACAATCATTCCTCTCTGGCCTTTTCCGATAGGGCTTATAAGGTCGACAACCCTCATAGACACACTGCTGTCAGGAAGTTCAAGATGTATTCTCTCATTAGGGAATATCGGTGTAAGCTTCTCAAATGCTTTTCTTCTTGCAACCTCTGCCACAGAAAAACCGTTCACCGACTTAATAAATAAAAGAGCACTGAATTTCTCACCCTGATTCTTTATTCTTTTGCAGCCATATATAATATCGCCTGTCTTAAGTCCGAAGCGTTTTATCTGGACAGGTGCTACATATATATCATTATCTCCCGGAAGGAAATTCTCACATCTTATAAATCCATACCCATCCTGCATGACTTCGAGGATTCCATTGACTTCACCGCTCTTGTCAATCATATCCGGATCATAGTCCTGTCTGTACGGGTCTTCTTTTTTGACCTGCTGCGCGCGCACAGTGCGCTCACTGCTCTCTTCTCTCCTATCCGGTACTTCACGTCTCTTATATACAGTTCTTTCCTCCGATGCCTTAGGTGTGCGTGCAGCTTTTGGCGGCTCTATTTCCTTCTCAGGTACATTCTCATCCTGTTCTTCAAGCTCGGAAAGTTTAGCTAAAATGTCAATGAGCTCCGCCTTCTTCATCGTACTGTAATGCTTGACCTGCTTCTCTTTTGCAATATCTTTCAACGCTGAAAGCTGCAAAGATTCCAATTTTTTTCTCATATTAATCTCCTTTTACTCTTACTGCTATATTTGACTGTCATAAAATGATGTTGGGGGATGCATTGATGTATTTAGAAACAATACTATATCCAAAAATCTGTATAAGATAGGTATATTCTATACTAGCATTTTGACAATGTAAAGATTTTTTTGATGTTTTAGACGTTTTTCTTTATATTATTATTTAAAAAATTACAAATATATGTTAATATATCCGTAACTGTTTTGAGCCGACCCACAACCGGCTCAGAAGATAATGGAGATTCTAATTTGGAAATATTTACACATTACTATTTTGAGTCACTGCAAAAGCAGTGACATGGAGGATTAATATGACAAACAGCGAAAAAGCATTAAAGCTTCATGAAGAATGGAAAGGCAAGCTCGAAACAACACCAAAATGTAAGATTGCCACCCGCGAAGATTTAGCTCTTGCATACACACCTGGCGTTGCAGAGCCATGTAAGGTTATAGCTAGGGACAAGGATGCTGCTTACAAATACACCATCAAATCCAACACTGTAGCTGTTGTATCCGATGGAAGTGCCGTTCTCGGACTTGGAAATATCGGTGCATATGCAGCAATGCCTGTAATGGAAGGAAAGGCTGTTCTATTCAAAGAATTCGGAAATGTTAACGCTGTTCCGATATGCCTTGACACACAGGATACCGAAGAAATCATCAAAACTGTTGTCAATATTGCACCTGCTTTCGGCGGAATTAATCTTGAAGACATATCAGCTCCAAGATGCTTCGAGATAGAGGAGCGTCTTAAAAAGCTTCTTGATATACCTGTTTTCCATGATGACCAGCATGGAACTGCCATCGTTGTTCTCGCAGGAATAATCAATGCACTTAAAGTAACCGGCAAAGACAAAGAGAGCTGTCAGGTTGTTGTAAACGGTGCCGGCTCCGCAGGTGTAGCCATCACTAAGCTCCTTCTCACTTATGGCTTCAAGAATGTTATCATGTGCGATAAGTCCGGTATTCTGTCCGAGGACTCCGAGGGTCTTAACTGGATGCAGAAGGAGATGGTGAAAGTGACGAACCTCTCACATCGCCATGGTCTTTTAGCTGATGCACTTAAGGGTGCAGATATCTTTGTAGGTGTATCTGCTCCTAACATAGTAACCGCCGAGATGGTTTCTTCGATGAACAAGGATTCCATCCTCTTTGCAATGGCTAACCCTGTACCTGAAATCATGCCTGACGCAGCAAAAGCTGCCGGTGCGCGTGTTGTCGGCACAGGCAGAAGTGACTTCCCTAATCAGGTCAACAATGTTGTAGCATTCCCCGGCATATTTAAGGGAGCGCTTGAAGGACGTGCCACACAGATTACAGAGGAGATGAAGCTCGCAGCCGCACATGCAATAGCAGGTCTTGTAGCTGACGAGGATATCAATGAGAACAACATTCTTCCTGAAGCTTTCGACCCTCGCGTTGCAGAAGTTGTAAGCAAAGCAGTAAAGGATCATATTCACTAAGATGAACACACCCAACAAGCCTTTTTATTCTCTGAATCAATATTACAGAGAACGCTTTGGCGGCAAGGTTTATAAGCTTTCCTTAAACGGTGGCATGACCTGCCCGAACCGTGATGGCACCATTGACAGCCGCGGATGTATTTTCTGCAGTGCCGGCGGTTCGGGCGATTTTGCCTCTACAGCAATGATATATTCCGATGAGCTTAAGCGTTACATTCCCGATATACCTACGCAGCTTGCGCAGGCAGAAGCACGAATTGCCAACAAGATTAAGGTCAAGGATTTTGCAGGTTACATTGCTTACTTTCAGGCATACACGAACACTTATGCCGATGTCTCCTATCTTAAACAGCTCTTTTCGCAGGTTTTAATGCATCCTGATATCTTAGGCTTATCAGTCGGGACAAGACCTGACTGTCTTGAGCCTGAGAAAACAGCACTGTTAGCATCGCTTAACATGCAAAAACCGATCTTTGTGGAGCTTGGTCTGCAGACTATCCATGAGCGCTCTGCTCTCTTTATCAGAAGAGGATATCCACTCCCTGTCTTTGAGGATGCAGTAAAAAGACTTAAAGCTGCCGGCATACCTGTTATAGTCCATGTTATATTAGGTCTTCCCGGCGAGAGCAAGGATGACATGCTCGCAACCTGCCGCTATCTTGGCAGTCTCGGCATTGACGGAATCAAACTCCAATTACTGCATATTCTTGAAGGAACAGACCTTGCAGCACTGTATAAAACAGAAATTTCTGAAAATTGTAACAAATTTTCTATAATGAGTCTTGACGAGTATGCATCACTTGTGGTATCTATTATTGAGCAATTACCACCCCAAATGGTAATACATCGCATTACAGGCGACGGTCCAAAGCGGATTTTACTTGCCCCGGCATGGAGCGGAGATAAGAAAAAAGTACTTAATACTATAATGAAGGAATTTGTCATGCAGAACACATGGCAGGGTAAGAAATATGGCAACTGACGCATCAACCCTATACAAATTAATAATCTTATATATGTTAGACCGCGTGAACTCGCCTATGACAAATGCACAGATTTCGGAATTTGTGCTTGAAAAGGGTTACACTTCATATTTCACCCTGCAAGAAGTTCTCAACACGCTTATTTCTGATGGATTTATAACAGAAGAGAGCTACCACAGCAGCACTCACTATACAATCACCGATTCCGGACGTGAGACGATTAATTTTTTCAAATATAAGATTTCTTCATCGATTGTATCGGATATCAACTTATATCTAAGCGATAATAAATATGAATTAAAAGAAGCAGTGAACAATATCTCCGAATACTATAAAGCATCCAACGGAGACTATGCTGTTCACTGCCAGGTTAAAGAAAACGGTCATCCTATCATTGATTTGACAATCACCGTGCCGGATGAGCAGCAAGCTGACTCAATGTGCGGCAAATGGAAGGATGCAAGTCCTGATATATATGAATATATTATGACTCACCTTCTATAATATTCCAGATTTCATCTCTGCCCTGCTTCGTCTCGGCAGAGAATGGAACAAGAATTTCTTCCTTCTCCATTCCAAGTGTCTCACGTACAAGCTTAATCTGCTTAGGCACCTGGCTTCTCTTCAGCTTATCTGCCTTCGTCGCAATCACGACAGGCGTAAATCCCTGATATTTTATCCAGTCATACATATTGACATCGTTCGCCGATGGCTCATGTCTTATATCAACAAGTAAGAATACATGCTTTAACATCTTAGAAGTATGAAGATATTTCTCTATCATCTTTCCCCATTTTTCTCTGGTCTCCATTGAAGTACGGGCATAGCCGTAGCCGGGTAAATCCACAAGGTAAACTTCATTGTTGACATTATAAAAATTGATTGTCTGTGTCTTTCCCGGTTCCGATGATGTTCTTGCAAAGCTCTTTCTGTTTACAAGCGCATTTATAAGCGATGATTTACCGACATTTGACTTTCCGGCAAATGCAACCTCCGGACAATTATTTTCCGGAAGCTTGCTTGTGATACCGCATACCGTTTCAAGACTCAATGTCTTTACTACCATATTAGTCCTCCTTTCACACAGTTTTTTCATCAGAGTGCTTCCTTCCACAAAAGAGCCTCATCTGCCACCTGTTTCATATTTTTCACATATACAAGCTCCATGCCATCAGTTATCTCGGCATCAAGCTCCTCAACATCCGCTCTGTTAGCATCCGGCACAAGCACTTTATCAATTCCATACTGCTTAGCTGCAAGAAGCTTTTCCTTAAGACCTCCTATCGGAAGTACTCTTCCGCGAAGTGTCACTTCCCCTGTCATGGCCAGCTTGGCTCTTACAGGTATTTTGCTGACTGCCGAGAGTATTGCCACCGACATTGTTATTCCGGCCGATGGGCCATCCTTTGGAACCGCTCCCTCCGGAATATGTATATGTATATCATTTTTTGCAAAGAAATCTTCGGGTACATCGTATTCTGAAGCCACAGAACGCACATAGCTGAGTGCTATCCTTGCCGACTCCTTCATTACATCACCGAGATTTCCCGTGAGAATCATCTCTCCCTTTCCCGGCATTGTTCCTGCTTCTATCGTCAGTGTATCTCCGCCAACACTTGTCCACGCAAGACCGGTCACTGTACCGATCTGTGCATAAGCTTCAGCTTTGTCATCCTTAAATCTTGGCCTGCCAAGGAAATCTTCAAGATTCCCGGCTGTCACTTTCACCATAACACTATCCGGAAGTTCTCCTGCAAGCAGCTTTTTGGCTGTCACACGGCATACCTGCGCAATCTTTCTTTCAAGATTTCTCACTCCTGCCTCTCTTGTGTAGCCATGTATAATCGCTGCTAACGCCGCCTTATTGATATTAAGCTCTTTTTTTGTAAGTCCATTCTTCTCAAGCTGCTTTGCAAGAAGATGTTCAGCTGCTATATGAAGTTTTTCATTCTCTGTATAGCTGTTAAGCTCTATAATTTCCATTCTGTCATAGAGAGGCTTTGGTATCATAGATGAATCATTTGCCGTAGCGATGAACAATACCTGTGATAAATCAACAGGTACTTCCATATAATGGTCAACAAAATGAGAATTCTGTGCCGAGTCGAGCACTTCAAGCAGCGCCGATGCCGTATCTCCTCTGCTGTCCTTACCCGTCTTATCTATCTCATCAAATAACATCAACGGATTCTTCACACCTGCGTCCTTGATTCCTTCTATTATTCTTCCCGGCAAAGCTCCGACATAGGTTCTTCTGTGTCCTCTGATCTCTGCCTCGTCCCTGACACCGCCAAGGCATACTCTTACATATTTCTTTCCGAGCGCTCTCGCTATCGACTCCGCTATCGAAGTCTTTCCTGTACCCGGAGGACCGACAAGACACACTACAGGTGAATCTTTTCCGCCGTTTTTCTGCCTTACAGCGAGAAATTCAAGCACTCTGTCCTTGACTTTGTCTAGTCCGTAATGCTCCTTATTAAGAACCCTTGCAGCATTTTTTATATCGTTGTTGTCCTCAGACATATTGTCCCAAGGCATCTCAAGCAATGTTTCTATATAGCTTCTTATGACATTTGCCTCAGCGGAGCTTGCCATCATGTTGCGATATCTTGCAATTTCTTTATTGAGCTTTTTCTTAATCTCATCCGATGCATTGAGTTTCTTAGTTCTGTCTAAAAAATCATCAATCTCACTCTCGCCGTCCTCCCCAAGCTCTTCACGGATAACACGCATCTGCTCTCTTAGCACATATTCCTTCTGATGCTTGTCAATCTCGGTGCGTACCTCATCCATGAAATCCTTGCGGATTCTCGCTATATCTATCTCTCTCTTTATCGCAAGCTTGGTCTGTACGCAGCGCTCCGGCATACTGCCGCACTCATAAATTTCCAGCTTTCTGCCATTCTCAAGCGGAAGCTCAGCAAGCGTTCTGTAAAGAACCTCTTCCAGACTGTCTGCTGCCATAATCCTTCCTATAGCTTCCTTATTTAACTTAGGATTGGCTGCCGCATATAGTCTGACAAGCTCCTTTATATCTCTTGCATGTGCAGTCAGTATAAGCTCATCAGCGTGTTCTTCCATATCATCAGATATATCAACATTTGCGAGCATTATTCTGTCATCCATATTGTATGCCAGACTGTTTCCTCTGTTAAGTCCGCGGACAAGAATACGCAGCACATTTCCCTGCAGCTTCATTATCTGCTTTATCTCACATACAGTGCCGATCCTTCGCAGTTTTTCCTCTGCTTTGTCATCCTTGTTGTCCTCTAAATTGCCTGTTATAAAAATCTTCTGGCCATGGAGCATGGCATATTCAACTGTCTCTATAAGATTTTTCCTGTTAATATCAAAATGAATGACCATATATGGTAATATGGTCATTCCTCTGAGTGCAACAACAGGTAAACCCGTAATCACTTCATTCATGCAGTTTCCCCGTTTGTATTTCTTTTTTCATGTCCTGAAGGAATCCTATCCGTTCTGTATTCAATCTGCGGAGGAGTTCCCTTTTCAACTGTGTCCTTAGTTATGGTACAGCATGCAATAGAATCGTCAGACGGAATCTCATACATTACATCCATCATGATATTCTCCATTATTGCACGAAGACCTCTCGCTCCTGTCTTTCGCTCAAAGCTCTTCTTGGCAATAGCCGCAACAGCATCATCTGTCACCTTAAGCTCCACTTCATCATAATGGAAGAGCTTGCGATATTGCTTTATAAGCGCATTCTTAGGCTCAGTAAGTATTCTTACAAGAGCATCCTCATCGAGCAGTTCAAGTGATACCGTTATCGGAACTCGTCCGACAAATTCAGGTATAAGACCAAACTTGACAAGATCCTGAGGAAGTACCTGCTTTAACAGTTCTCCTACATTCTTCTCATTCTTCTCGATAAGCTCAGCGCCAAAACCGATTGATGACTGACCCATTCTGGCATCTATAATCTTTTCAAGGCCATCAAAAGCACCGCCGCAGATAAATAATATATTGGTTGTGTCGATAGGTATAAGCTCCTGCTGTGGGTGCTTACGTCCACCCTGAGGCGGAACGGATGCAACTGTCCCTTCAAGAATCTTAAGAAGTGCCTGCTGCACACCCTCACCTGAAACATCCCTTGTGATGGATACATTCTCAGACTTCTTAGTAATCTTATCTATCTCATCTATATATATTATTCCATGCTCAGCTCTCTCCACGTCATAGTCAGCAGCCTGTATGAGCTTTAACAGAATATTTTCAACATCTTCGCCTACATAGCCTGCCTCTGTAAGCGTTGTTGCATCGGCAATGGCAAAAGGAACATTTAAAAGCTTCGCCAGTGTCTGTGCAAGAAATGTCTTACCTGAGCCTGTAGGTCCAAGCATAAGTATGTTGCTCTTCTGAAGCTCAACACCTTCATCCTCTGCATCCATGACATCATTCTTAGCCATAATCCTCTTGTAATGATTATATACAGCAACGGAAAGAACTTTCTTAGCTTCATCCTGTCCTATTACATATTCATCAAGAAATTCTTTTATCTCTCTCGGTTTTAAAAGGTTAATCCCTTCAAAACCTGTCTCAATATCATCCTGAGACTCCATCTCTTCATTTACAATCTCCGAGCATAAACTAATGCACTCATCGCATATATATACTCCGTTGCCCGGTCCTGCAATCAGCTTTCTGACTGCATCCTGAGGCTTTCCACAGAAGGAACATCTAAGCCTTCCGTCATCCTTACGTCCTGCCACCTCTTACCTCCTATATTGAACAGTCTTACACCCTCAAATAAAATGACATGTGGAAGGAGGAACCCCCCTTCCACACCTAAAATCACTATGTCAAATAGATATTCTATCTACTCTGCTGCTTACCTTAATAAGCTTAGTTAATCTTCTCAACTACAGAATCAATAAGACCATACTCAACGGCTTCCTGTGCTGTCATCCAATTATCTCTGTCAGTATCCTTTACAAGATCCTCATAGGACTTGCCGGTATTCTGCGCAAGGAGGCGATTCATTCTCTCCTTGGTTCTGATAATATGTCTTGCAGCTATCTCAATCTCAGTAGCCTGTCCCTGTGCACCGCCAAGTGGCTGATGTATAAGTATCTCTGCATTAGGCAGAGCCTTTCTCTTACCCTTGGTACCACCCGCAAGAAGGAATGCACCCATGCTTGCAGCCATACCGACACATATTGTAGATACATCGCACTTGATATATTGCATGGTATCATATATCGCCATACCTGCCGATATAGAACCACCAGGGCTGTTAATATATAAACTTATATCCTTTGAAGGGTCTTCCGACTCAAGGAAAAGAAGCTGTGCAACAACAAGGTTAGCTGAAACATCATTAACTTCTTCACCGAGGAAGATGATTCTCTCCTTTAAGAGTCTTGAATAAATATCAAAGGATCTTTCTCCTCTGCTTGTCTGTTCGATTACTACCGGTACTAAACTCATAGTGTTCCTCCCCATTTATAACTAATAACTTATTTCTCTACTGCTTCTGCAGCGATAAGCTTAACTGCCTTCTGTACAGCAAGATCATCCTTAATCTGATTTCTCTCGTTGTCAGTCATCATATCCTTAAGCTCGTCTTCCTTCATGTTGTACATGGAAGCCATGTTCTTAATCTCTTCTTCAACTTCCTCATCTGTAACAGTGAAGTTCTCTGCCTTAGCGATAGCATCAAGAACAAGACCGTTCTTGATTCTCTTCTCTGCTTCAGGGTAAATGCTCTCGATGAACTTGTCAATCTCCATACCCATCATCTTAACGTACTGCTCAAGGCTGATACCCTGCTGCTTTAAGTTTCTGTCATAACCGTCTGCCATCTGAAGAGCCTGCTGCTTAATCATAGCTTCCGGAATCTCCATTGTAGCATTAGCAACTGCTGCATCAATAGCTTCGTTCTCTTTCTTAACTTCAGCGTCCTTAGCCTTCTTCTTCTCAAGTGTTGCCTTTAAGTCTGCCTTGTATTCATCAACTGTCTTGAACTCGGAAATATCCTGTACAAGCTCGTCATTGAACTCAGGAAGCTCCTTAGACTTGATTTCCTTAACTGTTACCTTGAATGTAGCAGGCTTACCGGCAAGCTCAGCTGCATGGTACTCCTCAGGGAATGTAACATTAACTTCTGTCTCCTCACCGATATTCTTACCGATTAACTGCTCCTCGAATGTATCGATGAATGAGTGTGAACCGATTGTAAGAGAATAGTTCTCACCCTTGCCACCTGCAAATGGAACTCCGTTCATGAAGCCTTCGAAATCAATAACTGTATCATCCTTATCCTGAACAGGTCTGTCCTCAACATTGATGATTCTTGCGTTCTGCTCCTGAACCTTCTTAACCTCAGCATCGAGATCCTCCTCAGTAACCTCAGCGCTTACCTTTGCAATCTCAACGCCCTTGTAGGTTCCGAGTGTAACCTCAGGACGTACTGCAACAGTCGCTGTGAAGATGAAGTTCTTGCCTTCCTCAATCTGTGTTACATCTATCTCAGGCTGTGACACGATATCAAGACCGCTCTCAACTGCTGCCTTCTGATACTCTCTTGGGATAATTGAGTTAGCTGCATCTTCATAGAAAATGCCTGCGCCATACATCTTCTCGATCATCTTCTTAGGAACCTTCCCTTTACGGAAACCAGGAACGCTTATCTTATTCTTATTCTTTTCATAAGCTGCATCCATTCCCTTAGCGAATTCTTCTGCATCAACCTCTATGGTCAGCTTAACCATGTTCTTTTCTAACTTGTCTACTGTAAAGCTCATTTAAAAATCCTCCTTAAACTATTAACACGTATGTCAATCAATTACCCATTATAACATACGTCTACGCCAAAATCCAGCATAAATTTAAGATAATGCCTGTTTTTTATGGATTTTTTGGCAGAAAAATGCTATTCTTTACACAGACACTGGCATTTTTTGTATCTTTAACGATATACAGGATATCATAGCATCACATGACTTCCACGCTATAATACCATTTTATACCGATATCTTTAATCAACTGTCGGTTTAATTTTTGCGGCAGCGCACAAAGCTCTCCGTGTATATGCACAATTTTCAGGAGTAAAAGGAGGAATTTTTTCTTGTCAGAAGCAATCCTAAAGGTCAGCGGCCTAAAAAAATCATACAAAAAAAGAATCATTTTTGATAATGCATCCTTCGAGATTTTTCCCGGTGATATTGTCGGAATCGTAGGTGCAAACGGCTGCGGAAAATCCACACTTCTTCGTATTCTTGCCGGAGCCGATAAGCCGGACGGCGGCTTAATCGAATATGGCGGTCATAATGCGATGAAGAATCCTAAAATATTCCGCGAATATGCCGGATATGTTCCGCAAGACAATCCTCTCTTTGAAAATCTCACTGTTTCAGACAATCTGAAGCTGTGGTACTGTGACCACAAGGATGAGCTTTCCGATGCCATGAAGCGCTTTGACTTGAACCGCTACGCAAAGTATACCGTTAGCAGACTGTCAGGAGGAATGAAAAAAAGGCTCTCCATTGCCTGTTCATTAGCCGGAAAACCTTCCATTCTTATTCTAGACGAACCGGGAGCATCGCTTGACATTGTATGTAAATCCGATATATGCAGCTACCTGTCCGACTACAGCCATAACGGCGGCACCGTTATAATCACCAGCCATGAAGAATGCGAACTTTCGCTGTGCAGCCGGATGTTCATCATAAACGAATGCTCAATAATGGAAATACCACCCGTCTCAGGTGCCGAGCTTATGAAGCTTATATCAAAAAAGGAGAACCCGAATGCGTAAACGCTTATTTTATATGCTGTTACAGATAAAATCCGCTTTCAAATTCATACCCGGACTTTTTGCCGGAACTCTTCTTTTTGCTTTTATAGCGTTCTGTATCGGTATGGCAGGAGTCAAATACATCAATTCCGGAACCGGCCTCTTTTTTAAAATTGCCGTTGTGCTTCCGGCAGATGATAAGCTTGTAAGTCTTGGTTTTAGCATGCTCACACAGATGGACAGCCTTGACGATTACTGTGAATTCATACAGACAGATGATGAATCTGCCAAAAAGATGCTAAGAGACGGCGAAGTATATGGCATTGTCTACATTCCCGAAGGCTTTGTCGAGGATGTCTTAAACGGACGCAATACACCGGCGGTTGTCATTCTTCCCGACAATCCCGGAATCGAGACTGTTGTATTCCGCTCGGTATTAAATGCAGGCTCTGACACTCTCGCCTATGTTCAATCGGGAATATACGCCATGAGCGATGCATACATGCAGTTCGGACTCTCCGACAGGCTCTCCGAAAGCTCCGATGAGCTGAACGATTATTATCTTCGTTTTGTTTTTAACCACTCAAATATTTTTAATATTAGAAAGGTAAGTCCTACGGGAACTCTCTCCGGCGTTCAGTTTTATATATGTTCAGGCATTACCGCCATCATACTGTTTCTCGGTTTTCTTCTCGGCAGTTTCATCACATCGGAGAACCGCGAAACTTCAATCATGTTAAAGCGTTCAGGCATCAGCCATTTTTATGCATGCATATGCAAATGCTTAGCCATGAGCCTTGCATGCACATGTATCATTGCGGCAATGCTTTTCATCATAAAGCCTATTTTACGCAGTTTAACAGTCCCTGACGACATTATATACAGCCTTTCACTTCGTAATCTGTTATGCCTGTTTTTTGGCATCTTCATAGCTGTATCCTACTTTTTTACGGTGTATACGGCTGCCGGGAGCGGCTTATACGGAATGCTTCTGCTCTTCTGCCTCAATGTGGTAATGCTTTACTGCTCCGGAATAATAATTCCGGCTTCCTACCTTCCTAAGCTTGCCGCTGTAGCCGGAAAATTTCTTCCGGCTGCATACATAAAGACGCTTTTAGACACGCTCTACACGGATACACTCTCCGGCATCACAATAACTGCCGGAGCTGCATACTCTGTAGTGTTCTTATTAATATCTGCTTTTATAAGAGAAAGGAATTGCCATGAAGCCTAAAATACTGCTCACATGGAGCGCCATTCTAAGCAAGCGAATTTTAAAAATGCCTATAATAGCTGTACTTCTCATCTTCATTCCCATTCTGACTGTCACTGTCAGGCTGCTGCCGGAAAATGCAGCCTCATCCGACATAACAGTCGGTCTGTTCTTTGAAAAGGATGATACTCTTACACTTCGCATGAAAAATCTTCTTCTGACATCCGGTGAAGGCGGCTTCTCATTTGTTGAATATGACGATAAAAGCATTATGGAAAAAGATGTCATCTCCGGTATGCTTGAATGTGCCTACATATTCGACTCTGACTTTTCAAATGCTCTTAACAACGGTCATTACAAAAACACTATCGAGGTAGTCGCTGTGCCGTCCGCAATGTTATTAAGCGCCATAAATGAAATTGTGTTTGCCGCTGTTGTGCGAATGTCGGGCTATGAAGTGCTTGATAAATATATACACATTGACGGTATAGACGACAAAACAGCTTCTGACCTTGGCAGCTTCATGTACCGGTCATATGAGGCATATTGCGCCGGGGGCGAAACCTTCCATCTTGATATCCGCACCGCTAACAATATCTCTCTAAACCAAAATACGGATACGGATGCAACAGTCACATTTCCGTTGCGAGGACTTCTGTCTATTCTTATCATGCTCTCTGCATTAACCGGAAGCATCGCATGGCTTATTGACCGTGAAAAGGGACTTTTCGCGCCACGCCCTCTTTCATTCTGCATACTAAGCTGTATATTATATCCACTGCTTCCTGCTGTTTTGTTTACATTGTGCAGTGAACTGGCACTTAACATATCACAAAGTGCATACACACCGGCACTTGAAGCTATATACTCTATAAGATACATATGTATGGTAACTGCATTTTCCTGTGTATGCTGTCTGTTAAAAAAGAGCAGCCGTGTAATTCCTCTAATACCTGTATTTCTCATAGGAAGTCTTATATTCTGTCCTGTATTTATCAATATAGAAGGTATTTTTCCTGCTTTCCGCTTTATAAGCAGGCTCTTCCTTCCAAGATATTTTTTGTAAGCCAATGATATCGGCCATCCGTTGTGCCGCAGTGCTTTCCTTCCCGGAGAGCCTTTTGCATAATAGGGAATTTCAACAAATTTTCCTATTATGATTAAGGTGTCAAAACATGCTTTGTGAACTTAACTGTGTATAACAAGTTCTATTTATGCATATCTCGACTTTTGGTAGAAGCTTAGTTGTTCTTAGGACTCTGCTTGATTTACAGCCAAAAGCAGCATGGATGCTGCTTTAGAAGCAATGCATACAGGGATGTATGCCGGCTTCGGTGGCGTATGTATAGAAAGCATTCATCAGAGTCCTTAGAACATCTTGCTTCGGACAACGGCGCTGATATGCATAAATATAACTAGTTATACACTCATACACTAAATTAGCATGTTTTGACACCCGAACCCTATTATGCAAAAAAGACAGAACAGACTCACATTGTCTGCCTGCCCTTTAATGCCTTTTTATACTGCTCTTGTGGCATTCTTAAGCCATTCAAGCTCTTCACCCTCAAAATCAGGGCTGATTGCAGCGAACACCTTCGCATGGTACGCGTTTAATCTTTCCTTTTCTTCTGCTGTCATATATGACACATCAACAGCATCAAGGTCAAACGGAACCATGGTAAGCGGCTCAAATCCCATGAACTGACCGTACTCTGTCTTCTCTCTCTTGACACAGAGCACAAGGTTCTCATGTCTTATTCCGAACTTACCTGCAATATACATACCAGGCTCGTCCGATGTAATCATGCCTTCCTCAAACACTGCTGAAGGCCCGCTAGGAGCAATCTTGGTTCTGATGCCGTTAGGACGCTCATGTACATTGAGAAGATATCCTACACCGTGGCCAGTGCCATGATTGTAGTCCATGCCGTTTCTCCAGAGCGGTTCACGTGCGATATAGTCAAGATTCTCTCCTCTTGCGCCGTAAAGGAACTGCGCATTTGCGAGGTTTAAATGACCCTTTAAGACAAGTGTGAACACCTTCTTCTCCTCATCAGTGAGCTCACCAAGAGCAATCGTTCTTGTAATGTCCGTTGTGCCTTCATAATAATGTCCACCTGTATCGGAAAGAAGAAAGCTTCTTGGTTCAAGCTTTGCATTCGTCTCCTCTGTGGCAGAGTAATGTACGATTGCACCGTGAGCGCCATAACCCATAATCGGGTCAAAGCTCTCTCCAAGGTATCCCGGCTGCTTCTTTCTAAACTCATCAAGCTTAACTGCTGCGCTCATCTCCGTTATGTCAAGCCTGCCTACGTTCTTCTTAAGCCAGTACATAAAGTGTGTTACTGCCATTCCATCCTTGACATGAGCTTTCTTCTCATTCTCTCTCTCAGCTACCGTCTTTATAGCCTTCGGAAGAACAACAGGGCTCTGCACAGCTCTTACATTGTCTGCATTCGGAAGTGAATGTACAATAAGGAAGTTAGCTGTAGCTTTGTCTACAAGCACGACATCATCCTTGCTCACTTTCTTTAAATCGCTGTAAATGTCATTGTACTTTCTAAGCTCAATTCCATCCTTGGCAAGCTCGCTCTTAATCTCCGCATTCAAAATGCTCTCATCAAGATAGAGAACCGCACTGTCGGCCGTCATTGTCATATATGATAAAAATACAGGATTGTATGCAACATCATTTCCACGAAGGTTCAAAAGCCATGCAATATCATCAAGCGCTGTAAGCACAAGAAGGTCTGCTCCTTCCTTCTTAATCGACTCACGAATCTTACCAAGCTTCTCTTCGCGGCTCATTCCCGCATACTCAACAGAAAGCTCCCATACTGGCTCCTTAGAAAGAGCCGGTCTGTCAGTCCATACCTTGTCAACAAGGTCCTCACCGCATACATATGACATATTTCTTCCGCTGATTTTCTTAGTTATGCCACTCATGAATGCATCCGTAACGGTTCTTCCGTCAAAGCCGATATTGCTTCCGTCTGCAAGCTTGTCTGCAAGAAATTCCGCTATTGTAGGCACACCCTCCTCACCCATCTTCATGAGTGTAATTGTGCTTCCTTCAAGCTGCGCTGCTCCCTGTAAAAAATATCTTCCGTCCGTCCACAGACCTGCCTCATCAGGAAGCACCACAAGTGTTCCTGCTGAACCTGTAAAGCCTGACATAAACGCTCTCGCCTTAAAATAACTTCCAACATACTCAGAACCATGGAAATCATCAGTACATATAATATACGCCTGAATATTCTTCTCTTTCATAAGTGCACGCAATGCACTAAGTCTCTCAACTACCGTACTCAAAATATACACCTCGATTCTATACATTGGGACAGTGGGGTCTGGTCCCTCCGTCCCATGCACATATTATATTAGAGATTGACGTAATTGTACAGAACAACTTTGGGACAGTGGTGTCAGACCCCTATGTCCCAAAAAATATGGGACACAGGGGTCTGACACCACTGTCCCACTGCCCCGCATTTCTAGCCTGCAATATTATTTCCTGTATAGAGCTGATAATATCTTCCCTTCTGCTCGATAAGGTCGTCATGTGTACCACGCTCGATAATGCGTCCCTGCTCAAGAACCATGATACAATCACTGTTCTTGACCGTTGAGAGTCTGTGTGCGATAACAAAGGTCGTTCTTCCATGCATGAGCTTATCCATACCGTCCTGAACCATCTTCTCGGTTCTCGTATCGATTGAGGAAGTAGCCTCATCAAGAATAAGAACCGGTGGGTCTGCGATTGCCGCTCTTGCGATTGCAAGAAGCTGTCTCTGACCCTGGCTTAAGTTCGCACCATCTCCGGTAAGCATTGTGTTATAGCCATCGGAGAGCTTGGTTATAAAGCTGTCCGCATTGGCAAGCTTAGCTGCTGCATAGACTTCCTCGTCCGTTGCATCAAGCTTACCATAACGGATATTCTCCATAACGGTTCCTGTAAAGAGATGTGTATCCTGTAAAACTATTCCGAGGGATTTTCTAAGATCATCCTTCTTAATCTTGTTGATATTGATTCCATCATAGCGGATTTTTCCATCCTGAATATCGTAGAAACGGTTGATAAGATTCGTTATTGTCGTCTTACCTGCTCCTGTTGAACCTACGAAGGCAATCTTCTGACCCGGCTCAGCGAACATCTTTATATTGTGAAGAACGATTTTGTCAGGATTGTAACCAAAATCCACATCATCAAACACAACATCACCCTTCAATTCCTTGTAGTCGGTGACACCTGTATCCTTGTGGTAGTGCTTCCAAGCCCACATTCCTGTACGCTTCTCGCTCTCCTTGATTGTATCGCCCTCCTTAACTGCATTTACAAGTGTAACATATCCATCATCAACCTCAGGAGTCTCATCGAGAAGCCTGAATATTCTCTCACCTCCGGCAAGACCCATAATAATACTGTTAAACTGCATGCTCACCTGATTTATAGGCATGTTAAGACTCTTGTTGAATGTAAGGAAGCTTGCAAGACCGCCAAGTGTAAAACCGCCTACACCGCCGAGTGCAAGAGCACCTCCGGCTATTGCTATGATAACATAGCTTATGTTACCAATCTGTGCGTTGATAGGACCTAAGATGTTGGCAAACTTGTTCGCATTGTACGAGCTGTCACACAGTTCCTCATTAATCTTGTCAAAGCGCTCAATGTTCTCCTCTTCATGACAGAACACCTTTACAACCTTCTGTCCACCCATCATCTCCTCGATGAAGCCATTTACCCCACCTAAATTCTTCTGCTGCTTCACAAAGTATTTTCCACTCATTCCCGTAGCCTTCTTTGTGACAATAAGCATAACTCCTACAAGCACAAGCGTAAGCAGCGTAAGAGGTACATTTAAGATAATCATGCTCGCAAGCACACCTATAATTGTGATTGAGCTGTTGATAAGCTGAGGAATACTTTGGCTTATCATCTGTCTAAGTGTATCAACATCGTTAGTATAGATTGACATGATATCGCCGTGTGCGTGTGTATCAAAATACTTTATAGGAAGTGATTCCATATGCACGAAGAGCTCATCTCTTAAGTTCTTCATGGTTCCCTGTGTAACATAAACCATCGTTCTTGTATTTACATAAGCTGCAATTACACCCACACCGTAAAAGCATGCAACTCTTATAATTGCATGAAGTAAATCCGTATAATCAGGCACTGACTGCTGCATAAGAGGCATGATATACTGGTCGATAAGCGTCTTCATGAACATGGTTCCCTGTATCGTTGAAAATACAGTGAGTGCAATACACACTAAAACCACAATACAATGTACCAGATAATTCTTTGCAACAAAACCTATTATTCTTTTAAATACCTTTCCAGGATTAGCGACTGTCGGCTTCGCTCCTCTTGGCGGTCTTCCTCCCATTGGTCCCGGCATTATGCTTCACCTCCGTTTTCATCAAAATCACCGCTGCCTCCGGTCTGTGACTCATATACATCACGGTATATATCGTTGGAAGCAAGCAGCTCCTCATGTGTTCCGATTCCGTTGATGCGTCCGTTATCCATAACAATGATACGGTCAGCACCCTGAACACTTGAAATTCTCTGTGCAATGATAATCTTCGTTGTCTTGGCAATCTCAGTAGCGAATGCGTGGCGTATCTTTGCATCGGTTGCTGTATCTACTGCACTTGTGCTGTCATCAAGAATGAGTATCTTAGGCTTCTTTAAAAGTGCTCTGGCAATACAAAGACGCTGCTTCTGTCCACCTGATACATTTGTACCACCCTGTTCAATATATGTGTTGTACTTGTCAGGGAATTTCTCAATAAACTCATCCGCACAGGCAAGCTTACATGCGCGCATGCACTCTTCATCCGTTGCATTCTTATCACCCCAGCGCAGGTTATCCAAGATAGTTCCGGAAAAAAGAATGTTTTTCTGAAGAACAACGCTGACTTCATCACGCAGAGTCTCTATATCGTACTCTCTTACGTCCTTTCCTCCGACCTTGACACTTCCCTCATCCACATCGTAAAGACGGCTGATAAGATTTACAAGGCTTGACTTAGAGCTTCCTGTTCCGCCTATGATACCGATAGTCTCACCAGACTTGATTGTTAGATTGATGTCATTTAACACTCTCTTATCTTCGCCCTTGTTGTAACCAAAGTTAACATGGTCAAATATAATCTCTCCGTCCTTAACCTCATAAGAAGGCTTCTCAGGGTTAGTGATATCAGGCTTCTCATCAAGAACCTCTGCGATACGCTTAGCACTTGCCACACTCATCGAAATCATTACAAATATCATGGAAACCATCATAAGGTTCATAAGAATTGTCATACAGTAGGACAGGAGGCTCATAAGCTTACCTGTTGTGAGCAGCACGCCGCCGGAGCCTACAATCATCTTCGCGCCGACCCAGCTTATAAGCAGGATACAGGTATATACCGTAATCTGCATAACAGGGTTGTTGTATGCAACCGTCTTTTCTGCTTTTACAAAAATCCTGTAGATATTGTTGCTGGCATTCTTGAATTTCTTCTTCTCATAATCCTCACGGACATAAGCCTTGACAACACGGATTGCCGATACATTCTCCTGCACGCTCGCATTCAACTCATCGTACTTAGGAAATGCTGCATTGAAATACTTGGTCGCATGACCTATGATAACTGCAAGGATACATGAAAGTATCACAAGTGCGATAAGATAAATAAATGCAATTCTCGGACTTATGATAAATGACATTATCATCGCACAGATTAAGCTTACCGGTGCCCTCATGCACATTCTAAGAAGCATCTGGTATGTGTTCTGAACATTTGTTACATCCGTTGTAAGTCTTGTTACAAGTCCTGCTGTGCTGAACTTGTCAATGTTGGAAAAAGCATATGTCTGAATATTGTCAAACATACCCTTTCTCAGATTCTTTGCAAAGCCTGTCGAAGCCTTGGCTCCGTAAATACCGCCCATGATTCCGGCAAATAAGCCTACTGCTGCAATAACTACCATACAGCCGCCAATCATGAGTATGTAGCCCATATCACCCTTCTCAACACCATTATCGATAAGTGATGAGAGCAGGTATGGGATGAGCATTTCCATAAGCACCTCTAATATCATAAAAAACGGTGTCGCAATGGATGCTCTCTTATACTCCTTTACATATGCACCTAATGTCTTTAGCACTGTTCATCCTCCTTATTCATGTCTTCAATGTTCTTCTTCATCTTCTCTATAACATTTATAAAAACCTTTTTTTCTTCTTCCGTAACATTCTGCTCAAGCTCCTCATGAAGCATGTCGATAACTCTCACTGTCGCTTCATGTGTCTCCTCACCCTTTTTCGTGAGAACAATCTTTTTGCATCGTCCGTCATTGTCATCTGTGCGGCAGACTAAGTAGCCCTTCTTTTCCATAAGCTGAAGTATATTTGTAACCGATGACTTGCCTATTCCAAATTCCTCGCCAATATCCTTCTGGTACACATCAACATCCTTATGCCTGCAAAGATATCCCAATATATGACCATGCATAACCGTGACTTCATCAAAGCCGGCGGCAACAAGCTTCTTCTTAAGCTGGCGGAATATAATATTGTCCATCTTCTTAATCTCGAAGCCAAGATAGCGTTTCTTCTCCAAATCGGTCTCCTTTCCAAAAAATAAAATAGTTCGAATCCAAACAGTTTTATAGTGAACTGTTCGGCTTCGAACTATTATAAATTTATGCCGCCCCAATGTCAAGCATTAATTTTCATTTTAATTCATCCCCCCTTTACAAGTCCATTTAGTGTTACAGACTGTACCGCTGACTTTTGATTGAACGCAGAATAAGCAATCCCCCGCTTAAAGTGTGTAGAGCACTAAGCGGTGGGTAAGGGGGATGCTTATGTCAGTGGGAGTTAAAAGCTCCCACTGACAGTTCGCAAAGCGACTGCGTTCATGAGCAAGTAGCGAAAGCGGATTGCGAATGTCCGCTTTACTCTGAAATAGAATGCCTTTTCTGTCCTGCTATCCATCCGCCCTATTTTTCTACAAAAAAAGCATCCTACCGCATACGGCTATAATTAAGAACATTTTTTATAAAATTTTATTCTTGTTAAAATTATACACATCCTGCCACTCTCTGCTGTTTTCCTCCATCATATGCTGCACTTTCTCATGATCCTTCGCCGTATTGCATACAGGCACAATCCTCTCCAATATATGGACATCAAAGTATTTCCTTCTGACACCGCTTACCGTTCCTTTTCCATCGCGGCAGGTTATAAAAATGGGCTGCACAGGTACATTATTTTTCACTGCATAATAAAATGCACCTCTTTTTAGCGGACGCGGTCTGTCATAACCCCACCACTCCGACTGTTCAGGATACACAAGAATGCAGTCCCCTCTGTTAAGATAATGCGAAACGGCACTGTCAAACAGCTTTATCATCCGGTGCTCAGATGAAAAAGGCAATATTCCGAACGCTCTCATGTACCTGCCGAGCCTTCCCTTCTGATTGTTAAAATCAGCTACCATAACCTTAAGCTGCCGTCCGCGAAGCATTCCGCTCTTTTTTAATGCCCACCTTACAACAATCGCATCAAGCTTGTTTATATGATTGCAGGTTATTATCATGCCGGGACTGCTTTGAATACAACCCTTTTCTGTTTTGCTTTTTGATGTATCCTTTATCATACTGTCATTTACATATGACTGCACAGTTATATTTCCATTTATATTTTTATATGACTGCCTGATTACATTATTATTTCTAATTATTGTATATTTATCAGGTTTATTTTTTTCATTCCCATAATCCTTATAGATTTTCGTGCGGAATATGAATCGGTTCACAATCCACATAAACGGACTGATTATAAATGCGCGTATCAATGCCTGGCGAAGCTTTGTCATCCCTGCCGGAATATACGGAAAATTCTCATCAACAGGCTGGCAGTTACTATAATCTATGGGGTCTATGTGTGCATTGAAATCTCCATCTTTTTCAGCCTCTTTTATCTTCTCTAATACATCGGGTGTAGTGTACGCTAACTTAAAATAGTTCACTAATACTGCACCCTCCCGATTTTTTCCCAGCTCTTAGGCTTTAGTCCAAGTACCGCACGCGCTACGATAAAAATATATTCCATATAGAAAAAAGGGTGCATAAGCATAAGCCCCAGCTTGCCTGCAAGCGATAGTCCTATATTTTTCCAGTCTGCAAGCACAGCCATAACCGAGAGCGCAAAAAATGCTATATATATGAGAAGAAATGCCGCTGCCGCCTGCCAGAAATTTAATGTGATAATATTAAAGAACACAGCCGCAGACAGTGTCCCGATATACGCATACACAATCCACAATGACAATATATAATAATTGTCCGCAAACGCCCACATCCCATGCCGCTTAAACAGCTCCCGGCAGTAAAGCCTGTCCGCCTCCACCATTCCTGTCATCCATCTTGTCCTTCGCTTGTTCGTGTCAGCATGTGACGGTGCCTCCTCAAGATAAAGCTTTGCATATGAATAATGAAATGTCCTTATCCCCTTGCAGGCACAATCTCTTAGAAGCTCCATATCCTCTGTTAGAGTCTGCCTGTAATTCCAGCCGCCCCACTCCTCAACCAAATCCCCTCTTATGAGAATTCCTGTCGTTATCGGCATTGTAGTAAAACCCATCGCACTCTTAAATCTGTTCCCAAGCTCATCTATGATAGACCATATAAGACCGTTCTGGCAGGTGATATGATTACATGCAGCCATACTGCCTGCATTATAACTGCACACATTAATTTTGTCTGAAACAGTTTCATTTGTAATATTATTTATTTTGCTATTTACAATATTGTCATTCGCCATACTATCATTTATGATATTGCCATTTGTTATATTACGATTTTTGATATAAGCATTTTTACTGATGCCGCATGAAATATTATTATAAGCGGATGCATCATTCATTGTGTAATTGCCAACCAGCTTGCGCGCCGTTATGACCTGCGCACCGCTTTCAAGCGCATCATTCATGTTTTTCATAAAATCAGCATCCAGTCTGCAATCAGCATCTACAATCATATATCCGTCATATTTTCTGCCCGACATCAGAATATGTCTTATACAATAATCAAGACAGTCGCCCTTGCTTTTTTGCTCCTCGTCAACATAGACCTTTGCGTCAATCTCTTTTGCATATTCAATCACCTCATCATGAGGATTTTTCACAATGACATATGTGTCAAACAGTCTTTCCCCCGCTTCTTTTGTGCACTCCCTGCCATAGCTTTGCTCTTTTATGCTCTGAAACAGCGGAAGTACTGCTCTGCCCTCGTCCCTTGCCGGAACAATAAGTGCGAAGCGGTGCTTCTTTTCACATGACAGCTTTTTCTGCGGAAAAATCCATCCGAACCATCCAATCAGACGCGGAAAATACAATATCAGAAATATTATCGTAATTGATATTAAAAAATTATTCCCCATTTATTACACCCTCTTGTCATAGACTAAAGTGTCTTTGCTTATATCTTATTTGACACTATTTCATGGACACATTCCATAAGCCTGCACATCCTTCTGTGAACTGCCCATTGTCTAAAGCCAGTGGGCTTTCTGCTTCAAAAATAGTGGTATATTTCAATTTCTTTTACAGCTGCTTGAAAGCAGACCTTATTTTTACGTACCGGTCAAGCACATCATCGTGAGCGTAAAGCTTATACACACTGTGCAGCTTTTCTATCTCCCACGGCTTCACATTCACTGTATGAATGTAGGGGAACAGCCGCAGAGATTTACAAAAATGCTGTATCACTGTGCCGGGTCTGTAACACTTCTGTTCATTGTATTTTTCATGCAGAAATAGCTTTTTCCTACACATACGGTTAAGTGAAGTCTGGTCAGGAAAGAACATTTTCCTGTTGTGGCACATCTGCCTTGCCTTTTTGAACAATCCGTCCCTGCGGCATTGAGGCATATCAAACAATAACACGCCTGTATTCATGTAATTATACTCAATAAACCACTTTCCGAGAAAATCTCTCACGCCGGCCATCTCAAAACCGGAAATGTCCATATTATAAAGAGGTTCTATATCATCGCAGGCTACCACATCCGCATCAAGGTAGAGAAGCCTGTTCACTAAAATATCATCCGCATATAGCCTTAACATGGAATACGGTGTATACATTGTATCTTTATTGACACATCCTGAGAGATCATTTCTAAACACACCTGTCTTATCAATCAGAAAAACCCTGCTATCCCCACAGACACTTGAAATTACATTTTCTATCATTCTCGCCTGCTGCCAGCTAAGCGGCGCATAATCGTCCCGCATATACTGTAAATTTGCAGTCATGATATAGACATCGAGTCTTCCTTTATAATATTTTATTATGGAAAGCAGCGCTATCAAAATACCGTCAAAGGCGCGGTCATTACCGCAAAAGAGGATATTCATGCAAATCTCCTTACCTATTTTTTGGTAATTGCAAAACACAGTATTAAGCAATCGAATGTTGAGAAATTTTGCCGGTATATTCCGTACCTTGTACGATTTTTCTTATAAACCCACACAACCGTCCGGCAACAAACTTAAGTTTTACAATTATCTGTCTTGATATATTTAACTTTTTCATAGGTAGAATTCCGGCTGCGCACTGTCATTGCATCATATACCTGATTGCGAAGCTTGCCGGCGGCCTGTCTTTGACTTATTGTATTGTCAGGTAAAAAAGGGCCATCGATGTATATTGTGATTCGGGTTCTCCAAAACTGTTTTTGATATGTCACAGTAAAGGAATACACCGGACAATTATATATTACAGGGTACCTAAATGAGCTTTCACCGAAATGACGGATTTTGGTATAGTACGGCCATATATGCGCTTCAGGATAGATATATACCGGATAACCCTTCTGCACATACTGCTCTAGCTTATCTATAAAGCTTTTCATTCCGCCAAGCTTATTAGGAATGGGAAAAGCTCCTAACATCTCCATTATATTTTTTGTTCCATAGAGCGACACATTGTCGGGATGCGCCAGTATAATAGCTTTTTTCGGAAAGCTTATGCAGGTCGGAATATAGCCGTCCCCCGGAACATGAGTATGATTTCCGTAAAAAAATGCTGTTCCGGTTCTATGTCTGCTGCCATCACAAGCTATCCGCAGCTTGTCCTTACCTTCTATCTTCATTCCAAAACGAAGCTTCATATATATGAAAGCCACCGGAGTCATAATTATATGGTACAATATCCACGCTCCTATGCGCCACAGCCTATTATGATTATATTGATAGTTTTCATCAACCGCTATCGTATTTCTTTTTATCCCCGAAAATTCGTCCTCAAGCTCATTGTCGTAGTAATATATTTTTTTTTGCTTCATACGGGATATTATTTACACAAAAAATAAATTTATTCCATTAATATTTCCATTAATATTCATATATGCAGCCGGTATGTGTTTTAATAAATTTATACATTTTATAATCAATTTTTCCTTCAGGCAAAATATTACAGTCTTATTATAAAAAATCGGATATCACAGCATACTTTGATACCCGAATCTTATAAAGAATAATGTTTACAATCTATTTCAAAAAAAATATAATATAACAAAATAATGATATCAGGGTCAAAAGGTCAAAAAGCCGTTCGTGCTTGCACGATTAGGCTTTTGAACTTGGGACCCGCAAAACATGAGGAATCAGCGGATTCCGAATGTTTTAGAATTGCGGGAGCTGTTTTACAGCGGAGCAATTCGAGGATATCAAACGAGGGTCAAAATACCTTTTGACTGCAACATTATAATAAAAATAAGGAGTCCATATGAACAATTCCTCCACCAAAAAACTTACCACGAAAAATATTTTTTTTATAATACTTATCTGCTTTCTGCTCTCCGTCATTCCGCTGTATATAATCGGCATGTACGCGCATCCGAGTGTTGACGACTATTACTACGGAACGCAGACAGTGCAGGCCTGGAACGAAACTCACTCCATCGCATCGGTTATAAAATGCTCATTTGATGAGATGCTTAACACTTACAACATATGGCAGGGAAATTTCTCAGCCATCTTTCTCATGCGCCTACAGCCGGGAATATTCGGTGAACAGTACTATTTTATTACACCGCTCATACTTTTAAGTGCATATATTGGCTTTTCAATCTTCTTTTTCTATACAGCGCTTAAGAAAATATTTAAGACTGACAGCTATCTTGCGGCAACTGTCGGAATATGCCTCACATTCGTGTCAATGCAGCTATGCATAACACCTAGTGATTCCTTTTACTGGTATAACGGTGCTATATATTATACATTTTTTTATAGCCTGATGCTTTTCCTCTTCGCACTTCTCATAAGAATGCGCACTGCCAAAGCTGCCGGAACGGTTATTTTTACCTTAATCAGCTTTGTACTCGCATTCTTAATCGGTGGAAGCAATTATGCGACAGCACTTTTTATGTGCATTATTCTCGCTCTCGCTGCCGCAGCTGCGATATACTCAGTACTTACGAAAAAAAATAAAGTTATCCGCTCTTACCATATGGCAGCATATATCGTCGTTGCACTCGCTGCCATGGCAGGACTTTTTATAAGCATGGCTGCACCCGGAAATGCGTTCAGACAGGACTCCGTTGGCGGAAGCACCGGCATAATAAAGACCTTTATCTATACTTTTGCGTTCGGCGGCTACAGCATCGCCAAAGTATTAAATGCTCCCTGCCTTATATTTTTTGTATGCATGATTCCAGCATTTTACAGCATAGCAAAAAAAAGCGGCTTCTCTTACAGATATCCGCTTCCTGTCGCTGTGTTCACCTTTGGTCTGTACTGCTCGATGGGAACCCCTGTATTCTACGCACAAGGACTTCGCATGCCTTACAGAATGATGAACATTATATTTTTTGCCGCGTATGTGTATATCGCATTTAATATGATTTATCTTCTGGGGTGGATTTGGAATAAGTATGGGAAGGATTCCCACGAAAATATGTCTCATAAAGATACTGATAAAATAAACACAGGCAAAAAGCATATATCCCTTGATGATATTGTAAATAATTTTTATGATAAAATAAAAGCAAGCCGCAAAAATGCCATTCTTGCACTTGCCATAAGCCTATGTGCCTTTGTCATCGCATGCATCGGCTGTATCGAGGTCGGCGAGACAGAATACAAGAGCGGTGATGCAGGCTTTAGCAATCTTCCGCTCTCAGCCACAGCAGCACTCTCACTGCTAAACGGTGATGCAAAAATCTACGATGCTGAGCTTACAGCACGCGATGAGTACCTCACAAGCACAAGCGATGACGAACAGTTCATAACCGTCCCTGCCCTGTCAAAGCGCCCTGCGCCTATATTCCACTCCGACATAACCGATGATGCCGGCGACTGGCACAATGCGCACCTCGCAATGTACTACCGTAAGGAATGCATCTGGACGGAATAAAAAAGTGTCTTCGACACTTCAACCCCCTAGCCCCCATTCGAGGGCACTGAAAAACATACCATTTTTATTTTGATTTTAATAAAAAGGGAAAAATCCATCAGAGTTTTTATGATTCTGGTGGATTTTTTGTTAGGCGAAATATAAATTGCTTGTTTTTTTCGGACAAAGTTCTTATTTCTCATTCATTAATTTAATTATTCTCTTAAGATTTACTGCAAAGATCGTCATTGCTCCTTGCATTTCCATACAAATAAGACCTGATGATGACGCTACGTCATAACCATGCCGATGTTTTAGTTCGCTGTTCTTAGCTTCTATTTTATAGCGTTCCCGCATTTTTTCTTTGAAATGTTCAGTTTCCTGAAATTTAACCTGTTCACTGTGGGAATCACAAATGATTGTTTCTGTGTATGTTTTCTTTTTGGCTCCTTCTTTGTAACAGCCATCACGATACGGACAACATTTACATTTTTCAATATCAAAAAAATAAACCATACGTGGGTTTTTGCTTTTTTTATCTTTTTTCCTTTTATCGAAATATTTATGAATGGCTAAATGGCCGGCTTTACACTGATACATTCCGGCATCTTTATTAAATTCAAGCTCATCTTCCTTTCTTCGGTTACCTTGTGTAATAACCGGATTTAATTTTGCTATCAATTCATAACCACATTCTTTTGCTGCCTCGATATTTTTCTTTTCAGAATAAGCCATATCTCCAATGACTGATTCAATCTGTATCCCAGCAGCTTTACTTTTTTGTACAAGTTTTGGCAATTCTTTGCCATCTGTTTTTTCGCCGCTGGTGATTGTGGCAGCTGTGATGATCCGTTCTTCTGTCATTGCTATGTGTGTTTTATATCCAAAGAATGAAGTGTCGGCTGTCTTATGACCAGTTTTTGCATCTTCATCCTTTGAAGTTTCTAAATGTTCGATGTCATCAGTGACAGATTCTTCTAGTAGATTTAATTTTTCCTGCACTTTTGGATAACGGCAAATTTCTTCATTTCCTTTTACAACATCAATAAGCTGTTTACAGTATTTTAGTTCTTTTTCTAAAGAATCCTCTGTGTTTTTATCAGGAAATTTTTCTTTCATTGTTTCATCAGTCTCATAGATGCTACGGCTCAGATTTTTTGATTGTTCCTGGAGTACTTGACGTGGTGTCTTTTGATTGTATCTTGATTTTGTATGCGTAGCATCCACAATAATGGATTTTGACTTAATAATTCCTTTTTCTAATGCTAACTGAACTGTTTTGGCAATCAGCATATCCAAAAGATTCATATCCTTTAAACGCAGCTTCCGAAATTTTGTCAATGAACTTGGATTTATAACTTCATCTTCTGGAGCCATGTCCAAAAAATATTTAAAAGACATATCGTATTTAGAACGTTCAACCACATCAACATCTGATAAATCATAAATTGATTTTAAAAGCAGATATTTAAACATTCGGATAGGTGGAACTGCATTTCGTCCGTTATCCAGACAATAATTAGCAAGCAATTCATCATAAATAAAGCTAAAATCAACCAATTCTTTTATCTGTCGGAGAAGATTATCTTTCGGGATTACTAATTCATATATTTCCATGTATGGACTTAGCACCAATTTCTGCTGTTGTTCGATCATAAAAACACCGCCTATATTTGATAGATACATTGTACCAAATATAGACGGTATTATCTACTTTTTCAGTGCCCTCTTCATGGGGGAATTAGGGGTTTCTTTTTTTGCCATTTTCCTTCATAATAGTCTTATGAATATTTTACAGAGAATCTTTTTCGACCATTATGAAGAAATAAAATATACTCTTCATCCCAGAAATTCTGAGATGGAAAATATCGATAAAATGATTAATTGTGGTGATCCCTCTTTTGGCGGTGCCATGTATGGCTGTCCTCACTGCGGTAAGCTTAAGTTTGTTCCTTTTCGTTGCCACAGCCGTTTCTGCCCTACCTGCGGTAACAAATACGCCATGGACCGCACTACCAGTATGTCCTTTAAACTGGTTCATGTTCAACACCGCCATTGTGTCTTCACCATTGATGAAAATCTTCGTGATTTTTTCCTTAAAGACCGTTCTCTGCTTAATTGTCTGTTTCATTCAGCAAGCAGCGTCATTACAAATATGTTTTTCAAAATGAATAAATCCAAAAATTTTACCCCCGGATTTATTATGGTCCTGCATACATTTGGCAGAGATTTAAAATGGAATCCACATATCCATTGTCTTATTTCAGAAGGCGGTTACAGTGATGATGGTTTCTGGTGACATGTCAGTCACTTCAATTACACCTATCTCCGCAATGCTTTCCGTACTGCACTTCTTAACGAAATGGAATCCAGAATCGGAATCTCTTTCAAAAAAGTCAAAGCTAAATGCTACGCTGAACACAGGCAGGGATTTTATGTTTATGCCAAACCAAACAAATGTGACCCAAAAACAGTTGTAAAATACATTGGACGTTATCTCGGTCGTCCGGTCATCGCCACTTCAAGGATTGATAACTACGACGGTGAAACAGTCACATTTCACTATAATCGTCATGAGGATAATGAATACATTGAAGAAACCATACCTGTCATGGAATTCATTCAAAGATTAATCCGCCATATACCGGAAAAACATTTTAAAATGATACGATATGGGGGTATTTATGCACGACACCGTAAAATCGACACTAAACTTTATCGTGCTATTTCCAAAGAAAAGCATCATGTATACCGTAGTTTTAATCAATGGCGGGTTGCAATCCTTTCTGCCTTTGGGTACGATCCTCTTCAATGCCCAGACTGTAAGCATACAATGAAATTCCTTGAGCTTTACTACAACCACAAACGCGTATCTCTCGAATCTCTTTACGAGAAAGCTATGTCCAAATCTCGTATAATTCTTTCATCTGCATGATTAATATTATGCATTCTATGATATAATCCTCTAAAAGGAGGCTTGCAGCATGAAACAAAATATCGAGGAACTACGCAAAAAGTACATTAATAATCCCCCTGAAGGTTTATCTTCTTTGGACATTCTCTCTATGAGTGATGAAGATCTTCTGGATATGGATTATTTCATGAATGAAGATTTGGATGACGATATCGGAGAGGAAGGTTTCTATATATTTTAATCTTCTCTGGTATCGTTATAAAATTGCACCCATTTTTTCTTATCCAACATATGCTCTGTGAACATATGTTTGTTTTTTAACTCTTATAATAAAAGAGGAATTTCCTATAAAGTAAAAAAGACTACACTTTTACAGTTGAAATGTATCAAAATCAACTGTAAAAGTGTAGTCAGGAAAATCATTGACATGCTTATTGCTACCGGCATTTTAATCCGTTATTCAGACTCGACAAACTCTCCTTCACATTAAGCAAATCTGTTTAGGAGTTTTCGCTTGATTTGATATCAATTAGTTTCAATTATCCAATTTATATGGGCTAGCTGAACTAATGTTATCACATACACAACTATATATCAATCATCAAACTGAACTTCTCCACTCTATTCACAAAACAATAAGTAACATTATCATTTAAAGTCAAACAGTCTCATTATTCGTTGATATTCTTAAGTATATGAGTTAAAATAATAAGAAATATATTCTACATTCACAGGAGGGCTTCTATGATTATTAATCAACCATATGACAATCAACTTGGTGTTGATATTATTGCACAATTACAATCGGATAAATATGACACTATTACCATAATGGTAGCCTATGCAAAGCTAAGTGGTGTGTATAGATTATTGCCATATTTAAAGGCATTTAAGGAACGAAAAGGCACTCTACGATGCATAGTGGGTATTGATCAACATAATACTACATATGATGCACTTATTCAGCTAAATACCATAATGGATGAATTATATATTTTTCACTCTGAAAGTTTTTCGCAAACTTTTCATGTTAAAGCATACTGGCTTTCTGGAAAGGATAAATTGTGGTATGCCATCGGCTCCAACAATTTAACAGCTGGCGGATTATTTAGCAACTACGAAATGAGTGTCGCTACCGAATGTAATGGTGAACAAGCTCTCATCGAAACAGAAAGACTAAATAAATTATATACCAACTATATTGACTCTGCATCAACCTGTTGCCAAAAGGTAGATATAGATTTTATTAATCGCTTATTAGAATACGGTTACATTTTCAAAGAATTACAATTAAAAAAGGAACTAATCAGGAAGAAATCCGATGCAACTTCTTCCAAATCAACTGACCAAAAAGAACCACTATTTGGAAAAGAGGTTTTTACTGCACCATCTCTTCCATCTGAATATAAAGGTGCTGGAACAACCAACACGCAAAAAGTTGCTCCACCAAAACAAGTATCTTCAGAGATGTACATTTCTACAGAAAAAGATTACTTAATACGCTTTATTCCGGGAGCCGGAAATCGTTCAAAACAAGTCCATTTCACTATAGACCTATTAAAAAATTATTTTATGTTAGCGCCAGGCGATTCAATCTTATTGCAAGAAATGTATCCCTCTGGTGAAGTAAGCACACTAGAACATCGTCAAATAGTATTTAGCGCTGCTAATAGCAATGTTAAAATCGAAATTAGGGGAGCTGGTATCCTTGATACCAATTATCCTAAAGATTTAAACAAACGTCCTATACTTGTTGTAAAAAGGATTAATACTAATCTCTTTACATACATGTTACTCATGGATGGTGATGACGGATATGAAAGTATCAACGCTCATCTCAAAACACTACCTAAAGGACGTTCCTTGCAATATGAAGTAATTGATGAGAACAAGATGTTTGACTTATGGGAAGAATGTCCCTTAATGTAATAAAACATTCAAAAATGGGACTGTTGTATCATTTGCACAGCCCCATTTTTATTAAATAGGCTTATTTCTAAATAACTCATTATAGCTTGGTGCCTTGGAATTTTTCTTTGACGGATTAGGCTTTTGAACTATAATAATATATTCGTTTACATTCTTAAACAGAAAGTTTGGAGGATAAGGATAACTTCCAAATATTGGCCTTTGCGAATTAGATGAACCCCATTTACCACCTGTACCATCTTTATTCCAAATCACTTGATTAATAAGTGCAAATCCAATTTTTTGTGCAATTTTGGTCATATCAGAAGCTATAGGAATTGTAAGCAAACCATGCTCTTTTGTATTCTGATTCACATTCGCAGTCACAATACATAACTTTCTGCCTGGTATCAAAACCCGATAACACTCTCGAAAAATACGTTCCATTTCTTCCAAAAAATCATCATAAAATTCGAAATTGCCACTATTACCTTCATAATCTCCATAATCTGCTTTATTCCAATATGGTGGTGAAGTAACAACCAGTCCAACACTATCATTCTCTATACAACCCATATCACATGAACTTTGATTAAGTATCGAATATATAGGTTCCTCAATATGTTGCAAATCAATATATTCATTCATTCTACGTATTGATTCTCCTTGAAAAATGGGATTTGTTTCAAAACCAACATATTCTCTTCCGCATCTAAGTGCAGCTTTCCCAGTTGTTGCCATACCAGAAAAAGGATCCAATACCTTTTCCTCGATGAACGAGTACATTCTAATCAATCTATAAGGGATTTCTTCCGGGAAAACAGCTGGATGAATCACGTCACTTGTATTTGCAATACTCCATACTGTTTTCGTCCATTCTTTCCATTCTTCACTCGTTACTTTTGATGCTTCTTTAATTTCTTTAGATATTTCCTTCATATCTAAACTCCTTTCTATCTTCCACAAAGAATCTGACTGTTGTACCATTCTTCTATGTACCCTTCAAATTCATTTGGGATTTCCTTAGTTCTGATTATTACTTTTTCAGTTTCAGAAAAATACTCTCTACACTTCATATGATTATAATTAATAATGCACTTTTTTGAATTATATGACTTAACAGGATATCTTACTAAACATTCACTATATATCTTCCCTATTTCAGATAATCTGTTAAATGAAGTATCATCAAAATCATCCCTACCTATCTTGTAATCCTTTAATAAAGATGTATTCAGATGAAATCCATCTCCGGTAACAGACCAATACCAATATGTTACTCTATTACATAATAATGCAATAAAAAAATATTTATCTTTGTCGTTCAAAAAATTGAACATTTTCATTGTACTTGGTATATATGGCTTACCATTTTCGTCTATTGACGGCGGTATTTGCGCATATGCACATAACCAATTGTACGCAGTACCATTTACCGCAACAGAATAACTACTATTGTTTTTTGCACACAACTGAGAAATACTATTGTTTCCTGTAGATAATTTTTCAAACGCAATTTTCTCAATCTCTGTCGCAATTTTAGGAATAATTGACAATCCACAACGACTAAACTGTACCTGCTTAATATTCGAAAATAAACCGCCTCTATTTTCACTCGTCCATCTTTGCAAACCAGTTGTATAAAATGCTTTTTCTCCAACATTAGATGTGCGAAACAATATAGTATTTCTTGTCTTTACCTGATCGCCAAACAAAGAATCCGGACTGCGGTCATAATTATAAAACTCCCATACTGCATCTTGTTCATCAAATATTCTATTCCTTAAGTTTACAAATTCTGCTACTTGTGAATAGCAAATAGATAAAGGCACAATAAATGAAGAGCAACTATTACTATCGGAATAATTTATCAAATTATTTACAAACAAAGTATATATATTTCCTTTTCCTCTTATCGTTACATATGGAGGGTTTCCAATAACACAAGAAAATTTTCTCGGAAATTTCGTATTTTGGGATAATACTTTATCCATATGCAATGAATCACCACATACAATATTTTTCTTCAGAATTGCCCACAATTCATTAACGCAAGAGAAATCTCTTATTCTATTCAAAACTCCTATCAGTATTACAAACCTACAAGTTTCTACTGCAATATCACTTTTGTCAATCCCCCATATGCTATTAGAAATATACTCTAGTATTTTTTGTTCATCTCGCTCTCCATCAATGAACTTATTTATTATTGATATCAGAAAAATACCACTTCCGCAACTGGAATCCAAATAGGTAAGATTACGTTTTGGATCCTCACAATTTAGTGTGTCAATACATTTATCAATCATAAAGCCAACAATATCCACAGGAGTGTAATATATTCCCGAATTCTTTTTCAGCTCATTCCCTACATGAACACCTCTTTTAATTGGCATTGATAAAAACACTTCCGGCTCATATTCCAACACTTCAACAGCATACTTTAAATATTCCTCATACATAAATATTTCTTTTATTTCACAAATCTTGTCGTAAGCATTTTTTAAATTCACCATTTTGTCACAACATATAAAGTCTTTAGGGCAAGATTTATCCAGCAATAATAATATATCAGATAACAAAAGTACATCCGACTTCTTAATTTCGATTTTACATTCTATACACAAACAAAGAAGTAATATTATTTTGCGAATTTCATCTGATGTAAAACAAACTTCTTCATTATCCTGTTTAATTAACAACCTTGATGTTTGAATAATCGTCGCAACTTTGTCAACATATGTATTCTTCTGTGTTACACTCATGTGATTTTCACTCATAGTACAACGCTCCTATTTATCATATGCTTTTTTCAATATTATTTCATTGTTTTTAACATCAAGATAAATATCAAAATAAGAAAGCCCAGGAATTACTTCTAAATTTTCTTCAATGCCCTTTGGTAATCGAATCCTATAATCTTTTTGTACAACATACGAATCCAAATATATTCTATCTTTGCCACACGCTCTTTTCATATTCGTCCTCTTTTTAGTCTATTATTGTCCTGCTTTTAGACTATTTATAGTCCATATAAATATTACTTCATCCCGAACATATAGTCAATGGTTTCTCAAAAAGACGACAAAAAAACTGGGCAGTGCCTCAACTATCATAAGTTATAGCCCATCCCATTTATTGCCACTTCATTAACTTTGAAGCAAAGTGGCAAGCAGTGCATCTGTAATACAAATGCTTCTCATTGGGAAATTTTTCAAGCCCTTTCGAACAGTTTTTGTCAAAACTGGCTACGCACATAAATGTGCTAATAAATCGCTTCTTCAATCTCATTAAACTGCTGCAAGACATTTCCATAGACCTGAATCAACTCATCATATTTTTCTTTCATGCTATTAATGTCTTCCTAATAAATGCTCCCTGTTGCATTTGCTTTATTGGCATATTGGTTCATATTATTGCCAGTACACCATAATAGTCAACTCGCTTCTCGTAAATACTTCGCTTCCATACGAATACTAATTCCATTAAGCACCATCTTTCTTAAATAGGAGCCTCTGTTAAGTATTCCCTCTTCCGCCTGCTGCTTTTCAATCCGTTTCCGTTCATCCTCGGTCACACGAAATTGTAAATTGATAGTTCGATTTTCTCCCTCCGCCTTCCATAAAACATTTTCTGTATTTTACTTTTCTTATTACTCATAGATTTTTCTCCTCCAATACAATTGCGAATATCACCAACGGAAATCTCTGTGCATACCGACCTTATCAAAATATGCCTTTCTTACCTCTTCCCATTCTGCTTGAGTCTTAGCTGTTTTTGATTTTGTATATAGTTTTCTTTTCATTATTGCTTCATATTTTCTTCTGATCCGCTTTTGATTTTCGGCAAAAAGTCCTCTATTCCCAACACATGATATTTAATAAGTTCCACAAACAAGCTTTCCGGTATTTGAACCATTTTCAAAATAATCATCTCTCCTTTCAACTCCACAACATCACAAGTGACTGTGTCGTTATCCAAATAATAAACAAGTTGTACATTGAGAATAGACTTTTCATTTTTATGACACGAAAAAGGGTCCTACTGAAACATTGTTCAGTAAGACCTTTTCTATTGGACCTAACTTCAAATCCACATAAATACTTGGTTCTTTTGAAATCACACCTTATTCAACCTCTACGGCAACAACTCACACCCATCCCCCGTCCCATAGAAATCCAGCGCATGTAACGCTCTTGTCGCCCCGATATACAGAAGCTGTCTATGGTAATCGGAATGATAATGCTCCTTGTCGGCGTTCACAATATGCACACTGTCAAACTCAAGACCCTTAGCAAGATAGTAAGGCGCAACGACAACGCCTGTCTTGAAGCGGTCTGTGTTCTTGTTGAGCACAGTCACCTTGAAGCTCTCCTCGTCATCCTCAGTCTCACGGATATTTTCTAGGATTTTATCCCCAACATACTCCGCTTCCGCCTGAGTTTTGCACAAAACAGCTATTGTTTCGTACACATTTGCGAATAACTCATCGCTTATCTTATTGCCGAGAGAAACGTACATCTCATTTTCCGTGGCATACATATGCTTTTCAGGCTTATTTCCATGCCTGTCAATTCCGTCAATTCCTTTTATTCCTGCAAGCTCAGCTGCATAGTCGGTTATCTCAACTGTTGAGCGGTAGCTCTTGTTGAGAACAATGCGCTTAGAATCCTTTCCCAATATTTCCGGGAGGAAATTGAGCACATCCGATTTTTCGGAATCGACAGACTGCTCCTTATCTCCGAGAATTGTCATAGGACATTTGAAAACCCAGCCGATAATGCAGTACTGAATGTAGGAATAGTCCTGCATCTCATCCACAAGAAGATGCTTAATCTGCTGCTCATTGCCGACTCCATAGAGCAGATACTTAAGATAGAGCATGGCATATACATCCTCATAGCCTGCCTTTCCTGGCTGACCTTCCGCAACAACAATCGGCTCTTCTCCTATGCTCTCAAGAAATTCATTATATATTTTAAAGATATCTCTTGTGCGGTACAATGCATTGAACTTATCTTTTACGATAGCAGCCTCAATATCATCAAATTCATGCCCTGTAAGTGTGGCATACTCATCAACAATATATTCCCGCACCGCATCCATTCTTCTAAAAAGCGGAATATCCGGCAGCTTATTGTAAAATAAGTCAGCTATGCTGTCCGCATCCTTTTCAAGCTTCTTGTACTTGATATCCTTAAAATCCATAAGCTCATACTCTAACGAGAATACGAAAGCGTTTATCGCCTCTGCAAAATCCCCGGATGAGCGTGCAGACAGCTTGTCCTGCCGCATCTTGGCATAATCCGGTTCAATGTCCTCATGTATAAGAACATCTTCAAGAAAATCATAGTGTCTCTCAATTCTGCACACATCGGAAAGCTCCTTTGCGGCAAAATCGTCAAATGTCATTTCACTAATATTCTCCTCGCCAAGCTCCGGCAATATATGGGAAATATAATCCGAAAAAACATCATTTGGGGACAATATAAGCACCTGGGATGCCATAAGGTCTTCACGGTGATGATATAGAAGGTATGCTATTCGATGAAGTGCAACGGAAGTCTTACCCGAACCTGCACCACCCTGAACAATAAGTATTCTGTCCTTCTCGTTTCTTATTATGGAATTCTGCTCCTTTTGAATTGTTCCTACAATATTCTTAAGGCGGGCATCCGCATTCATGGAAAGTGCCTGCTTTAATATGTCATCATCAATCTTTATATCGCTCTCAACAGCATAGAGAAGCTTGCCCTTTTTAATCTTGTATTGGTATTTCTTTACAATCTCTCCTTCAACTGTTCCGCCCGGAGCCTCGTAGGAAGCCCTTCCCGCATCATAGTCATAAAACAGGCTGGAAATCGGAGCACGCCAGTCGTATATAAGCGGCAGTGTACCTTTTCCTTCGGAAAAATTACCGATACCGATATAGCAGCACTCCGGCTCATCATCACCGTCAAACAGAAAGTCCACACGCGCAAAATAAGGTGAGTCCTGCATTTTTTTGTACATGTGAAGAGTTTTCATATTTCTGCTTCTGAAATTGGCGTGATTGAACATCTGCTGCCTGTTCTCGTACTCCTCATAGCCGTACTCATCGAAATCGCTGTTGTTTTCCCAATACAGCTCCTGAAGCTGCGCTATATCCCTGTCATTTAATTTCATCTCATGTTCAATATTCTCAATAGCAGTCTCAAGCTTACCCTCTATTAATTCTAAATATTCTTCCTCTGTCATCTACAGCACCCTTTCCAAAAAATCTTAGTACGTCTGTCCGTCCGTGTTCTCAGCCTTGACAATCTTTACAATCCTGCTCGTACCAAGTCTTGAAGCACCAAGCTCAATGAACTTTTCCGCATCTGCGATTGAGCTTATGCCGCCGGCTGCCTTTACTAAAATTCCATCAACATTATCAACCATGAGCTTCACGTCATCAAAGGTTGCTCCTGCCTTGGAAAAACCTGTCGAAGTCTTGATATAGTCCGCACCTGACTCAGATACGACCTTGCAGAGCTTAATTTTCTCATCATCGGTAAGAAGGCATGTCTCAATGATTACCTTCAGAAGCTTTCCATTGCATGCAACCTTAATCTGCTTAATCTCATCTAAAACCTTGTCATACAGACCATCCTTAACCCAGCCTATATTTATAACCATATCTATCTCATCGGCACCTTCATCAACTGCTGTCCTTGCCTCAAAGCACTTTACAGCTGTAGTATTGTATCCGTTAGGAAAACCGATTACCGTACATACCTTTAACTTTCCGTCAACGCTCTTTATATACTCCGCTGCCTGCTTTACATAGCTTGGCGGAATGCATACTGATGCTGTCTCATATTTCATACCATCATCACATAAGCTCTTAATATCAGCCCATGTAGATGTCTGTCCTAATACTGTGTGGTCAACCTTTGCAAGAATTTCTTTGATATCCATTGTTCTTCTCCTTTATAGTAAATTAGTAAATTTTGATAGGCGTTTGCAAAACTACATATTAAATCGCACTTTTCACCGCTTCGCATCTGATTTTTTCATGTTTAGGAACGGTGGCTCTTTATTTTTTTCATATAACAGGAATAGCACATTGCTTCATAGCTGTCATTTCCGCCGATGAGCACCTGCTCTCCATCAGTTATCACATTGCCGTTTCCGTCAATTCTGGCATTGACGGTTGCCTTAGAACCACAGCGGCATATCGTCTTAATCTCACTTATCGAATCGGCAATCTCAAGAAGACGCAGGCTGCCGGGAAATACATGTGTAAGGAAGTCAGTTCTAAGCCCAAAGCAAAGCACCGGTATCCCTTTATTGTCAACTATGAATCTGAGTTCATCAATCTGCTCCGGTGTAAGGAACTGTGCTTCATCCACAATAACTGCATCATATTCCGGATTCTTCTCGTACTCGGCTATAATATCCATATCCGGAGCAACGACAACGCACCTGCACTCAAGCCCTATACGGCTTCTTATTATATCCTGACCGTCACGGTCATCTGTTGCAGGCTTTAGAAGCCATACCTTCATGCCTCTCTCTTCATAGTTAAACTTTGTTATAAGCGCATTGGCAGTCTTAGAACTGCCCATTGCACCATATTTAAAATACAACTTTGCCATCTTTTAGTACTCCATAATCTTATCAGTATATTCCCTTATAACTCTTGCGGAATCTTTGAATCTTGCAAGCTCGATAGGAGACATGTGAATTTCAAGCACATCGTATGCTCCATGTCTGTTAAGGACGGTCGGAACACCCGCATATACATCTGTCTCACCGTATTCACCTTCAAGGTATGTTGAGACAGGAATAATCTTGTTCTCATCGTTCATGATTGCCTTTATGATGGCAGCTACTGCTGTCGCAATTCCGTAATATGTCGTACCTTTTCGCTCAAGAATCTCCCAGCCTTCCCTTGTCGTCTTGTGTACAAGCTCATCGAGGTCAACATCTCCCACAAGGCTTCTGTTATCGGCAATGACATCATAGAATGGCTTGCCTGCAACAGTAACTACAGACCATGGCACCATCTGCGAATCACCATGCTCGCCCATCGAATATGCGTGTACACTTCTAGGGTCAACCTTTACAAGCTCGCCGATGAAGGTCTTAAGACGTGCTGAGTCAATTGCCGTTCCTGTTCCTATGACCTGATTTTTAGGAAGTCCTGAGAGCTTCTTTACATAGTGTGAAATGATATCAACCGGGTTAGACACAATAAGGAAAATTCCGTCAAATCCGCTCTCCATGATAGGACTGACAATCGACTGGCATATCTTTGCAGTCATCTCAAGAGTATCAAGTCTGCTCTGTCCCGGCTTAGGTGGCGCACCTGCCGTAATCACAACAATATCCGCATCCGAACAGTCTGAATAGTCTCCGTTTGTAACCTTTACATTGCGGTTAAGATACTCAATGCTGTCATGAAGGTCAAGCCTCTCTCCGTATGCTCTCTCCTTGTTAATATCAATCATAAGCACCTCGTCAACAACGCCCTGTGTGACAAGACTGAATGCTGTTGTGGAGCCTACCAGTCCACAGCCGACAATAGCAACCTTTGATTTGTTCATTTTCATAGAAAAATTCCTCCTTAAAATATAATCACTTAGGTAATTGCGAAACTCTGTATATTGGTATCAGACGTTGTGCACTTTTGCTATATTACCGCCAGACACGCTCTCGCTTCATTGCAAACACAGCGGTGCGTAAGCGGCTAAAACACAGCCGCTAAACACCGGTGTTTGCAAATAGTCTGGCTTGCAATATAGTAAAATTGCACAACTGTTCATTGATAAATTTGAGTTTCGCAATTACCTAATATAATCACTCAACCGGATATGCAAAATAATATGCGAGATTATTTCTCACAAACAGCAGCTCGCTTTTTGCAAATCTGCCTGTACAGCCTATATAATAGTATAATCCCAAGTCGCTCTGACTGTTCTCCCCATCCTCCGCGACAATAACAAATCCATCTTTTTCTTCAAACTCTGCTTCCTGTCTGTACGGCGAATCCTTGGTAATCCTCATTATTTTCTCCGGAATAATATAATCGAAGTAGTTAGCACTTATCTTCCATGTCTCATCCCCGCAGATAATCCATGGATAATCCGCATACTGCTCTAACACTGCTCTCTGCTTATCATACTCCTGTGCATCTGTATAATAATCAATTCCGTCACCTGAGAAAAAAATAAAAATATTTACTGCTATGCCGCCAACCACAGTAAGTGCCTGTACAACCCTTGCGCTCACTCCGTCAGGCGAGTATGCTCTTATGAGCGTGCAGGCACATACCACAATCAATAGGTACTCAAGTGCGCTCGCAGCATAAAAATATCTTCCGGACAACAGATAATCAGGTGTCAGATAATATACAATACTTCCGTACATCCACACAACACCTGCAAGCGATGCAATGAAAAGCTTAATATCTTCATCTATCCGTGAAACACGCTTTGACAGAAGTGTCCATGCAGTCAAAGCAATTACAAATATGCTTCCGAATATATACCAATTCTGAAAAATAGGAAGCTGTACAGTCAGAATACCTTTAAAAAGACTGTTGAATATATTTGCAAAATTGAGCGCATTTTCCTTGATAGTCTCCGAGTCACTGTTAAATAAAATAACCGAAATCCAATAATGCCATATAACTGTGTCAACAATTACCGCTGTCACCATGCTCACAAGATATTTTATGATTCTGCTGTACTTTTTAGTTATAATATTGTATATTGTCCAGATTATAAAGAAGCCGATTGCAACAAAGCAGAAATAGAACTGCGTCAAAAATCCACCTGCTGTTATCGCCCCCAACAAAACATAATAAGCAAGCTTATCCTTGTTCTTATATAACAGCAACGTAACATATGCAAATGCAATCACAAAAAACGTCAGCTGCATATACATTCTAAGAAGCATGGCATCCGACAATGTTCCGACATTTATCTCGTACATGAATGTCCCGGCTGCTGCCATCAACGGACTCTTAAACAGCTTATAAAGCAATGACCAGAACAATATAATCGTGCCCAGATACATTATCGCATTGACCGACAGCGCAGCCCATTTTGATACATCTGCTCCGAATAATAATGAAAAAATATACACGACAGCGTAGTAAAGCGGTGGATGTGAATCGCCTTTTACATTGCGAAGCATCTGTACTATGCTGTCACCTTCCGTATGCGACAGCACATCCCTAATCTGCTCCCGCAGATACCACTGCCCCTGTGCAAGCTGGTATGCCGCATTGCCTGAATCGACTATCATATAAGTATATATCTCATCGCAAAATGTCACCCTCTTATTATACGCAGCACATATAAAAATAGCCATGCCGACAATCACTGTCAATATAAGTGATATGTTTTTTTTCGCTTTTGCCATATCAATCCCCATTTCCGAGTTTATTTTTCACACAGCCATGCTTTTAGGCAATAAAATCCCACCTATATTTTTTATCCCCATACCTTAGACTTAACATTTTATCACATCACAAAGCTATTGAAAAGAAAAAGAAACAAAAAAGAAGCCATCCCGGATATTATTTCCTGAATGGCTTCTGAAAATATACATATGTGTAATATTAATATTTTGTGCTATTTTTTAAAGTGTTCGACAATCTTTAATACTAAAAGCTTGAACCTGTGCAGCGGATGGAAGCATATTATAGATATAACCACTATAACAGCGGGTGGCACAATGAATAATATTCTGAAAAGTGTCAACAAATCAACAATATTCTCTACTGCTATCGCACTATTTTCCCAATATGGATATTTAAGTGCCTTAAATGACATTCCTCTATCCGTCCACTTAACAAGTCTTTTGACTGAATTTACAAATCCATATCTCTCTGAGTTGTCGACTATACGGATATCATTCTCATCGTAACCGCAGGACTTAAAAGCCTCCTTAAGCTGTTTGGCCGCAAAGCCGGAAACAGGATTAGGAAATATAATCTCATAGCAGCCGGCCTTGCCATCTATCCTGCTGAATGGAAAAAATATTGTTCCGCTCTTAGCACCGCCTGCCTTGGATTTGAATTCGTCCATAGGCTTGACAACTCCCTGCACAATATACTCTTTTCCATCATATTTCAATGTCATGCCGTCAACTTCTATCGCACCGAATATTTTCCATGCAGCCTCCTCATCAAGCACTACATGGTCATCCATGAGACTGTCCTCGACCAGATAGCTTCCACTTATCAGCTCATAGCTGTGAAAACGAAAGAAGTCTCCTCCCACGCCGTAAGCTGTACATGTCTGTGACTTCGAACGCTGTGATGATACACTCGCCTCCGTCTTAACGCTGTAGGATGACACATACAGTCTGGCATTGTCTGACGGAGCCTCAAGTGCCTCCTTTATAAGAGCCTGATCAAGTGCGTACTCAAGCTGCCTGACATTGTCCTGCTCCAGGCCACTGCCTTCTGGAAGAAATACACTCACCATGGAATATCGTCCGTCAGGATCCCAGTACTTCGCCGAGTACTGCGTTGACTGTGTTCGTGCCACAGCCCCTGATATGGCTGTCAGAATACCGAACACAAGCAGGCCGGCCGCAATGATGACCAGAAGCACAAGCTGTTTTTTTGTCAATTTTACATTAGGCCTTGTCATCATATCCTCCCATTATTTAGGCAGACGCACTAAATCTCCTGCCGATACCGGCTTGGTCGCCGTTGTAATTACGCTCTCATAGCCCTGAAGACCACATGAAATAGCTGTGTTAGTGTCATCCGATGCAAGCTTTGTGACATCCACACGCGTAGCTGTGTATCTGTTTCCAAGAGGTGTGCTCTTAGATGTAATGACAAGTATATATGTACCGTTCTTATCCTCACGGATTGCAGTATTAGGCACTATCATGTCATAATTAGCTGACTTGTCTCCAACACTTACCGTTACAGACTGACCAACATTTATATCGGAACCTGTCACAGTAAATACTATGATTCTGTTTCCGGATGAAGGATTTGACGTATCATTCTTAATTGCTGATACTGTGAGCACCATATCGCTGTAATACCATGAACTTGATGCCTGACCAACATCTCCTACCTTAACTCTCGCTGCCTGTTCCTTAGTAACTGACATTTCAAGAGTGTAGTCCTTGCCGGAAAGCTGTATTGTTGCCATCGCTGATTCAGCTTCAACCTTCTCGCCCGCAACAACATTCACTGCCGTTATTGTTCCGCTTGCAGGAGCTTTAACCTCTGTACCTATAGCCTTCTTCTCAAGCGTCTCATATTTGCTCTTAGCATCATCAATCTGGTCTAAGAGATCCTGAAGCTGTCTCTGATACTTAATCTCATTGGATAGCTCATCGTAGCTTTCCTTTGCCTGAGTATATTCATTATTCGCAATGGCTCTCTGATATGCAAGCTCTGCCGACACTTCTGTAGGCTGCTTCTTCTTCTCTTCAATAGTCTTATTAATTGATGTTATCTGATTCTCATAAGCTTTAATATTGGCTGTAAGTGTCGCTGCATCTCCAATGGCATCTCTTTCATTTCCTAATGCCACCGCTTTATCTATAAGCTCCCACTTCTTAGTCTCATCATCTGTTATCTGTGCCGCTTCAGAAAGATAAGCATCAAGCTTCGTCTGAAGCTCATTTACTTTATCAAGTGCATCCTTCGCAGCCTGAAGTGCTGTATTGGCAGCCTCTAACTGTGCCTCCTCAGCCTTAGTGTCAACAACTGTAGCTCCTGTAACACTTATCTGTGCATCTATAGCATCAAGCGCATCCTTCTTCTGCTTAAGTAACGCTGTACGCTGCTCTAAAAGTGCCGTCTTCTGTGCAAGGACATCCTCATCCTTGTTCTTTGCCGCCGTAATAACATCACTGCTTATCTGATTGTCAATTATCGTAGTATCATACTGTTCAAGAAGTGTCTGATATGCCTTCTTCGCCTCAGTGACCTCCGTACTGTCACCTTCCTCAAGCACAAATAACACATCACCTTTAGCTACAGTGTCGCCCTTCTTAATCTTGACACTCTCAACCTTACGTCCCTCTGAAATTGTTACATTATACGGATCAACCGACTGAATAGTACCTGTACCACGAATTGCTGTAGATATGCTTCCGTTAGTTATGTATGTGCTCGACACTTCTGCAAGCGAATAATTCATTATTGTATTCGAGAAAAATGTCAGCAACAGCAATATAACAAGAAATACTATCAGAATATTCTTAATCCAGTCTTTTCTGTTTCCTTCCAGCTTTTTCATCGCCTTAACCCTTTCTTACTATTTATTGTAACTCATAAATATTACCCTTTTATTCCGCCCTGATATGTGATTCCTTCAACCAGATACTCTTCACTATAGAGGAAAATCAACAGACCCGGAATCATATATATCGTGGCAACCGCAAATGCCAATCCAATCTCACCTTCATTTATCTTTGACAAAAATACCGATAAAGGATATTTCTCCGTATCCGTGAACAGAATAAGAGGCTGCTCAACCATGTTCCAATAATCGATAAATACAAGTATTGCACATGAATATATCGCTCCCTTACATATCGGCATTGCAATCTTAGTGAACATCTGCCACTCTCCGGCTCCGTCAATCTGTGCCGCCTCGAACAAAGCCTTAGGTATTCGCTTCATGTACTTTGTAAGCAGATATACCGAAAATGGTGAAAATATACCCGGAAGCCATATTGCCCAGTTCGTATTGAGTATATGGAACCAGTCAGCCACAAGATAATTCGGAACAAGTGTAACCTGATAAGGCATAAGCATCAATATTATATATCCAAAAAATACTATCCCCTTAAGCTTGCCATCCGTCCTTGCAAATCCATAGGATGCAAGACATGCTATTATAATCTGGAATACCGTTATAGGAACTACAAGTATTACCGAATTCCAGAACTTTAACAGGTATGACGGGCTTTTCAACAATACAGTAAAATACTGGCTGAAGCTTACCATATCAGGTATAAGTTTTATATTCACTTTCTTGGCTATGAATGCCTTGGCTCCGGAATCAGTTGTTGTAAATACCATTCCGTAATTAGAGCTTATCTCTGACTGTGACATAAAGGAATTGGCTATTGTAACCACTGTCGGAAACAGGAATATTATTGCAAAGCTTGCTGCAAATATAAAGCATATGGTTCTTATCACAAGACTCCTGCGTCTCTTATGATGAATACCATGAAGTGGTGCTTCATGCTTCTTTTTTTCCTTACCCATTATTCCTCCACATCCTTTCCAAAATGATTTTCTATAAGGAATAATGCTCCTATAAGTACAATCATAACAAGCGACATAAGTATCGCCGCTGCGGACAGCTTCTGATAATCAAGTGACTTGAACATATTGTTCATATAGTGCTGCAGCATATAAAGGCTTGTAACAGGGTGGTCTCCCGTAAGAAGGTATACTTCCCTGAATACCTTGAATGAACTTATAATAGACATGATTGTTACAAATAAAATTGTCGGTGACAGATATCTTATCTTAATCTTCCAGAATATCTGCCATGAATTGGCACTCTCAAGCTCAGCCACCTCTATGATATCCTGCGGTACATTTCCCAGCGCCGCCATAAAGAGTATCATATTGTATCCCAAGTTCTTCCACAGATACAGCGGAACTATCGCCACCATCGCATAATCTGATTTTAACCAGTCCACCGGAGCAATGCCGAATGTTGAAAGGAAATCATTCACTGCACCATTATAATGGAATAATACCTGCCAGATAAGAACAACCGATGCGATAGGAACCATCATCGGGCTTAAAAAGAATGTTCTGAACTGGCTCTTTCCCGGAATCTTTTGGTCAAGTACTATTGCAAGCAGCAATGATAGTACAACCGCAAGCGGAACTGCTATGCCTGTAAATACTGCTGTATTCTTTACTGCTCTTTTAAAGGAATTGTTCTTTACAAGCTTGACAAAATTATCAAACCATACCCACTCCTTCGTGACCGGGTTATCTACAAATGAATAGAAGATAACAACAAGAAAAGGAAGCAGGAAAAACAATGCAACACCTATAATACTTGGTGCAAGAAAAGGTGCCATCGTGCGCTGCCCAAGCTTCCTCCTGCGCCTGCGCGCAGGAGTCCTTTTTTTCTCTTTTGGGAGCTTAGGCTCCCTTGATTTTTTCTTTATACTCATAATAATCCCCATTTCTGAGTAATTCTATTTCTCTCAGAAACAAATAACATGTATCCCAACATAACAATGGATATCGCTGTACATCTTATTATTTAACGGTTCTCATCTATATAGAGCTGTGCTCTTGACTGAATAATTCCCGCAATCTCCTGTGCGCTCTTCTCACCATTAAAGTAGTACTCAGCTTCCTCGCTGATAATATTGAGAAGATCCTGATCATAGGATGCTTCAGATGTTGCCCCATATACAATATCTCTTATTGTCTGTGCCTCTTCCTCTGTGAGCGCACCTATCTCAATCTCAGTGTCATCATACCACCATGTATTGACAACGCCATTCTCATCGGCATCCTTTGCATTCATCTCATCTGTAATCTTCTTCTCAAAGGCTTCCTTGCTCACAGGTAAATTCCAGTCTAACTTAGACTGTGCATCCGGAAGAAGGAAATTACGGATAAATGCCCATGCTCCATCCTTATTCTTAGACTTTGCCGGTATGCAGAATCTGTTAGTAAATCCTACTACAGAACCTGAACCGCTGTTCGTCGGATATCCGATGAAGTTAACAGGCTCTCCATAGAGCTTATTATACAGCTGAATGTCACTGAAATCTGACATATACAAACTAGTCAGGAGAACCTTTCCGCTCCTTAAAAGGCTTGGAAGGCTTACCTCATTCGTCGAATCGTAATCAATCTCTTTAGGAAATGTATTGCAAAGTTCAAGAAGTGATATGAAATCATCCGAATCAAACTTGCACTCACCTGTCTCACTATTATAAAAGCTGTCCATGCTGTATATCACCATTGATGCGAGTCCATCGCTCTTAGTTGTATATTGAAAAAGACTTGCATCAGGATGTTTCTTTGCCAGCTCCATAATGTCCTTGAATGTCCAGCTCTTTCCTGACCCTACATCTGAAACCCTGCCGACAATAGTCTGTATATTGAATGATTCTGCAACACTGTATAGTTTTCCATTTACCGATAAAATATCAAGAATATTAGGTATGAAATAATCCCTGCTAAGATCCGCATCCTTGTCAATCAGATCTGTAAGGTCTGCCAGTGCCCCCTTAGCAATGAGATTATTTACGTCCACATTGTTACTGTCTGCTATAAAGAAATCACCGGCTGTTCCTGCTGCAACATCAGCCTTAAACTGTGTCTGCGCTTCATCTACGTTAGAATAATCGTCATTTACATAAGTCTTTATGTTGATTCTGTACTCATCATTCGCCCTGTTGAACCTTATAACCTGCTCACGCATATTGTAGTTCATTGAGAGCATAGCAAGTGTTATATTCTTCTTCTGCTTGACAGAACTTGCAGGTACCTTCTTGATTGTTGCAAGTTCGATTGTAGCCTGTGTGTCATCACCTGAATAGTCATATGTTGTTGACAAAGCTACAAATGAGCCATCCTCAAGTACAGCAAAGCCTGAAAGATTATTAGTATTGATATCACAGTCAACCCAGTCTAACACTTCCTCGGATGTCTGTGTATTCATATCATAGAGATAAAGCTTAGTTGAACCTGCCATATAGAGCCTGCCATCGCCTGCCGGGAATATACTTGAAGAACCTCCATCCATCGATGGAACATTCTCAAGAGGAGCGCCGACTGCCTTAGCATCTAAATCAACCTTAGCAACAGCCATTTCATACTTGTCATCATAGTACATTATAACAACCTGACCGTCGCTTGTGGCAATAACACCATTAATCCAGTTGTCAAAATCAATCTTGAACTTCTGTTTTCCATCAGGGTCAAGAACATACATTACATTGTCAAGTGTGATATAAATATTCCCCTCTGCATCACCTGTTGCATACTGAACATAAAAGTTACCACTGTCCTCCTCAACCTTCTTCTGAAGCTCATCAAGTGATATTACTGACTGTATGTTAAAATCCGAATCAAGTATGGCAATATCATATGATGATTCAACATCATACACACCACTGTCAATCTCTTCCTGTGATGGCTGGATGTAATGGTATCTTACAGCCATATATCCATCCTTATAGCTGCTGATAGTCTGTAATGAAACATTCTCATTCTCATCCTTCTTGTCACTGTCAACAACCATATCCTTGCTGCTAGTCTCCCCTGTAGCAGCATCAATCGTTATAAGCTTCTGTGACATCTCATAAGTCACATTATCATACACCTGACCGATAACCTGTATCTTATTTCCATCGGACAATACATTACTTACATACTCAATATCCGATGATATCTCTGAAAAAACAGGTGAATATACATCTCCTGTAGGCACCTCCTCACCGGTTGTCTTATTACAGCCTGCCATGCCAAAGCACATCACTGCTGCCATAAGCGAAACTGCCACTTTCTTAAAGTTCTTCATCCTCTTCATAATCAACCTCTCTTCCTTGCTGCATTTTATCTCATTATTATTCCGCAGCACCCATAATAATGTGTGCGACTGGTGCATCTCCCTTACACCGGTCATTTTATAAATAAACACTCCCTCGCGTATTATCTGTCATAGTACGCCGACATAGCTATGATATCATAGTGATTCCTGTTCGTCAATACTTTGAAATATTACATTTTTGTAACAAAATGCAGTACAAGCACACTTCCTGCTATTCCTGCTGCCATCGAAAACAGTGCTCCCGCAATCGTCCATCCGGTCTTTGTCACTTTCACTGACATATAATAAATGCTTATGGTATACATAAGCGTCTCCGTACTCGACAAGATAAGCGCCGCCAGCAGTCCTTCATATGAATCTACGCCACAGCTCTTAAATATATCTAGCATAAGCCCTGTAGCAGCCGAAGATGAAAAAATCTTAATGACAGCCACAGGCACGACCTGCGCGGGAAATCCGATATACTGCATTCCTCTCCCTATAATATTGCAAAATGCTTCTATGGCACCGGATGCCCTGAGCACTCCAACTCCCACAAGAAGTCCTATAAGTGTCGGCAGAAGTTCTGCCGCTATCCTTAAGCCCTTAAATGCTCCCTTCGTGAAGTGCTCATACACCTTATCCCCTGACATCACAGCCCACAATACAACCACAAAAATTATAATAGGTATAATTCCCTGTGTAACAACTCCTGCCATATATCCACCTTGAAAACATCAATCTCTACAACTATATTCCGGCACAGCTTGGCTTATTGTAACAACTTGATTCCCACACGGACTCGATTAATCCTCATAATGATGGACAATAAGTTAAAATTAAATTCCTGTAATTGCCTATTTACATATTCGAACATATGTGCTATTATACTATCAAACAAATGTTCGAATATCAAGGAGATTATATCTAATATGCTGATAAAAGAAGATATGGATATCAAGGAAAAATTAAGAATATTATCAGATGCTGCCAAATACGATGCAGCCTGCACATCGAGCGGCTCTAACAGAAATAATAACGGCTCAGGCACCGGCAATACAGTAAGCTCCGGTATATGTCACAGCTTTGCCGCCGACGGCAGATGCATCTCACTGCTTAAGATACTATTTACCAACGAATGTATCTTTGACTGCCGTTACTGCATGAACCGCCGTTCTAATGATGTTCTCCGCACATCGTTCACACCCGAAGAGGTATGCACTCTGACAATGGAATTTTATAGGCGTAATTATATAGAAGGTCTTTTCTTAAGCTCAGGAATTATCATCTCTCCGACTCATACTATGCAGCTTCTCTTAGAGACTATTAAGATGCTAAGGCTTGTCTATCATTTTAACGGTTATATCCATGTCAAGGGAATTCCCGGTGCAGACCCATCCGTTATAGAGGAAACCGGATGGTATGCTGACCGTATGAGCGTGAATTTAGAACTTGCCACTGCCGATGCTCTCAAGACAGTGGCTCCTAATAAATCACGCAAGAACATCCTGACTCCCATGAAGCAGATTCAGCTTGGCATCCGAAGGAATGAACAGCTTCTTTCCGACTACCACTCATCATACCATTCATCCCATGTCGGAAGCATTATAAACAGACCTGTTGACACTTATTCCTGTTCACAGCCTTCTATCCATAATAACACTAATTATATATCACCCTATGCCGGCTCAGTTAGTTCATACGCATCAGACAGCCATTCATTGTCAACTGTCAGGCGACAGATATTCGACCCGCGAAGCGGCCCTAATGCTTATGTTCCTGCCGGTCAGAGCACACAGATGATAATAGGTGCCGCGCCCGAATCTGACTACCAGCTTGTCACTATTGCAGAAGCTCTTTATAAGAACTACAACCTTAAGAGAGTATTTTATTCCGCCTTTGTCAATGTCAACAATGACAGTTCTCTGCCTTCAACACAAGATGGGCCTCCTCTTCTCAGAGAACATCGTCTTTATCAGGCTGACTGGCTCTTGCGCTTCTATGGCTTTAGTGCAGGTGAACTGCTGTCCGAAGCGCATCCTAATTTCAATACGTTTATTGACCCTAAGTGTGACTGGGCATTGCAGCACCTTGGCGATTTCCCGGTTGAAATCAATACCGCCACAAAAGCAAAGCTCCTTCGCATCCCCGGTGTCGGCCCACGCTCTGCAGAACGCATACTCAGAGCAAGACGCTATGCCCGCCTGAGCTTTGATGACATCTCACGCATGGGTGTAGTTATGAAGCGCGCCCGCTATTTTATAACCTGTGATGGCAAGACTGACGAACTGTTTTGTCATGATGAGGACTACATTGTGTCTCAGCTTATTGGCGCTGAACGCCGCCATGCAATGCAGATATCGCAGAATGGCTTATACAGACAGCTTTCGCTATTTGACGATAATAATGAGAACTTTTCTCCGCTTGTCATTCCTCAATAATTGTAAGTGCCGGATAGATGTCTGCCAAACTATATATTTGAAAGCCGGATATTTCTAAATTACTTGTCAAATACCGGATATATATTGATGCTTTTACTATTGCTCAGCTTTGTATTCTTACGCATTAATACGATAATCACTCACATTCAGCTCTTAAATAATTTTTCATGTATATATAATTAATGCAATCTGCTTATGAGCGATAGCGGATTACATTTATATGATAAATTACTCTCATGAATTTTCATCACCATTTAACCTATAAATCGCTCGGAAATGAGGTTTTTATGATTTTTTGTTGTTGTGACGGCAGTGTAGATGGAATTTTCACCGCAATATATCGTGCCTGGGAACTCGGAACCTCACGCACATGCATATCTGTTACTGATGGAGAAGATATGGAACTGTTTTCAGAATACAGATTTTTTGAAACTGACAGTGAACTTGCCGCCAAGGTAGCTGCAAGTATAAGAAATAAGCTTTCACCGGATATATACACACAGGTGTATCATGCAGCTCTGTCCGGTGACAAGGACAGAGGAAATGTAATATATCATTTTTTAATAGACGCTTTCAAGGTTGGCTGCAGCATAATCAACCATATGGCAAATCCATATGTCATGCGTATGTTCGAGCTTGAACGCAATGTGCGCCGTGAAGCACATAACTATCTTGGTTTTCTTCGCTTCGGACAATACTGTGATACTCATGGCAGCTTCATGCTTGCACGTTTTGCGCCTGACAATGATATTCTGGATTTGGTATCACACCACTTTGCTGACCGTCTGTACAATGAGAACTGGCTTATAGCGGACACCTTACGTTTACAATGTTCAATACACAATGCCGGAAGCCGCGAATATATATTTTCACAGATAAGCCCCGATTATCTTGACCGTCTTGTCGATGCCACACGCGAACATACTGCCAGCGCCTCTGTGGACAGCAATGAAGCCGTTGACGCTCTATTTGAGATTTTCCGCACATCTGTATCAATAGAAGCAAGGCACAATATCAAGCTTCAACAGCAGCTCATGCCGCTTCGATATCGCACTTATATGAATACGTACACCGATAATGCAGGCAGCAATTAATCTCACACTTTCCTATGCACTCCGGCATTTACACATTATTTTGCAGAATATAACTGCTGCAACAGTGCTTATGCTTGTGGCTATAAGTGCCGGAATGACTATCTTTGCAGGTTCTACCGATCCATATGCCCTGCGATATGCAATGATATTCACCGGAATCAACTGCAATGATGATATATTCATTACAAGGAATGTACACATCTCATCCGATGCCGTATCGACATTAATCTGACTGTCACTGCATTTAAGCCTGTTAAGCTCCTCCATAGCCATAAGTCCCGGTCCTGTGGCACTCCATCCTGTGCCAAGCATATTCATAATGAAATTCAGGGTTATATATTCCACAGCTTTTTCCCCTTTTTCCCTACGAAGTCCCGGAAAAAGCCACAGCACAACCGGTCTTAACCCCTTAGACAGAAGTTTTACAATACCTGCATTGTCAGCAATCTCCATCAGACCGCACCACAGAGCCACTACTCCCGCCATAGATATAACAAGCTCTACTGCCTGAACAGAGCTGTCAAGAACCGCTGTCGATACCTCCGAAATATTACCAGACCACGCACCGTATATTATTCCAACCAAAAGCATAAATGCCCAGATATAATTAAGCATACTGTTTCATACCTCAATAGGGTTAGGGTGTCAAAACATGCCTGTTTAGTCCGGAACGCTCCTCAACTATTCTTAAACAGCCGTAACCATTCCGGATTAAGACTAAACATTTTTTACTCAATTATATTCCGGGCATTTATATTTTATGATACCAGAATCACAATGTCATAAATCCAACACAGGTGTGCTTGCGGATGAATTTATGATATCAATGTCTCTTTCTATACTTGTCTCCAAGATTTACTATTGTTCCGTCAGCTTCCTTTACGTCAATCTTATCGAGCTGTTTACGGAAATTGGCTCTGAAGTTAGCTATATATTTTCCTCTGAGCTCTGTCTGCTCCATAGCCTCCTCCTCAGTCAGACCCTCTTTTTTTGACTTGTGTGCGAGCTCATTTATTCTCGCAATCATAGCATCAAGTTCCTGCTCTGTCATGTATATCCTCTTTTCTGTTACTATTACTTCATGTAATTGCGAAATTACATATACTGAATCCCGGACGTTATGCAATTTAATATTTAGCAGCAACTATCCTAATTCAGATAATCGTCCGTCTATATCTCAGCCGACACAATTAATTCCATGTCTCCGGCAAATTCAATACTGTCACACGCCTTGGCAATTATAAAATGGTCACCTTTTTTTATCGAAGTGCCGTTGATGCTGCCGCTTCCGGCTACAACACTTACCAGAAGATAATCCGCATTGAAGTCTTTCTCTTTTGACAATGCCAGTGTGGAATCATCATTAGCATTTACAACAAGCTTCCATACCCTGTAATATGCACTCTTCTCCATGAGAACAGGCTTATTCTTCTTGACAACCGCAAAATTATGGATACTGTCCTGTGCCGCAGATGCAGGGGCATTTATCACATCAATCGACTTATCAACATGAAGCTCTCTCTTCTTTCCGTTAGAAAGACGGTCATAGTCATATACACGGTATGTAATGTCACTGTTCTGCTGTGTCTCAAGAAGCATCACGCCTGCTTTTATGGCATGAACCGTTCCCGGTACAATAGAGACAAAATCGCCCTTATGTACAGGCACTTCACGAATGAATTCATTCCATCTTCCTTCATGAATCATTCTTGCACACTCTTCCTTGTCCTTGGCATTATGCCCAACAACCAATGTTGCATTCTCAGGACAGTCGAGTATGTACCAGCATTCAGTTTTACCTAACGAGCCATTTTCGTTAAGCTTAGCATAATCATCCGATGGATGTACCTGAATGCTTAAGTCAGCTTTTGCATCAATTATCTTAGTGAGAAGCGGAAATACTCCGGACACTTTGTCCTTTCCGAACACCTCAGGGTGCTCACTCCAAAGCTTAGACAGCTTCATCCCTGAATACTCACCATTTTTAACAGTGCAGTCGCCATTAGGATGAGCACTGATTCCCCAGCACTCACCCGTATCATCGCCCGGAATATCATATCCGAATTCCGTGGCAAGACGATTGCCACCCCATATCATTTCTTTAAAAACAGGCTCCAAAAAAATCAACCCATTACTGCTCATAACCGTTCCCCTTAATATTTTTATAAAGTCTCTGCCAAAATCAGAAGCACTGCCATTTTCATGCAGGAATGCTGCAACAGCTCTCTGATTCTAATTGCATTATATAGTTACGGATATCTGCAAAATATCGGTGTATCCGTATTAATGTCTGTAGTAATTTATGAGGCATCCGTCCAATATTATCTGTCTTTCATCGTCTGTCAGTTCGCCTATCTTTAATGTGAACTCATTAAGCTTATCCTTCACAACGTATGCCTTGACTTCGGATACTTTATCCCTTATCGCTGCTGCCGCACCAGGAATGAATATGAAATCACCATTCTTAAACGGAAGCTCTCCTTCATCAATTATAAATGGAATGAGTCCCCAGTTGATAAGATTGGAGCGATATCTCTTAGTTGCATACTCATTTGCAATGTTAGCAAGACCGCCAAGCACTCTCTGACAGGAAGCTGCCTGCTCTCGCGCCGAACCGTCACCCGGCTTAACAGCAAATATTGTGCTTCCGATTTCGGTGTCCGAAACCTTAAGCTCAGGATATGCTTCCTTAATCACTGTAAATGCACGCTTCACTTCATCGTTGCTCTCCATAGGACATGCACCGCTTCTTCTTACCTCCTCGGCTGCCCTCATCTCCTTAGCAAGTCCGACATAAGCCGGATCCTTTCTTGAGAGTGTGAACTCTGCAAGTCCAAGAGGATTCGAACGATATGATGATGTCTCTCCGGATGGAATAAGTTCATCCGTTGTCGTTACAGGGTCATGAATCTCCGATACGACCTTGAGAAGAATATTATCGGTGAGTGCAACCTGCTCCGGCCAATCCTTAATATTCGGCCCGAACTTAATCTCAACAGACGGGTCTGCAACTCCCTTGCTGTCAAACACTCTATTCTCATATATTGTCTTATCAAAATGGTATGTAGGATTTGTAAATTCCACATCAACATCCGTAGCTGCTGTAAGATATCCCTTGTTAGCCGCTGTCGCTGCTATAGAACGAGCATCCATAAGTGCAACTGAGGCAATCTGACCATTCTGTAACTTAGAACCCTCTCTATTAGGGAAGTTACGTGTTGAATGACGAATACTGAATGCATTGTTAGCAGGCGTATCCCCGGCACCAAAGCAAGGTCCGCAGAATGCTGTCTTTACTATAGCTCCTGTTGTCATGAGGTCTGCAAGTCTGCCATTTCTTGCAAGCTCAGCATATATAGGAGTACTTGCAGGATATACGCTCAACGTAAATTCATCAGCACCAATGCTCCTGCCCTTCAAAATATCTGCCGCTGCACAGATATTCTCAAAGCCGCCTCCTGCGCAGCCTGCTATAATTCCCTGCTCAACATAGAGCTTTCCATTTCTCACTTTGTCCTTTAATGTAAACGGAACCTTGTTGTCAAGGCTTACCACTGCACGCTTCTCAACATCGTCAAGAATGTCCATAAGATTAGCACTTAGTTCCTCAATAGTATATACATTGCTAGGGTGGAAAGGCATTGCAATCATAGGCTTAATTGTACTCAAATCGACATACACAACACCATCATAATATGCGACATCGCCCGGATTAAGCTCGCTGTAGCACTCGCCACGTCCATGCACCTCATAGAACTCTTTTACCTTCTCATCAGTTCTCCATATAGATGAAAGGCATGTTGTCTCAGTTGTCATAACATCAATGCCTATTCTGAAATCAGCACTCAGATTAGAAACGCCCGGTCCAACGAACTCCATAACCTTGTTCTTTACATATCCGTTGCCAAACACTGCTCCGATAATTGCAAGTGCAACATCCTGAGGACCAACTCCCTTCATCGGTTCGCCTGTCAGATAAATTGCAACCACTCCCGGCATTGCAACATCATATGTCTTATTGAGAAGCTGCTTTGCAAGCTCACCGCCTCCCTCTCCTATAGCCATTGTGCCAAGCGCGCCATAACGTGTATGTGAATCAGAACCAAGAATCATGGCTCCGCACTCAGCTAACATTTCTCTTGCAAACTGATGGATAACTGCCTGATGAGGAGGTACATACACACCACCATACTTTTTTGCGCAGCTAAGTCCAAACATATGGTCGTCCTCATTTATAGTACCACCCACCGCACAAAGGCTGTTATGACAGTTGGTAAGTACATATGGCATAGGAAACTTTTCAAGACCTGAAGCCCTTGCCGTCTGTATGATTCCGACAAAAGTAATATCATGTGATGTAAGCTTGTCAAATCTGATTTTAAGCTTGTCCATGTTATCGGAAGTATTATGCTTTTCTAAAATCGAATAAGCCATCGTCTCCTTCGATGCATCCTCTTTTGATACATTGCGGCCTGTCTTAGACTTGATGACAGCCGCTGCATCAGGTCCGTCCTCAACAACCTCATTTCCGTTTAAAATCCATGCTCCGGCAGTGCCTAACTTAATCATACACATCCTCTTCCCGCGCCGACAACGCATTTTATCTTAATAATGTCAAGTTCAAAGGCTTTTCCTCAACTTGATATCTGCGGCTTATTCCGCATCATAACCGCTAAAACCTGCTGCTATTCTTCCTGTGCACACTCGGCAATCATCTCATCTGTCCAGCGAAGAATGTCATTGTACACTTCTTCCTTGCCAAACTCATTGAGTATCTCATGCCTCATCTGCGGATATATCTTCACCTGAAGCTTCTCAATTCCAGCCTGCTTGTACTGCTCATAGGTCTTCATGACACCAACTCCATACTGCCCAACCGGATCCTCTGCGCCTGAAAGTATATATATAGGCAGCTCTTTGGGAACATTGTTGGCAGTCCTGTCATCACAGTCCTCACGAACCAGCGTCAATAGTGCCTTGAAACCATCAACCGTAAAAATAAAGTCACACAGCGGGTCATTTTTAAAGTCATCTACAACTTTATCATCCCTACACATCCAGTCGCTCTCCGTACGAGGATTATCAATTCTTGCACAGTACTTTCCAAAACCGAGCTCTGTAAGGAAATCACTTCTGTGCCGCTCGCCTCTTAGCTTACCGACAATACCTGCAACAGTAAGCCCGGCTCCTGTCTCAGCAGGTGTCTGAAATCCTGTTCCAAGTATAAGACATGCATCAATATCATCACCATATATCGATATGAATCTTCTCGTGATATAGCTTCCCATGCTATGTCCAAGCATAATATATGGCACAACAGGATAAAGCTCCTTCATATGCTTCTGAAGTCTGTGCTCATCCTTGACAAGAAGGTGCGCTCCATCTTTACCTATATAACCGAAATCCGAAGGGGACGCTGCCGTCTTTCCATGTCCAAGGTGGTCATCACCCACCACCAGATATCCGTTATCAGCCATGAAACATGCGAAATCATCGTATCTCTCAACGCGCTCTGCCATACCATGTACGATATGAAGTACAGCTTTGACAACGCCATCCTCCGGTGACCACTCAACCGTATGAACACGGTTAACGCCATCACATGATTTAAAATAAAATTCTCTCTTATTTGCCATTCTTCCACTCCCTTCTGTCTTTATTCTCAGCCCGATGCGTAATTACATATCTAAAAGCCGGACATTATATAATTTTACCGGTAAAATTACACAGCCGTCTATTTATTCACATTTATCTCTTAATCTCATATTCCTGTCTCATGAGATTATAGATTGACTTCTTGTCATCGATAATGTTGAAATCGCCATGAATTGTATGCTTGATTACTGATGTAGCGACAGCGAAATCGACAATATCCTTCGGCTCCATTTTTTCCATAAGTGCATATATAAGACCACTTGCAAATGCATCTCCGCCGCCGACACGGTCAAGAATATTGAATCTGAAGGTCTTGCTCTCATAAGTCTCACCGTCATACCATAAATATGCCTTCAGTGAGTTCTCACTTCCTGTATGGACATAGCGAACATGGCGTGCTATAGCCATAAAATCATATCTTGCGTGGAGCTCCTTAAATATCTTATCCTGCTCCTTAAATGAAGGCTGCATGCTCATTCCATCCTTCATATCCTTTCCATCCGGTCCGACAAGATTAAGCGGCTCTATTCCGATAAGCACATCTACATAAGGAAGATAGCTTGTTATGCAGTCTCTCGCTTCCTGCCAGCCCCAGAGAGCGCTTCTGTAATTTCCGTCAAAGCTTACAATCATATCAAGCTCTTTTGCCGCCTGTAATGCCATCATAATCATATCACGGCAGTTGGCTGAGAGTGCAGGAGTAATTCCGCTAAGATGCAGCCAGTCAAAATCCTTAAGCAGTTCCTTAAAATCTATCTGTGAGTAATCATATGCCGCAAAAGATGAATTAGCTCTGTCATATATTACCTTAGACGAGCGCACCGCATAGCCTTCCTCAAGGTAATATATTCCAAGACGGTCCCCCGCATAAATTGCTTTTGACATATGTACATCATTCGAGCGCAGGAAGCGTATCGCAGACTTACCTACCGAATTAGGAGGAACAACAGTAAAAAGTGTACTGTCAACTCCCATATTCGCAAGACCTGCTGCCACGTTCGCCTCAGCGCCTCCGTAATTGATTGTATATGAATTTGCCATACGAATCTTCTCAAAATTAGGAGGTGACAGACGAAGAAGCACTTCTCCTATTGTAATAAACTTAATATCCTTGATATCTTTTAAGATTTTTTTTGCCATTAATCGAACCTCCGATTTAAAATTATTGACATTACTGCTGAATTTATCCACATTATTTCCAGTTATCGTTGACATCCCCGATACGGTGTTCAATATCATAATAAGGCTTATGCCAGCCGACATACTTGTATGCCGGACGAATAATCTTACCTTTATTTACAAGCTCCTCAAGACGATGTGCACTCCAGCCTGATATACGCGAAATTGCAAATATAGGTGTGAACAGTTCCTCCGGTATTCCAAGCATAGTATATACAAATCCACTATAAAAATCCACATTAGCACAAATTGGCTTGAACAGTCTCCTTCTCTGGGCTATGAGATTTCCCGCTATACGTTCGATGCGGTCTAAAAGCTCGAATTCCTTTGTAAGTCCCTTCTCCTCCGAAAGACTCCTGGCATATTTTTTCAATATAACCTCTCTAGGGTCGGACAGTGTGTAAACCGCATGTCCCATACCATATATAAGACCAGCGCCATCGAATGCCTGCTTATCGAGAATCTTGACAAGATAATCTTCTATCTCTTTCTCGTCTTCCCAGTTTTTCACATTTTCCTTGATATTCTCAATCATGTGCGTAACTTTAAGGTTCGCACCACCATGTCTTGGTCCCTTTAACGATGCTATGGAAGCTGCAATGGCTGAATAGGTATCTGTTCCGGATGAAGTTACAACATGTGTTGTAAAAGTGGAGTTATTACCTCCTCCATGCTCAGCGTGAAGCACAAGCGCCACATCGAGAACTCTTGCCTCAAGCTCTGTATATTTGCCGTCCGGTCTTAACATACGAAGAATGTTCTCAGCCGTAGAGCAGTTCTTGTCAGGGTTGCGGATTAAAAGAACGTCATCCATCTTGAAATGACGATACGAATGATATGCATAAACTGAAATTATAGGCATCTTGCCTATAAGCTGCAAAGACTGGCGCAGCACATTAGCCGGAGAAATATCCTCAGGATTATCATCATAAGAATATAATGTGACAATACTCTTTAAAAGAGCATTCATGATATTGGCACTCGGTGCCTTCATAATAACATCGCGCACAAAATGTCCCGAAAGCTCCTGAAGCTCGGACAAAATACCAATAAATCTCTCAAGCTGCTCTTCTGTAGGCAGCTCACCAAACAAGAGCAGATAAGTAGTCTCCTCAAAAGCATATCTTCTGCCGTTAAGACCCTCTATCAAATCTGCCACATTATAGCCCTGGTAATATAATTCACCATCTATCGGTGTCTTTACCCCATCTATCGACTTATATGAGACGACATCCGATATCTCTGTAAGACCTGTAAGAACACCCTTACCATTAGCATCTCGAAGTCCTCTCTTTACATCATATTCCTCGTACAGATCAAGATTGATTGCACCGGAGGTCATACAATATTTTACCAGCTCCTCAAATTCTGCATTATGCTTCTCATCAAGAGCCATCATTTCATGATTATTCATGGTATTGCCCCCTTCGAACTTTAATACTTTAAAGATTACAACAATTTTGTTAAAAAAGCAATCATTACTTGTTATTGCTTGAACTGACGACTTTAATTTGATATAATGATGTGATATCAGAGCCAAAAGTTCAAAAAGCCGTTCATGCCTGCATGATAATGCTTTTTAATCAGGGCTGTGCAGGACATGCGGATGCAGTAATTTATGCAGCAGATTAACCTAATCCGATTGTTTTTGGATTGCGATATCACATTGCTATTGGGCAATTCGCATTATATCGCTTATTTTTTAGTTGAAAGGATTTTATTAAATCATGAATATTATTTTGTTATCAGGTGGTTCAGGCCAGCGTCTATGGCCACTCTCAAATACTGTCCGTTCCAAGCAGTTCATACCGCTTCTGACCAATGAAAACGGTGAGCAGGAGTCCATGGTTCAACGAGTATACCGTCAGATTACGACTGTAGAGCCGGACACTAACGTAGTAATAGCAACAGGAAAACGTCAGGTCGGAACGATAAAGCACCAGCTTGGCAATAAAGTTTCCATATGTATCGAGCCTTGCAGAAGGGATACATTCCCGGCAATAGCACTTGCAAGTGCATTTTTGGCAAGCGTTAAAAATGTTGACCCGGACGAACCTGTTGTGGTATGTCCTGTCGACCCTTATGTAAATCTTGATTACTTTGAAGCCGTCAAAAAGCTCTCAGCTCTTGCCGCCACAGGACAGTCAAATCTGTCTCTTCTTGGAATAGCTCCTACATTTCCAAGCTCCAGCTACGGCTATATAATGCCTGAAAGCAAGGATACAGTAAGCCGTGTAAGCCGCTTTATAGAAAAGCCAGATGAGACTGCCGCTGCTGAGTACATTGAGCAGGGCGCACTCTGGAACGGCGGTGTATTCGCATACAAGCTTTCATATCTTCTTGATATCTCAAGAAAAATGCTCGGAAGTGCCGATTATCAGACACTCTATGACAATTATGAGGAGCTTACCAAGATAAGCTTCGACTACGCTGTTGTTGAAAAAGAAAAGAATATACAGTGCCTGCGTTTTTCCGGCGAATGGAGAGATGTAGGATCATGGGATGCATTTACAGACGTTATGGACAGCGCTGCTATAGGAAATGTCCAGATGGCTGACTGTACTGACACTAATGTCATTAATCAGCTTGACCTTCCTGTTATCTGTGTCGGTCTTAAAGATATTGTCGTATCTGTCGGCTGCGATGGTGTTCTTGTGTCTGATAAGTCAAAGAGCAGCACAATCAAGCCTTATGTTGACAAGCTTGACCCTATGGCACGTTTTGAGGAGAAAGCATGGGGCAGCTTCACAATTCTTGATATACAGCCGGAATCACTCACAATCAAGATTATTCTTCGTCCTGGCAATGAACTGAAATATCACAGCCATGAACACAGAGACGAAGTATGGACTGTACTGTCCGGAACAGGCTACGCTATCGTTGACGATGTCCGCCGTGAAGTAAAAGCCGGTGATGTTATCACACTTCCTGTCGGATGCCGCCATACAATCCATGCAAAGAGCGAATTGCAGGTAATTGAAGTCCAGACCGGTGCAATACTTGACGCTGATGACAAAATCAAATATTAATATCCGCAAGTCAGCAGTATATGCAGAAAGGCACTTATAATGGCACCTATTTTATATATTGTTATTCCATGTTATAACGAAGAATCTGTTCTTCCGATAACTTCAGGAATGTTTCTCGATAAACTTAATAGTCTTATCTGGACAGATAAAATAGCCCATGAAAGCCGTATTTTATTTGTCAATGATGGTTCATCGGACAATACGTGGAATATTATTTCCAATCTATGTGACAAGGACGAACACTTTTGTTCGCTCTGCCTGTCACGTAATTTCGGGCATCAGTCCGCACTGCTTGCGGGTCTCATGGAAGCAAAAGAGCATGCCGACATCACAATAAGCATTGACTGTGACGGTCAGGATGACATTGATGCTATGGATAACATGGTCGCAGCTTACTTAAACGGCGCAGATGTCGTGTATGGTGTGCGCTCAGACAGACACACGGACAGCTTCTTTAAACGCAGCAGTGCCATTTTCTTTTACAAACTGATGAATAAGCTCGGCTGCAACACAGTCTATAATCATGCTGATTACAGACTCTTAGACCGCCGCTTTTTAAATGAGCTTTCCAATTATGAAGAGACAAATCTGTTCCTGCGCGGTCTTATTCCGATGGTCGGATTTAACAGCACATGCGTATATTATGAGCGTCATACACGAATTGCAGGAAAAAGCCATTACCCTCTTTCAAAGATGATTAATTTTGCGATTGACGGAATAACAAGTCTCAGTGTGAAGCCTATCCGCCTGATTACAGGCTTCGGAGTCATTGTATCACTTCTAGGCTTTATCGGTATTATATGGGCAATTATAATGTTCCTTGCCGGAAATACTGTAGCCGGCTGGTCAAGTATGGTATGCATGATATGCTTTATCGGCGGTATTCAACTGTTAAGTCTCGGTGTAATCGGTGAGTATGTCGGCAAAATGTATTTAGAGACAAAGAAACGTCCACGCTATATTATTAAGGATAAAAAAGGTTCCGCTTTTAAATAACAGTAACTATGCAGAGCCAACTGACATATTATCAAAACCGCAAATTGACATGTGTTTTTGGCTGCATGGCTGCTTTCGCAAGCGCTTTTGACCAGAATATTTATCAAAGATATTCGCAATCAGCTTTCGTTTCCTGCCTATATAAATGCGTGGGACAGAATGATTTTATAATATACATTCTGTCCCACGCATTTGTTTTACATAAAATTTTCTATTTTCCAAAGCACATTGACAAGCTCCTTGTTGACGCTCTCCATTATCCTCTTTGTATCAATATAAAATTCCTTATCACTGCAATAATTATTTAAAACCTTGGTGTACGCCTGTGCAAGCTTGTGCATATCATAGCGAAAATCCTGTGAAAAATATCTTGAAAAAACGCAGTCCCACTCTTGTGTAATTACTCTGTCAAAATCAGCTATGCTCATCATAATAACCGTATTATCAAAAACCGCATATTCACTATTCTTCACCTTATCCGTCCCACTGCATTCTTTGCCAGTATTATTACATATTCCGTTATTTTCCTTAAACCACATTGCACTATATGCCCTTGACATAAGCCCGTTCACAACCCGTCTTGCCGTATTTTCGATTCTGTGAAGCTCAGGAAACAATATCATATTCAGCATGTCGCCGTATGCATCCACAACCTTTACCAATACTCTCCAGTCTTTTTTAATGCATTCCTCCACAACCTGTGTAAGCCTTGTAAAATACTCATCCTCTATACTTATAATATATGTCTGTGAAGTTATATTGATTCTAAGCTCCGTTCCTGTGCTTTTCTCAAAAAAATCCATATTTATATACCATGTATACGATATTCCGCATATCGAATTACTGTATACTATCTCATATGATATTCTTCTTCCCTCCGAATATGAGAGCGGCGCAACCTTCTTAGTATATGCAGGCTCGGACAGCATGTTATCCACCATGCCTTTTTCCTGAATACATTTGCTTACTTTATCAACATATTCTGTATAGCCATCAATTTCCATTCTGCACTGTGATGCTATATATCTAACCAGACTACTTTCCATACATAATATCTCCAACAATATAAATACTTCATCATGGTATTATCCCATATCCTGATACAAAAGTAACCTGCCAGAGTTGTCAAATTTCATTTTTGACAACTCTGTCAGGTCACAGCAGCCAATAATACATTTATAATCTAATAATGTTTGGGGAAGGAATTTTTTAAAGGTGCTCACCTTATTTTACCGATACCCTTCCCCGTAACTTCAAAGCATTATGTATTATGGGAGGTTAGATTTTATGAAGAAAAATTTATTATCAAAGCTCTGTTCATCACTTGCTGTACTTACAGCATGCCTTACACTTTTTACAGTTGTACTTCCTTTCGGAACAATCACTTTCGGCAGCGAGTCTGGTGTAAGCTATGATTCACAGGTAAGCACATTAGCTGCCGATGACGATCCTGATTATATAAACTATAGATAATTATTTCTTTTGAATGATATTGCCAATTATCTTATATTTTCTCTCATTTTTGGCAATATCATTCAATATAAGACATTCCTTTAACTCCAAATTCTTATCAATACTATTCTTAATAGGGATCCCTCTGCTTTGTCTCTGTAAATTATTCCATAACAAGCAGTAAATGACCTTAGAAACTACAGTTAGTCTTCTGTTACGCATAGTATTCACGAATATAATTTTTTCAATCTCATCTGCTTCATCATACATCCCGCAATCACCACAATAGCTTGCCACCGGCTGCATTACGAATTCATACATGCTTAGGAAATTACATATCATGTCGCTGCTGCTCTTGTAGAGACTGCGCAGTGCATTATAGCATTCACCAACCTCCTTGATGTCAGAAGACTTGGTTATCAATATATTATTGATGCATGATATCTCTTCGTTACTCATATACTTTTCGATATCTGATACTGCTACTTCATATGGAAGCGTGCATTCTAACGCTTCTTTTACATACTTGACAAATTCGGCATCCGATATCTTCTTTGCCATTCTCATATTGCATGCTTTAATTCTCAGAATAATCTGCCGATTCTGAGGTATGTCAAAATCTACGTACTCACTGAGAGCTTCTAAAAGTTCATCCACCTTATCCGAATTGCCATCATTGAGATATATCCTTATCAGAGCCAATGTTTCCTGCGCTCTTATATCTGAGCTTGTAAGCTCCGTTCTGCTGAATTCACATGACAGACCAAGCCTTTCAAAAAGCTTATGTACTGTCGCAGCCTGTGGCTTCACAAGCTTTCTCTCTATTCTGCTTATCGTCCTCTCAGAGCAGATGCCGCTACATAATTTCCCCATGCTTATATTAAGCATATTTCTGCGGATTCTTATCACATCCTCTATGCAATATACATCTCTATCCGCATAAATATAGCTGTATTCAAATGTATCACACCTCGTCCCGCTCATCAGATACATTTTTTCAAGAACAAGGTGCGCATACCTGCACCAGATATACTGTTCTCTCATGGAATATTTTTCCGTATTGCCATAGCTGTTCATGTAATCACTGTCTATTATACGGTCATTTTCAAGACTGTACGCCTCTAAGTCCCACTGCTTTGCGGCATCTTTCTCGCACATTGCTATAAGTTTCATTTTTATGTCAAGAAGCTCATACAGATAAAAGCTCCTGAGTGAATCTCTCAGATATTCTATCGCTTTGGTAACATATCCAATTAGGTGCATTATCTTTTTCGTGTCATCCACGCCTTTTTGAATTTCCGATTCGTACAGATAGTATACTGCCTTAGGATACACCTTCGCCTTGACTAACTTCACAACATCTGCGTTATCTATATACTCAATCAAGCCTCTGATTAAAGTAATGCCCTTTGCAGCAGGCAGATATCTTCCATATTCAATGAGCAGATTTAACTCTTCAACAGAAAATCTTTTATTATTCAGGAAGTTTCGCACACTTGTACTCTTATCAAAGCCGACAACAGTCTGTCTTAAAGCATTAGCATACAGTTTTCTGAGCTCTTTATCATCTGCATTCTTACAGCGTCTTATCTGTGCCTTCATTGCAAGATAGAATTGCATTTCTAGTATTGCATCTAAATCCTCCACAGACTGTCTGCGCCCTGCAAGCCTGTTGTCCTTATACATCTTTTCGAGCAATACATCAGCGTCTTCTATCTTTTCCTGCTGTATCAGAGCTATTATTCTCTGTCTGATTTTCCAGCGCTCATACTCATCTGAGAATACCATATTCTCAAAATTCTCCGATGCTACGCCAAGTCTGCCAAGCAGCCTGTCCTGAACGAGCTTGCTGACTTCCCTCTCACCGTTTTCGATACGGCTCATTACACTTACATCGCAGATACCTTCACAGATTACACTCATTGAAATATTGTCCTTGCGTCTAAGCTCCATAAGATATTTGCCAAATTCATAACTGTCATATACCATACCCAACTACCTCATGTGTGTAAACTAATATTCTAAACTATATTATAGCACAACAAAATCAAAAAGACTACATACCAGTCGGATACATAGTCTTTATTAACATTTTATTTAGTTTAAATTTTATATAACTATTGTTGATGCTATATGGATAGCGCAAAATAAATAATCCTGCAATTATTCACACATATATCCCTTTTCCCTAATTACAGAAATAACACTGTCCACATACTTTGCACAGACTTCATTCGTCTCCGCCTCAACCATAACGCGCACAAGCGGCTCTGTTCCCGACTCGCGTACAAGAATACGTCCTGAATTTCCCAAGCTGTCTGCTACAGCCTTCACTGCCGCCTGAACATCAATATCGTCCTGTGCCGCACGCTTATCGGTTACTCTCGCATTCTTTAAAACCTGAGGATAGATTGAAAGCCCCTCACACAGCTCGCTCAGCTTCTTCTTTTCAGCCATCATTACTTCCATCATCTTAAGGCTAGTAAGAATACCGTCTCCTGTTGACGCATACTTAGAGAAGATAATATGTCCGGACTGCTCACCGCCGATTCCACAGCCGTTTGCGCACATATATTCATATACATACTTATCTCCCACAGCAGTCTTTGCATAGTCAATTCCCGCCTCGTCAAATGCCTTGTAAAGACCGAAGTTGGACATCACTGTTGTAACTACCGTGTTATTTAAAAGTGCGCCCTTCTCCTTCATATATTTTCCGTATATGTAGAGAATATGGTCGCCTGTAATCACATTTCCCTTCTCGTCCACACACAGGCATCTGTCAGCATCTCCATCATATGCAAATCCCACGTCAAGCCCATTTTCAACAACAAATTTCTGAAGACCTTCTATATGTGTGGAGCCTGCATTCATGTTAATGTTGGTTCCGTCCGGCTCCGCATTTATAACATAAGTCTTTGCTCCGAGCGCATTAAATACAGACTTTGCGATGTTCCACGCACTTCCGTTGGCACAGTCTAATCCCACCTTCATGCCTTTAAATGAATACTCACCTAATGAAATAAGATATCCCATATATCTGTTACGTCCTGAGATATAATCCACCGTACAGCCTATTCTGTCCTTGTGTGCATAAGGAATCTCGTCATAGTGCTCACCGAAGATTTCAAGTCTGCCGTCAATATATGCCTCCACAAGCTCAATAGTCTTTTCGTCCATCTTCTCACCCTGACCATTTATAAGCTTGATTCCGTTATCATAATACGGATTATGGCTTGCCGAAATCATGATTCCGCAGTCGAAGCTGTCCGTCCTTGCAATATACGCAACCGAAGGTGTTGTTGTCACATGAAGCAGATATGCATCAGCGCCTGAAGCCACAAGCCCGCCCACTAATGAATACTCGAACATATAGCTTGAACGTCTGGTATCTTTTCCGATTACAATTCTTGCAGGCGAATCATCACCGTTTCTCTTTTTAAGCTCACCATAATACCAGCCTAAAAATCTTCCCACCTTAAATGCATGGTCAGCCGTAAGATTTACATTAGCTTCACCGCGAAAGCCGTCCGTTCCAAAATACTTTCCCATATTATACCTCTTTTCATCTTAATCTATCAGATAACCGCAAAACTCAGTATATTGACGGTCATTATGCAATTATCTGTGCTTTACCGCAAACATAATATGCTTCACGTTATATGTATCCGTAACAATATTGGTAACCGTTCACAATGCACCTCACAAATCGGAAAACTGCGCTTACATATTTACATATAGACATTACACCTAAAGCTTCCTGATTCCAAAAAGTTACGAATAGTTACTAATATTATGTATATTACAAAACTTCTGCTTTATGATAAGCATGTCAAAATATACTTGAAAACTCAATTATGTATAACAAGTTACATTTATGCAAAAAATGTGCGTTTTGATTATACCAAAGCGCACATTTTTTGTAAACACAGAACCCATATCAGGCTTCAGCCTTATCTTTCCGCTCTCATAGGATTATTAAGGAAATCTTCATAGGAAAGTCTTATTCCATCCTCAAGCTCTGTCTTGTATGTCCAGCCGAGTGCTGTCGCCTTTGACACGTCAAGAAGCTTTCTTGGTGTACCGTTAGGCTTAGACGCATCCCAGCGAATCTCTCCTGTGTAGCCTATTACTTTGGCAACAAGCTCGGTAAGCTCCTTGATTGTAAGCTCCTTGCCTGTTCCTGCATTGACTGTCTCATTGCCGCTGTAATTATTCATAAGGAATACACACAGATTGGCAAGATCATCAACATATAGGAATTCACGAAGCGGACTTCCGTCACCCCAGCAGGTAACATAAGGAAGGTTCTGCTCTTTAGCTTCGTGGAATCTCCTTATAAGTGCCGGAAGTACATGGCTGTGAGTCGGATGGTAATTATCATTCGGTCCATAGAGGTTAGTAGGCATAACGGAAATATAATCTGTGCCATACTGCTTATTGAGAAATTCACAATACTTTAAACCGGATATCTTGGCAAGTGCATACGCCTCATTTGTCTTTTCAAGCTCCGATGTGAGCAGACAGCTCTCAGGCATAGGCTGTGGTGCCATTCTAGGATATATACATGAAGAACCCAGAAATTCAAGCTTCTTACAGCCATTCTGCCATGCTGAATGAATAACATTCATCTCAAGAGTCATATTGTAGTACATGAAATCGGCAAGTGCCTCCTGATTAGCGACAATGCCTCCAACCTTGGCTGCCGCTAAGAATACATACTCCGGCTTCTCCTGTGCAAAGAACTTCTCTACGTCCTCCTGTCTGCAAAGGTCAAGCTCCTTATGTGTCCTTGTGATTATATTCTCATAGCCCTGTCTTTTTAATTCTCTTACGATTGCCGAACCAACCATTCCGCGATGTCCAGCAACATATATCTTCGCATTCTTTTCCATCATAGCTTTTTCCTCACAATCTACCCTGGGACATCCGGTGTCAGACCCCTGTCCCAGCAAATTTGGGACAGGGGTCTGACACCAATGTCCCACATATTTGCTGTTTTATTTAAGAAGAGCCTTCTCACGCTTAGCAAGCTCTCTGTCATGCTCTGCCATTATCTTTACAAGCTCTTCGTATGAAGTCTTCTGAGGGTTCCAGCCTAAAACTGTTTTTGCCTTTGCAGGATTTCCCCAGAGATTATCTACATCTGTAGGACGGAACCACTGTGGATTGACACATACAAGCATCTTTCCTGTAGCCGCATCATAACCCTTCTCATCAATTCCGGTGCCTTCCCAGCGAAGTGTAATTCCATTAGCTGCAAACGCCTTCTGTGTAAAATCTCTTACAGTGTGCTGCTCGCCTGTAGCAATAACAAAGTCCTCAGGCTTTTCCTGCTGCATAATAAGCCACATGCACTCAACATAGTCCTTCGCATAGCCCCAGTCTCTGAGTGAATCAAGATTACCAAGCTCAAGGTGGTCCTGAAGTCCCTCTGCAATTCTTCCGGCTGCAAGTGTAATCTTTCTTGTTACAAAGTTCTCACCTCGGCGCTCTGACTCATGGTTAAAGAGAATACCGTTTACAGCAAACATGCCATAAGCTTCACGGTACTCCTTAATCATCCAGAAACCATACTGCTTTGCAATCGCATAAGGGCTGTATGGATGGAATGGAGTGGTCTCTGACTGAGGAACCTCCTCAACCTTGCCGTAAAGCTCTGATGTAGAAGCCTGATATACCTTTGTCTTCTTGGTAAGTCCAAGAACTCTCACTGCCTCAAGCACACGAAGAACACCTACGGCATCAACATCGCCTGTATACTCAGGAGCATCAAATGATACCTGAACATGTGACTGCGCTGCAAGATTGTAAATCTCATCCGGCTGTACATCCCCGATAATCTTGATAAGGGATATCGAATCTGACAAATCTCCATCATGTAATGTTATGCTTCCGGCTCTTAAAAGATGATCTATTCTTGCAGTATTTGAAATAGATGCACGTCTTGTTATACCATGCACTTCATAGCCCTTCTCAAGAAGGAACTCTGCCAAAAATGAACCATCCTGTCCCGTAATTCCTGTAATTAAAGCCTTTTTCATCTAAAATATCCTCTTCTTTCATGAATTTTAATAAATTGCCTGCTGACAATATTCTTTGTCACAATTAAATCTGGCTGCACCCACAATCAACTGCATGTTTTTACAGCATTATGCGGATTTCTTCACTTTTTTAAGAATTTTATATCAAGTATATGCTTAGTGTAACCGCATATATAGAGAAAAATTAGCACAATATTGGTTTATTAAATACGCTCTGATATAAAAATATATATCCGCTGTGAACTTCTCTTATATCACCAAGTCTTCTTATATTCGCTTGGGCTTATTCCCTCAAGCTTTTTGAAGCTTCTGCTGAAGTAGTTCGCATCATTCATTCCTACCCTGCTGCCTATCTCATCAATGCTAAGCTCCGTAAATCTGAGCAGACGTTTTGCCTGCGTTATTCTCTTTGCAAAAATATATGAATTTATCGTTGTGCCATAAGTTTCCTTAAAAATCTTGCTGAGGTAGAACTTGTCAATGTAAAACGAAGCTGCCAGTGCATCGAGTGTTATCTTTTCCGTATAATGCTCATCAAGAAATGCCTTAACCTCTACTAGCTCACGCCTCTTCTTTCCGCCTGAGAGATTCTCCGGATGCCACGACTGTTCCATAATGACAGCAAGCAGCTCATTTAACAGCGCATTCAACTTCATATCCCTTATATAATCCTCAGAACCCGCCATCGCATACATGCGTGAGAATATATCGGTATATCTTTTGCCATCCTCAGGAGTGAATACCGGCAGTCCTCCGCGCTCAATATATTTCTCATATATCGCAGGCATATTCTCACCGTAAAAGTGTACCCACGCAAGCGACCATAACCCTTCGGACATATTTTCCTTTTCCATGTCATATGCGCAGCTCTCATGTATCGTTCTGCTCTTCACTACATCATGGGTAACCGACTTTGTGCTCATCCCTGTGCTATGGCTATAACTTCTCATGCAGTCTATAAAAGCGCAGTCACCCTTTACCATTTCATAATGCCGCCCCTCGTACTCAATATAGCCCGAACCGTCAAGCACCATCATGCACAGATATGACTGCAAATTATCACGCTTTGACACATGAGGCTTAATCGCTCTGAGCGAACCTGTCTCCTGCAAAAATATCAGATTATTTTTTGCCCAGCTGCTTGCCGTGTACAATATTCTCTTAGATGATACCGATGGAGACGGCGACTGAAAATACTCCTCCATAGCGTTAAACCTCTCATATACAAATGAAATTCTAATAAAACTCTACTACATAATCGTAGCTTGCACTTTCGCCTGCGCCAAGCCTCTGCATCCCTGCTTTCTTTTCAAGGTCGCCTTCATGCCCTGCCACATCCGCAATTCCGTACCACGGCTCAAGGCAGATAAATTCATCAACCTTCTTTGACCATATTCCAAAATACGGAAAGCCTTCACATGCCATGCCGATATATGGCTTGCCATGCGCATCAAGAAGCTCAATATAATTAACCTGATTGTCAAGGACTATAAGCGCATCCTTGTCAAACATATCCTCTGTTATCTTAACGCTTCCTTGTGGCATATCAAGCTCATATTCCCTTGACATATCAACGCAGCCTGATTCATTTAGCAGATGATACTTAAGCGGCTCTTCCTCGCTTTTCGCCGCTCCATATGCAGAATTTATCCGCAGCGAACAGTCCACAGCCTGCTCATTATCCGGAAAAGTAAAAGCAGGATGTCCGCCAATGCCATATAACATTACCTCTCCATTATCAGCCTCATTTACAACTCTCCACTGTACATTAACCGAATCTGCATCTGCATTTTCCAGACTGTGCTTTACATATAACACGAATTTAAAAGGATAGACAGTCAATGTATCATCGCTCCACTTTAGAACATGCGTCACAGACAGCTCGCCCATCTCTACAAGCTCGAACACTCTGTCACGCGCAAAACCATGCGATGTCATATTGTACTGCTTTCCTCTATAGCTATACCGTCCATCCGCAACTTTTCCGACAAAAGGAAATAGAACCGGCGCATGTCTTCCCCACACTGCCTTGTCTCCTCTCCAGATGCGCTCTGCATTACGCTTTTTGTCCCATACGCTGACAAGCTCCGCTCCGTCATCGCTTACAGTGACACGCAGCCTGTTATTTTCCAATACTCTGTTCATCGTGTGACTCCCTTCACAATTTTTACAAGCCCTTGTAAACCTATTTAATGCATTTTTCAATAACACAGCTATGCTCTTTTACAGCCTTGTCATAGCTTATCCCTACAAGCAGAATTTTTCCCGAATATTGCAGCACAGAATCAGGATATTTTTTATCCCTTATCTGCTTAATTGCAGTTGATGCATTTTTATTCCACTTAAGCTCCACAATAAGTGCCGGATAATCCTGCCTGTATTCAGGCTTCGGAATAAAAACAAAGTCTGCAAACCCTCTTCCTGTCGGCAATTCACGAATAGGCTTAAAATAGTATTTCATAGCTCCAAGATATGCAATAGCCAATACACTGCTGAGTGAATTTTCATTATTATATTGAATAACGGATGCATACTCAGAATGAATCTTCTCTATTTTATCTGCTACAACTCCGGAATTCATATTCAAGGTTGCATCCAGCAGCTCATCCGATTCTTCCTGAAACAATGTAAACTCATCCCATTTTTTTCTCTTGGTGGCTCTTATAAGTTCTTCTCTTATTTCTTCATTAGGAACGAATGCTGTCTTGGACTTCTGATTATATGCAAGATAGCCAAGATGAATAAGATAAGTAATAACGTCATCTTTATTGGCAAAGCTAACCGCATCATTCTGAAATGATGTCACATCAACTTCAACAAAGCTGCCTGCAAGCATCTCTATAATAGCTGTCCGCAATCCATCAAAATCCATATTAATCAGAGGAACGATAGCCTCATATGAACCTGTTCCGGACCAGTAGCTCTGAAATTCTCCATCGACCATGACATTTACAACAGCATTAGGATTATACACATGGTATTCTCCAAGCTGATAGCCATCATACCAGCGTTTCACTTCATCAAAGCTTTGACCATACTTTTCGCACAGGACACGAACCTCATCCTCTGTAAAACCAACATACTGTGAGATTGCACCTGATGCCAGCATGGAATACTGCTTAAAATTATTTAAAGCTGACTGTGTTTTCAGTTTTTTAATTGGCAGAATTCCGGTAAGATACGCAAGCTGTATATATTTTGTAGGTTCCGTTCCTTTAAACATCGCCCTTAAAAAATTAATATAGTCATCCTGTATCTTTTTATTATTGGCCTCATCCCTAATCAGTACATCCCACTCGTCAATAATCACGACAAACTTTCTGCCTGTAGCTGCATTGATAAGTGACAGCGCCTCAGGCAATGATGTAACATTACTACACAGCTGTTCTGTATAGTATTCTCTTAGCTCTTCTATTGTCTTCTCAGTAATATATGAGATTACATTTTCAGGACCACCGGCAGGCTCAATACACCATTGTATGTCAAAATGAATGACATCATATTTGTTAAGATGTTTTTTATAATCCGCACTTTGGCTGATATATAAATCTGCAAATATCTCTTCCGAATCACATCCTCGGCTATAGTACGCCGTCAGCATATTCGCAGTAATTGACTTTCCAAACCTTCTTGGTCTGCTGTTGCAAACATACCCTTGTAATGTGTTCATCACTTTATTGGTATATTCTAACAGCCCTGTCTTATCAATATAAATTTCCGAATTAAGTGCTACTTTAAATGCACTATTATCGCAATTTACAAATATACCCAAAATGCAATCCCCCTTTTTAATTCTACTTTCTCTTTCTCATAAACGCAAAGCCACTCACAAGCAATCCTCCCACGATAACCCAAGCCTTAACCTGTGCGCTGCTTCCTGTGCCTGGCGACAGATATCCACCGACCGATGGGCTTTCCGGCTCATCCGTACCTGCCGGCTCAATACAATCACTTGTCGGATTCTGGCTGCTTATCGGCTCCTGCGCACCGCCTGTCGGGCTCTGGCTGCTTTCCGACTCCTGCGTTCCTCCTGTCGGGCTCTGGCTGCTTTCCGGCTCCTGCGTTCCCTCCGTCGGGCTCTGGCTGCTTTCCGGCTCCTGCGTTCCTTCTGTCGGGTTCTGGCTGCTTGTCGGCTCCTGCGTTCCTCCTGTCGGGTTCTGGCTGCTTGTCGGCTCCTGCGTACCTCCTGTCGGGTTCTGGCTGCTTGTCGGCTCCTGCGTACCTCCTGTTGGGTTCTGGTCGCTTGTTGTCTCTTCTTCACTGCTCGTAGGCTCGGACTTACTTGTTGTCTCCTCCTCACTGCTCGTAGGCTCGGACTTGGTGGTCGTCTCCTCCTCACTGCTTGTCGGCTCCTGCGATTTAGTTACAGTAAAGTTGGCTGTAGCAGTTCCGCTTGATGATACAATGCCCAACTTATGGCTTCCTGTTGACAGCCTGCTTATATACGCTGGCAGCAATGTGACAATTATACTTCCCTCTTTGACAGTATAATCCCTGTCTACAGTAAGCTCTTTTCCATCTAATTCCGCTCTGATAAAATCATCTATCGCTGCATTGGATCTGAACATTGCTGACTTTCCGGATGATATATCAACTACTGATTTATCTCCATCTATCATGTCAGGTGCAAGCTTAGCTACCACAACAGCTTCTCTTTCTATCTGCTGTAATGCATCTTCATCAAGGAACACCGCATCACATATTTTGCAGTAATAATATTCTATATTTCCTTCTCTTGCCGCCGTAGCTTCTACAGCCTCCACATGCTGTAATTCATGTGCTGTCCTTTCAATATCATAACCGGTGCTTAAAAGCGTATCACAGTCTGCACAGTATGTGTCTCCTGTATACCCTGCTTCGGTACAGCTTGGCTCCTTGGCATTTCGTACTTCGGTATGCTCATGCTTATCCGGGTCAAACTCACCATATTCCTGGTGGCATACCGAACAAATGGCACGCTTTACACAGGTGGCTTCGCCGCCGCTATGTACATGTTCAGCAAAATTTCCCTTTATGGTAAATGTGAGATTATTTCCATCAATCGCTGTTACTGTAATTATTATGCCACCTGCCAGCTCTAACTCCTCATCCACAGCCAATGCAGCATCATTTTTTGTACTATTCTGCCCACCTACAACCTGATAATTCCACCGCGATGCCGAACAATTCATGTTGTTAGGAAATTTCGTATCACTGTCAATAAGATAGCATACAAGTCCTGACTTTATCGTAATTCTGCTCACGCTGCTATCATCAACATTATATTGCTTCAAATACTTTGAATCATACTTATTTCCATCTGCGCCAAAATTCCTGTATTCCAGATATACTGTCTTTCCTTTTTCCGGAATGTCGAACTTGTATCCGACAGCACCCTGTCCTGATGTTCCAAGAGCCCTGATATTATATTGTCCATCAGCTATTATTGTCTCAACATCTCCATCATTAACCCAGCCAAGAGCCTCTTTCTCCTTAACCGAGATAAGCTGTGGTACAGGAGACAGGTGTTTAGCCATCGCAGATAAATAATATACCGGTGACTGCTGAGATGAATTGTACAAATCCTTCAAACCCATTATATGTCCCATCTCATGTATGGCAACAGAAATTGACACTGTAACATTACCATCCGAATCCTTGAACAGATAACCCTTAGTAGTTCCATCCGGCTTAGTGTACGAATTAGTCACCTGAAAATATTTACCGCTCGTAATACTTCCCTTATCCGTGTTGATAGTCACATAGTTAGCATAATCTCGATAATTCCACAATGGTGATGACCAGGTTACTGATATGTTGTTCTGTGTCGTAGGCCTGTATATGATTGTGATGGAATCGATTTTGCCATCATTATTCTTGTCAAGATCTTCAAAACCGTACTTAACTGTTCCATCATAGTTCGTTATGCCATTTCCGGCAGCTAACGCCTTTTCTACCGCATCAGCCCACTCAAGCTTTAGCTCATACATACGGCTTGATGCCTCACCTGTACTCGTATAACCAATCTGATTGTCTTCACTCCACTCTGCATAATATCCTCTATCATGAGATAACACAATCGAGCCACCCTTATCAAACAGATATACGTTCTTCATCCGCAGCTTATTCTCAGATACGCCTCTGTAGTAATCGCTCACATTGTACGCTGCCGTGTTGTACGAATTGTCCGTTATCCTACGCACTGTGGTTCCTTCATACACATCATCAATAAATTCATCCTCACCTGCAAATCTCATGAAAATAATAAGATTGGTAAAGTTGCTGTCATCATCATCCGCCGATATCTTTTCCTGAACACCAAATATTCCACTAATGATGACTATAAACGATAGTGCAAAATACATTATTCTCTTCATGTTTTTTCCTCTTGTTATTCTTTAATCCTATATAACTGTAAAATTACATATATTGATACCTTAGTGTGATTTTGCCATATTACTGCCGGCACTTGAGCCGGTTATTTTGAACTCTGACTCTGATACACCTGTACATATCACAACACCTCCTGCATCACATTTAGTCATTTTATGAGACTATTGTTTTATTCATATGCATTGCAGTATAGTAAAATTGCCCGAATGTCCGGTTACAAATTTAAATTCCAATATACCAATCAAAATCTTGCTTTAACAGTCTATAGTCCTAATGCCGCTAACTATGACATCCAGCCTCAGTATCATCCCCATAAAGTCTACATCCATGAAGGTTTTCATACCGCAAACCATGGCATCCAACTTCAGTATAACCATATATCTATATTTACATCACAATTTTATCATCTGCTCCTGCATATAGCAAGCTCTGTTCTTTTAATATCTTTCATGCTATGTTAATGAAAAACTGTTGAAGTCAAAAACACTTTGACACCCGAATTCGGTAAATAAAATCTAAGGAGAATATATCATGAACACTTTGCCAACACTCATCACAGAATATTTAGATTACTGCCGTACACAGAAATGCTTAGACGAAAAGACTCTAAAAGCCTACCGCATAGACCTACGCCAGTTCACGGATTATTTATCCGATTCTCTTGAAATCTCATATATATCAAATATAACACCCACAATCCTCGAAAACTATATAAGCAGGCTTCATTCCGAATACAAGCCAAAGAGCTCCAAGCGCAAAATTGCATCCATAAAGGCTCTTTTCCACTACTGCGAATACAAAGATATCATCGATATCAATCCATTCTCCAAAATACGCACCCGCTTCCGCGAACCGATTATCCTTCCAAAAACCATTCCTCTGCACACTGTGGAAACATTCCTCTCAGCTATATATACCAAACGTTCAAATGCCAGAACAACATACCAGCGCTGCAACTCACTGCGCGATGCAGCTGTCATTGAACTTCTCTTTGCAACCGGGATAAGAATAAGTGAGCTGTGCTGTCTCAAAAGCAGCAACGTCAACCTTATTGACGGTACCATCTTAATCTACGGAAAAGGCGATAAAGAGCGCTATATCCAGCTTGCCTCCGATGAAATTATCCACATTCTTGACGAATATCGCCACACTTTTTCCACACAAATCGCAGGCTCCACACACTTTTTTGTGAATCAATCAGGCACTCCTCTGTCCGACCAGTCCGTCCGCCGCATGATAAACAAATACTGTTCCCTCGCCGCCATCGACCTGCACATAACACCTCATATGTTCCGCCACACCTTCGCCACCAGCCTCCTCGAAGCTGACGTGGACATCCGCTACATCCAGGAAATGCTCGGGCACAGCTCCATCAACGTAACCCAGATTTATACCCACGTCGCATTGGCTAAGCAGAGGGATATACTGCAAAATAAGCATCCTAGGAAGGGGATGAATGTGGAGGGGGATGAATCAGGAAAATAATAGAGGATTGGAGACAGGGCAAATAAAACTATGGAATAGGAAGGTTGGGTGAAAGGGAGGAAAAGTGAGGGATAATTTTTAGTTATCCGTTATTAATAATTTAACTATATATGTTTGGAGGGCACAATGTACAGTATTGAAGAATTTAAAGAACGATTTTCAAAAATCAAAGGAAAAACAATTGCTATTGTTTATATATTCGAAGGAGATGATGATTCTGGATTTAATCATTTTTATATTTGGAAAAGCAATATCATTTCTAAATGGATGAATGCCGTACAAGAATTATCATGTATGCCACTAATCATTGACGTACGAACTTTTATTGATAAAGCAATAAATAAGACTTTACCTCACATAGATTATGTAATAAATTTAAATTCTGGTACATATAATCTTTCATCAATGGCGTTAGTACCATCCATGTGTAGTGCTATCAATGTTCCTTGTATACCTTGTAATGCCGTTTCTATTGTAACTGGTGAAAATAAAATATTATCAAATTATATTGCATCTTCACTTGGATTAAATGTTCCACAAGAACTAGATAAAAATAATGAAAATGGAATTTTTCGCCCTGTTAGTTTAGGCAATAGTCTTGGAGTTCAAAGAGGATATCCTTGTAATAAACAACAGGGAATCTATCAAGAATTTATTAATGGTTATGAAATCACTACTCCATTAGTATATAATGCCATTGAAAAGAAAATGGACGTACTTCCAACAGTAGTATTTGCACCATTAAACAATAATCCTGAATGGTATTATGGAGAAAGCGATAAACATAAGCAACAAGGTTATAAATTTACTTTAATTAAATTAGACCCAAAAATTGAACATAAATATGTAGAACTAGCAAATATTTTATCTATTAAAACTTTCTGTAGAATAGATGCAAGAATAAAATGTTGCAATAAAAAAGCAATGATAGATACACTTGAATCAGGAGCCGATTTTGATAACACCTATTTTATTGAAATTAATGTAATGCCTACAATTAGAGATAACAACAGTTTTTGTTATTCTTTTCAATCAATCAAACCATCTACTTCAATTGGAAAATACATTCAACTACAAAAAGAAATGATAGGAACAATAAATATACATAGCTTTTTATTATCAAGCTCTATGATGGCATTTATTCCTTAAAACACTTATCCGGAGAAGTGTTCTGATATATTATCAGTCCGCTTCTCCAAGTAATTTAAAACCAAGTGCTAAATATAAAAGGATTCAATCCTGTTTTTGTAAGAAATTCTTTTTTTACGCCAGTTGTCTGAATATGTTGATTAGGAAGATTTAATGTATTTAGAATTTGAAGATTATACTGCATTTCAATCAAATCTAACTGCAACATTAGCTGACCTGCTCCTAAAATATTGTCATTGAACGCTCGCTGTACTAAATTTATTACAGGATATTTTTGAATCAAAAAAACTCCAAAATCTTTTGATTTAGATAATGCCAATACTACAATATTCATTGCATACCTAGCGGATATAAATGGAATGTTCATGAGTTCTTTATTATCAAAAATTAAATTCATAACTTTTAGTAATTCATCCTCTTCTGTTTTATCAAAACAATACGCTCTAGCAATAAGTCGATTGCATAATATTGCAACTTTTTGTATACAACGTTCTGGGCGATATGCATAGTCTAATCCTTTGTCAAAAAATGGAATTGCTTCATCTGGATAGCCATTCATCAAATGTGCCACCCCTGTATTATTTAGTATATGTGACATTCCAACCAAACCAGGAACATTATATATTGCTTCCTCTTGCAGAGTTCTAAATTCTTTAATATCTACAGTACTTGTATCAAATTGTCTAACTAGTTTGTTATTTTTACAATATATTGCATTATCTTCCATTCCATTATGCACAAAAATATTATATGCTTCATTTAAAAGTTCTATTTTTTGGTCATATGTATATCCTTCAAGAAAATAAGCATACCTATAAACATGCGCTAGTAAAATATCATTATCAAGTTGTTTTGCAAGTTGCAATGCTTCAGACATATCGCTTTTTCCGCCATCATTACAAAATACACGATATAATCTTAAAATACACTGAAATGATTGTTTAAGCATACAATCAAATTCACCTGAAACTTCTTTTTGGTCTATTTCATTAATTAATGTACATAACTTATCTCGCACCAGAGATTTATCTTGATATAGAAAATTGGTTCTCATTTGAAGTATAGAAGGACTATATAATTTTATTAATGATTTTTCTGCCCATTCTTCGTTATACAAAATATCTCTTCTGGTATTAGAACAAGTGCTAAAGCAGTGATGTGTAAATGCATCCATAAATTCGTCTACATTCTCTGCACCACAGTTGACAACTTTATAAATTTCTGTTTCGCCACTGTTACGAATCATTTTAATGTTTGTATTATGTGGACATCCGGACAATAAAGTTCTTGCACGTTTAAAGTCGTTATCTTTAAGTAAAATAATTATCGCGGGTCTTAAGATACTTGTTTTATGAAGTGCTACTATTTGATTGACATACTTCGGCAATATTTCACCTTCTTGTATTATAATAGGGTCAAATACATCCGGACCAGCTGCCTGATGTTCTTGGCATGTAAATACTTTAAATAAAGAGCCTATAACATCGAGTATTCCTACTGGCTTTGTTATATTAAAGCATGCTTTTATTAATTCCGCTGCATTGGGAATTTTTGTACTTATTCCCTGTAAAATGCGAAATAATCTGCTTTTCATCACACTATTTGTATCAATATAATTTTCTTTTCCTTTATATTGACGAAAATAATCAGAACCTCTTCCTACTACAAAACGTTGCTCAACAACATAAATAGTAAATGTGTTATCTGTTTCCTTAAAAAATTTTTTTACATCTTCCAAAACAATCCTCCATAACCAACGGATAACTAAAAATTATCCCTCACTTTTTTATTTCTCCTCTCCATACTTCCCTTTCAGGTATTCAGCCACGTCATCAATCTCTGGGAAGAGTGTGGCACGGTTAATTGAAAGTGTGTCGAGTTCCTGCAATATCTTTTCTTTTTCTTTGATGACAAGCACAAGCCGCTTGTTATCGGAATCAGTGCAGCGAAGGTCGTCAAGCATATTGCTGTCGCCGTGTTCGCGTGTCAGACCGCATATTATAAATGAGCCGTCCTGCTTCATGATTCGCTGGTTACTTCTTATCGGTGTGACAAAAACATGACCAATAAGATCTGATTTTTTTATTCGCGGCTCGAATGCAGGATTTCGTGACTTCACTTCGCTCGCAAGCTTGCCGGCAAGCAGCTGATAATCTGCATCCCGCTGCTCCGGAATGCCATTTGTGCATAAATCATATAGGCGAATCTGTTCTTCGTAATTTAACGTTGGCAATGCGGCAAGTATTGATGCTGTATCGCTCTTTGCATATCGCACATGGTCATTGCCTGTTGTAAGTATAATCACTTCTCCTAAACGATTTTTATTGCTGCAGCATGCAAAATAAAGTGCAACCAACGGATTCTCGGTTATATCTAACAGGCGCGTTGGCAGACCATAATGCTGCATCTCTACAAGATATTCCAAATGTGTCTGGCAATTTACAAAGCTCTGTGCACAGCGGACTAACAGCTCATGATACATGATATTCTCATTTTTAAACCAGCCGGAGCTTCTTTTTATTCCGGGAACAAGTGTATAATCAAGCAATGAATGCCCTCGATAGAAAAGCATCTCATCCGCTTTTTCTTCTTTGAGCGCAAATGTATACTTAGCATAATCTTCTACTGATGTTATTACTTCTACATTGCAATAATCCGCATTATATATTATCTCATCGAAGATTTTTAGCTTTCCGGGCTGTTCATCAGCCGGCTGTGTCATCTCAAAATACTTCGAAATAAGAATTCTAAAATAAGACCTTTTAAACAAAATTTTCGCTGTTGTGCGATATGGAAGAAAGAGCCAGAATAATAATGCTCTCTCTTCTTCACTGTTAAGTTCAACGTCATCCCCGATAACAGTATCAAGATATTCAAGCATGACATCTATATCCTCTGATGGTATGCATGACTTCGCAAATAATTTCTGAAATCTTGAGCCATTCATCATTGCATAATAGACATTTTTGGTCAATCCGTATCTGCTTGTCCTAAGTATATATCCTGCGTCAGCATACCCATGTTGTAAAATTCTTTGCCCAAACACATGCTCTATAGCATCTATAATATACCTGTGTCCATCAAACCCGTATTCAAGTAATTTCTCAACATCCCATGCCAGCTTAAGTTCACTCTCACTCATAATTTATCTCCATGCATACAGCAAAAAGTTCCCACAATATTGTCATCACTCAATGTTTATAGACATTACTTTCAACCATATTTTTGCATTTGTAATTCACAGCATACCTATTACCTATAACTATCCTACCACACTTTTAAACCTTTGTGACCTGACAGAGTTGTCAAATTTTATTTTTTGAAGAAATTTTCAAGCCTTTTGCATATCTTCCATTATCAGCACTTTTTTCCCTTCAAATGCGAATCCATAGTGCCTTATCTTCTCTTGGCTTATTCCCCGCGCAATGAGTTCAGCATCATAGTTCTTGTCCGCTATCTGACTAAGCGCCTTTTTTGCCGTATCTTCAAGTGTTTTTTCCTCATCTGCTTCATGCACCTTAAATTCGAGTACGACTGCATGCAGCCTGTCATCATCCGTATTTTTCGGAATCATCATAACATCATATCGTCCATAACCGCTTTCTCGATTTGACTTAATCTCATATATGTCACGAAGCTCAGAAATCAAACCGAGCATAAAACCATGGTAAAATCTCTCAGGATGTTGATTGTCAGAATGCCTGACTCCTGTGTCAAAGTAACTGAAGGTAGACACTGCCACGTCATTCATAAAAATATTCATTTCCTTTAAATTTCCCTTTATCAAGGACTCAACAAAACGATTATAATGCGAATCGTTTGCATTAAACCATCCTTTGAACATATTGCAGAACATACTTTTAGTTTCAAGGTTTGTAATTGCTGCATGATACCAAGGTTCTAACAATTCACCTCTGTATTCCACAGCATTCACTTTTAGGTATCCTCCTGCAACAAGCAGGCTCCACACTGCGCTTTCATTTGTATCAAGCTGATTAAACACTATCTGCTCGTCAAAATTTACAACTATAGTATCACCGCTGAGCAGTTTTTCCATAAGCATTTTCATATCACTCGAAGCAGTCTGTAACAACCTGCTCACAAGTCCGTTAGAGCTTGTTGAAGCCCAATAAGGCTTCAGTTTTTTCTCATCCAGATAATTTATAATTGACCAAGGATTATAAATATCTCTCTGTGAGCCGAAAGTAAATCCATCATACCATTTCTTTACCGCAGCCTTTTCACTTGATAGTCCCATTTCTTCAAGAGCTTCAAATACCTCGCTCTCCGTAAATCCAAAGTACTTATTATACTCTTCTGATGTTACGGTAATCACCTTAAGATTATTGAGGTCTGAGAACATAGATTCTTTTGAAACTCTGGTAATTCCTGTCATAACTGCTCTCTCAAGATACGGATTTGTTTTAAACGTGCTATTAAACAAGTTACGCATAAATGCAGTAAACTCATCCCAGTATCCATACATGTACGCTTCCTGCATCGGTGTATCATACTCATCAAGCAGAATAATAACCTTCCTCTGATAATATCTTGACAAGTATCCGCATAAGTCTTTAATTGCTCTTTGCAGCAGAGCATTATTATCTTCTGCATTCATAAGCAGACCGGCGGCATAGTTTTCAAGCTTGACCCAGCCTGACTTCTCACTGTCAGACATAATATCACTATCAAGTAAAAACCTATATTGCTTATATGCATCATTTATTATTGCAGCAATAGTGTTTCTCGCTTCATTAAAGCTACAGCTTTTCAAATCTGCAAAACTAAGGAAGATCACCGGGTATGTTCCCTGTATTTTTCTATAGTCATCATTTTTCCATATGAAAAGCCCTTCAAACAAATCTCCCCTATCTGCGTATTGGTTGGAAAAAAAGCAGTTCAGCATACTCATATTAAGAGTTTTTCCAAAACGGCGCGGACGTGTTATCAGAGTTACATCATCCCCCGAATCCCACCATTCTTTTATAAAATCCGACTTATCTACATAAAAATAATCATTTTCCCTCAATGCCGCAAAATCCTGCTTACCTATAACCACTTTCCTTGCCATATATTCTCCCTCCTCATTCACTTTTATAGTATGCTTCTCTTTTAGCCTGTTTTCTTTAATCTCCATCCAAAATTAAATTTTAAAGTATATCTGTTTCGTTATTGTATTAATATCTGATTATTTATAATTATATACTCCAAGCCGACCATAGACAATGTTTTTCCATCTCACATCATACATCCCTTACTCAGGCAATCGCCACACTCATCCTGTAACATCCTGACATTTTATAATCTTACCGGTTCACTGCCCGGCGCATCGCAAAATCATATATGATACATACGCAATTAAAAATTATGCCATCCTTCACGGATGACATAATCTCATATAACATATTGCCAAAAATGCTTATAAATCTATTCTACCGTAACACTCTTAGCCAGATTTCTTGGCTTGTCGACATCTAATCCCTTAGCTACGGATACATAATAGCCAAGGAGCTGCAGCGGAATGACTGCGAGTGATGCCGTAAAGTGTGAATCCGTCTTAGGAATATACACTGTGAAATCGCAGGTATCCTCCGTCTCATAATTGCCATAGGTTGTAAGTCCCATAAGATATGCACCGCGGGATTTGCATTCGACCATGTTGCTGACTGTCTTTTCATATAGCTCAGGCTGTGTCAGTGTTCCAATGACAAGTGTTCCATCCTCAATAAGGCTTATTGTTCCATGCTTTAATTCTCCAGCTGCATAGGCCTCGCTGTGAATATAGGAAATCTCCTTGAGCTTTAAGCTGCCTTCAAGACTTACCGCATAGTCTATTCCACGTCCGATAAAGAATATATCACGCATGTTCGCCTGCTTTGCCGCAAACCACTGAATACGCTCCTTATCATCTAAAACCTTGGCTGCCTTGTCAGGAAGTGTATCAAGCTCTGTTAACATCTCCGTGTACTGTGCATCTGTTATCTCACCACGTACCTTTGCAAACTGGATTGCAAGACAGTATGATGCTATAAGCTGTGTACTGTATGCCTTAGTTGTCGCAACCGCAATCTCCGGCCCTGCGAGTGTGTAAAATACGCTGTCTGCCTCGCGTGCGATGGAACTGCCGATAACATTTACTATGGCAAGTGTCTTGACACCCTTTTCTTTTGCAAGACGAAGAGCCGCAAGGCTGTCCGCAGTCTCACCTGACTGGCTTATGATTATCACAAGATCATCACTCTTAAGAAGAGGCCTGCGGTATCTGAACTCCGAAGCAATCTCAACTCTTACCGGAATCTTCGCTAAATCCTCCATCACATACTGTCCGACAACACCGACATGATAAGCAGAACCACACGCTACTATGTAAATCTGTGAAATCCTCTTAATCTCTTCATCATCGATACCTACAGATGACAAATCGAGTACTCCGTTCTTGTAAACAGAATGGAAGGTATCTGCTATGGCATGCGGCTGTTCATGTATCTCCTTTATCATAAAATGCTCATATCCAGCCTTCTCTGCTGCCTCAGCATCCCATTTAATCTCCACAGGCTCCTTCTCTATCTCATCGCCGTCAAGATTGTAGAAAGTAATCTCACCCTTTTTAAGACGCGCCATCTCCATATTTCCAATATAGTAGACATCTCTTGTGTACTTTAATATAGCCGGAACATCGGACGCAACATATGACTCACCATTACTTACACCAAGAACCATCGGACTGTCCTTTCTGGCAGCATATATTTCTTCAGGATAATCCTTGAACATTAATGCAAATGCATAAGAACCGCGGATGCGGACCATCGCATGATTGATGGCATCAACAGGTGTGTGCTCATATTTTTTATAATAATAGTCAACAAGCTTAATTGCCACTTCTGTGTCAGTTGACGAATAGAACGAATAACCATTCTTAATCAGCTTGTCCTTAAGCTCCTGATAATTCTCGATAATACCATTGTGGACACCCACAACATTGCCATCATCAGCTGCATGAGGATGTGCATTAATCTCCGATGGCTCACCATGTGTTGCCCATCTTGTATGTCCTATGCCGCATGTACCATATACAGCTTTCCCGTCATCTGTCTTTTCCGCCAGGGTCTTAAGCCTGCCCTTCGCCTTTACTATCTGGTATTCACCTTCTCCGTCACGTACAGCCATACCCGCCGAATCATAGCCACGGTATTCAAGCTTTGACAGACCTTCAAGTATAATCGGTGCAGCCTGATGCTCACCGGTAAAACCTAATATTCCACACATATAATCGTTACCTCACTCAAACCAATTTTTTTCACTATATCATAATATGCTCCAACGGACAAGATATTTACATTTATAAGCATATTTTACAGACATATTCTGCAACTATGCTCTGTGAGCATAGTTCATAAGCCTGCTCTTATTTCTGCTTATAAACCGCAGCCCAACACCCAACAATCATGCTTCATATCCGGTCTAATTCGTATCCGCAAATTATTTTTTTGTCATTACATATTATCAAAGTATAGCATAGTATCCTATCAACGGCAAACAAAATCCATGCAAATATGACAGTATTAATATTTGCACGGATTCTTTTAATCTAACCTAAATTATGCATACTATCCCGGAAAATAATTTAAGATTATTATTTTCTGATACTTATATTATTGATAAATTCATACGTACTTACCGGTCCAGCATCCGGTTACATTGTAAAGCGGACATTCGCAATCCGCTTTCGCTACTTGCTCATGAACGCAGCCGCTTTGCGAACTGTCAGTGGGAGCTTTTAACTCCCACTGACATAAGCATCCCCTTTACCCACCGCTTAGTGCTCTACACACTTGAAGCGGGGGATTGCTTATTCTGCGTTCAAATTATATACTTATCAATACTTTTGCAATATGCCCTTAAAATATTCTATTGTATTGCAGACCCCTTCTCTTAAAGGTACCTTCGGTTCCCATCCGTCAAGGATATGCTTTGCAAGAGAAATATCCGGACGGCGCTTTTTCGGATCATCAGGAGGAAGCTTTTTATACTCTATCCCGGAAGCTGTATCTATCATGCTTACGACTATATCAGCAAGCTCCTTTATCGTAAATTCCTCCGGGTTTCCAAGATTTACAGGTCCATGTACACAATCATCGCTTGCCATCATCCTGATTATACCTTCAAGCAGATCATCAATATAACAAAAGGAACGTGTCTGGCTGCCATCGCCATATATCGTAATCTTCTCACCTCTTAGTGCCTGCACAATAAAGTTTGATATGACACGCCCATCATCTATTGACATATTCGGACCATAAGTATTGAATATTCTTATGACCTTAACATGTGCTCCATACTCTCTCATATAATCAAAACATAGTGCCTCCGCACACCTCTTGCCTTCATCGTAGCATGACCTGATGCCTACCGGATTTACATTGCCAAAATACCCCTCCGCCTGAGGATGCACAAGCGGATTTCCATATACTTCACTTGTCGAAAACTGCATAAGCTTTGCATTGTTCCGCACTGCAAGCTCTAACAGATTAATTATTCCAAGCACATTTGTTTTCAATGTATATACAGGAGATTTCTGATAATGCTTCGGACTTGCCGGACATGCCAGATTATAAATCTCATCAAGACCTGTAATATCAAGCGGTTCAATAATATCATGCCTAAAAAGCTCGAATCTGCCGCTGTCAAAAAGCGGCTTTATATTGTCCTCATTTCCTGTGTAAAAATTGTCACAGCATATGACATATGTATTCCCATCATCAACCAACCGCCTGCATAAATTCGACCCAATAAATCCGGCTCCACCTGCTACAAGAATTCTCTTCATTTATTGCTCCGGGGATATAATTTTAATATATTATATAGCTGTGATGGAGTGTATATACACAAATTGTCACATCAGCTTTTTCTATCTTCACAATTTACCTATATCCTCAACCATATAATCTTTATATGATAACTTTTCTGCCACTGTTTATTCCCCAATCAGCACCCTTTTCCCCTCAAATGCAAAGCCATAGTGTCTTATCCTGTCCTTTTCAATGCCCCGTGCCATAAGCTCCGTATCATAACTCTTTTCCTCTATCTGTTTGAGTGCGGTCTGCACAGTGTCCTCAAGTGTCTGTTCTCTTCTTGGGTTGTAAACCTTGAACTCTATCACTATCGCCGGAAGATTATTTTTCTTCGGTATCATCATGATATCATATCTTCCAAATCCACTCTCGCGGTTCGAGCGGATTTCATAGTTTTCCGACTGTTCCACCATAAGACCCAACACAAAGCCGTGATAGAACCTTTCCGGATGGGCTTTCCCGGACCGGTGCGTCCCCACATCAAAGCTGCTGATTGTGGTGAGTGCAACATCATTCATATACTCATTCATGGCATCCACATCACCCTGAACAAGCGCAGACACAAAAGCATTATAATTAGAAGCCGACCCTCTGAACCACCCCTTGAACATATTGGAAAACATGCTCCTCGTCTCAAGGTTCGTTATGGACAGGTGATACCATGGCTCTAACAGCTCGCCCCTGTATTCAACATTATCCGGTTTTAAGTAACCACCCGCAACCAGCAGGCTCCATATCGCACTCTCATCTGTGTCTAGCTGGTTGAACACTATCTGCTCATCAAAATTCACAACGATTTCCCTGCCGCTTA
>OGUD01000043.1_pt1 | contig 119235 bp, 89 predicted proteins | sample 1573671 | NCBI WGS metagenome assembly OGUD01 (sample SAMEA2582065, study PRJEB24529) | metagenome | biome: Human gut stool | place: China | collected 2011 | reverse complement strand
ACCCTGGACACCCTGATTAAGAGTCAGGTGCTCTACCAACTGAGCTAATCGCGCACATTTAATAAGTGTCTTGTTTTCGGCACAAACATTATTATACACATGCCGGGGAAAAATGCAAGCTTTTTTTTTTATATTTTTTAAAAATTTTAAAATTTTTTAGCATAAAACTTGAAAACCCTTGAAAATAAAGGAAAAATTGCAATCGGGGTTGCTTAAATATTTTCATAAGTGTATACTGAAAATAGGGCTAATATACAAAAATCAGATAAAAATCTCAAAAAACATCATAAAAGATAATTTTTCCAAAGAAGAAATTTTGAAAATTCAAAACAATACAAGCAATATAAAAAATAACAACAATTATAGATATAAAGGCTTAAAAGCACTAAGGGAAGGTTGGCATAACTGTCCGGCAGAAAGCCTGAATTTTAAATACTGGATATTAAACATATTATCTTATCTAAATAGGGAGGTTAGGGTATGAAATTAAAAGTATGCAAGCCCCAAAAAAGCGGTGAGCAGATTTCTGATGAAGAAGCAGGGACAGTCAATGCGGCGGCAGACAACGCAGAAGCAAGCTGTTCTGCTGTACCGGAGCAGGGCAGGACGGAACCGGACGGCACACAGCAGGATTACAATAGTGCAAGGACACGAATGGATGCAAATGACAATGATATGTCCGGGGGTGGAACAAATGCAGCACATAGAGAAGGCGGCAGACATGAGAAGTTCACATGGAACATCAAGTATCTGACGATATGCCTGTACGCAGTGCTGGTTGTACTTGCGAGTGTACTTATAATAAAGGCGGTAATAGACTGGGACAATGTAATGCATCACATCAAGGGAGCTATGAACGTGCTGTCACCATTTCTGTGGGGTGCATTCATAGCATTCCTCATCAACCCTCTTGTTAAACTGTTTGATAATAAGATATTCGGAAAAATAAAGCCGCTTAAGAAATACGAGAAGCCACGCAAGATGCTGTCTCTGCTCATATCATATCTTCTTGTCATATTCGTGGTGGTTATCATGTTCGTATATCTGCTCCCGCAGATAGGGACAAGCCTCACCGAAATTGTGAATCAGGTGCCGGGATGGATTGCGGAGATCAACAATGGATTGCTGAAATTTGAGGAAGAGCATCCGGATTTTGACTATAATATAATCAATGATTTTTTTAACAGCATCACTCCGCAGCTTATGGATTTTTCCAAGAATGTGGTGACTAACATGGTGCCTGTAATTTTTACCACATCAATATCTGTTGTGAAGGGATTGCTCAATGTACTGATTGCATTCATCGTGAGCGTATATATGGTATCGGATAAGAAGCTTCTCGCAAGAGGCTTCAAGAGAGTTCTCTACAGTGTAGCATCGGATAAGGCTGGTGATATGATAATGGAGACCCTTCGTGAATGCTACCATATATTCAGCCAGTTCGTACTCGGAAAGACGGTTGACTCATTCATAATAGGATGGATATGCTTCTTCCTTATGACGATACTCAGGCTTCCGTTCACGCCTATTGTAAGCCTTATAGTCGGAATTACGAACATGATACCATATTTCGGACCATTTATCGGTGCTGTTCCGGGAATTGTCCTCATACTTATGGTCGATCCGATAAAGGCAATCATATTCACGGTTCTGATTATTGTGATACAGCAGTTCGATGGATTGTACCTCGGACCTAGAATCCTTGGTGAGACAGTGGGTCTGCGTCCTCTATGGATAATATTTGCCATCACCGTCGGCGGAAGTATAGGAGGCGTTGTGGGAATGTTTCTTGGAGTGCCGGTGGTTGCCGTGTTCGCTTATCTTATGGACAAGCTGCTTAATAAGCTGGTTCGCAAGAAAAATGTTGATATTAGTGGGAAAATAGATTAAAATTAGTTGGATTAAGATAATGTAAATATGAGACACAAATAACATTGGGAGGCAACATAAAGTGCGGATGAAAAAGTGTGCGATGATATTGGCTGGCATGATAGCGGCTGTAGGGATAATATCCGGATTTAGCGGAACAGAAGATATAAAGGCTGAAACGAAGTATGAAGATATAGAACAGTTTCCAGAGTCATATAGGCAGGCACTGTATGCTGTTAAAGAGAAACATCCTAACTGGACATTTCAGATTATGAATACAGGACTTGATTGGAGCACAGTTGTATATAATGAGATGAATCCGGCTACAAGAAGCCTTGTTCCTTCATATTTTGCAAGTGAATTTGTAGGTGACTATTATGGTGATGGGTGGTCATGTGCAACAGAGGCTGCGGTGAACTACTACCTTGATCCGAGAAATTGGCTTACGGAGGACTATATATTTCAGTTTGAGTTATTGTCATATAATGCTAATACACAGGGTATTGCAACAGTGCAGAAGGTAATATCTAACTCATTTATGTCGGGATATATACAGTCGGATCAGTACACAAACTATGAGGATATAGGTCTTACATACGCTCAGGCATTCAGCGATATTGGATGCAACATTGGCGTCAGCCCTGTGCACCTTGCAAGCAGGGTGTATCAGGAGCAGGGGACATCAGGCACTTCGGAGCTTATATCAGGTACATATCCGGGATATGAAGGATATTACAACTATTATAATATACAGGCATCGGGTTCTAATCGTGAGCAGATAGTTACCAATGGACTCAACGAAGCAAAATCTGAAGGATGGAACACAAGATATGCAGCACTCATAGGGGGAGCGCAGAAAGTTGCTAACAGATATATACTTCGAGGACAGGATACACTTTATCTTCAGAAATTCGATGTCGATGGGAACTATGATGGGAGGTATTGGCATCAGTACATGCAGAATCTCGCAGCACCATCAAATGAAGGACGAAATGTAAAGAAAGCATACGAGAAGGCAGGAATGCTTGATGAGGCATTTGTGTTTAAGATTCCTGTATACAATAATATGTACTATCAGGAAGGTTTTTCAAAATCTAACGGCAAGACTTACTACTATGAGAAGGGTGTGATGGTTAAGGGAGAGCATCAGGTTGACGGAAAATGGTACTATTTTGACACAACAACAGGTGAGATGCTTACTGGTAAGGTGGTTCAGATAGATGATAAGAATTATTGTTATGACAAGAATGGTGTTAAGGTAATCGGTGGAATAGGTTATGCTGACGGATATTGGCATTACTGCGAGAAGGAGACAGGAGAGATTACGCTGTCTAAGGATGCTTCAGAGGTATTCAATGCAGGGGATTATGCAAAGTATAATCAGGATGTCGTGAATGTACTTGGAACGAATGAGGAAACGCTTCTTGCACATTGGCTGAATTATGGAGTCTACGAGAAGAGAAGACCATCGGAGCTGTATTCATATGATTATTATACAAGTGTATATGGTGACAATGCTATTAAGTATGGCGATTCATCTGAAGCGGTGATAGGCAATTTTGCAATATTCGGAATGGAGAGGGGTTACTCGGGTAGCAATGAGTTTAATGTACTTGCTTATATGACATGTAATCCGGATCTGTATGCTGCATTTGGATATAACTTTAACAGCTATTATGAGCATTACATGAATAACAGGGATAAGGAAAACAGAATCCACACAGCTGATGATAATACATACACAGGATATACCATGGGTGCGGAGCTGTTTGACCCGGCTGTGTATGCACAGAAGAATAAGGATGTTGTGAACGCACTTGGTGAAGGTGCAGGGCAGCTGTTCCTTCATTGGCTCAAGTATGGTGCATACGAAGGAAGACAGGCTAGCCTTATATTTAATGGTAAGTATTACATTGCAAATAACAGTGATGTGGATGAACATTATGCTGGAGATTATATGGGTGCGCTTGTGCACTTCTACACATATGGACAGACAGAGTTCAGAAATGGAAGTACAGACTTCGATGTGCTGGGTTATGCATTAAGTAACCTTGACCTTCTGAATGCTTTTGGACAGGACGGACCAAGCTACTACAGACATTATGTACAGTATGGAATTAATGAAAATAGAAATATGTTTCGTATGGAAGACCTTGATATGTCCATGATATTTGATGCTGATTACTATATGAAGCACAACGGAGATATTGTAGGAAGCTATCCGGGAGCTGAAGGAGCACGCAGGCATTTCACACTGTATGGTATGAAAGAGGGCAGAAGAGGAAATGATACATTTAATGTGTATGCATATAAGAACAGGTATAAGGATCTTCAGAATGCTTACGGAGACAGCCTTAACTTCTATTATATACACTATTTGAATTTTGGTTATGCGGAAGGCAGAAATGGACAGGATGAATAGAAAGAAAATATTGGCATCCGTGTTACTTGGTATAATATGCGTGGTCGCCAACCTGTTGATTGTATTTAATGACAGGAAACTCATATTAAATGATTATACAATGAATATTACCATGGAGATAGACAGTAATGTGAGTGGAGAACTCCAGATGTTCTACTCTTCAAAAAGCAATTATACCAAGGATTGTTTTACGGCGGATAGAGTAAAGACTATTGCTGCTGAAAAGGGGCATAATGGTAAGATTGATTTTGACGTCAATGCGGGCAGCCGCTTTGTAAGGCTGGACTTTCCTGAGGAGGCGAATGCACAGCTGTCATTGCATAGTGTGACAATCAAGCTTAATGGCGTGCAGAGGGATATTGCGGCAGATGAGCTTGCAAGCCGCATTATAGCTGACAATCAGTTAGAGCAGTGCACAGTTCGTGGTGGAACGCTTTATATTACTACGCAGGATACGGACGGATATATTGTAATCGGATTAGGCGATATTGTAGATGAGATTGCTGTGGCGTCTTCAAGAGGAACATATAATATAGTGTTAAAGGTTGCAGCATGTATTGCTATAGATCTGCTATATGTGATTTTCCTGCTCAATCAAGAGCGCGTATACGGATATATATATGATATTGTGAGTAACAGGGCACTGGTGTCAAGATTGTCTAAGAATGACTTAAAGAGTAGATTCGCAGGATCCTACCTTGGAGTAATCTGGTCATTTATACAGCCTGTCGTGACAGTGCTTGTATACTGGTTTGTGTTTCAGGTGGGGTTCAGATCATCGGATGTGGTAAATTCATCAGGAGAGACAGTTCCTTTTATATTGTGGTTTATAGCGGGACTTGTTCCATGGTTCTATTATTCAGACACATGGAGTATGGCAACCAACGTTCTGCTTGAGTACAGCTATCTTGTAAAAAAGGTTGTGTTTAACATAGATATACTTCCACTTGTCAAGATGTTGTCGGGTCTTATAATACATGTATTTTTCGTAGGACTTGTACTTGTGCTGTATACGGTCTATGGTATGTTTCCGGGAATTATAGTGGTGCAGCTTTTGTATTATTCGTTGTGCATGTTTGTGATGATACTTGGACAGGCTTATCTTACAAGCTCCTGTGTGATATTTTTCAGAGATCTCACACAGTTTATCAATATATGGCTGCAGCTTGGAATATGGATGACGCCTATCATGTGGAATATAGATACAATAGGTATATCGGGAACGATTAAGACGATATTTAAGCTTAATCCTATGTACTACATAGTGCAGGGATATAGGGATACGCTTATAAATGGAGTGTGGTTCTGGCAAAGACCGGAGCTTACACTTTATTTCTGGATATTTACAGTAGGGGTATTTGTGCTTGGCAGAGTGGTGTTTAAGAGGTTGAAACCGCATTTTGCCGATATTTTGTAGAGTTATGAGGTCAGATGATGAGAAGTGATGATGTTGCTATAGGTGTGTACAATGTCAGTAAGATGTACAAGCTGTATGACAATCCCAAGGACAGATTCAAGGAGTCATTGGGACTCACAAGAAAGAAGTGCTACAAGGAAAAGTATGCGCTCAATAATGTGAGCTTCGAGGTGAAAAAGGGAGAGACGGTTGGGATAATAGGAACCAATGGTTCGGGTAAGTCCACAATACTTAAAATTATTACAGGTGTGCTAAATCAGACTGACGGAGAGGTTGATATCAGAGGACGTATATCTGCACTGCTTGAGCTGGGTGCCGGTTTTAATATGGAGTACACAGGAATAGAAAATGTGTATCTTAATGGTTCGATGATAGGATATACGAAGGAAGAGATAGAGGCGAAGCTTGAAGATATCTTGAAGTTCGCGGATATCGGCGACTATGTGTATCAGCCGGTAAAGACATATTCAAGTGGTATGTTCGTAAGGCTTGCATTCGCTGTGGCTATCAATATTGACCCGGAGATTCTTATTGTGGATGAAGCACTGTCAGTCGGAGATGTTTTCTTCCAGGCGAAATGTTACCATAAGTTCGAGGAGTTTAAGAAACTTGGAAAGACAATACTATTTGTTAGCCATGATCTTGGCAGTGTCAATAAATACTGTGACAGAGTCATACTTTTGAATAAAGGTGTTAAACTCTCGGAGGGAAGTCCTTCCCAGATAATAGATATATATAAGAAGATTCTTGTAAATCAGCTTGATGACAGTAATAATGGATTTGTCCATAAGACACAGGGTGAAAATTCAACAGCAGAATCGGCAGGCAGTGAGCAGGCAGAGACGAGGAATAGACTATGGAAAAGTAATTATGAACTAAATCCTTCGCTGCAGGAGTATGGCAATAAGAAGGCGGAGATAGAGGATTTTGCCATTATGGATTCTAAGGGAGCATACACAAGCTGTGTCAGCAAGCTTCAGGATTTCAGTATCAAGATGAAGGTGCGTTTCCATGAGGTGATGACTAACCCGATATTTGCGTTTACAATCAAGAATTTGCGTGGAACAGACCTTACGGGAACGAATACAATGTATGAGAAAGTGTTTATAGACGTGACGGAGGCAGGCAGCGAGAAGACAGTGACATTCACACAGAGGATGAATCTTCAGGGTGGAGAATATCTTATATCGCTTGGGTGTACAGGTTACAGTGGAGAAAACTTCGAAGTGTACCATAGAATGTACGATGTATGTACGATAACAGTTATTTCTGAGAAAGATACAGTAGGATTTTTCGATATGGATTCCAAAGTTAAGGTGGAATAGAAAGGGTTGTCTGTGGAAAAATATATCGGTGGAGTTAAACTCAACTATGATAATTATCCGGGAAAGGATTATTACAGTGACGGAAGTATAGAAGATGTGCTTCTTGATATTGTGAAGAATCATGAGGAGCAGGAGTTTAATTCTATAATTGATGAAAAAAAATCATGGGCGGTGATGTATCATCTTTCGGATATAAGACAGAATATAGTAGAATGGCTTCAGATTGAAAATACAGCTGAGATACTTGAAATCGGGTCAGGATGTGGAGCAATAACAGGGGCTCTTGCACGCAAGGCAAAGAGCGTTACCTGTATTGAACTTTCTGAAAAACGAAGTATGATAAATGCTTATAGAAATAAGAAATATGATAATATAGAGATACTTCTTGGCAATTTCGAGCAGGTAGAAGCGAAGCTTGATAAACAGTATGATGTTGTCACTTTGATTGGAGTGCTTGAGTATGGTGGGTTATATATTCATTCGGATAAGCCTTACCTTGAGTTCGTAAAAGCAGCGAGACGTCATGTGAAGCCGGGAGGAAGACTTATAATAGCGATTGAGAATAAGTATGGTCTTAAGTATTTTGCAGGTTGCAGTGAGGATCATGTAGCGAGATGCTTTGCCGGAATAGAAGGATATAATGAGGGTGATAATGTAAGAACATTTTCAAGAAAGGGACTTGAGAGGCTTGTTCTGGATGCGGGCTTTAGCAGGGCACGCTTTTTCTATCCTTATCCCGACTATAAGCTTCCGACAACCATATATTCTGATGAATGGCTTCCCAAGGCAGGCGAACTAAAAAACAATAACCGCAATTATGACAATGACAGAATGAAGCTCTTTGATGAGGACAAGGCATTTGAGCAGATTGTCGAGGAGGGGATGTTTCCCTTCTTTTCTAATTCATTTTTGGTTGAGTGCTATAACTAATAGCCGATGAGGTGTTATGAGAAGGATAATTTTTTCAAAATATTCCAATGACAGGGATAGACGATTTGCGATAAGAACTGATATTGTACGGAATGATGATGGCGGTGCTGACCTTATGGAGGTGGAGAAGCATGTCATGTTCCCTGAAGGCAGTGAGCATTTAGAGAGACAGAGCAGATATTTTGCAGAGTATTCCGACAGATACAGTGCAGCAGGTCTTGAACTTGCCGAGGCTGGGATGGATGGCGGTACTCTGAGGTATCAGTTCATAGACGGTGATAGCGTAAGCGACAGGATAGATGCATATATAGACTGTGGTGATGCTGATAAGGCAGCAGACCTGCTTCTGGCATTTTGTGAAAGGATAAGAGACTTGTATTCCGTGGAGACATGGAAGAGTACTGAGCAGTTCGGGAAGGTATTTGGAACGGTGGATTTTGCCAATGTGAGTCCTGAGGGGATAAAGGGCTGTTCGTTTGCAGATATTGATCTGGTACCTGAGAACATTATAGTTTCAGGGGATAAGGGATATGTAACGGATTATGAGTGGATATTCGATTTCCCTATTCCTGCGGACTATGTGGTGTACAGGGCAATCCGTACATATATGTATTCCGGCGGAAAGAGGAATATGCTCATGCAGCATGAGCTGTACGAACGTGTTGGCATAAGTGATGAAGCAAGAAGTGTTTTTGACAACATGGAGTCGAATTTTCAGAAGTATGTCAAGGGCAGCAGAGTGACCGCAACAGAGCTGTATGATGATATAGGTAAGCCTGCGTATTATGGTGCAGAGCTCATGGAGCTTGGCAGAAGGAATGAGCAGCAGTATCTTCCTATAGTATATCTTGATTATGGCGAAGGATTTTCTGAAGATAACAAGATTGTATATAAGCGTTATGACAGGCGATATGAGATAGAACTTACACAGGATATTAAACGTGTGAGATTTGACCCAAGGAGTCTGCCATGTGTGCTTACCGGGATAAAATTATGCGGTAATGAGGTAAACCAAGAATCACAGGATATATCCTTTAATGGCGAATGGTATGACACTGAGCTTGTTTTTAAGACTGATGACCCTCAGCTGATAGTGGACAATCCGCAGCGTTATGCAGTTGATGGGAAGCTTGTGATAGAAGCCTGCATTGAGAAGATAACCAAGGAGTATCCTGAGAAGATAGTACTTCCGCCGAGAACCAGAGCAGACATCCTGTATCAGTTCGATGAGAGATACGCACCGTATGCCGGGGTATCAATCACATCTCTTTTTGAAAACAACAGGCATATAGACGATATAAATGTATATATACTGGGCGATGGGCTTAGCGATGAGAGCGTCAGAAGGCTTGATGAGACTGCCGGGAAATATGGAAGAAGAATAAATTATATTGATACAACAGAGCTCGTTGAGATGATGAAGCGTCTCAACATACCTGCCTACAGAGGCTCATATACGGCGAACTTCAAGCTGTTCGTACCGATGGTGATTGCAAAGAATATAGACAGACTGTTGTATATAGACAGTGATACAGTGGTGACAGGTGATATAATGCCGCTCTTTGATATGCCTATGGAAGGGATGCCGGTTGGCATGTCACTCGATTCTCTTGGCGTGAAGCACAAGGCACTTATCGGTCTGTCAGCGGATGATGGATATTATAACACAGGTGTTATGTTGTTCGACCTTCAGGAGTGGAAGAAGCAGATGTGCACGGAGAAGATTATTGAGCATGTTCAGAACGTCAGGGCACATTATATGTCACCGGATCAGGACCTTGCCAATGTGGTCTTAAGGCAGCACATATACAGGCTGGGAGCAGAGTACAATGTCCAGCCGGTTCACATGGTATATGACTATGATATGTACACTAAGAGCTTCGGACAGCCGGGCTACTATGGCAGGGAGGAGATTGACGCTGCAGTTGAAAGACCTGTTATAATTCATTTCTTCCGCTTCCTCGGACAGTTTCCGTGGGATGAGGAATCTGTGCATCCAGATACACAGATATTTGACCACTATCTTGGAATATCTGAGTGGAAGGACTACAGTAAGGTGCCGTCGAGGAACAGCGGAACGGTATTTAAGATTGAGCGGTGGCTGTACAGACATCTTAGCAAAAGAACCTTCTTAAAGATATTTAAGCTCAACTATGATATATTCATAAAAAAGGCGGAGAAAAATTCACGCAGCAATAAGAATGATGGGAATATGTAGATGGATGACAGATTTGGATTTGTAATTCTTAATTATAGAACCATGGATGAGACGATGGATTGTGTTAAGTCGATAGATGAACATATCAGGGAAGCACATGAGATTGTCATTGTAGATAACGCGTCCCCTGATGGCTCCGGAGAGAAGCTGAGACAGGTATATGACGGACGGGGTGACATCAAGGTTATAATCAATGCGGACAATCTTGGATATGCCTGTGGAAACAATGCCGGAATCAAGCAGGCAAGGCTGGATGGATGTCGGTATGTGGTGGTTCTTAACAGTGATACCAAGGTCATGCAGGACGAATTCTGTGATATAGTTCGCCAGGAGTACAGGGCAAATGGCTATGCTGTCATAGGACCTCAGATTTATAAGCATGGAATACCGTGCTGTGACAATCCCGGAAGGGACAGAGCCATGAGCAGGCTTAAGCTTCACATCTTCATATTTATGAACCGTGTGTTTCTGGCATTAAGCTATGTGGCACTCGATGCCGTGTTAAACAGGATTTTCAATGCGTATGTGGAAGCGAAGAAGCCGGACTGCCAGGCGGTGCAGAATGTGGAGAAGGTGGCATTACATGGCTGCTGTCTTGTATTTACACCGGTATATTTCGAGCATTTTAGCGGGTTTGACGATAGAACTTATATGTATATGGAAGAGGATGTTCTGTATCATCACCTGCTGAGGTGTGGTCTCGTGTCAGCGTATGTTCCGGGACTTCATATCGAGCATCTTGAGGAGGCAGCCACGAAAAAGGTGTATGCGGGTGTTGAGAAAAGACGTTTTAAATACAGAAATTATATAAAATCGTCAAAAGTTATGCTCGCAATTGACAATAAGAGGACATAAGTGTATCATATTTATATGGGACTTATGTCCTAATTTTTATAAAGCGGATTTGTTGCAGCCGCATGGTAGAGAAACAGTTCGCTGATATTGTTAAAAGAGAATATAGAAAGGGAGAGAAAGCAGAATGAAGAAAAATGTTTTAAGAAGAATACTGGCTCTCGTGGCAGCATTCGTAATGGTCTTCGTATCGGTTAAGCCGGCTGATGTATATGCGGCACCAGGAAGCTATACGAATCCTACCAAGGGCGCAGTATCCAAGAAGGGCTTGCAGATTGACTTCGGAATGTTATCCGATGTCGAGGAGCTGGGAATTAGCGAGGCATTTCTCAATATACCGCTTGAGAGAGTCTTAAGCAATTCAGCAACCAAGTATGCGTATGATTATAATGGAAAGATTTATTACTTTAACACAGTAATCGAGGACTATGATACCATTATAAGCAAGCTTACAGAGGCAGGAATCAATATTACTGCTGCATTTATCAATCAATATCAGGACGGATATGAGTATCTTCTCTATCCGGGTGTTACAAGACATGATGGAACCTTCTACTATGCTATCAACACAGCTACTTCGGAGGGCAGGAATGCAGTTGAGGCTGTGTGTCATTTCATAGCAGCAAGATATAACGGAACAGGCAAGGGTAAGATTTCTAACTATGTTATCGGTAACGAGGTTAATGATAATATGGCATACAACTATATCGGGGAGATGGGAATCGATCAGTATGTTCCTATATATTATCAGACCTTTAAGACTATGTATGATGCCCTGAGAGCTGAGAACTCAGGCGCCAATGTATATATCCCGCTTGAGCAGAGATGGACAACCGACAATACATCCAAGGAGTATGCAGGACGCGATTTCCTTGAGATTTTTGACAGACTTTCCAAGCAGGATGGCAACATATACTGGAATCTTGCATATCACCCATATTCTTTCCCAATCACTAACAATAATGTCCTTACAGACAACTGGCCTTCAGTTGACAAGGACGGCGTGAAGAACGATGGCGGTGAGATTACAGATGCCCAGGATACCAAGCTTATCAGCATGAAGAACATCAATGTTCTCACTGACTATATGCAGAATTCCAACATGCGTGATAGGGATGGCAAGGTAAGATCAATTATCCTTTCTGAGCAGGGCTACACATCTGAGTCTCCTATATTAGGTACTGATGAGAAGCTTCAGGCAGCCAGCATCGCATATGCATATTATGCATCTGAGATGAATCCATACATTGATGCATTTATTCTTAATGGACATATCGACACCATAGTCGAGAGCAATTACTACAAGTTCGGTTTATGGAACTCTGTATGGAGCAATGAGAAGAATGAGTATGTGGCTACAACACCTAAGTACGCATACACTATGTACAAGTACATAGATACGGCAAGTTCACTTGATGTAACCAATTTTGCACTCGCAACACTTGGCATAACATCATGGAATGCAGTTATAGATAACTTTGATGCTTCTAAATTCAACAACATGAAGAGTATCAATAATGCAGCACTCTACAGTGTTTCATCAATGGACAGCACAACAGGTGCGGTTGTTCTTTCAGAGGGACTCGGAAGCAATTTCTCAGAAAATGGCAGTGGCAACTGGGTAGCGGCACAGCCGTACTGGGAGAAGGGCTACAATGTACCATCCTTCAGTATATATAATTATAATAAGGATGGTGTAGCAGGCACGGCACAGTATCATCCTATGGGTACAGCAGTTGTTGATCCTAAGTGTACCGGTTTCTCATATCAGGCAATATACCATGAGTTCGAAACAGCACAGGATTTCAGCGCGACACCATATCTTGGATTTACAATCAAGTTCATGCCGCAGTATACAAGCGGTGATGCAGATAAGATGGTTGTAAGAGTGAGAGTATACAGCGGTAACAATATCTATGATGCTAACTGTCAGGTTGACGTCAACACAGATAACAATTTGTTTGTGGATCTTTCAGGCTGGTCAGGAAAGACAGCAGTTGACAAGGTTGCGGTATGGGTTAAGGAGAACACTACAAGCAAGAGCTTTGATGGTGTATTCACAGTATATGATTTTACGAAGGCAGCGGGCTTAAGCGGAGCGAAGGCACAGTCAAGAGCAGTGAATGACCCGGCAGTGAGCGTACCGGACAGTATATTTAATTCTACAGTATATGGTGGTAAAGACTATTCTGCTGTATATAATGCTGATTACTATTATAACAATAATACAGAAGTGGCAGCAGCGGTAGGATATAATCCGGTTCTCCTCATAGAGCATTTCATTACTAAGGGGATGGCAGCAGGGCTTCAGGCAAGTGAAGAGTTCAATGTTCAAGCTTATAAGAACAATTATAAGGATCTCGCTAACAGCTTCGGAGATGATCTTAAGAAATACTATGAGCACTATGTAGATTATGGTAAGGCAGAAGGAAGAACAGCTGTATCATCAGATTCTCCGGCTCCGACACCAACACCTACACCAACACCTACACCTACACCAAGTCAGTCGTATGTAGTTGATGGTGTTGACTATGCAGCGGTATTCAATCCTGATTATTATGCCGAGCACAATAAGGATGTGGTAAATGCATTCGGAAGTACTACAGAAGCGCTTCTTAATCATTTCTATAACTATGGTATGAACGAAGGACGTCAGGGTAGTGAAGAGTTCAACGTGGACTCATATAAGGCTAACAATCCGGATCTGGTAAATGTATTCGGAAATGATACAAGAACATATTATGTACACTATGTGAAGTATGGTAAGGCAGAGGGAAGAAAGGCAACAGGAAGTGTTAATAATGGTGGAAACAATGGCGGAAATCAGAGTGGAACGACTACAGGCAGCTACGTGGTAGACGGAGTTGACTATTCTGCTGTATTCAATGCAGATTACTACTATAATAACCATAAGGATGTAGCTAATGCATTTGGTAAGGACGCACAGGCATTATTTAACCACTTCATGGAGCATGGTATCTACGAAGGACGTCAGGCAAGTGAAGAATTCAACGTGGATTCTTACAAGGCTAATAATCCGGACCTTGTGAACGCATTTGGTGGTGATACCAAGACATACTATGTTCATTATATAAAGTATGGTAAGGCAGAGGGAAGAAAGGCAACAGGAAGCGCCAACAACGGTGGAAACAATAGTGGAAATCAGGGAGGAGCTGCCACAGGTAATTATGTGGTGGACGGAGTTGATTACTCAGCAGTATTCAATGCAGATTACTACTACAATAACCATAAGGATGTAGCTAATGCATTCGGAAAGGATGCACAGGCTCTGTTCAACCATTTCATGAACTACGGAATCAACGAAGGCCGTCAGGCGAGCGAAGAATTCAATGTAGAGGCATATAAGGCTAACAATCCTGATCTTGTTAATGTATTCGGTGGAGATACCAGAACATACTATGTACACTATATAAAGTATGGAAAGGCAGAGAACAGAAAGGCTACAGGAAGCAATGGCGGAAATCAGGGAAGCACAGGCAGCTATGTAGTGGACGGAGTTGACTACTCAGCAGTATTCGATGCCGATTACTACTATGCACACCACAAGGACGTAGCCAATGCATTCGGCAATGATAAGCAGGCATTATTCAATCATTTTATGAACTACGGAATATATGAAGGCCGTCAGGCAAGTGGAGAGTTCAATGTTGATGCATACAAGGCTAATAACGCAGACCTTGTAAATGCATTCGGTGATGATACAAGAACTTATTATATCCACTATATCAAGTATGGTAAGGCTGAAAACAGAAAGAGTCACTAATAACCGGAAAAGAGCTTATCTTTTCATGGGTATGACAGATGGCAGCGGGATAAAGTATTTCGCTGCCATTTGTGTGTATGGGCAGTGTTGGTGTATTATTAAAAATGTTTTGTAGATATATAAGTATATAAAATAAAGGATACACATATGAGATTCAGATTGAGCAGATTTTCATTAAGAACATTGCTGTTGATAATAATAGCAGCAGTATGTATAGCAGCAGGGGGAACGTATAGCTTCGCGGATGACAGCGAAAATACAGCACAGACACAGAGCAGTGAACCGGGTGATGAGGTATCTAAGAAGGGTATTCAGATAGTTGATGGAAACTATCCGCTTCTTGTGGATATTCAGGATATAGGTGTAAGCTATGGCTTTCTTAATTTCTTTTATAATGAACTTGTAAGTACTGAACCAACAGAATATTTCTATGATTACAAAGGAAAGACATATTACTATGCTGCAGATAAGGTGGAGTTATATGACAATACGATAAACACGCTAACCAATGCGGGAATAAGCATAGTGGCTGCGGTTGTGAATGGCTACAATAAGGATTTTCCACAGCTTCGGTATCCGGGTGTTGACTTCAATGATGGAACACAGTACTATGCCTTCAATGCTGTGACTGAGGAGGGTGTCAGCCTGATAGAGGCATGTACTTATTTCCTTGCTGAGAGATACAATGGTGGGGATAAGGGGAAGGTTGTCGACTGGGTTATCGGAAATGAGGTGAATGACAATCTTCAGTACAACTATCTCAAGCCATGTGAGGGAAGCAGTTATGTGGCTGAGTATTATAAGCAGTTCAAGATGTTTTACAATATAATAAAAGAAATTAATCCACAGGCTGAAATATATATACCATTAGAGCATAGATGGCAGACGGCAAACACTATGACAGATTATGGTGCAAGGTGGTTCCTCGAGGAATTTAACCGCAACGAAAAGAAGGATCAGCAGATGGACTGGGGCGTGGCATGGCATCCATATCCATATCCTCTCGGTGATCCTGATACTCTCGATGATGGTGACGAGCCGACAACGGACACGGACGGAACTCCTACCTATGGCGGTGAGGTTACGATGGATGAGTATACACCATTGGTATCCATGAAGAATATAGATGTATTGACGGATTACTTTACGAAGAACCTTCTCACACAGAGTGGGCAGGTACGCTCAATAATAGTATCAGAGGTAGGATATACATCTTATTCTGTTATATGTGGCCAGAATGAGGCAAAACAGGCTGCTAATATAGCATACTCATACTATAAGGCTGAGAGCAACCCGTATATCAAGGCATTTATAATCAGGGCACACAGGGATATCAGTGAGGGCAGTCCGTATTTTCAGTTCGGACTTCGCTACAAGACTGAGATACCTAAGCTGTCATATGAAATGTTTAAATATATGGATACAACGGATTCACTTGAATACACACAGTTTGCACTTGATGTGTTGGGAATTGGTTCATGGAATGAAGTTATAGACAATTTCGAAGCTGATATGTTTGCACAGATGAAGAGTATAGACCATGGGGGTGTGTTCAGAAATGCTGATTCACTAGTGCCTCAGGAGGCGGTACAGCTTCGGGGAGGTACTGATATATGGGATATGAATCAGGATGATGCCATATACTCGAGCAGGGTAAGATATTTTGATTCGCTTGATTTGTCAAATGTACCTTACTTATGTGTGGGTATCAATCTTGATAAAGCTGCAGTGTTAAGAATAAGAGTTACAAGTAAAGACCATATATATGATGCGTATGGAAGTTTGACAGCGGGGGATGGACAGTATATATATACTGATTTATCCGGATGGAAGTACAGAAACAGCATTGACAGGGTCGAGATATGGTTGAGTGATACATGGAACACAGCGGAATACACAGGAAATGACAGCACAGCAGCCCTATATGCGACAGATTCTGTAACACCGGCGGGTGAGATAACATGTAATGCTCCGCAGAAAAAGGATATTACTGCTGCGAGTGTTAGTCCTGTAGGTGATGTGCTGTATTCAGGAGAATATTATACGCCTTCTGTTGAGGTGCATTATAATGGTGAGCTTCTGACTCAGAATGATGATTATTCCCTCAGCTATACACATAACAAGAAGGGACCTGTGGCGAATGTCATAGTAACCGGAATTGGGGAGTACAGTGGACAGATTAAGACTTCCTTTAATATAATATCAAGATATAGTGAGCTGGTAGACCCGGTGTATTATTTCAAGAAATATCCGGCTGTAGCTTCTGCATGTGGCAATGACTATACGAAGGCAGAGGAATATTTTATCAATTATGGAATGGCAGCCGGGCATCAGGCATGTGAGAAGTTCAATGTATATTACTATCAGCAGAATTATGAGGATCTTAGGAATGCATTCGGGGATAACCTTGTTGCATACTATAATCACTACATTACATACGGATTAAATGAAGGCAGAATTGCGTCACATATGCTGTCTAATACAACCTATAACGGAGTGGATTATGCTGCAGTGTACAATAAGGTGTATTATATAACAAGGTATCCTGATATTGCTAAGAGATATGATAATGATGATTATCTTGTGCTTAAGTACTTTGTTGAGGAGGGGACAAGAAATAAGCAAAGAGGTAATGATATATTCGATATAGAGGCTTATGCCAAATATAATCCGGATCTGATGGCTACATTCCGTGATGATATATACACATATTATCTGCATTATATATTGTATGGTCAGTATGAGAACAGAATCTGCAATGGAACCTTCTATGATGAGAGAGACTATTCCAAGGTGTATAATGAAGAATATTATTATAATAATAATCCTGATGTGGCAGAGACATTCGGAAGAGATTCCAATATGCTTCTAAAGCATTTTATTGTGAATGGAATGGCAGAAGGAAGAAAAGGCAGTCTCGACTTTGACCTGGAGACATATAAGCAGTATTCGGACTTAAAGAATGCATTTGGCGATGATAATAAGGCATATTATATACATTATATAGACTATGGGGCAGCAGAGCATAGGATAGCGACAAGCTCTACCGTGTACAATGGTGTTGACTATAAGGATGTATATAACAAGGATTATTATCTGGCAAAATATGGTGACTTAAGGAACGCATTTGGTGATGACGAGAGAGCACTTATTGAGCATTTTGTAAAATATGGAATGAAAGAAGGCAGACAGGCATGCGAGGAGTTCAATCCATACCTTTACCGTACACTTTACAGTGACCTTAGAGAAGCCTTTGGATATGATATGGAAAGATATTATATTCACTACATGAATGTGGGAAAGGCAGAGGGAAGGTAGAAAACAGGATAAGATATAAGAAAGTCCCAATCTGATACTTTGCGCTATGCAATAGGTATCAGGTTGGGACTTTTTCATGTATAATTGTGTTACAGCGGTTATCTGGGGATTAGTTATAGTGGTCAGGGTCGAATTTTACGATTACCTTCTTATATACCCCATATATGTGAGGAAAACGGTTGATAAGCCCCTGAAGAAAGCCTTCCATCTCGATGGAGCGGGATTTCTTCATGTTGGAACTGCCTGCATATATACGGTGCACATTCGATAGGTACTGGTAGAAATGCCAGCGCTCATAGAGGAGCTCAACATTGACAGGAGCTGCAAGCACGCCTGCAAGACAGTCCTCAAGCTCTTTTGCAGAGTCTTCCCAGCTTCTTATATGGGAATCATTGTTCTTATAGTGTATTACAGGATCGGCTTCAACCTTATCAAGTATACCATCTACCTCATCAAGTGAGTTGAAGATATATACATTTTCACTGAATGCATCGAAGTAGTTCCTAAGCTCACGATTTAATTCAGTATTATTTACGATAATCTTTTTGGAGTAGCTCATTCCGTCCAGAAACGGAAGACCAAAGCCCTCATATATACTAGGAAATATTATTCCAAGTGAATTGCCAAGTACATAATCTATGAACTCGTCGGACAGATTGCCGGACTTATATCCATACATGTTGCTGCCGATAGCTCCTTCGGAGGTGCTTCCGATTACGATAATCCTGTGCTTCGAGGACTTGAGTGCTTCAAGCAGCTGAGGCACAAACTTGTGCTTGTAGAAGTTGCCGAAAACTACGAAGTAATTATCAAATGGCAGCTTGAAGCCGGGGTTCTTAGCAGGGTCATACAGCTTATCTGTTCCGTGGTATATAACTCTGGTAGGTATATTACGCTTATCGAATTCCGTCTTGTAGAAGTCTACAGTATCCTTGAGTGAGAATTCGCTTATGGAGGTCATAAGGTCACAGTAGTGAATTGATGAGCGGAATATCTCGTTGCGCTCAGGATCCTGAACCAATAGGTACGAGCTTCTTATGCTGATAATGTCCTGCATGCAGAATACATACTTGAGACAGGTTCTGTTAAGTATGAACATGTGCTCAATATGGTATATCTGCGATGGAGAGAATGCGATATGGAATGTCTGGTCATTTATTGTGTCAGGGTACCATACGTTATTGTGGCGCTCGGAAAGCTTGTGAAAGTTATCAGCAGCGCGGTTGATAAGAAGGTGCACATCATACTTGTCACCGTACAGTCTGAGAAACGCCTCATAGATGGATATAGAGTATTTGGCAGTTCCGTTGTACGAAGCAGGTGTCTCGTAGAGGCTGAACAGTATGCGCTTCTTATGGTATAGACCATCGCCAATCAGGTCGGCAAAGTAGTCAACAGGTTCCATTCCACCATGAAAATAAGTGCTTATAAGATTTGAATAGTAAGGATAGCGCTTGTTTAGTATAGCAAAATGCTCCGCATCAAGCTTCGCACGTCTTGAACCGAAGCTTTTAGACTCATAATGATATACATACGCGTGGTTAGCCATCACGATGCTGAAGCCGTACTGGTTGATGCGTGCACAGAAGTCATTCTCCTCATTGTAGCCAGGACTGTATATCTCATCGAATAGTCCGAAACGATTAAGAACGTCCCTCTTTATGAGCAGTGCGAAACCGACACCTGTAGGAAGTATAGTCCAACGAGGAAGCATGTCCTTGACCGTTTCATATATGGAGTGGCTTACCTCGGGGGTCAGCTCGGCTATGGTATTCTTCCTCGGAGGCATGGTGAGAAGAGTCGCATTGTTGCTTCTCGGACATACGGCACCATGACGTTCATCGGCATAGAGAACCTCCTGCATCTCGGTGAGAAAGCCTTCAGTGACTGCCGTGTCGGAGTTGAGAAGAAGAATATCGGTTGCCGGGTCGGCAAGCTCAAGGGAATGATTACATGTCTTTACAAAGCCAAGGTTTTCTTCGTTCTTGGCATAGGTGAAGTTAGGGCAGCCTGTAATAGCCGATAGAATATTATGTTCAAGCTCCTCCCACTCCGGTCCGCAGTCATTGATTAACAGAACGGAATTTCCGGATGGAACGTATTTCTTAAGTGATTCAATACAAGAACCGAGTGTTGACCAGTCCTTGTATACAGGAACAACTATGGTTGTTTTATTCATGGATATTTAACCTCTTTGTTTATATAAAATCAATTAGCAGTACATAATTATAACATAAGCCAAGAGGTATGACAATCTTTTGTGGGAGATGAATAAAAAAGTGGCTGCATCAATGTTCATTATATTAGTGATATATATTGACAAAAAAATATTAAAAAGGTAAAATTATGAAGGCATACATTATATATGAAGAGATTCGAAAATAGATGATGACAGAATGGAAGGTCAGAAATTGTAATGAATTGGGCAGGGGTTTTGGCAGCGGTGCTGCTGTTGGGAATATTTGGAATATTGGGTACAACATTAAGTACAATAATTAGAGCCAGACAGAGATTGACGATTAATTTTTTAATGGGATATATGATATATTATGGTATATTCGAAATTGTCTATCTATTATGTCTGGCTTTTGATAACAGTCTTAATACTCTTAAGGTTGTATGGCAGATAACTGTAATAACACTGCTTGTGGTGTTACTATGCATTATGACAATAATGCGTGGGAAAGGTTATGTTATTCTGGCATATAATACGTTTATCGGTTTGAAACGGAATTGGAAGGCTATTATACCAGTAGCTATTATGACTATATGTACTCTGGTAGTTTATGTGTGCGGCGTATCATATATAAGTGATGGCGGATATGCCTATAGTGCGGTTGGAGACAGTGTGTATAGCGGCAGACTTTTTATGAGAGACGTATATACAGGAATGAAACTTGACGCGCCAGATATGAGTTATGCTTTTTCAGGATATTACATGCATTCAGCGGTATTGTGTAGTATATTTAAAGTAAGTCCGGTGATTATGCAGCACAATGTTATGGGAATAATAAGCATACTGGTGAGTATAGATGTGGTGTACCTGATTGGAAGGATAATATTTAGAGCATCAATAAGGTACACATGGGCATTGATATTATTTTATGAGATTGTCAATGTATATCTGCTGTTTTATAGTGGTGCACATTATTTCCTTTTCACGGGAGCTTATGACAGTATGGCGCAGCTGCCATATATTTTAATTCCTGCGGTTGCTTTAGGATTTATATACATAATCAGATATAATAAGACCACTATAGGATGGGTACTTGTGGCTTTATCTAATATGGCGGGTGCTGCGCTGTCTGTTGCTGCTCTTGCGGTTGTACCATTGATTACACTGTGTGGCATAGTGACGGTTTCCGTATGTAAACACGAATATAGAACGATGTTAAGAGGTCTTGTGTGCCTGATTCCGGGAATAATATACAATATGATTTACCGAATGTGCATATAGATATTTCGGGTGGAGCGATGAGCGATGAAGAATGTTATAGAGCTATTTAACAATTATCAAGATGATACGGCTATATTTGTTTTATCGATAGCCGCTATTATATACTTGCTTTCTAAGGCGGGGAAAAGGACATCGGACCATGTATATATTGCAATCATGGCAGCGGTTGTGCTTCTGTTTAATGATATTATGTATATTGCTGTTAAGATGGTATGGAGTGATAGTGCATATTATGCACTAATATGTGCATTTCCTGCAACCATTGTATGTGCGGCAGCACTGGCACATGCAGTTCTTGATAAGGAGAATGAGTGGTGGAAGAAGCTTATCTTTATTGTTGGTATAGTAGTGGCAGGAATAATGCTTTTTAAAAAGGATATTAAGCCTGTAACAGAGAATTTTAGATATGGAACAGAACAGAATGCTTTGGAGCAGATGTCCGAGGTAATAGCTGCGGATGTTGAATCAAGACGAGAGAGAATATGCAATGACGCTTATGATAAATCAGAGTATATAAGTATTGCAGCGGAGCCGGAGATATCCGGTTATCTGCGAGGACTTGATGGTCGGTATGCATTGGCTTTCGACCCTGCAGATACTACATGGGCAGGAAACCTTCAGGAATCAAAGCCGCTTATTTATTCAATGGTAGTAGGAGGCGGTCAGACAGAGCACAATCTGATACGTGAAATGCTGTCGATTAATTGTGTTGAATATGCTATTATAAATACAGAGTTTGGAATGGATGAGTATATGGAGCTGGTAGGTTATACTAAGCTTGGGGAATACGGCAGCAGAACGCTCTATGCCAGAGACAGAGAGTGCTATCCTATGAGAGTCGATTACTGGGGATATGTAAGACGTGTATATTTCTATCTGCTAGGCCGACGCGGAACCTATGAAGAGGTATATACTGGGATACAGAGTATAGGTAGTGGTGAAAAAATGCTTGATGAGATAGCGTATGAACTGCTTGCGTCAGACGAGTTTGCTGAAAGAGGATTGAGCATAGAGGAGGCTGCCAGTGCAATATATTATGCAGTATTCTACAGGGATGTGAAAGACTATGAGCTTGCTTACTGGAGAGAATATATGAATAATGGTGGGAACTATCACGATATGTATTATGAACTGTATCACAACAGTGGAGAGTTCAAGGTGGAATGGGAATAAATAGATAAAAATACTAAAATTACTATTTTTAAAGGAGAAACATAAAAAATGAAGAGGGTGTTGGAACATAGTATTGCAGTCAGATGCGTAAAATTAATCAATTTGATTCTGATGGTAATACCATTTATTGTATGTTGGTATGTATATTATTCACAGCGATTGATTATTCCATATTATTCAAGGGGAAACTGGGTTGTAATAGCACTATTTACAATAATGTATTTTATTTATTGTAAGATATTTGATGGCTTTCTTGTGTCAATCAATAGGATATCAGAAATGGTATACAGCCAAATGCTGGCAGCACTTATAACAGATGCAATTATGTATATAATTACTTGGCTTCTTATGAGAAGCTTTCCTAATGTGCTTCCAATGTTAATACTATTAGTTGTACAGCTTGCAGTAAGTATTATATGGTGCATGGCTGCACATACATGGTATTTTAAAGTATACCCTCCACAGAAATCAGCAATAGTATATGATGCCCGGGAAGGTATGGAAAGACTGATAGATGAATATGGCATGGATAAAAAATTCAAGGTGTTGTTTGAAATTAAGTCAGATACATGTATTAATGATTTAAGTATTTTGAATAAAGTTGAGACAGTGTTCCTGAGTGGAATACACAGTCATGATAGAAATATAATTTTAAAGTACTGTGTGTCAAATGGAATAAATGTATATGTAATCCCCAGAGTTGGCGATGTTATAATGAGTGGGGCAAGAAAAATGCATATGTTTCACCTGCCAATGCTAAGAGTAGGAAGATATAATCCTAATCCGGAATTCCTTTTTATAAAGAGATTATTTGATATATTATTATCATTGATTGCAATAATTATTTTATCTCCGATAATGATTGTAGTAGCTTTATTGATAAAGGCAACAGATAAAGGACCAGTATTATATAAACAGTGCAGGCTTACTAAGAATGGAAAGCGGTTCATGGTACTTAAGTTTAGGAGTATGAGGATTGATGCTGAAAAGGATGGAGTTGCACGACTGTCATCCGGAGATAAGGATGATAGAATTACACCTATAGGAAAGTTTATCAGAAAGGTGAGGTTCGATGAACTTCCACAATTATTTAATATTCTTTTTGGCGATATGTCTATAGTGGGACCACGACCTGAAAGACCTGAGATTGCGGCACAGTATGAAAAAGAGTTACCTGAATTCAATCTTAGACTTCAGGCAAAGGCAGGACTTACGGGGTATGCTCAGGTATATGGAAAATATAATACTACACCATATGATAAGTTACAGATGGATTTAATGTATATAGCTAATCCAAGTATAATTGAGGATATTAAGATTATGTTTGCAACTGTTAAAATATTATTTATGCCAGAGAGTACAGAGGGGATAGCAGAAGGTGCTACAACGGCAATGGGTGTAAGTAATGGGGAAACGGCAGCAGCAGAGGAAAAAAAGAACTTAAATTGATTTATAGCAACGAGACGACAGTAGGAGTATGATGATGCTGGTTAGGGCGGGATTCTTATTTATAATTTATATAATAACATATTATTTGTATGGATTTGCGGTTGCAAAGGTATGCAGAGCACAGCATATATTCATGATAAACGCAATTATAATGGGGTTCTGGACAGAGGGATTGCTGTTCTTTATATTCGTATTGCCTTTTAAGGTTGCGCTTGTGGAGGTAAGTACTGTTGCATGGATATGGCTGGTGGTATGGCTTGTATCCATTGGCACCATTGTATTGATATGGCATAGAGATATTGGAAGGAACATTGCAGACTCGTGCAGGAGGATTTCAGCCCGTAAATTATCGGCAATAGTTGTAGGCATGGTTATCGGAGCAGAGCTCATATATGAGTTGCTATATGGTAATTATACTGACGGAAATGGGGCAGCCTATTTTGTGGGAGCGGCGGCATCGGATATATTCAAGAATCATTTCGGTGTTGTTGAACCTGAGATCGGAACAATGGTAAGCTCATTTAATACAATGTACTTTCTTCAGACGTATGTGCACCACACGGCGGTGATATGCAAGATAAGCGGAATAGCTCCACTTGTTGAGATGCTAGGGGTTATGTCAGAGGTAGTTATACTGCTGTCAGGACTTATTACTTATGAGCTTGCAAGAGCTATATTTAAGAATAAGAGGAAGAAGGTACTGTTTTTCTGGCTTGCATATCAGGCGTTCATATTGTTGTGTGCACAGTCAGTATATATACCGGCGTATTACCTATTCTACAGGGCGTTCGAGGGAAAGACTATATTCGGAATGCTGCTGATACCTTATGTGTTTGTATGTTTCTGGAAGCTATATGACAATGAGCGGGATATACATACGCTGATATGCCTTGTGATAGCACTTTTCGGTTCATTTACATTCTGCATGTCCACAATGTATATACTGCCGTTCCTGCTGCTTGCGTTTATACCTGTTGCTATTGTTCAGAAAAGTTTTAGGCAGGCGGTTAACTGGTGCATAATGATGGTGCCATCAGCACTGTCAATTCTGTATTACATAATGGTGATGAAGGGAATTATCGACTTGACGATAAGGTGGTAGTTATGCATTTTAACTATAGTGATTATCAGGGCATAGAGTTCTTTTTCAAGTGGTGGGAGGTTATAAGCAATAGGTTTTCACCAATTGAATGGCTGCTTGTATTTTCTTTTATTGTAATATCAATATATTATCTTGTGTATGGTAATAAGAAAGAAAGAATACTGCTGCTGAGCGAAACAATTATATTAACGGTAATGGTTCTCAATCCGTGGTCGGCTATAATAATGCGTAAGCTTTTTGGTTCGGCGTTTGACTCGAGAGTGTTCAGGTATTACTGGTTATATCCTATGTACATGCAACTGGCATACTTTGTTACGGAGCTGGCTTTCAGAAGGAAGAGAAGAGTACGCGTTATTGCAATGTGGTTCTGTCTTACAGTTATGTTAATAACAGGTTGTCAACAGGTTGTCAGTGGGCACTACAATACACTTGGCGGACATGAAAAATTCAGAGCTGTTGAGAACATATATAAGATAAGTAATGATGCTGTTGAGGCGGCAGATATAATTGAGAAGGATAAGAGTGATAAGGACAAAGAAGTTCGTGTGTTATATGAGCGTGAGATTGGTATTGAGATAAGGACCTATGATTCATCCATTGTCACAGCGCATAACGGAACATACTCAGCATCTATATGGGATAGAGCTGAACTTAGCTCATACGTGGAGAATCAGGACTGGACCGGTATTCTTGCAGCATTTGTGTCTACAAATAGTGGAGGGGATGTAATAGGAGCAGATGTATTGAGAATAGCACTTATAAATACTTCTACAGAGTATGTGATAATAAAGTCTGAGAGCTATAATGTGAAAGTGTTAGAGCAGCTTGGGATGAGCTGCATTGGGAAGACAAACTCAGAAAAATATTCGGTATATAAGATTGAGGGGCTTGATACAGGAGATGAACTAAGCTGGAATGAGAGATTGTACAGCCCGACTGAACTGAGAAAATTCGGTGATCTGTATTTTATCAATGATTGCTGGCAGCATAGAATAATATACAGCGACAGTCTTGATAAGCCTATATATGAGTGGAGTACACTGGCGGACGATATATTGGGAGGGCATACAATATCATCGGACGGAAGTGTATATGTATGTGACGATACGGATAACAATGCTGTACGTGTGTATATAAGGAATGAGAATGGATTTGAACTGGTTCAGTACATAGAAAACGTGTGTTACAGACCACATTATACATACTATGATGATGTGACCGGGATGTTCTATATATTGGGTGCGAATAATGGAGAATTACTGATATTCCGAAATGAAAATCAGAATCTGTCATTGGTAAACCATCTCACATTTGACGGAAAGATAGAGTCATATACGAGGTCTTTTTCAATCATAGATGGTTATATGTATATTGTGGGAAACAGTATATATAGGATTGACTATCAGAATAATTATGATATAGTAAATGTATATGAGCTTCCGGAAGAAATACAGGGTACAGTGGGGCTGTGTAAGGTTCAGGATTATTATTATCTGACAATATACACGGATAAAGATTTTAACAGAAATCCGGGATTTATCAGGACAACACAGCTTGAAAATATAGTTAGCGGTGATTATGAAGATATATATTACCAGCTAGGAATAACAGGTACACCATATCTGATGACGGAGATTGATGAAAGATATTATGTGGCTGAGGTTGACCAGGCGAATGGGATTGTTGGGTTTGATATAGCTGATAATATGATAGTTAATGTACATAAGATATTTAGTTGTGGAAGTGGAAATATGGATTCGATAGTTCGATTTTACTCCGCATATTAGATGAAGGCCGTTTGATAATCAAAATGAAATAGAGTATATTTTAGAATTAAAATAAAAAAAATATAAGGAAAATTACAATAAGATATGAAACAAAATAATAAAAGAAAAAAAATATTGGTTGTCTGCCAGCATTACTATCCGGAAAATTTTCAGATAACACCCATATGTGAACAGTTGGTTAAGGATGGTTATGATGTGACTATATTGACGGGCCTTCCTAATTATCCAACGGGGATTGTACCTGATGAGTATAAGAAAGGTCATAGAGATGAGATTATAAATGGTGTGCATGTAGTCAGAGGCTATGAGATAGGAAGAAGAAAGGGACCGCTGTGGCTTGCAATTAATTATGTGAGCTTTACGTTGTCTTTTTTACATAAAGTAAATGTGCTTTCAGGTGATTTTGATATTGTTTTGGTGTATCAGCTTTCACCTGTGCTGATGGCATTACCAGGGATTAAATATGCCAATAAGCATAAAGTTCCGCTTATGATATATTGTTGTGATTTGTGGCCAGAATCAATGAAGATGTATATAAAAAATGAAAAAAACATTCTTTTTAGGATTATGAAGAGAATGAGTCAAAAAGTGTATTCGAGAGCCGATGTACTTGCTGTTCAGTCTAAGAGTTTTATTGATTATATGGAACAGACTCATGGAATTAAAAGAGACAAGATGATATATATGCCGGCATTTGCGGATGAGACTTACCTTGAAACGGATTTTACGTCAGATGATAATTTGGTGGATTTTGTTTTTCTTGGTAATCTTGGTATAGCACAGAATCTTATATCGGTTCTTGAAGCTGTGAATAAGATTAAGGATGTTCCTAATTTTAAGGTTCATTTTGTTGGAGATGGAAGCTGTCTTGGACAAATGAAAGAATTCGTTAACAATAATGGACTTGAAGATATAGTACAGTTCTATGGCAGAAGGCCTGTTGAGGAGATGCCTAAATTTTATAAGCTTGCAGATGCATGTTTGGTTTCATTGAAAGCGGACAATGCAACAGGACTTACATTGCCTTCAAAAGTTCAAGGATATATGGCGGCGGGATTACCTATTATCGGAATGATAGATGGTTCTGCACAAGAGGTAATTGCTGAAGCAAAGTGCGGATTGTGTGTTAATGCAGACGACGTGGATGGTTTTGCCAGAGTTATGAAAAATTTTATTGAAAATAAGGAAGAATATAGAGATTTTGGCCTTAATGGAAGAAAATATTTTAAAGACAACTTTAATAAAAGAAAATTATTGGATAGCATTGAAAAATCAATAGATAATTTAATTGAGAGGTAAACAATGAAAATCTTAGTAATCGGATGCAATGGAATGGCAGGTCATATTATTTCATTGTATTTAAAGGAAAAAGGTCATGATGTAACAGGTTATGCTAGAGAAAAATCAAGATTTGTAAATACTGTTGTCGGGGATGCAACAGACTTTGAATTTTTAAAAAAAATAATTATAAATGGTAAATACGATTCAGTAATAAACTGTGTAGGATTGTTGAACCAGTTTGCTGAAAACAACCATCCGATGGCAGTAATAGTCAATAGTTACTTACCTCATTTTTTAGCAAAAATAACAGAGAATACGGACATACAGATTATTCAAATGAGCACGGATTGTGTATTTTCCGGGAAAAGGGGTTCATATACAGAAGACGATTTTCCAGATGGAACATTGTTTTATGATAGGACAAAGGCATTAGGGGAAATTGAGGATAACAAGAATGTTACTCTTAGAAATTCAATTGTAGGACCTGATATAAAGTTAGATGGAATTGGATTGCTAAATTGGTTTATGAAGCAAAGTGGTTCGGTAAATGGATATACAGGAGCCATTTGGACAGGGCAGACTACATTGCAGCTTGCAAAGACAATGGAAGAAGTTGCAAAAAAGAGAATACATGGGTTATATAATGCAGTACCATCAGAGAAGATAAATAAATTTGAGTTATTAAATTTATTTAATAAATATATAAGACGTAACCCAATTGAAATAAAACCATTGGGCGAGTTTATTGCGGATAAGTCATTAATCAGAACACGATATGGTGAATTTGATTATGTTATTCCTGGATATGAACAGATGGTAAAAGAATTAGGGGAATGGATGCACGAGCATAGAGAATTATATCCTCATTATGATATATAAGTGTGATAAGGAGATATGTTATGGAAGCAACAAACAAACTGAGATTAATGACAATTGTAGGTACAAGACCGGAAATTATTAAGATGTCCGCAATAATTAAGAAATGTGATCAATATTTTGAACATATATTAGTACATACAGGTCAGAACTATGATTATACATTAAATGAGGTTTTTTTTAAGGAGTTAGGCTTACGTGAGCCTGATTATTATTTAGGTGTTGTAGGTGATAATATTGGTCAGACTATGGGAAATGTTATAGCTAAATCTTATGAGTTGATGGCAGATGTAAAACCTGATGCAATAATTGTTCTTGGTGATACAAATTCATGTTTATCCGTATTGTCGGCTAAGCGTTTGAAAATTCCAGTATTTCATATGGAGGCTGGAAACAGATGTAAGGACGAAAATCTTCCGGAAGAAGTAATAAGAAGAATTGTTGATGTAACAAGTGATGTAAATCTTTGCTATTCAGAAAATGCAAGAAAATATATTTTGGATAGTGGGGTAAAGCCAGAATATACATTTGTTGTAGGTTCCCCGATGGCGGAAGTATTAGAATGTAATATCGATAATATAGAAAGCAGTAATATTTTAAACGAGTTAGGATTAGAAACTGGAAAGTATATATTGTTGTCTGCACATAGAGAAGAAAATATTGATATAGAAAATAACTTTTTCTCACTTATGAATGCGGTTAATAAGATGGCTGAGACATATGATATGCCTATATTATATTCTTGCCATCCGAGAAGTAAGAAGTATATTGAGCTAAGAAAATTTGAGTTTGATAGAAGAGTAATTCAGCATCAGCCGTTAGGTTTTTTTGATTACAACAAGTTGCAGCAGAACGCATTTTGTGTTGTGTCAGATAGTGGTACTGTTCCAGAGGAAAGTGCATATTTTAAGTTTCCGGCTGTGTCAGTAAGAACATCAACAGAGAGACCGGAGGCAATGGAAAATGCTGTATTTACGGTGGGTTCTATAACAGTTGAGCAGGTACTTCAGGCGGTTGATTTAGCAGTTAATATGCATAAAAATGGAGATGACGCCATTAAAGTATCAGCTTATAGTGATAATAATGTAAGTGTTAAAGTTGTTAAGATTATTCAAAGTTATACAGGTATAATAAATAGGATGGTTTGGAAAAAATAATGAAAAAAATACTTATTGTAATTCCATATTATTTTCCGGGATATAGAGCTGGAGGACCACAACAGACCATAAAAAATATTGTAGAAGCATTTGGAAGCGATGCTGATTTCCACATATATACACAAAATCATGATCTTAATATTGACAAGCCGTATGGTGGTATTAAGAATAATTGTTGGACTAAATCTGGAAATGCGAAGGTTATGTATGTTTCTTCTGATGAGTATTGTGGAAGCAGATTGAGAGAATTGTATAGTGAGTTTGATATAATCTATTTATGTGGACTTTTTGAACGTAGTTCAATTGCAACATTGTTAATTCATAGATGCGCAAAAAAAAAGAAAAAAATATATATGGCTCCAATGGGAGTGTTTTCAGACGGGGCCATGCACATAAAAAAATTCAAAAAACAATTATTTATAACAATATTTCAATCTTTAGGGTGTTTTAAAAATATTATATGGTCATTTTCATCAAGTATAGAAGTATCAGATGCAGAAAGACATTTGAAAAGAGAAAGTATTAAAGATTTTATATTAGCAGAAGATTTGCCAAGAAAAATTGATTATTTGGATTGTTTAGAGATAAAAAAACAAAATGTTAAGCATGCAAATGACAAGTTAAGAGTAATTTTTCTATCACGAATCTGTAATAAGAAAAATCTATTGTATTGTTTTGATATACTTAGCGCTATAAAAGATTGCAGTATTATATTTGACATTTATGGAACAAAAGAAGATTTAAAATACTGGAATGTTTGTCAAAGTAAAATGGCAAGTTTACCTAAAAATATTGAGGCACGCTATTGTGGAGAGGTACAATCTCAAAATGTAATAAAAAAGTTCTCCGAATATGATATTTTTCTGTTTCCAACAAAAGGAGAAAATTTTGGACATGTTATTTATGAAGCTCTAGCAGCAGGTTGTATTCCAATTATTTCTGACACAACTCCATGGAATGATTTAGATGAAAATAAATGTGGAAATGTTATAGCAATAGATGATAAAGATAAATTTTGTAGTTCATTAGAAGAATATTGTAGAATGGATTCTAAGCAGTTATTTGAGTATTCGGAAAATGCAATAAAATATGCGGTAAATAGATATGAAACTTCAAAGAGGAGTTCAGGATATAAAGTACTTTGGAAATAAAATTTAGTTAAAATAAAAAGGAGAAATAACAATGTCATTATTTAGGGATAGAACATTATTAATTACAGGTGGAACGGGTTCATTTGGAAATGCAGTGCTTAACAGGTTTCTTAAAACGGACATTGGAGAAATAAGAGTATTTTCTCGTGATGAAAAGAAACAGGATGATATGAGACACGAGTTTCAGGCAAAAATGCCTGAAGTTGCAGAAAAAATAAAATTTTATATAGGAGACGTTAGAGACCTTGCATCAGTAAAAAATGCTATGCATGGTGTTGATTATATTTTTCATGCTGCTGCACTTAAGCAGGTTCCTTCATGTGAATTTTTTCCGATAGAGGCAGTTAAAACAAATGTGTTAGGCACAGAGAATGTTCTTACGGCTGCAATTGATGAAGGTGTAAAAACGGTTATATGTCTTTCAACAGATAAGGCAGCATATCCTATAAATGCTATGGGAACATCTAAGGCAATGATGGAAAAGGTAATTGTGGCTAAGAGCCGTACTACAACAAAAACAAAGATATGTTGCACAAGATATGGAAATGTAATGTGTAGCCGTGGTTCAGTTATACCTCTTTGGATAGAACAGATAAAAAATGGTAATCCAATAACTCTTACGGAACCGACTATGACTAGATTTATTATGAGCCTTGACGAGGCCGTCGATTTGGTATTGTTTGCATTTGAACATGGTGAATCAGGCGATATTTTAGTCCAGAAAGCACCAGCATGTACAATTCAGACGCAGGCTGAGGCTGTATGTGAGTTGTTCGGAGGAAAAAAAGAAGATATTAAGGTTATAGGTATAAGACATGGTGAAAAGATGTATGAAACTCTGTTAACAAATGAGGAGTGTGCACATGCTATAGATTTAGGAAATTTTTATCGTGTTCCTTGTGATAAGAGAGGTCTTAATTATGATAAATACTTTACTCAGGGCGATACAGAGAGAGCAAAATTGAGTGAGTTTAATTCAAATAATACACGGAGACTGGATGTGGAGGAGACAAAAGAAAAAATTGCATCGCTTCAATATATAAGGGACGAACTAGAAATGATGACAAATAGTATAAAAATTTAATAAATGATAGGTGATATATAGAATGAAGGTGTAAATTAGAATGTTTGTAAATATATAATATGAGATTTATTATAGAAGGAGAAAAATGAGAAAATATTTAGGCATTATACTTAATTACTATTATTTGATTGCTATAGCGTTGTATTTTGTTACTTTTTTTGTGAATGGATTTCATGTTGGATTTGTTTGTGCAGGCATAATGGTGGTAATAACTTTAGGTATTTTTTTTCCCAAAAAAGGAAAATGGAAGATAAGTGGAATAAGTGATTATTTATGTGTTGCGTATATGTTATGGTGTGTTATTTCATCTTTACAATATTTCAGTCAAAATATTTCTTACACAGTATTTATAAAGGCAGCTTCCAATTCAATGCTTCCAATATGTTTTTATTTTGTGCCTAAGGTATTTGATACTAAAAAGATCTGGACAAATTTCTTGAAAGCATATTTTATATGTGCTTTAGTTGGATTAATATTAATAGTTACTAAGACTGATAAATTTTATTCGTATTGTGCTCAATATGGATATTCTAACACTAGACTTTCATCTGTTATAGGTAGTACGGCTATAGGAATGTTGGGAGTAATTTCTATTATTGTATCAATTAAAGAAGTCTGTATTACAAAAGGGGAAAAGGGTAAACTGTTATATTTATCAAGTATAGTATTTTCATTTCTTAGTATGCAAAGAAGTGCTTGGATTGTGATGGCGTTAGTATTATTGTTATTACATATATGTATATTTTATAAATGGAAAATATTAAAAATATCATTCTTTTATGTTGAAATGGTAATATTTTTTTCTGGTGTTATAGTTTTTTGGAATGGGCTTTGTGCAGCTATAAATAGATATATTTTAGAACGTGCATCAGCTGTTTCAGATGGAAAAGAAGTAGGACTTTTTAGCAGTAGAGTATATACATGGATAGAGGCTATAAAAAATTCAAATATTATTATAGGGAGTGGTTATGGTGCTAGAACACATAAGGCAATGGGCGTTACGGAATATATAGTATGTGATGGATCTTGGGCAGGATTGCTTTGCGAAATTGGAATAATAGGTATATTGATATTTATAGCGTTGATTATAATAAATCTTGTAAAGGGTGTTAAAAACTTTAGATTGTTATATGCACAAGTGATGATTGTTATTGCTATATCGCTTCAAGCAATCGGTTCAAATATGCTTGAATATCAGATTATAATGCCATTATTTTGGTTGTCATTGGGGGAAATCAATATGAAAGAGATTGGGAAAGGAATTATAAGAGATGAAAGTAATTGCAATGTATCTTCCACAGTATCATACGATTCCGGAGAATGATGAATGGTGGGGAAAAGGATATACAGAATGGACTGCTGTAAAAAATGCAATGCCATTATATAAGGGGCATAAGGAGCCGAGAATACCATTAAATAAAAATTATTATAATTTGGCAGATGAGTCTGGTGCGGTTTGGGAATGGCAGGCAAAAATTGCAAAAAAATATGATGTATATGGATTTTGCATTTATCATTATTGGTTTGAAGGAAAGCAGTTACTTGAAAAACCAATGGAAATATTGAGACAACATCCAGAAATAGATATTAATTATTGTATATGTTGGGCTAATGAGACGTGGACCAGAAATTGGTATAATCAGGAACGGACAGTTTTAATGGAGCAAACATATGGAGATGAGGAAGCTTGGAAAAAACATTTTATATATTTAAAAGATTTCTTCTTGGATCCTAGATATATAAAAATAAATAATAAGCCAGTTGTTAATATATATCATAGCCAGGAAATAGAAAAATTATCCAATATGCTGGAAGTATGGAATAACTTGGCTAAAGACTTGGGGTTTGATGGTGTTTATATTATTTCAGGTATAACCAGTAAGGGAGAGGATACAAGGGAAAATCTAATTGATGCTAAGTATGTGTTTGAACCGGGATATACATTAAAAAAAAGGTTGAGCTGTGTAGAAAATGGTGCTTATATATTAAAAACAGGGTTGGTGCGTGTTTTTAACAAAATAAATAAGAGTAAACATTTAGAACATAAAATTGATATTAGAATGATATATAAGCATATTGAGAATGATGAAATTCCTGACAAGGCATTTCCGGGTACATTCCCGCAGTGGGATAATACACCAAGAACAGGTACTATGGGATTGAGTTACATAAATTCATCACCGGAATTATTTGAGCATAACTTAAATGAGCTGAAAAAAAAGTATTCATCTAAAGAATTTATATATATAAATGCCTGGAACGAATGGGGAGAGGGTGCATATTTAGAACCAGATGAAGAGTATAAATATGAATATCTTGAAGCATTAAGCCATGTTATGGAGAGTAGATAATATGAAAAACGATAATGGGAAGGTAGCTAAGGCTACGTTATGGTATACAATATCGAATATTTTGCTTCGAGGAGTAAGTGTATTTACAGCTCCGATTTTTACAAGATTGTTATCTACATCTGACTATGGAATTGCCAGTAATTTTTCATCATGGATGGGAATTGTACTGTGTTTTACAGATTTGAGTCTTTCTACGGCGGTTATACGTGGAAAAGTTGAATTTCATAATGATTTTAAGAGCTATTTGTCATCAATACAGACATTAGGCATTATATGGACAATAATTTGTGCAATATTTTTTTTGATTGGTATAGATTTTTGGTCGGATTTTATGCATATAGACAAGATATGTATTGTTGCAATGCTTTTTTATCTTGTGGTGTATCCTTCATTAAGCTATGCACAGATAGATTATAGATTTGATTATAGATATAAAGAGAATGTTGCTATATCAATCATAAATACACTGGGAACAGTTATATGTTCTATAGGTTTAATACTGTTTTGGACAGATCAGAGATATTTGGGGCGAATAATTGGAATGCTAATTCCAACAATGTTTATGGGAACCTATTTTGCTGTAAGGATATTTAGAAATGGAAAAACATTATTAAATAAAGAATATTGGAAGTATGCATTAAAAATTTCATTGCCCTTGATTCCTCATGGTCTGGCAATGATTGTATTAGGTCAGATTGATAGGGTTATGATAATGAAATATTGTGGCGAGTCAGCGGCTGGAATTTACAGTTTTGGATATTCGTATGCCGTACTATCAGCGGTAGTGACTAATGCCATTAATGACGCAGTACAGCCACAGATGTATGAAATGCTTAAAAATAAGCAAGAAAAAAGTATGGCAAAAATGACATATAAATTAATGGTATTTGGTATTTTGATTACTGTTTTACTCATTGGAGCAGGGCCGGAAGCACTTAAGATATTGGGAACAGAGGATTATTATTCTGCTAAATGGATAATATTTCCTGTTGCTGTAGGAACATTCATGCAATATCTTTATCAGTTCTTTGGCGTAATAGAGATATATTGTAAGAAAACATTTTATATGGCAATTGGTTCATGTGGAGCGGCAGTTGTTAATTTTATTTTGAATATGATTTTCATACCTAGATATGGATATGTTGCTGCTTCGTATACAACTTTAATGTCCTACTTTTTATTAATGCTGTTTCACTTTGTTATAACTAAAATTATATATAACAAAAAAATATACAGTTTTGGTCATATTATTATAATATCTTTTATTGCGGTTTTCATGGGCATTCTGCTGAGTTTGATATATACAGCAAATATACTAATAAGATATATTGTATTTGTGTTTATAATTTGTATAATGGTATTTTATTTACGCAGTGAAATTAAAATGATATTAAATAAATTTATACGAAAGGTTGAGGACAAATGAATACGGGCTTAGTGAGTATAGTTGTGCCATGCTATAATATAGAAAAATATATAGAGAGATGCATAAATAGTATAATTAATCAAACATATAAAAATTTAGAAATTATTGCTGTGAATGATGGTTCAAAAGATAATACTTTAAATATATTAAATAGACTTAAATTAAAAGAACCAAGACTAAAGGTATTAAATTATGAAAATCATGGACTGTCGTTTGCGAGAAATAGAGGCATAGAACAGGCACAAGGACAGTATATCATGTTTGTTGATGGGGATGACTTTTTAAATGAAAACATAGTCAACGAATTGTTAAATACTTTGGAAGAAAAAAAATTAGATATAATAGCTTGCAACTATAGTATGTATTATTCTCAAAGTGAAAAAGTTGTGGGCAATAAAACAGATACTACTAATCTAAATGAAAGTTCAATAGATTTTATAAAGAGACTTTTTGAACCGGAAAAGAGGTTTTGTTCAGCATGGGCAAAATTGTATAAGATGTCTTTATTAAAGAATATGTGTTATCCTGAGAATATATATTTCGGAGAGGATATGTTTACTGCACATATTCTTTTTGATAAAGCTAAAAAAGTAGGATATATAGACAAAGAATTATATTATTACTCTCAAGAAGGTGTTAGTTTAGTTAGAAGTAAATTTAATGTAAATAAAATAAATATGGTTGTTGCTGCAAAGAACTGGGTTGAGCTGTGTCAGGAGAAATATCCTTCTATTCTATCACAGGCTTATACAAATTATTATTCAACTATGATTAATATATGTTCATATTTATGTATGGACAAGGAATTTTATAGCTATTATTTTACTTATAAGACAGAACTTAAAAATAATAAAGATAAAATTTTAAAATCTTGTTTGAGTAAAAATGATAAAATAAAAGCTGTATTAATTATGCTTATGCCACCTAATATGTATTATAAAGTTCGAACAATTTTATTGAAGGAATAGAGTATGAAATTAAAAAGTTTTATAAAAAGAAGAATGCTTAAAAGAAAAAATATTATTTTGGATTGTATGTCTAGTATTAATTACAACGTAATTCATACGAATAGTGAGCGTGCCTGCATAGTTAATGACTCAAATATTCATATATCATCAATGGGAGAGGGATGTTTTTTTGAACATGTATACGCATATGGAGATATAGAGCTGGATAATAATATTTCCATTTCAGGACCGGGGACGGTTTTGCATGCGGTAAAAGGAAAGATAAAAATTGGAAGCTATACATCAATTGCCCCTAATGTTACTATTACTGAATTTAATCATGATATAAATAGACCAAGCACATATGCCTTTGGATATAATATATTCCATGAGGAGTTTAAAAATGATGTAACTAGTAAAGGAAATATAACAATAGGGGAAGATGTTTGGGTTGGTTCAAATGTATGTATTCTTTCAGGGGTGAATATAGGAAGGGGGGCTGTAATTGCAGCTGGTGCGGTTGTGAATAAAGATGTAGAACCATACAGTATTGTCGGAGGTGTTCCGGCAAGGCTAATTAAAATGAGATTTTCTCAGGAGAAAATTAATAAATTGGAAAGCATGGAATGGTGGAAGTGGGATCATAAAAAGATATTAGAAAATAAACCATTTTTTGAAACAAGTTTGTGATTTATGGTAGGGATGAGAGAATATTATGAATATAGAAAATAAAAGAATATTATTAGTTGGAAAAGAAACATATATGTATCCATTCTATTATTTAATTGATGAATGGAGTGGGAAAAATGAGATTGCAACATTTTGGGTTAATCCAATGGAGTCGGAGTTAGATGAATGCGATTTAAATAGCTCAACATACTATGCATTTAAAAGAAAAGGTATTACTAAAGATTATACATTGACAAAGGCAAATGAGAAGTTTATAAAAATATGTAATGATAAAATTAATTATGAAGAGCTTGAAGCTTTAGAAAAAAAATATTCTCATTTTAAAAATATTAATTGTCAGATTATTTCTGATCAAGCAATGAATGGCCACTATCATTATCGAACAATGAATATACCGGTTACATATGAACAACAATTAAATTGGATTATGTGTCTGTATGAAAATATAGAAGAAATTTTGGATGATTTTAATCCGGATTATATTTTTGATTGTGATACGGCTGAATTACCAAGAAATGTTTTAAATGAAGTTGCTTATCATAAAAATATTCCATATATATCAATTGCATATTCTAAATATGAGCTATATAAGATTCCGTCTTATACCTTGAACATAGGGGTTGAAGAATATTTTCAAAGAGAATATAACAAGTGTTTACAAGAAGCAGATACAGAAGAAGAAAAGAAATATGTTGAGAGCTTTCGTGTTAGAAAAAACATAAAAAATAGTATTTATATGACAAAAGGAAATACAACATATTGCTATAAGGTTGAACCTTTAATAGATACATTAAAGGATATATACTCAAAAATAGTATATTTTAAAAGACAGGACTCAACTAAGAAAAACAGATTATTAAAGAAACAAAATCCTTATGTATTTGTCAAATCAAGTAATTACTTGAAATTTTGGATAAGATCACAATTTTTTAGAAGAAAGCTGTATCAGTCCAAAGATTATTTTGAAAATCCGGTGGATGGAGAGCCATATATTTATATGCCATTACATCTAATTCCTGAATCAACAACATTTAACATGGCGCCTTTTTGGATTAATGAACTAAGTGTTATTGAAGCAGCTTCAAAGGCGTTACCGGCAGGATGGAGGCTTTATGTCAAAGAGCATCAGGCTATGTTGGGGGAACGTGGAGAAGATTTTTATAAAAAAGTAAAGAAAATACCTAATGTACGATTAGTAAGGTTTAATTATTATGATGATCCAAAACCGTGGATAGAAAAGTCAAAAGCAGTAATTACAATAACAGGAACCTCGGCATATGAGGCAGCACTTTTGGGAAAACAATCATTTGTCTTAGGAGATGTTCCGTTTTCTCTGATTAAAGGAGTGACACAGGTAAAAAATATAGAAGAATTGCCAGCATTGTTTAAACATTGCTCTTATCAGAAAAATATTGATGAGTGCGCAGCATATATAAAGGCAGTCAAAAACGTAGGAGAACCTTTTGACTTGGAGTATGTAATGATGAGTGTATATGAAAATCTTGTATTAGGGAAAAAATTGGAGAGTAGATTTTTTGAAGAATTAAATCATATTAATAATTTCTTTTCAAAGGCAGTACATATAATAGATGAAGGAATTGAGGAAAAAGCATGAAAACATTAGTAGTAATTCCAGCTAGAGGTGGTTCTAAGGGGATCCCAAGAAAAAATGTTAGATTTATGGCGGGAAGACCTTTGATTTCATATGCCATAAGTTGTGCGAAAAATAGTAAGAATCAGTTTGAGGTTGTTGTTACATCTGATGATGAAGAGATTAAGTTAGTAGCGTCTAAATATGGTGCACAAATTGTTGATAGACCAGCAAGTCTCGCTGGAGACAAAATTACACTTGACCCAGTAATTTATCAAGCTGTCGAATTTATGGAAACAAAAAAAGGATACAGATATGATTATGTAATTACTATGCAGCCAACTTCACCACTGCTTTCGGTAAATACACTAGACAGTGCATTTGATTTTTTTATTGCAAATGATTTTGATACGGTTATAAGCGGTGTAAATGATCCTAGATTGTCATGGAGGGTGGAAAATGGGATTTGTATTCCAAATTATAGTGAACGTGTAAATAGGCAATATATGAAGAAAGACTTAAAAGAAACAGGAGCATTTGTAATTTCCAAAAGAGATTTTATTAAGCCTACAGGAAGATTTGGTAGAAAAATATCAATATATGAGATGCCGGAGAGGGAAGCGGGAGACATAGATACGCCACAAGATTGGTGGATAGCCGAAACTGAATTGAATAAAAAAAATATTTTAATAAGGGTAGATGGCTATTCTAGGATTGGAATGGGTCACATATATAGAGGATTACAGTTGGCTGCTGGTTTTATTGAACATAAAGTAATGTTCGTCATAAGCAATAAATCGGATATAGGAATTGAAAAAATAAATGAAAGCCATTATCCGTATAAAGTTATCTCGGACAATAAAGAAATAATTGATATTATTAAGGATTTTAAGGCGGATATAGTAATAAATGATATTTTAAATACAGATGTTGAGTATGTTAAAAGCTTAAAATCTGTTGGAGTAAGGGTAGTTAATTTTGAAGACGAAGGAGAGGGGGCACAATATGCCGATGCTGTAATTAATGCATTATATGAAAAAGACAATCCTGAAAGAAATACATTTTATGGCTCTGATTATTATTTAATAAGAGATGAATTTGTTATAAATTCTTCTAATAGAAGGTTTAGTAATCATGTTAATAATATATTAATATTATTTGGTGGCACAGATCCGTGTAATCTAACTAATAAAACAGTTCATGCACTTTTAAAATTAAGCAATGTGCATATAACAGTTATTTTAGGTTTGGGATATAATTACTATGATGAAGTGGTTAAGTTAACAGAAAATCACGATAATTTTGAAATAGTACAAAATGTTAAAATGATGTCAGAATTTATGGGAAAAGCGGATATTGCTATATCTTCTCAGGGAAGAACAATGCTTGAATTAGCAGCGATGGGAGTTCCTACAATAATTATGTCAGAAAATGAAAGAGAAGCAACACATGAGTTTGGTACTATAAAAAATGGTTACTTAAATTTAGGCTCAGGTTTAGAGGTTTCAGAAAATACAATTTATGAAACAATAAATTGGTTAATACAATGTCCTCAGATTAGAAGAAATATGAGCCAACAAATGTTGGAAAAAGACTTGTTACACGGGTATGATAGAGTAAAAAAGATTGTTTTGGGTCAGCAATAAAGGACATAGTGGAGGTTAAAAATGAATAAACCATATATAATTGCAGAAATGGGAGTAAATTTTTATGACACAGCAAAAGTATTAGGGATAACGCCTTTAGAGGCCGCAAAATTATATATTGATAAGGCCGCAGAGGCAGGTATTGACTGTGCAAAGTTTCAATCCTATAAGGCAGGTACGATTGTTTCAAAAAATTCACCTGCGTATTGGGATACATCTAAGGAAACTACTAAGACACAATATGAATTATTTTTAAAGTTTGATAGTTTTGGTAGAAGAGAATATCAAGAATTGTGTGATTATACACATTCAAAAGGGATGGATTTTACTTCAACGCCATTTGATTATGAATCAGCGGATTATTTGGAGAACATGGTGGATTTTTATAAAATATCATCATCAGATTTATCAAATATACCATTTATAAAGCATATTGGAAAAAAAGGCAAACCTGTTTATATTTCAGTGGGGGCATCATATTTGTCAGAAGTTGATGTTGCAATAAGAGCGCTAAAAGAAAGTGGATGTAAGGATATAGTTATCTTTCATTGTGTACTTTCATATCCGACTAATCCTAAAGATGCAAACCTGAGAGTAATTGAAACATTAAAGAAAACATTTCCTGATATTAGGGTTGGATTTAGCGACCATGTTGCACCAGATGATACTATGATGACACTGGCAACAGCATATTTGATGGGAGCTGAAGTAATTGAAAAACATTTTACGCTGGATAAGTCATTACCAGGAAATGATCATTATCATGCGGGAAATCCGGAAGATTTTAAAAAAGCAATTCGAAATTTTGAATGGATTGATATGGTTTTGGGGGCACCAGAAAAAACAGTATTGAATTGTGAAATTGTTCCAAGAAGAGAAGCACGTAGATCGCTGGTTCTTACCAGAGATATGAAAGAGGGAGAGATAATTGGGGAAAAGGATGTCATGGCTAAGCGCCCAGGGACGGGTATTTCACCAGAATATTGTAATATAGTAATTGGGCGTAAAGTGAGAAGAGATCTTGACGAGGATACAATACTTACATGGGATATGATTTAAATGTGGTATAATATCACAATAATAATGTAGCATAAATTTTGTATGAAAGGATAATGCTTACAATGATAGAAAAGTCGGTTGGAGTAAAAATGTATCAATTAGCAGAGGAGTTATTCCCAATTTGCAGAAGTATAACGGGTGAAGGAATTAGGTATACTTTGAATAGATTAAAAAAGGAAGTTCCACAAATAGTGTTGCATGAGATTCCAACGGGAACTAAAGTGTTCGACTGGGTTGTTCCAAAGGAATGGGAGATTTCGGAAGCGTATATTGAAGACATGAAGGGAAATAGAATTGTAGATTTTCAAAAAAACAATTTACATGTCGTGGGATATTCAATTCCTATAGATGCGATTGTTTCAGGAGACGAATTGCAAGCTCATTTGTACTCTCTTCCAGAACATCCAGATTGGATTCCGTATGTAACAAGCTATTATAAGGAAAGATGGGGGTTTTGTGTTACTGAAAATTCTCGAAAAAAGCTGACTGATAATCAATACCATGTTGTTATAAAGAGCAAATTGTTTGATGGCAGTTTGACATATGCAGAATTATTAATTCCGGGACAAGTATCGGATGAGATATTTTTCTCAACTTATGCATGTCATCCTTCTATGGCAAATAATGAGCTTTCTGGACCTGTTGTTCAAATTGAATTAGCAAAATTGTTAATGAGTCGAAAAAATAAGTATAGTTATAGATTGATTTGGATACCAGAAACAATAGGTTCAATTACATATTTATCAAAAAATTTAGATTACATGAAGGAGCATATTATAGCTGGATATAATATTACATGTGTTGGTGATGATAGAGCTGTTTCATACATTCAAAGTAGAAAAGGAAATACAATTGCAGATAGAGCAGCAAAAAATGTTTTGAAATATATAGCACCAGATTATATGGAATATAGTTATTTGAATCGTGGTTCAGATGAGCGTCAGTATAATGCACCAGGAATTGACTTGCCAGTATGTAGTATATGTAGAACAAAATTTCATGAATATCCAGAATATCATACAAGTGCAGATGATTTGAAATTAATTAGTCCAAAAGGATTAGAAAAATCATATTATATATATAAAGAAATCATTCAAGCACTAGAGGTAAACGAAATATATAGAATAAATTGTTTATGTGAGCCACAATTAGGACCTAGGGGCTTATATCCTACAGAATGTTTTAATAGATCTTCTATTGCTGTAAAAGATATGATGGATTTTATAGCATATGCAGATGGAACAATGGATTTGATTGAAATAAGTGATAAAATTAATGTTCCAGTAAAGAAATTGGATGAAATAGCACAAGTACTTTTAAAAGCAAATTTATTTACCAAAAAATAATTGTCTATAATATATGAAAAATAGGAGCTGTTTTATGATAAAAAATGTTTTAGATTACCTGGAATATAATGCAATTAAACTGCCCAATCATATTGCATTTAAAGAACAGAATAATGAAGTTACCTATTCAGAAACTGTTAAGTTGGCAAGAAACATGGGTATAAATATTTATAATAAAATAGGGGGAATAAATAATAGACCTATTATTGTCTATATTGAAAAAAGTATATCTTGTTTAATTAGTATGCTGGCGGTGTTATATAGTGGAAATTGTTATGTATGTGTCGACCCATCTATGCCTAAAGAAAGATTAAATGCTATAGTTGATAATTTAAAGCCAATCGCTATTATATATAATGAAGAATCAGAAAATTTAAAAGAAATACAAGAAACGTCGGAAATGCAAAAGTTTTCTGTTGAGATCCTAATGAATGATTGTGTGGAAAACTGTGCAGAAATAGCAAATAATATACGTTCAAAAATAATAGATACGGATCCAGCATATATTTTATATACATCGGGTTCTACAGGAATTCCAAAGGGAAGTGTTATATCGCATAAGTCGATTATTGCGTATGCAGAATGGTTGACAAATACTTTTGATTTTAATAGTGATACCGTGTTTGGAAGTCAGACACCATTTTATTTTAGCATGTCTGTTTTGGATGTGTATTCGACAATTAGGAATGGGGCAACATTAGTTATTATTCCAAAAAAATATTTTTCATTTCCAATTAAGTTATTAGATTTTATAAATCAAAATAACATAAATACAATTTATTGGGTTCCATCTGCACTTGCAATAGTGGCAAGGTGTGGGGCATTAAATTATATCTCAATACCACAGGTGAATAAGATTTTGTTTGCAGGTGAGGTGATGCAAACAAAAATTTTAAATAAGTGGAAAGAGTATTTGCCTAAAGCTTTATATGCTAATTTATTCGGACCAACAGAAATTACAGATATTGCATTATATTATATTGTTGATAGGGATTTTTCTAATGATGAGCCTTTACCAATAGGTAAATGTTGTACAAACATGGATGCATTTGCGTTAAATCAAGCTGGGGAAAAGGTTAAAGATAATGAGATTGGAGAGTTGTATTTTAGAGGTTCGTTTGTTGGATTTGGGTATTATAATTCACCAGAAAAAACAAAAGAAATGTTTGTACAAAATCCTTTAAATAAAGCTTACCCGGAGACTGTATATAAAACAGGCGACTTAGTTAAGAAAAATGAGTATGGTGAGTATATGTACATGGGAAGAGCTGATACGCAGATAAAGCATAGCGGATATCGGATTGAGCTTGGAGAAATAGAACATGCAGCTAATTCATTAGAGGAAGTTGATTCAAGTGTTGCATTATATGATGTTTCATGTGATAATATAATGTTAGTTTATCAGGGAAGTATAGAAAGCAATGAATTGCTTGAAAATCTACAGAAATTATATTTACCAAGCTATATGTTGCCTGAGAAGATTATAAAGATTAATAGAATGCCTTATAATGCAAATGGAAAAATTGATAGAGTATTATTAAAAAAGGAATACGTGGAAGGAGTTTAAAAGTGTCTGATATTTTAAAAAATATAATGGGAAAGATTGAAAGCATCAATCCTGGAATTAAATTCAATGAGGATACAGATTTGTTTGAAACAGGTATTTTGGATTCTATGTCTATATTTAACAAGGTATTGCCAATTTTAGAGGATGACTATAAGATTAATGTACATCCGTTAGAATTAGTTCCAGAAAATTTTGAGACACCGAAAAAAATTGCTGAGTACATAAGCAGGAAGGCACAGCATAATGAAACAGTATAAAAATATTTCTGAAATTGCAAAAAGCTTTGGAGTAACTAAAGGTGATTTTATTTATTTATCATCAGATATAATGGCACTTGCCTTTATAACAAAAAAAAATGAGGGAATATTTGATGCAAATAAGATTATAGATTGTTTTATTGATGAAATAACGGAAGAAGGTACATTAGTCATACCAACATTTAACTTTGACTTTAGTAATATTGGTTTTTATGATATTAAGAAAACTAAATGTACAACTGGAGCGTTAGGAAATGTAGCTTTGGAACGTCCTGACTTTAAAAGAACAAGAAATCCTATGCATTCTTTTGCCGTTTGGGGAAAGTATCAGGATATATTGTGTAATATTAAAAATAATAATTCATTTGGAAAAGACTCACCTTTTGCATTTATGTATAATAATAATGCCATTCAGATTATGTTGGGAACAGACTATCAAAGAAGCATGACATTTGTGCATTATGTTGAAGCAGAAGCTAAAGTTCCGTACAGATTTTTAAAAGAATTTTGGGGAACATATGTTGATGAGCTTGGCAATCGTAGACAGATAAGAATAGAGTATCCAGCTAGATATTATGAATATGGTAGTGTAGAAAAGTTTAATAGAATAGGTAGCATACTGGAACAAAATAATATTTCGGATGTGATTTATTTTAATGATATTAAATCATATAAAGTAAAATTGAATCCGAGTTATGAATATATTTTTTCAGATGCAGTAAATAATCAATGTAGAAATCTATATGATTTTAGTGTTGATAGGTCTTTGATATGGAAATGATTTAAAGTAGGTGTCAAATCTCACTATAACGGATCTTGTCCATTTTGTTGTTAATAAGTTACTTTGCGATTGTCGAATCTGATCTGTATATAACTCTCATTGAAAGGTCTTTGGATGGATTAATACTTTTATAGGAAGCATATGATATACGATTCATGATGGCATCGGCAAGAGTTTTTTCACCGTTACAAATTGGTTGATATCAGTTACTTTCGCGAAAATGAGAGTAAAAATTTGTTTAGAATTATTATCAGAATTAACATTACGCTTAAATCCAGTTACAGCATCAATACCATCTTCAAAATATTTTTTCATGGTATTAGTAACTGTTGCAGACATACACCATTTGATTTTGCAGACTGCTCATTGGTCAATATTTTTCCGTGGGATTCATCTAGGTTAATAATGATCTGGCATCTGCATCGAATGGTTTTGGATGTTTTATTTTTTCGGATGACAGACTTTAAGCTTTTTAATTCATCATCTGTAAGTTCTATTTTATATTTTTTAGGTCTTGCCATAGGAAATCACAGCCGTTTCTTTTTATTATACAAAAACGGCAATAATTGCCAGAAATATTTGACGAAATATTAATATGTCTGTACACTAGTTTCAATTTATTGATTCCATTGCTTATAAAATAATTGTTTTAAACCTATGAAGTTTATTAGACTGCTGGTTTATAAAGGGCATGGGGAAGCGGTATATACAAACAAAAAATAGATTTACAATAAATAGTATAAAAAATAATTGTTTCTCTTTTTATGAATGCCATTTCCAAGGGGCGGAAATGGCATAATTTTAGATGGAATAAGTATCATATAAAATTCTCAAGCATATAAAAGGCGGGTTACTATGGAGAATATATTATATATCAGAGTAGATGGAAATGAACAAATTGGTACGGGACATATAATGAGATGCCTTGCAATTGCAGAGACTTTGAGAAGAAACAAAACAGATGTTGTATTTATTGTTGCAGATACAAGATCAGAAAGTTTAATTTTGAATAAAGGTTTCAAGACTATTTGCCTTAACACAATTTGGAATAAGCTCGATAGTGAGATTGAGATTATTGCGCAGATTTTGGTTGAAGAAAATATAAGGGAACTATTAATAGACGACTACTTTGTGACAGAAAATTATTTAAAAAGGCTTAGTGCTCTAACAAATATTTTTTACATAGATGATATGAATGATTTTATATATCCCGTTTCAACGGTGATAAATTGTAATTTTTATGCTGAAGATTTAAATTATATTGAACGTTACAGGCATGCAGATCTTATGACAAAGTTTTATCTTGGACCGTCATTTGCTCCACTGCGGGCTGAATTTATCGGATTGCAGCATAGAAAATACCATGGTTTGAATAAGATTCTTATAACATCAGGAGGAACAGATAAATATAATGTAATAGCCAATATTCTGGAATGTCTGATGAATGATAGTAATTTTAGAACAAAAGATATATATTGCATACTTGGAAAGTTTAATTTTAACCAAGAAACACTTATAAAAAAATATGGTTTATCTGATAATGTTCACCTGTTGAGTAATGTGACCAATATGAGTGAACTGATGCTTGAATGCGATGTATGTATTACTGCAGGTGGTACAACGGTATATGAGTTATGTGCGTGTGGAATTCCATCAATTATCTACAGAATTGCAGATAATCAGATAATGTGCTCTGACAAGCTTTCGGAAATAAAACTTATTCATTGTGCAGGCGATGTAAGATATAATATGACAGGATGTCTTGACAATATTGTGTCAGAACTGATGAGATTAAGTAATCGCGAGTTATGGGAAAGTATTAGCTATAGAATGCAGGAATATGTTGATGGAAGAGGATGTGAGAGAATAGCAAAAATACTGTTAAATTCTGATTGAAATAAAGGTATAATCAGATAAGCAATATTTTCTTATTTATTGAGACTGGAGACGTTAAATCTATTGTATAACCGGAAATATTATGATATATTTAATCACACAATTAGTTTATTACGAGGTGGCAATTTATGTGCGGAATAGTAGGTTTTACAGGTGAGCATCAGGCAGCACCGATTATATTAGATGGTCTTTCCAAGCTGGAATATCGTGGTTATGACTCAGCGGGTATGGCTGTTCGCGATGGAGAGGGAGAATATCAGATAGTTAAGGCTAAGGGAAGACTTAAGGCTCTTTCCGAGAAAACAGATGACGGAAACGCTGTATGTGGTACTTGCGGTATAGGGCATACCAGATGGGCTACACATGGTGAGCCTTCTGAGATTAATGCCCATCCGCATATGTCAGATGATGGGAATGTTGTTGGCGTACATAATGGTATTATTGAAAATTACCAGGAACTTAAAGAGAAGCTTATTAGAAAAGGATATACTTTTTATTCATCAACAGATACAGAGGTAGCCATAAAGCTTGTGGATTATTACTATAAGAAATATGAGCATACTCCTGTTGATGCAATTAACCATGCGATAGTGCGTATCCGCGGTTCCTATGCACTTGCACTTATGTTCAAGGATTATCCGGAAGAGATTTTTGTTGCTAGAAAAGACAGTCCGATGATTCTTGGTGTAGATAATGGAGAGTCATATCTTGCCTCCGATGTACCGGCTATCCTTAAGTACACGCGAAACGTATATTATATTGGTAACATGGAGATGGCGCGTCTTAAAAAGGGAGAGATTACTTTTTATAACCTTGATGGTGATGTGATAGAAAAGGAACTTGTTGAGATTAAGTGGAATGCCGAAGCTGCTGAGAAAGCGGGCTATGAGCATTTCATGATGAAAGAGATTCATGAGCAGCCGCGCGTGATTGCGGATACGCTTCATTCTGTTTATAAGGATGGAGTGCTTGATTTATCATCAGTTGGTCTTGCAGATGAAGACATCAAGAAAATTTCACAGATTTATATAGTGGCATGCGGTTCGGCGTATCATGTTGGAGTTGTTGCGCAGTATGTTATAGAAGACCTTGCAAAAATTCCGGTGAGAGTTGATGTGGCATCGGAGTTCAGATACCGCAGGCCGATTCTTAAAAGTGATGATCTGGTTATAATCATCAGCCAGTCGGGCGAGACGGCAGACAGCCTTGCAGCGCTTCGTCTTGCAAAGGAGAAGGGCGTCAAGACACTCGCCATTGTAAATGTTATAGGCAGCTCCATTGCGCGCGAGGCGGATAGTGTATTCTATACGCTTGCCGGTCCGGAGATTGCGGTTGCTACAACAAAGGCATACAGCACACAGCTTATCGCCTCCTACTGTCTTGCAATCCAGTTCGCCAAAGTTCGCGGTGAGCTGACAGAGGTGCAGTGCGCAGATATGCTTGCGGAGCTTGAGGCACTTCCTGATAAGGTTAAGAAGATACTTGATGATAAAGAACGTATACAGTGGTTTGCTGCTAAGCAGGCTAACATGTGTGATATTTTCTTTATAGGGCGTGGTATCGATTATGCTGTGAGCCTTGAGGGAAGCCTGAAACTCAAGGAAATATCCTATATTCATAGTGAGGCTTATTCTGCCGGAGAACTCAAGCACGGCACAATCAGCCTTATCGAGGATGGAACTCTTGTAATAGGAACTCTCACACAGGATGCTCTCTACGAAAAGACAGTGAGCAACATGGTTGAGTGCAAGAGCCGTGGCGCGTACCTTATGGGGCTTACAACCTACGGAAACTATGAGACTGAGGATACCTGTGACTTTACGGTATACATTCCTAAGACGGATGCATATTTCACAGCGTCACTTGCGGTTATACCGCTTCAGCTTCTTGGCTATTATGTATCGGTGGCCAAGGGTCTTGATGTGGACAAGCCAAGGAATCTGGCTAAGAGCGTTACGGTAGAATAGTACATGGTAGAGTATTAATGTGTTCATGTAGCATTTTTATGGTTGATGAAGGACTTGATAATGGAGACATTCTATATCAAAAAGAAGTGAATTTTGATGATACGGAAGAAAGTTTTGAATCATCCTATATTAAACTTCATGATGAAATAGTGTGTTTGTTTAAGGCGCATTGGGAGGAAATTAAAGGTTGTTCATTCGTTTCCTATCCTCAAAAAGTAGAAGGGAGTTTCCATCTATATAAAGAATTAAAAAGATTGTTTTTTGAAATTGATTTCAAGTATACAGATAATGTATTGGAAACAAGGAAAAATATAATGAACTAAAGACAAGGCTGTAGTTAGGTAGCCATGAATAGTATGTCAGAAATTTTGAGTGGAGAACTTACCCCAAAAAGATGAATGTTATTTGTGTTTATACTCAAAAAGATAAATGGATTTAGGAGATAAGTAGTGAAGTATCGAAAGCAGTGGATAGAAGCTCTTAGAGGATATGGCGCAATTGCAGTGTTAAATTGTCATGTGATTCCTGCGTTAATACCAGATTGGAAGAAGACAATAATTGGAAAAATTATTGAATTTTCGCCGGTAGGAATACTAATTAGTGGTGGTATTCCTATTGCATTTTTTCTTGTTTTGACAGGATTTGGAATGGCAAATAAGGCGAGTACAATCACAATTAGAAAAGTGCCTTTAGAAGTAATAAAAAGGTATTTTAGACTAATGCTAATGACATTTATGTGCTGTCTGTTTGTTTCAATTCTTATTAGACATGGTTTTTATGCGCAATCATTTACAGTGAGACCAGAGGTAAGCATAGTTCGTTGGATGGATAGTAGTAAGAATATACAAAGTGCTTTATACGATGCGGCATATCGTGTTTTTTTTAAGGGTGCAAGTGCTTTGATTGGTCCATTTTGGATGTTAAGATGGGAGTTTTTTGGTGCTGTTTTAGCAATGCTGGCAATGTTGCTGTTAAAAAAAGTACAGCCAATGACACAGCTTGGTGTGATAATGATAGTAACCGCATTGTTTTTATGTCTAAATTGGTTGTATTGTTTCATGGTTTTGGGAGGCATGGCAATTACAGTAATGTTAGAAGTGGTTAATTCTAAGCTAAATATAAAAGAATTTGGGCAGAAACACTGTAAAAAGCTGATAATAGTGGGAATATTACTTTTATGGGTATGTAAATACTATGTATATACTCCATTTCAGCAAATAAGAAGTTATGAATATCTTGCAGCGTCTGCATGGTGTTTGATTTTATTAGGTGGTAATATTCTTGAGGAGACACAAAATGTACATGCAGTTGTATTAGGCGATAAATGCATGCAGTTTCTTGGGAAAAATTCTTTTGCTATTTATGGTTTACATATGCCAGTGATGTTGACAGTAGGTGCGTATTTGTTATGGCAGGTAAAAGAAGTTTATAGCATAAAACATGCTATTGTAATTTATTTAGTAATTGTTGTGAGTACTATAATAATTGCAAGTGCTTTTACCTGGTTATACAGGTATATTTTAAGAAAAGTTGAAAATTTGTTGCGGAGGTGTAAGTATCATGGTGTTTAGTTCAATTACTTTTGTTTTCTTCTTTTTGCCTATCGTATTAGTGGTTTATTATGTAGTGGAATGGTTGAAAAAACGAGAGGGAAATAATGGCATACAAAATGCAATTTTGATTTTTGCGAGTATATTATTTTACGCATGGGGAGAACCAGTGCATGTTTTGCTGATGATAGCGTCTATTGCAATTAATTATTTTGTGGGAAGAATTATTGGTAGTACTAAGAAACATTGGAAATGGATTCCTCTTGCAATTGGAGTATTTTATAACTTAGGAATGATATTTCTTTTTAAATATCAGGGCTTTTTTGCAGAAACTGTTAATATGCTTCATTTAGGGACATTGAAAAATCTAAATTTAGTGTTGCCGATAGGAATTTCTTTTTACACATTTCAAAGCATTTCTTATTTAGTAGATGTGTATTGGGCTAAAGTAGAACCTGCCAAGAAAATTCAAGAAGTTGCGCTTTACATAAGTTTTTTTCCACAGCTAATTGCGGGACCGATTGTTCAGTATAGTGATATCTGTGAAGAAATCAGAAATAGAAAGTGCAATAGCAAATTGTTTGAAGAGGGCATTTATGATTTTATTATAGGATTTGCTAAGAAGATATTGATTTCTAATACAGTCGCTACAATTTCGGAACAAATTATGTCTTCAGATTACCAGTATTTAGGGTGTGGTGTAGCATGGTTGGGAGCATTTTGTTATATGCTACATATTTATTATGATTTTTCAGGATATTCTGAAATGGCAATAGGACTTGGAAAAATGTTTGGATTCCATTTGCCGCAGAATTTTAACTTCCCGTACATGGCAGGAAATATAACGGAATTTTGGAGGCGTTGGCATATCACGCTATCGAGCTTTTTTAGAAATTATGTATATATTCCGATGGGAGGAAGCCGCAAGGGGAATGTATATGTACATTTGATAATAGTATTTTTATTGACAGGAATATGGCATGGAGCAAATTGGACTTTTATAGTATGGGGAATGTGGCATGGTTTATTTATAGTCATAGAAAGAAAGTTCAAAGAGAAAGGACACTTGAAAAGTAATATATTGACATGGACATATACTATGCTAGTGGTATTAGTAGGCTGGGTAATGTTCAGCGCTGAAAGTGTAACGACAGGTTTTAGTTATTTGAAAATTATGTTTGGACTGGTTAAAAACGAATTCACATTGTTTGGAATTGGTTATTATATGACTGTAGCTAAGATATGGGTGGTAATATTGGCAGTAATAGGATGTGCACCTGTTGTGAAGAATTTTTTTGAGAAAAAGATTATTTATAAATTCCCAAATGTGTATAGAGGCATTATGTTTTTACTTTTTGGAATTGCAATAATAGAATTAATGACAAATAGTTATAATCCGTTTATTTATTTTCAGTTTTAATTGTGAAGTATTAAATTGAGTAGGATAAAAAATAAACTGGCTATATTACATGATAATGAGGTAGAATAAGAGAATTATGAAAATTATAAAGAAATATTGGTTTATAGCATGCTTTGTTGTTACATTATTCGTTCCCCTATGTACCGGAGACTATACCACTGAGGTGTCGGTGGATGAAAATAGAACATTAGCAAAAATGACTTCTTTCTGGGAATATAAAGATGGATATTTGAAGTTTACGAAAAATCCGATTATGATGTTTGAAGATTGGTTTGAAGATCATGTGGGATTAAGAAGAGAATGTATTCAAATAGCCAGTAGTATACAATACAAAGTATTTCATGAGCTTCCTAAGAATGATTGGCTGTTAGGAAAAGAAAATCATTGGTTTTATGAAGATGAAGAAAGAGTAGCGTTAAGAGAATATCAGAATACGGAACTACCAACAGAAGAAGGGTTGAATGCATTAGGTGATGTGTTTTCCACATTAGAACAACAGTTACAAGAACGTGATTGTGAATTTGTGCTTATGATTGCACCCATGAAGGATAATGTATATCCAGAGTATATGCCTAGTTCTGTGCATAAGATAGGAAAAATCTCAAGAGCAGAAGCACAAATTCGTTACTTGGAAGAAAACTCCAATGTGGACTGTATTTATATGTCAGAAATATTGTTGAAGCATAAAGATGATATATATCCTTCATTTAATCAGAAATACGATGCATCACATTGGAATTTTTATGGTGCATATTTGGGATATAAAGAATTAATGGAGCATATAAAAATTAATGATCCAGAAATATATATACTTGAAGAAAAGGATGTAACTTTTAATGAAAGGCAGATAGAAGAAAGCTTTTATGGTTCATTTACTTATACAGATAAAATTCTTGAAATGAATTACAATGCTTCAGATACAATAACGTGTACAACGAATAAGCCGGAAATGTTAGATGAAGACGGTTCTCTATTTTGGCATTATACAAATACAAATCCGAATGTAGACGAAAAACGTATTTTGATATGTGGGGATTCTATGATTTACTCATTCCTGCTTCCGTTGATAGCAGAGAGTTATGAAGAACTCTATTTCATACATAATTCCACACAGTGTTTAGATAAATGGATTGAATATGTGGAACCTGAGTGTGTAGTAAAGGAATGTGCAGAACGGACAGGCATTAGTTATAACGAGAGTTATAATTTACGATAAGAGGACTATAGAAGAATGTTTTGGAGACGGGAGGATGAGATCTAGGGATAAATACAAGTATGGATAATTGATACACATTTATAAAGAATCCTAAACATGAAGATGAAAATGGATTTCATTTGGTAATTTTAGGAAATGTTTATTTTATGTATGGGAATGGGTGCGGCTATTTATCATCTCGTTAAGATAGATGTTACTATACAGACGATTGTTGATTGTCAAGTAAAATTGACCCACTGGGGGTGCGGACGTTTTCTTGAGTCTATGAAGAAAAGTCTGTAAATAAGAACTTCTATGATAATAGTTGGCTGGTAAGCATATAAGTCTGTGCTTACCAGCCTGTTTTATATATACGATATATTTTTGTGTATGTCAAGTAAAGACGTTAATAAACGTCTTTATAAAATAAACAGATTATTCCGGAAGCCGTCCCTCATACATGATACTAAGCTCTCCGTAGACCTGTCCCCAGTTGCGGATGGTACTCGTCCATTTCTTTGTAGCTTCAAATGTTGCAAGGTACAGCGCTTTAAGCAGTGCCGTATCGCTTGGAAATACGCTTCTCTGACGGTTAAGCCTGCGGTATGTGGAGTTCAGGCTTTCAATTGAATAATCCGGGGTGAAATCCATCACCTGTCCGGCGTATGGAAATCAATATTCCGTTTTTTACGGAATCACGATTCCGGCAAAAAGGGAATCACATTTTTCCTAAAACCTTATAATGATGTTATGCACTTTATAGTGTAAATTCATTATGAGGAGGTCACGATTATGACCAAATATCGAGAAATCATCCGGCTTACTGGATTGGTGCATATGTCAACCGAAAAATCGGTCAACCGCTCATTGAAAATTAGGTCACTTTTGACCTGGTTTGGCACCTGCCGCATTCCTTCCGCAGGTGCAGTTACTACTTAGTTACAGTTTCGAAGTCGGTTCCGTTGCTGCGAAGTGTTTCCCGAAGTCTGTAGGAATCGCCCTCCATATCAATCAGATAGGCCTTATATGTAAGCCTGTCAACGATTGCACTTGTAATGGCAGCATCTCCAAATATCTCGTCCCACCGTTCAAAGGTGAGGTTTGATGTGATAATGGTCGATTTCTGGGATGCCCTCAGGGAAAGTACTGTAAACAATAGATCAGCACCTTCCCGGTCGAAGGATATATATCCAAGTTCATCCGCTATGATCAGGTCGTATTTTTCAAAACGCTTTTGATACGCGCGGAGTTTTTGCTTGCTGTTGCTTTCCTTTAATTCTGTGACCAGATAAGGAATGGTTGTGTACAAGACGCGGTAGCCCTGCTCACAGGCCTTTATTCCAAGACCAATGGCAGTGTGTGTTTTGCCGGTTCCCGGATTACCGGTCATGATGATGTTTTTCCCTTCTCTGATAAAATCAAGGGAACATAATTCCGGTAATCGTTTTCGCATTCCTTCAGGGAGATGATCAATTTCAAGATCTTCGATATATTTCCGGTATGGAAATTTGGCAGCCTTGATTTTGCGTTCTTTTGCGCGCTGTTCCTCAGCATCTACTTCCATACGAAGAAGCTGATGCAGAAAGCCTTCATAGTCTGTTGCGCTTGATACTGCTTCTTCAAAATGCTCACTGATTGCATTCAGTTTTAGCAGACTACAGTACTCCTGGATCTCGTGTTGGATTTTTGCCTTCATTATACCACCTTCCTTTCTGACTGGTTCTGAACTTTGCGAAGGCGGTCGTATTGCGAAAGCGTTGTTTTAGATTTCTCGCTTAAGCGGTCAGTTTTTATATTTGTTTGTTTTGCATCTTCTTCCTTTTTGGCACATATGAGTGCTATTTTATCCGCGCTCATATCAAAAGGTGAGATTTTTTCAATCTTGCCTAAGGCTTCAGAGACGGCGGCAACACCGTATTCATATATGACATCTAAAACCTCTAGAAAAGTTTTGACATCTTTGCTATAATACTTTTCGTAAATGTTTTTTATTTGGGTGTCCGACTGAAGCAGTGCAGTGCTTTGATGCAGGGCACCCGGTTTTCTTTTCAGGGTTCTTAAGTAGTGGTAGATATCGATCTTCCATTGCTGGATCCCGAAATTCCGGTCGTGTCTGGCTATAATGTTTCCATCGTGATAAATGATAACTTTATCTGTATAAAGGCAGACATCCACTTCCTTTGATACATAGGTATCCGGAACGGAGTAATGATTCCTGGAAACCATGACAGTAGAATACTTATCTACTTTGCCTTTGCTCTTCATGCAGCTTTCAAACTTCGGCATTGCCGGGAGCAGGAACTCCTTTTCAGTTTCAAAGGTATCTGCCGGAACAGAGCCATCGTAGATAGCCTTTGCATTTAGCTTCATGCATTCACGAAACAGAAACTTGTTGGCTTCTGCCAGAGAATCAAACTTATCGCATCCGTGACCTGCAAAAACTTTACGTCGTACATACCCGACACTGCGTTCTACATGTCCCTTTTCGTTTCCGCTGCAAATGTTGCAAAAACGAAATTTAAAACCATAATAGATGGACAGCTCTGTGAGTGCTGTTGTGGGCTCCTTTTCGGTAAGCCCTACAAAACGTCTGACAGCAACCCGCATGTTGTCGTAGACCATTGTTTGAAAAGCACCATGGCTGTAAGTAAAGAAATCTGCATGAGATTCCTGAAATGCGGCAGTGTCCTGTGTCAGATACAGGCGGGCATATCTGAAATTTCCGTATGCGGAGGTAAAGACAGCCATTTGATACTTTTGGTAACCGGAATCCCCGATATCAAGTTTGACTGTTCCCCAGTCGAACTCACAGATCTCACCGGGCATATATTCCTGCCGTATGAAAGCTTCCTGGTGTTTGGTTTCAAGGTACTGGGTTGCTCTTTTTACAGTAGAATAACTTACATCAAACCCCTGCTTTTTGAGATAGTCGTGGATATCGATCTTTTTCATGGTCTGCTTTTGCATCCCCATGAGACGCTTGTCACGGTTTAGCTGAAGACATTTCTTGACAGCTTCTAAAAGCTCCGGCGTAGCTTTAGAGGGAATCCGATTGCTGGAATCATAAGTCGGCTTTTCAATAAAAGCCTGTATGATTTCCGAGGTATCCATATCCGGATTCATGCGAAGTAATTCTTCGCGTTTTTCATTATACTCGTTAGCATACTTGTTAACGGTGTCCTTGCTGAGATGGAGAAGATTTGCAATGGCTCGGTTGCTCATGCCATCTATATGGGCAAGGATGATACGTTGTTTGATGATCAGTGTGATCACTCCTTTCAGCCTCCTTTATCTTTTGCTAGATAAAGGATAATATAAAAGTCTGGAGTGACCTAGATTTCAATGAGCCATGTGACCTAAATTTAGATTAGCATAAACACCATTATTTCTGCATTCTCTATTATTTTAATTGAATCATCTGATGCAGCAAACTTAATATTTTTGGCAATTTCATTGAGAATCCTTAAACATATCCTTTGTTGCCAACAATTTGTATACTGAAGTGGTTGATAATCATCACATTCATATAGGGCTATTAATTCAGAGGCTTTAATATTGATAACAATATCATCTTTGTATTTTTCTTCAACCTTATATGCTGTATAGTTTAATAACGCAGATTTTCCAACACCCTTCCTTGCCCTCACAAAACCAAGTTTTCGATTCGCATCATGAAATATTTTATATTTTTCTTTTTACAAATAATATTCAGTAAGTCTCCTCTTGTCTTCATCCTCACCAGCTTCATTACCAAACAGTTTAGGATTTAATAAATCGTTCTTCATAACATTTTTCCTTAATCCTTTCCAAGAACTAACACATACGTTTTCGTGTCAAAATTATAATATATTTTTTTGTCCCCGTAATTCATATCTAATACTTCCTGATTTTTTTTCATCAAAAAATACAACTGTAAATCCATGCTTTTTATAATAATGTTCAGATCTATCAAAATGATCTGCATCTATAGGTGACAACATTCCTGAAACGTATTCTGCTGACGTGGTCTTACAATATTTAAGAAAATATTGCATAAGAATTGAGCCGTTTCCTTTTTCTATATCTTCAATCAAAATATCATCAATATGAATATACTCCGGCTCGCCATATGGCTTTTCATAAGTAGCCATAATTCTAGGTTGGCTACAACTTCCATCATATTTGTCACTATACAGCATAATCCATATCTCTTTGTTATATATCCATTGAACAACAAGAAACTCTTCACCTTTTTTATTGTTTTCTACGCCTACAATAGCATAATTCGGATGAATAAATACATTGCGAACTACATCAATCAGCTTGGTTTGTCGATGAGCTTCACGCCTAATTTTCTCCAATTCATGTTCATATTCCTGGCATATTGCAGTTAACTCATTTTGATAAAATGTTTTTAGAACCCATTTGTTTAATCTGCTCATACTTACCCATTCTCCAATAATTTCTTCTTTATTATCAAGTTTGCTTGCACACTGACTGCATCTTGTAATTAGTCTAATTTCATTTATAACATAAAGATTATTATATCTATTGCTTTACTATATGCTAATAAATGTTGTAAATAACAAAACTATCTTACCACATTATTTTTCCCCTGTAACCTGCCAGAGTTGTCAAATTATCATATAATGCACTAACTTTTTATTATTTTATTGTTGTTGTGTTTGTAAAAAGACATAAAGCTTAGTAAAATAGATGAAAATTTGACAACTCTGGCAGGTTACAGGGGGGAATAAGTGTGATAAAATAAAAATGTAGTAGTTTATACATAATATAATTGAGGAGAATAAAAATGCAGGCAAGAAAATGTTTGGTATGTTTTAAGATGATTTATACAAATCATCCATATTGCAAAGAATGTTTTAATATTATTAAAAAAAATAGAGAATATTTTGAAGTAATTAAAAATGAATGGAAATTAGAGGCAAAGCAGGAGGATGAAAAGTATTTTTACTTTGTTAATGAAGCGGATGACATTCTGTCAGGAAAGAAAAATATGGTAATTGGTCGAAAGGGTGAAGGAAAAACGGCAATAGCACAATATATATGTAATCAGAAAGATAATGGTGTATTTACCGAGAAAATGACATTTAAAAATTTTCCATTTAATACGCTTTACAGTTTGTCAGATTGTCATTACACCAAGCCCAATCAGTACATTTCTATTTGGAAATATTTAATATATACATCAATTTGTAAACAAATGATTGCAAATAATAATATAGACAGTAAAGTAGTAAAGCAGTTAATAAGATTATTTCCAACTGAGGATAAAAATAGAAAGCTGGCAAGATTAATAGAAAAATATACACTAAAGGATTTTGGATTTCAAATTTTTAGCAGTGGAATGAATGTTAGCCGAGAAAAAGATAGGGAAAATATAAGCTGGTTAGATGGCGTTGAAATATTGGAAGATACCATATTAAAAAATATAGATAATTCAAGGTACTACATTGTATTTGATGAATTAGACGAGGACTATAAGAACTTTAATTCAGAAGAAGAGAAATCTAACTATTTTGATTTAGTAACCGGATTATTTAAGGCAGTACAAGATATTAGAACCTTATTTTGCGAGAAAAATCTAAATATATTTCCAGTTGTTTTTTTAAGAACAGATATCTATAATCTCATAACGTATTCAGATAAGAATAAGTGGTCTGATTCTATAATTAAAATAGTATGGACGCCCGACAAACTAAAAGAGTTAATCAAACATCGATTAAATATCTTATTTGGTACAAATAATCTTTCTTTTAACGATTGCTGGAGAAGGTTATTTGGAATTGGAGAAGTTGGGTATGGATCTCAAAAGATGAAAAAAATGGGGTCATTTGATTATATACTTCGTAGTACACAAAATAGACCTCGAGATTTTATTAAGTACTTTCAGGAATGTGCTTCTCAGGCGTTGAACTATAATTGTTTACTGATTAGACCCGAACTGATAAGAAATGCAGATAATCAATTCTCCGAATATATGAAAAATGAAATTATTGATGAAATGTATGCGGTTTTACCTGAATATGAAGATATTTTTGCTATCCTGTCTTTAATTAGAAAACAAACATTTAATCCCAATGAATTTGTGGAAAAATATAATCAAATGGTAGAGGAAAAAGCTATTCCTGAGCGCGGAGCCGAAAAAGTTTTAAAGCTATTATTTGATTTTAGTGTAATAGGAAATGATCCGTCTATAAAACATCAAGCAATATTTAAATACGAGAGAGATTCTGCAAGATTTAATTTTAAGGAAAACATTATAGTTCATAGAGGGTTATATAAAGCGTTGCAGATATTTTAGCAGGTAAAAAATTTGAGTCGGGGCGGACGTTTTCTTGAACTGCCTAGACAGAAATTCCAAGGCTAGGCCTGTACTCCATTGAATAATTCTGCGTTTGTGTCCTTGTTGTGCAGAAACAGCGTGTTACTATGCATATGTAGAAGCATGCCTAAATTTAAAGCAGAAATCATGGATTAATGCTAAGCACAAAATATCCTCACGCCGTGACATATCATTCACCTAGCTTCATAATGCAAATAGAAAATGCGAGCGTTTTACTATGCTTAAGATTGCTAGAAATACTAAATGCAAGCATTTTACTTTATTTTTGGAGGCTGGATTATGAGAGCATTACGTATTCCCGCAGACGAGCAGTTCAGACTGATTATGGAATGCCGTGCCAGTGGTCTTACAGACCATGAATGGTGCATGCAGAATGGCATACGTCCCGGAACTTTTTACAACTGGGTAAAGCGTCTTCGAAAGAATGGATGTACTGACATTCCAAAATCTGCAGGAGGACATGCCCACGGCAGACAGGAAGTTGTAAGGATTGAATTAGCTCCACCCGAACCGAACGGACAGACATTGACAGAACCCCGTAATGTCATATCCTCCGCAGCAGATACTGCGATGCAGCTTTCCATTTCCGGAGCTGTTCTTCAGATTCCTAACGGAACTGATCTAATACTGTTAAGACAGACAATCCATATCCTGAGGGAATTGTCATGTTAGGCGATATATCAGTCGCGGATGAAATATATATTGTCTGCGGCTACACCGATATGAGACGTTCAATTGACGGACTCTGTGCAATAGTGCAGGACCGCCTGCATATGGATCCGAGACAGCGCTGCCTGTATCTGTTCTGCGGCAAACGCTGTGACAGGCTTAAGGCACTGCTATGGGAAGGAGACGGTTTCCTGCTCCTGTACAAAAGGATGGAGGCACAGGGTCGCTTCCGCTGGTCAAGGAACTGTGAGGAGATAAGAACACTCACGTGGCAGCAATTCGACTGGCTTATGTCCGGACTTGAAATTGAACAGCCAAAGGCTTTCAGAATACCTTAGCATGTGGATAACATTCCTGCACGCCTAACATAAGCAGAAGTTTATCCACAAATTGCTGCAAAGCCCATAAATACAGCGTTTTCCGCTTCTCTTAATGAGCATTTCATGGTATAATAATGGCATCAGAAGAGGAGCGGAAAATATATGGCAGGAACCCGGAAAGATATCCAGCTTATTGAGTATAAGGAAACAATAAAGCAGCTGAATATGACAGTCAAAAGCCAGAATGAGCTTATTCTTTCACTGAAAGACACCATCGCATCCAATCAGGAACAGATGCGTATCATGACAGAACAGATTGAATATCTTACCAGGAAGCTTTTCGGCACTTCAAGTGAAAAGAGCAAAAACATTGAAGGACAGTACAGCCTGTTTGACGAAGCTGAGCAGGAGGCATCGCAGGCGGATGAATCTGAAGCGGCAGAATTGGTTCCTGTTAAAGAGCATACAAGGAAAGCCAAAAGCAGACAGTCTGACATCTTCAGGGGTGTTCCGTCACGCGATGAAATCATACCGCTTTCCGAAGACCAGAAGTTCTGTGCCGGCTGTGGTACACAGATGCAGGTAATCGGAAAAGAATTTGTACGCAGGGAATTTCATTTTACACCGTCAAAGGGAGAGGTTGTAAATATATATGTTGAGACTGCCAAATGCCCTGTATGTTCAGAGGCAGATGAAATGGAAAAGGCAGTCAGTTTTGTAAAATCAGAGGCTCCTGAAGCCCTCATCCCGCACAGCTATGCAACAGCATCGGTAGCTGCATGGGTCATGTATCAGAAATATGTCAATTCCCTTCCGCTGTACCGCCAGGAGCAGGACTGGAAGCAGATGGGAGTACAGCTAAACAGAGCCACTCTTGCCAACTGGATTATCTACTGCTCCTCACACTATTTTGAGCCGTTCTATGATTACCTGCACAGGGAACTCCTGAAACGGAAGTTTCTTATGGCTTATGAAACAAGAATCCAGGTGCTGCACGAAAAGGAACGCCGGGCTGAAACAGACTCATTTATGTGGCTGTTCCGTTCGGGTGAATATGGTCTTCCAGGTATCATTCTCTACAGATACACAGAGACAAGGGCAGGGTTTAATGCAGCTGAGTTCCTTAAGGGTTTTGAAGGCTATCTGGAAACAGACTGTTACCAGGGTTATAACGGCATTCTCGGTATCAGAAGGTGCTGCTGTTTCGCACATCTGCGAAGATACTTCATAGAGGCTGTTCCAAAATGAAAGGAACTGGATTACAGCAATCCCGCTGCACAGGGTGTCCAGTACATAAACAGGCTGTTTGAACACGAAAGGTATTCAGCATCCAGAAAATACACATATGAACAGAGAGATATGCGTACCGCCTTGAAAAGGAAAAGCCGGTGCTTGATGCATTCTGGAACTGGCTCTCACAGCAGGCTCCAAAAAGGGGAACCCGTTTTGAGAAAGCGGTGAACTATGCCCAAAACCACAAGGCTGAATTCATGACCTATCTCGAGGATGGAAGGTGCAGTTTTTCCAATAACCTCAGCGAAAATGCAATCAGACCGTTTACGGTTGGATGCCGTAACTGGCTGTTCAGCGATACACCTAAAGGAGCTGACGCCAGTGCCATGGTCTATACAATGGTTGAAATGGCCAAAGAGCATGATCTGAATATATATAAATACTGAAGTATCTGCTGGAACAGCTTCCGGGAACGTCCATGTCGGATGATGAATTTGCAAAACTGGTTCCATGGAATGATGAAGTTCAGATTGTCTGTTCTGGTGCAATGTAGAGTGAAACGCTTGTATTTTTGGCATTATATGCTAGAAATGCAATAAATTTATGTCAGCGTAGGATTACTTTGCGCTTACGAATAATATAGGATATAGTTAATAATATGTGGGGATATAAATGAAAGATACAAAGATAGAGTTAAAAGAAGAAAAAGAGAATAAAATTAGTATACAAGAGTGTACAAAGAATAACTTGGTTAATAACGGAGAGTTACCTCTATTTTATAATCATAATATTGAAATGTTAACTACACAAAGTAACATTTTAAATAATATAGGCGATGCTATTTTAAATGTCGCAGATGTGATGACAGCTAATCAAGGTTTAGGTCAACCTGTTTTGACTGATAAAATGATACAGTCGATGGAGAATATAGCAGAGATTTCAGCAAGAGCAGTGCAACCTTATAATAATATTACATCCGGTCTGATATCTGTACTAGATGGTACAACAAAGACTAGTGAACTTATAAATCTTCATAATAAAGTGTATGGATATCAGTGTAACATGCAGACAGCGATATCTGCTATGGCTGAATATGCAGCCAATTTAACTGACCAATGGTATGAATCAATTAAAATACAAGATGTAGCTGAGCGCAGTATGGCAGCACAAAATATTGCGATGTTACGTTTGACACCAGACTATGAAAGCCTACAGTTACCACGTGGTGGGAAAAGTGTTTTAAAGGCACTTTCGCTAACTGCTGCGACAAAATTGACTCAAACAGATAAAATATATTTTGATCCAAAGGAAAAAGAGTTTTATCATATAGAGAGCCCTGAACTAAAAGTTACAGCAAATCAGATTACGGTACTTGAAAGCTCTCAAGATTTATTTGCAGAAATAAGTTTTGATGAACTTATTTCATTTGAAAGCTATTTGTTTGAAAATATGATGTTAGCATTGAATCATAAAGTTGGGGAAAAAATATATGATATTATTAATGGCTGGAATAAATTTATAGATTTTGATAATTGTATATATTATCATGCAAGACAATTGACTGGAAATAATAAGCCATTTTTAGATCAGGAGATGTTAAAGGCTCCAATTAATTTGTCATCGCATGGTCGTTATAATGAAATTGGGAGAAGTTGCTATTATGTTTCAGAAACCAAGGAAGGAGCGATTAGGGAAATAAAGAAACATTGTGGTGGTACTAAAGCATGCATTCAGGTAGCAGGGCTTAGACCAATTAAACATGCAAAGATAATTGATTTATCGATGGATGTTAGTGGAACTAATAGGTTCATAGAGCATATGAGGTATACAGTTGATAATCAGGATGGTAAAATTGTTAAAGAATATTTGCTACCTAACTTCGTTGCCGCCTGTTGTAAGAGTATTGGAATTGAAGGAATCAAATATAAGAGTACAGGATATAATTGTTACGTTTTGTGGAAGGATGATTATTTTGAATTTGTAGATGGGAGTAGAGAAATTTTTGAGGAGAACTAAGACACGCTTGGTTGAGAAAATTACCAATAACATTATTTTAACTATATATTACTTTTAGTTTAACGTGTTGTTTTCAAAATTTAAGGAGATATAATGATAAAAGTATTTATTTCGTATGCATGGACAGATGAAGCATATAAACAAAAGGTATTAGAATTAGCAACTAAATTGAGAAAAAATGGTATAGATATTATTCTTGATATATGGGACTTACATGCTGGTGAAGATCGATTCTTATTTATGGAAAAATCGGTAGCAGAGGCAGATAAAGTGCTTATATTATGCAATAAAGTATATAAAGATAAAGCAGATAATAGAAATGGAGGTGCTGGTCAGGAAACTATGATTATAGCACCAGAAGTTTACGAAAAAAATTCACCAGAGAAATTTATTCCTGTTATTATGGAGCATGATAGTTTAGGGCAGAAATACATTCCTCAATATTTAAAGAATTTAATTTATATTGATTACACGGATAAAAATGAAAAAGAACAATGCGACGACTTAGTCTATGCAATATATGGTTGTACTCCTTATGTGAAACCTGAAATAGGTGAAGTACCAAATTATATTAAAGAAAAGGTACATATTGAAGATAAGAAAGCAATGCATACTAATTTTGGAAAACGACTTAATACGATTATAGAAATGATTAATGCTAGTACATATGAATCGGAACATATCAATTTGGAAATTATAGGCGATATGATGGGATTACAATCAGTTAATGAACTAAATAAATATTATTATGGACAAGAGGAACCTACATATGAGTTTATTGATAAGCTTTGCGTAACCCTTGGACTTAATAAAAATTGGATGAAGTTTGGGAAAGATATGCCGTATAAGAATGAGTTAGCTAAATATTATAATCCTGAAGAACTTTTGGATGAAATATGTACGGTAAATAAAATTTTCTTTTTTACGATAAGGGAATATTATAGGAGGGAGCTAGGAGTGATTGTAAAGAATGATACGTATAATTATCAATGCTATCCTAAAGCATATACTTTTCATTCTGATGTGGGTTGCGGAGGAGCTTCGGAGCTGTGCCTGTTATATAGTTTTTTAAAATGTCTTAATAAAATGGGTAAAATGCCATCAGAGGTATATTGTGTTTCGAAAGACGAGTTTTATAATTTACTAGAAGGTGCTATTTATCCTGGAATAATATGCAAACCACATAGAGATAATTTTACATATATGCTAGATGATTTTATTGATTTATATAGGGATGATAAGAAAAAAGAGGATTATTTAATATGGTATGGTCAGACATTTATAGATAGTCAAAATTTAATAAAAAGTTGCTTAAATAATAAGGTATAAGGTATTTACATACACTCTAAGTCCATTAGTCAAAGCTACAGATTGAAAATCAAAAGTCCGTGGTATCTGAATGTATTAAGACACAGGTGGACAGTTTCCTATGTTCCAAAAGATATTATAGGTCATTTTTTCGTAAGTGTTAGGAAAAGGCATATTTTATATGATGAACATTCCATATCCCAATGTAATTATTGTTACAGGCTGGCAACTGTCTGAAAAGTATGTTTTATGAACTTCCATGGAATATCGAGTCAAACTAGATTCTTGTAGTATCTGCACTGTAAGCGCAAAATATCCCCACGCCGTGACATATCATTAATCTAGGGAAAGGCTTCTGCATAGGAATCTGCTGGAACAGTTATGTCAGATGATGAATTTGCAAAATTGGCTCCATGGTATGCTGGAAATGCAATAAATTGATGTCAATGTAGGATTATTCTGCACTTACGAAACACGAAATAAAACTGCAGGTAATGGTTAAAATAAATATAAACATTGGCTGTATTGAATCGTACTATCATTAATGGTATAGTTACCATGAAAAATATGGGAGATATTTTGAATTGTAATTATTGGATAAGAAAATGGGCAGAAAGCAATTTGAACTATAAAATATTAGCAGTTTAAAAGGTGTTATTTTATAGAGTATAGGGAGAAGGTATATATTACATGAATATCAGACTTAGAAACATTGGTGTAATAAAAGATTCTACAATAAAAATAAATGGACTGACCGTTATTACAGGTCAGAATAATTCAGGAAAAACAACAGTTGGTAAAGTATTATATTCACTTGTGGATGCAGTTGATAATATAAAAGCCAAGTCAGATAATGATAGATATGAGTATGCAATAAAAAATATACAAAAAACAAATGAGATGTTGCCGACATACTTTATGCTTCGAAATGATTATGAAAAAATTGATAATCAGACGTTGAGGACTTTTTTTTCAGGAACTGTCAGGGAGAAAGTTCAAAAAAATCAGATAAATATATATTTAGAAGAATTAATTGAGGCGTTAGAGGGCTTTAATATTTCTGATGAACCATATAATGAGATAATCAGTAATAAATATCTTCGATTCAAGCATGGGAATAGCAGCTTTATTGAGAAGTTTGATATTTATAAGGAAGATGCCATTTCTACTCTTCAAAGGACATTAGAAGTTATTGAATCCGATCATGAACTAATCAGGTATGCTAAAGATTCTATAAATAATACGTTGTCAATAGAATTTAATAACCAGATTCAGCCGGCTGTACTTCAGGGATGTACTTCATATATTGATGCAGAGTCGGACACAGAGGTACATTTTCGATTGGAGATTAATGATAATAGGGTAATTGAAACGAAAAATAGTGTATATGGAGATGATTGTCCTTATAAAAAGGCATATTTTATTGATAATCCGTTTATATTGGATGAACCTGCCTTTAGAAAAGCACATAATAGTGAACCGGATTATCAATCGTTTGTCAATAATGATAGATTTTTGACGCATGACAATAAGCTAAAGTTCATTTTGAATAATAGTAATAAAAAATCTGTATTTGAAGAAGGAATAATTGATGAACAATACAGCCATGTAAAAAATATGATTGATGCAGTGCTTCCGGGAAAGTTTATTGTTAATGATGGTGAGCGCTTCTATGTGAACGGAACTACCAATTTAAATGCAGCTAATTTAGCAACTGGTTCAAAAGTATTTTCCATTATGAAAATATTACTTGAGCGTGGAGAGATTGATAAAGATACGTTGTTAGTTCTTGATGAGCCGGAGGCACATCTGCACCCTAAATGGCAGAATGCATTTGCAGAGATAATTATGATTCTTGTAAAGGAAGTTGGGTGTAATGTATTGCTTACTACGCATAGTTCTAATTTTATGCTTGCCATAGATGCATATATGAGAAAGTATGGCATGGATGAAAAATGTAACTTTTACAAGACTGAGTATTTAGAGCATGAACCCTTTGTAGAGTATAAGTGTGTTAATGATTCGCTAGATGAAATATATGGAGATTTTGTACAGTATTTGACTGATGTTAAACAACTTAGAAATATGTATGTATATATGGATGAGATATTATAGCGAGGAAGTTGTATGGTAAGAAGTTCTTTATGTCATTATTTAGATGAAAATTTTACGCAATATAAGGAGAAGATAACTAAGCTTTCACAGTCAGATGCGGGCGTGAGCCTTGTCGTTGACGAACGTGAGGCATATAATTTTGATAAGATTACGGAAAAATTATATGAAAATGAATTATCAAAGAAGCCTTCATCAGCGGATGCAGTGGCGGTAACACCTAAATGCCTGATGCTTGTTGAATTTAAAACAGGATTTAAAAGCAAATTTTCAGTGAAAAAATTGAATAGAAATCTTCTTAAGTGTCCATATGATAGTTCAAAAATATGTGATGAGTATGGAAAATTATTATTAATAAACAGAACTTATGTAAGAAATGAGCTATACGATTCAGTTAGATTGAAAGCAATTGAGAGTTATATGACTTTGAAAAAGAAGATAAGCTCAGCTGTTTTGAGGCAGGAGGAAACACTTTATGTGCCAATTATATATTGTGTTGTAATAGATGAACCGTTAGATGACATGGAAGATACGTTACTGGAACTGGCAAAGAAAGATACTGATGATAATGCATTTGTAAAGATGAGAAAGTCATTGAAAAGGTTAATTGATGTTAAGTCAAGTGATAAGAGTGAGAATTTCTATTATGATGAAATAAAAGTTCTATCGCCATATTGTTTTAAAGAATATTTATCAAAAGTTAAAACTTAAATAATTTTTTAGAATACAAAATGAGAAAAAATGTTGCCTTTGATGTAAATGCACATAGGTGGTTTTATGGATTATGTATGGTGTCTGCAGAACAACATTCGTCCCGGTACTTTTTATAACTGGGTAAAGCGTCTTCGTAAGAATGGATGTACGGAAATTCCAAAAGCCGTGAGAGGACAGGCGCACTGCAGGCAGGAGCTGTCAAGATTGAGTTAACTTCATCGGCTTCATATGGAGCCGCAGCAGAGTGCTCTTTATCTGTTCCGCGGCAAACAGTGTGACCGGCTTAAGGCACTGCTCTGGGAGGGTGACGGTTTCCTGCTACTTTACAAAAAGATGGAGGCTGTGATCAAGAATACGCTTTCCTATAAGGATATATTGGCATTAATAAAAGAGGGTAAGATGTGGTATGAAAAAATACGCACAAAAAAATTGATATGTATGACATTGGAAATGGTCTGCCTCTTATGAATGTAATAAACAAGAACGAAAATGGAAAGCTGCATCAGATTACAACATACATAGGAATCGAGGGACATGGATTTGTCTGTGCAGGAAATGCAAATGACCAGGATGCTCCTGAAACTATATTCAGTTATCAGACTTATGTTAGAGAGCGGGAAGCAATGCTCCCGGTTCTAAGAGATATTTTTGAAACGAATATAGGTGTAAAATAAATAATGCTGGAGTTTCACATGCGAGTGTGAACCACGGCGAAGTTGAAACCGACCTACCTTTGGCAGGTTGGATTTATTAAAGAGTGAACTTCACGTATTCAGGTTATTATTAATACATCGAATTTTAAAGGTGTTCATTTGGCTGGTGGACATGAGAATGGAATCGTATTTTTGTCTGCTTAACAGTGAATGCGGGGTTCTGTATTTATACGTAAGCAATACTGAAGTTTATGGCTCATTCTGCTGAGAGTAAACAATAAAAATTCCCTGGTTTAAAGAAAAAAACACCTGACTGTATAGGGAGGGAGAAAATGTATTACATTGTTGATAATTTTGAAAAGAAAACACCGTCAGATATTACTGTAGAAAATATCAATTTGGCATGCGGAAATAGTGTAAATATATATCTAATTGAAACTGTTCATGATTTAACACAATTTATTGGATTTGGGAAATATAAGAATAATCAGGTTGGAAATGTGTACTTTAGAGGTCAAACATCATTATATGAAGGTGCAATGATACCTTCTCTATATAGAGGAAAAACTAGATTAGATAGTATAACGTGGAAATATAACGAATGTATTAATAGAGTGATTAAGGAAAAGAAGATTTTCAACCAATATAATAGAGCTGTTTTTGAACCTTTAATTCAGCATTATGGTGTAAAAACACCATATATTGATTTAGTAGATAATGTATGGGTGGCATTATGGTTTGCATTACATGAAGCTAAAACTGTACCAATTAATTCACATGAGTATGTGTACTATTTTAAGTCAAAGGCGGAATATGCATATATTATTCTTATGGTTTCTGATGCAAAAGAGGAAACAAAAAAATTTGGTGTTTATAAGGGGGAAAATACCACTTTGGTTGATCTTCGAAAGGCAACACCATCTTATTTTTTGAGACCCCATGCACAGCATGCATATATGATAAGAAAAAATGAAGAATTTCCTGGTGACTATAGTGATTTAATAGTTGGTATAGCCAAAATACCAACAAGTGTTGGATTTGAATGGTTGGGAACAAATGAATTTTTATCCTTAAGTAGTTTATTTCCAGCATCATATTTTGACTCTGGATATAAAATTTTGTTAAAACATTATCCAGAGGAAGATCAGGGGACAATTAATCAGTTTGGTTCAATTCAGATTTTGACAGATTAGTAATATTTATAGATGAGCCACAGGTGACTGGACACTTCCGGACACGGTATATCTCAATCCCGATAAATAACTGGAGGAAACAGACACAACTGACAAACAGTAAGCCATTTATCTCTCTATATAGATGTAGGGGCTACAAGATGGCAATGAGTTCATTTACAGTGAATATCACGCACGGCAGTCAGGCATATCTCCTGCAACACATTACAGGAGGTGCTTTATGACAAAAGTCGTAAAAACAGAGAGAAGAATTGAGAGAGAAGGAAATGCAGCAGTTGAGAGAAGCGGTCTGGCGGGAAACAGCAGTGCAGGTGTGAATGGTAGTACGGTAGAGAATGGCAGTTCAGTGGAAAACATCAACCCGGTGGAAAATAGCAGTCCGGCTGGAAATACAGTAAGCCTGACCGCTAACCGTAAGTACAAGGACACGGTATTCAAGATGCTGTTTTCTGACAAGTATAGGCTGCTTGAACTCTACAATGCCGTGTCTGGCAGGCATTATGTAAATCCAGACGAATTGCAGATTGTGACACTTGAAAACGCGGTATATATGGGAATGAAGAATGACATGGCGTTTCTGCTTGACACAGGGATTTACCTGTATGAGCATCAGTCAACAATCAATCCCAATATGCCATTAAGGGATTTATTTTATATCTCATCCGAGTATAATGGATTTGTGGATATGAAGTCACTATATACATCAACTGTGCAGAAGCTTTCTGCACCGAACTTCGTTGTGTTTTATAACGGTGAGGAAGCGATGGAGGACAGGTGTGAGTACAGGCTTTCGGGTGCGTTTGAGCCGAAGGTTGATAATCCGGCACTGGAGCTTATAGTGACTGTGCTCAATGTCAACTATGGCAGGAACCCGGTACTCATGGAGCAGTGTCGTACACTTGCGGATTATGCACAGTACGTTGCACTGGTGAGAAAGTACAAGGCGGAGCTGGGCTCGCTTGAGGCGGCTGTCAGACGAGCTGTTGATGAGTGCATAAGAAATGATGTGCTGGCGGATTTTCTGAGAAAGAATCGTGCGCGAGGTCAGTCAGAAAGAATTATATTCTTTCTGACTAGAAATTTGTGCTATGCACAAATTTCCATATAATTTAATGCCGCTGTAGCGGCAGAAAAGAGGAAGGATGACGAGCATATTTGAATATAACCAGGAAGAGGAAGAGAGAAAGCTCAGGGCTGCGGAACGGCGGGCAGGATATGACAAGGGATATGACAGTGGGTATGAGTCAGGAGCCGCTGATGGAGAAGTCAAGAGTACTGTCAAGGCTGTAATAAAACTTATGCAGAATATGAAGCTTACCATGGAGCAGGCACTTGATACGCTGGACATTACAGGAGATGAAAGAGAAGAGGTATTGGAACGTCTTAACAAGAAAATGAATGTATAGCAGTGGTGGGACATAGGGGGGCAGGCACCATTGCCACAGAATTAAATATGTAATTTCAAAATACACCATTTTCCATATGTGGAGGAGGGTGTATTTTTTAGTATACAAATATCATATAAAACAATATAGCTGCAAACAGGTGTGTAAAAGTTGAATTTATTCGTGCTATATATGATAATTTGACAACTCTGGCAGGTTACAGGCAGAAAGTAGTGTGGTAAGATTAACTAAAGATGATTTCTTAAATATACATGAATAAGGAGAAATATAATATGAGTGAGCCACCTTTACCGGGCCGATAATATTTGTATCCTTTGCAGATGCCAACAGACAGCTGTTTACAGGTATTAGTGTATTTCCATCACTCCAGCTTAAAGTAAGCATCCGAAAGCCCTTTTTGAAATGCATATCCGTGTGGTCAAAAACTTTTGATCCCAGTTCTGTTTTCTTACAGCTGGTGCGGTTGAAAAGACTATCATCAATGATAAAGACATTTTTCCTTTCGTGATCTGTCAGGTCACGAATATCATGATTGACGATATCAGCTGCAAGAAGAGAAGTAAAACGAAGCCAGTTTGTTTTGGCAGAATTAAGGAAACGGTAGAAAGTGTTCTTTGAAAAATCTTCCTTAAAAGAGCCAGTCCGTTGCTGCATATACATACTTCTTCCGACAAAAATGTTGCTGAGTTTGTAACGAAGCAGAGAAACAGGCGAAATACCTTTTTCTTTCATTCCATTACATCTGGCAAGAAGCTTACCAACATGATATTTGGAAAAAAATCTCTGAACACAATCACTTAAGTCGTTCTCATTGAAATGATTTTGTGGTATACTGGACATGGCATAAATCTCCTTTGTAAAGATGGTTTCTAGTCAATTCCATTATACCAAACGGATTAGGTTTATGCCTTTTTTATTGGCTGAAATATTGAATTTTCAAGGTTCAACACACCGTACCGGTGTGGGAAGTTTTAGTACATTAGTAATTTTGCAAAATATGATTTTATAAGTGAAATAAGTGTTTAAGAATATCATAGCTAATTATGGTTGAACAGTGTTATAAAAATAATAATATTGAGGTAAAAGGTATGTTGCTAAATGAAGAAAATTTACTGAGAAAAAGTATAATAATGGCCAATGAACTGGATGTCGCAGGAGAGTTTATTTATTCCGCAATTATAAAATTAGATAAAATGCAACATTTTGAACAAGTCGCAGATGATTTCTATTTTTTATATCATTTAGCTGTCGGGATAGAACGTGTACAAAAAATTTTATTGTTTATTGTGAACGATGTACAGGAAACAGAGTTAAAAGAATTTCTTGTCAAATTAAAAAGTCATAATCACAAGTCACTACATGATAAAATAATGAAAAAGGTAAATATATCATTATCTAAAGAACAAATGGAATTGTTGATGCTTCTTTCTAATTTTTATAAAGATGAAAGATATAGAAGATTTGATTTCCTAAGTTATGAATTTGATGATAAAAAAATACTATTAGATTTTATATGTGATAATTGTAATAATCTTAAGTTTGATTATTCACAAGGTAAAAAGATTTTATTAAATACAATTGGGATAAAGGAGCACCTTGGGAGAGTAATAGGAAGACTTTGTCATAAATATTATGAAGCAATTAAGCTTGAGTCAGAAAAAAGAAATATTTATGCTTATGAGTTAAGATATGGTTCGCCAGCGGAAAAGTTATTTTGTGAAAAAGGAAGAAATAATTCATATCAAAATAAAGTTGAAAAGGAGAAAAGGGCAATAAAAGAATTATTATTGTATATAAGAAATTCTAATGAAGATAATGAACTTATAAATTATATGAATGAAATAGACCCATTGCCGCTGGATAATTCTTTAATTCAGGATTATATTGCTGATTTATGTTGCGGAAATGTTTCCATAAATTTATTAGGAGAGATAGATTTTTTATATAAAGAGTTTGTTAACAATAGTTATGAAAGGGAGCAGAAACTGTCGTTAATTGGAGATAAAGGAGTGATATTCACATATGAGAGTTGCCTATAATGCCATAGTTATTTTTATTAAAGGCTTAAATGAAGTTACTTTGTAGATGGCAATGATACTATAGATAATTACTATTGTATATATTAAGTTGCCAAAAGTACATAAATAAAATTTAAAATAATAATTATACAATAATGGAAAGAAGTGTGTGATTTTTAGAAATATGCTTTAACGAGGAAATAAACAATGAACGGTGGTTTTATTTTAATAATAAGTATTATAAGTGCTTGTATTGGTGGAACAATTGGAGTAATTTTATTTCATAAACCAATAAAAATTGAATTTAAAATTTTCTTTATTGATAGTTTTTTGTGTGCATTTGGAATGTTTTTTGTTATGCCTATGGTAATGGTACTTGAATTCTCAATTAATTGCTGGAATACGTTATGTTTTAAACCTACTAATTGGTGGTTAATATTACTGAGCAGTGCAATTGATGGTGGGTTACTAATAGCAATAGCACTTCCGTTATTGTCGGTATTATTTAGTAAATGGATAATGAAGTTAAATTTAGACTTATGTATTGGATATAGTATAAATGCTGTTAAAATTTATTACTCTGCAGTAATAGTTGCAAATTGTATATGGTTTTTAATATGGGCAGGTTTTGATGTTGCAGATAATAGCCTTAAAATGCAAAGTATTGTTAACAGAATTATAATATGGATGTTAAATGTAGTAGGTACTTGGGCGGGCATAGGATTCCATTGCGAAGGAAGAATAAGTGAGGAACTGAAAAATATTAAAAAAAGTAAAGAAAAGAAAAATGCAAAGGAGATATTGTTGTATAGTATTCCATTTGTTATTGCATTTATTGTGAATTGTCTTTTGTTATTAGTGCAGTTGTTAGATGTAAAATGGATTTTAAAAATATTTCAATTAATTTATTGTGTTGTTTTAAGCGGTATGTTTACAATGCTTGTTTTGGTTTGGATAATAAAGTGTATAGAATATCCGTCTGAGAAACGGAGTAACCGAAAATTAGCAAAAGCAATTAGTAAAATAAATGAAAAAAAATAATAAATGAACGGTATCAAACAATACAATATGCATTAATAAACGAAAAATATAAGAAGTGTTTATTAATCTGTGAACGCGATGTAATATGGGTAGGACATGAGGAAGAGGTATGTAGTTACTTTGGAGAACGAAAAGAACCAGTAGAAACTTTTGATTATGAAGAATGTAAGAAGTACCTGATTGAACTTTTGGGAGAGAGAAGAGAATTTGTTAAAAAAGGTTATGTTTTATGCAAAGAAGATATGATAAAACAACTACTTAGACAGAATCAAGAATAAATAATCAAAATACTTAAAATATATTATTACATAATAGGATTAGGAATATAAATGTGTATTAAAAAAATTGCTAGCTGAAGTGATAGATCAAGAAACTTGACTGAAAGTAAGCTATTCGAAAAATGTAAATATTATGGTGTTTGATATTAGAGATGTTATGAAACACGATATATTAGCCATATATTATGTATATATGTTTATGTAAAACAAATGCAATATAACGTATAGGAAGGAAAATAATTATGTCCGAAACAAATGATAAAGCATTATATGTAGAATTTGAACAGGAAACAATGAAAAAAGTAGCTGAAAATATTAGCGAAAGGGCATTAAATGCAATTTTAGCTTTTATAAAAAGTAAATATGGGAAAGCGAGTGTGGCAACTGGTAGGGCATTTAGGGCATATCTTAGGAACTCTGAAATAAGGTATAATAAGGTAAAAACATTGGCAGATTTATCTGAACCTAGAACTTTGGAGGGAACAGATGGAATATATGTAGATGTATTTGTAGAATATAAAAATAAAAAAATTCCAATGACAATAGTTGATAATGTTATGAAAATCAGTAATAACATTGTAATTACAGGTAGTGGGGGAACAGGTAAATCCATGATAATGAGGCATTTATTTTTAAATACACATCATAGAGGTGAATATATACCTGTGTTAGTTGAATTAAGGAAGATTGGTGATATAAAGGAGGAAAATGCGCTATTCAATTTAATTCATTATTGTATAGAAAGCTTTGACGTAAAATTAAATCAGGAGCAGTTTGAATATAGTTTAAGATCTGGCAAATATTTATTTTTATTTGACGGATTAGATGAGGTAAAAGAAGAATACCGTGGAATGGCAATGCAGCTTATACAAAAAATCAGTAATAAATATCCAGATAATGGTTATATTGTTTCCTCAAGGGAAGAAGGTGTAAGTTTTCATGAATTAGAAACATACACGTTGTTGAAGGCATGTCCATTAGAGAAAAATCAGGCAATTGCGTTGGTTAAAAAAATTGGCAAAAATGAAGAAAAGATAATTGAATTTGCAAAACTATTGGAAGGTGAGTTATATGATAAACATATAGACTTTGCCTCTAATCCATTGTTGCTAACTATGATGTATATTACGTTTATAGATAATAATATGATTCCGGAACATTTAACAGATTTTTATGAAAGTGCCTATGATGCTTTATATAAAAGGCATGATGCTAACAAAGAGGGATTATTTAACCGCGAATATAAATGTAAGAAAATTGGAGAACGCGAATTCAAAGATTTATTTGCATATTTTTGTTTTCAATCATATTTTTCGCAACAGTATGAATTTAGTAAGGAGGAAATTTGTGTATACATCAAAAGGGGAATAGAAAGGCTAAATTTAAATTCCTCTTTAGATAAACCAGAGTTGTTTTTTGATGATATCAAAGATATAGTATGTTTAATAGTTGATGAGGGAAATAAATATAAATTCGCGCACCGTTCTTTTCAAACATATTTTGCAGCTTATTACACGGCAACACATGTTACGGATGAACAACAAAAAATTTTTCTAAAAAAGGAGATAGATAAAAGACATCTTTTTAGTGAAGATTTTTTTCACATATTATATAGATTAGAGGGAGAGCGTTTTAATATTAATGTATTGGAACCAGGGGTGCAGGATGTGATGGATAAACTTAAAGATGAAGGTTCGCCTCAATTTGTTTTATTAAAAATTGCTTACCAAAGTTTAACAATTCACGATAATATATTATATAAAGCTATTAATTCTGCAAAACATATGGATATTCCTTATGAAAGAAATATTATTATGCTTTTTAACGAGCTATACCTTGTGCAGCAGCGTCCTAGTAAGGCTTTGGGAGCAGAAATTATTTTATTGTTAAAAGAGCAACATGAAATTTTCAAAGAAAATATTGAAATTGAAGATTTACTGAAAATAAAACCTGAGAATAAGAAAAATAAAATATTAGAATTACTATATGAATATTGCGAAATCGATAATATGTTGAACCAGATAACGAGCTGGATGTGCAACCAGAAACGAAAAAAGGATAGTATAACAGAAAATAGTGATAAAGATGAAATGTTGTCATTGTTATAAGGATTTTCGAATTTTTTAAAAGTTAGATTCTGCTTTAATGGTTTGGGGTCAGCATGAAGTCTATGAAGAAAAGTCCGTAAATAGATGATAATTGCCTGGTAAGTATATAAGTCCGTGCTTGCCAGCCTGTTTTTATTTGTGTGCCGTGGGTGCGTTCTAAATAGTGTAAGTTTTTAACATGCCAGGATAGTGGGAAGTGTATAGTTGAACGTAAGCGCCTCATAGGTTTACGTTTAAACCCGAAAATTTATGCATTAAAAATAAAAAAGAACATATAATATGCTTGAAAATATTACTTATAGGTAATATAATCATGCTAATGAGGAGGAATCATGTGGAACTAGAGAAATTGGAAATAGAGGGGTTGAATGATGTTTATGCTCTTTCGGTTGTAAAAAAGGAATTCAAAAAAGCTGTTGACGAACCATGGCGAGATGAAAAGCCGTTGAAAAGGTACCAGAAAACACTTCTTCAAGATCTGGCGGTTTTGGATGCACAAAAGGAAAAAGCAATTGTTTTTGAACAATTTGAGCTTCTATCGGGAACGGAAAATTTGTATAGTATACGTCATCCAAAGACACAAAAAAACGTGCGTGTTTTGTATACTTTTACAGAGCGTTTAGAAGTGGTATTGTTGGTTGCTTTTTTGGAAAAGAGTACATCGGACTATCAAAATGCTATGAGAACTGCTTCTAGCAGGTTGAAGTGGCTTAAAAGCTGATAATACGGAGGTAGTTAAATGGGAATTAATGAGAAAATTGCAAACGCAAAAAAAACACAATGGGTTGCAGATGGAATGTCAAAATCTGATATCAAGACAACTGTAGAATTAGCAAAAATTTCTGCAAAAATAGAAATGTGTAGACTGGATATGGGAATGACACAAAAGGAGTTTGCTGCTTATATGGGAGTATCACAGGGAATGGTATCTAAGTGGGAGAGCAGAGAATATAATTTTACAGTAAAAACACTTAATGAAATTTGTGAAAAATTGAAATTATATATGACTGTAGAAATATCCACAGATTATGAGAAAAAATATATAGACGTTAAGTGGGATAAAGATAATATGGATAAAATAAAATTTGGAACAAAAAATAATAGTTGGATTAAAAAATATGATTATGAGGGGGCAATAGCCTGATGGAATTAAACTGTATTGTAGATGGAATACGTCTGGTCGGTACTGCAATAAAAAAATTGAATATAGAAAATAATATTGCTGATATTGGGTATAATGGAAAAAATAATTTTGGTTTTAATATAAACGAACCGGAATTTAAAACAGGATCTGATTACGTGATGGCTAATATGCTCATAGATTTTGAAATCGAGATAAGTTATGGTGAGCAGTCATGTAAGATACAGATGACAATGGAGGGAGCATTTGTATCGAATGGGACAATTGATTTGGATTCATTTAAGAACATGGTAATAATAAATGGTGCTGCGGCACTTATTGGGATTGCGCGTGGTAAAATTGAAGCTATTTCTGGAAATATATTTAATAATGGTAAAATCACAATTCCGTTTGTTAATGTGTTTGATTATTATAAAAGTATGTCGAATGAATAGTATGTGTTGAGGCTTACCTTATACTTTTTATTGTATAATATTTTTGTCATACAGGATCACTTTCCCTTGTAATGTTTTCGCAAATCCATTATACATCAGAAAGCTCTGTACGATATCTTTTTTATGAAAAAGTTGTAAAGTGGTGTATTGGTATTATGAGGCTAAATTAATGATATGTCACGGCGTGGGGATATTTTGCGCTTACTGTCGTAATTCTGTACTTGCCGAATTTGAGATAATATTTTGCTCGTTTGGTGAAAAAGTATGTTGATTCTGGTAATGTTTTAAAGCAGCATATAGGAGTATATAATGAGTAAAGAATCTTTCAATAAACTAAAAAAATGCAATCTCAAGATTTCAAAGCGTATTACAAAAAAAGTGTAAAAAATATATGCGCTATTGTCTTTTTTATTACAACGACATTTTTATCATTTATTTCTACCGGTCATATTGAACATGAAATATCTGCTCTGATTTATCATAAAGGATGCGCTATTGCATCGGAATATCCATGTTTACAAATTTTTGTGCTTTCCAGTATATTATATTGATTAAATGTTGATTGAAGTAAATATAAACATGTGCTGTATTGAATTACATTATCATTAATGATATAGTTGCTTTATAAGATATTGGGGGATGTCTTATTTTTGCAGAAAATTAATGTTTCTGTATAAAGCAACTATAGGATATGGGGATGAGGGCTTGGGTATGTATGCCGAAGTTGTAAAAGTGCTACATGTACGTGGAATAAAATCTGTTGTGTGCTTTCATTTCCGGGTATATAATAAGGGAGAAGGAATGGAGATACGGACGCATTTAAGGAACACGCTTGAGGCGGTTGATTCGCTCAAGGCAAGGTACGACAAGAACGTGAAGGAGCTGTTGGCAGACATACAGGTGCTTGCACGGATTGTAAAACACACAGTTGTTGAAGTGGAGAATCTGAGCATAGAGCAGATAATGGCCTGCATTGACCATGACAGTATCTGTATTGGTATGGTTCCCGTGGAGCCGGGTCTGACCAATATGGGCAGGGTCGATAGTGTACAGACAGAGGACGCAGTACCGAATGAGGGTTATGTGACATACGATATCCGCTTTATGCTCATAGTCATGGAACTTGAATTAGAAATAATTATCAATGTTGAGGCACAGCGGAGCATGGCATATAGCACCCTTGGATATCATTTGGAGAATCGTATGGTATTCTATCTGTCAAGGCTTATATCCTCACAAAAGGGTATAAACTTCGTAAATAGTGAGTACGATAAGATTAAGAAGGTCTATAGTATATGGATATGTATGGATGCGGATGATGCTGCGGATTCAATCAGCCGGATTTCTCTTAAGCAGGATACATTATTTGGAATGCCTTACGACTTTCCGAAGCTTGATAAGATGTGCGGTATGGTCATACGCATAAGGAACAGCTGTAATGTCACTGAGTCGAGGAACAGGCTTATTGCGATGCTTGAGGACGTATTATCGCGCGAAGACTCCGATGTGAAGAAGCGGAAGCTTGAAGAGAAGTATGCTATGAAGATGACGCTGGAGCTGGAAGGGAGGATAAACAGAATGTGTAATCTGAGTGACGTGGTTGTAGAACGCGGAATTGAATTAGGAATGCAGCAGGGAATGCAGATGGGGATTAAAGGTCTTGTTGATATATTGAGTGATATGGGGACTCCTAAAGAGGTTATTGTACAGAAAATTATGGAGAAATTCTCAATGACTGAAGAGAAGGCCAGGGAGTTTGTGGAGTAGGTAGAGGCTGTTATAATACAATTGCTAGGCAGTGCCATCCTTTCTGATGAAGGGGTGGCTTATTTTATAGAGATGTTCTTTGTTACCATTTTCATATATCAGTATTGTTCCTTCAATAAGATTAACATTATTTTTTTCTGGATTGCAGTGTTCGTTGATTTTTATTCTGGAGGAAAATGAAAGTCCAATTACAGTATCATGGAGGGACTTCATTGGCGATAAGTGACGTTGGAACACTGAGTATTGATGGTAGAAAGAAGGCTTTCAACGGAATGGAGAGAAATTGTTTTAGGGAAAATAATAGGTTTGCGGAAGGTGTTAATGATCTTTTCATCCAGACATTTTTGGGGTCTGTATAAATCTAAATATTCAGTTATAAGTGTTGTTGTAATGTTATCCACTTTTTAAATTCTTTTGATTTGTTTAAGATACGAATAAGTTCATATTAAGTACAATGTACGGACTATGATGCGATTACATTAATTTTCTTGGTGTAATTTGAAAATATGACAACTCTGGCAGGTTACAGAAAGAGAAAAGTGTAGTAGAATTTACTTATAAGTAATCGTATGCGGCTTTAAATTAGTAAATATTTATAGTAATCAAAGGGGAAAAGATTGCATGAGTGTACCGACAAGAAAAAATGATATGATGTAAGGGTATTTGTAGATAAGATAAATGTTATAATTATAGACAAGAGGAGCGCGTATATGGCATTAGCAAAGTGGTATAAAGTCGATTTTCATACCCATACTCCGGAAAGTAGATGCTTTCAAGACAGGAATGTAACGCCTAGGCAATGGTTAGCAGCTGCTAAGGATAAGGGTACTAATGTAGTAGTAGTAAGCGACCATAATTCAGTAGGATGGCTAAAAAAAATAGAAGAGGTCAAGTCAGAATTTGAAAATGAAAGTTTTAAGGTACTTTATGGAATTGAACTTTGTGTTTCATCCAATTTTACACATTTTCTTATTATTTTTGATGATAAAATGTCTGTAACCGAAATAGAGGATGCAGTTGTCGGTCATTTAGGACTGTTAAGAAAAGATTGGGCTAATACAGAGATTAATGTGTCAGAAGACAAATTGAAAACTTTATGTGCTGAGCTGGGTGAAAAAATATTTGTAATACCTGCTCATTTTGCTGCTAATAAGGGTCTTGGCAAAAGTACAGAAAATGCAATTAAAAAATATCAAGAGTTTATAAAATTTCCAGCCGTTGAGGTGAGAAATGATGAGGATGTCAGAGAATACAATAATAAACTAAATAACAAAGCCATTAATAAAGCGGTATTAATAACAGGGTCAGATAACCCATCGGATGCTGATAGCACGAAGCATTCGATCAATGGATTTGGTAAAATGTTTACCTGGGTCAAGTTATCCACATTGTCTTTCGAGGGACTTCGTCAGGTGTTTATAGATCCTGAACATAGGTGTATTAATTGGTTAGAGCTTCAAAAGATTGGTATTCAGTTCAATCCAAATGAAACCACATATAATTACATAAAAGGTATTGAATTTGAAGGCATATCGCATATGACCAAAATGAATATGAGATTTTCGCCTCATTTGAATTGTATTATAGGTGGAAGAGGAACCGGTAAATCAACAATTGTTGATGCAATAAATTATGGATTGTGCAATGAAAAAGATCTTTCAAAATGTAAGTTACTGGACAAGACAATGACAAAAGATGCAAAAATATCGACATTTTTTAATTTCGGTATAGATAAGCCTTATGAAATAAGAGTATCAAAAAATGGTAAAATGCTTGTAAGCGAAGTTAAGAATGATAAGGGCATTGTTGAAAATCCTCCGGAATTTAAAATAGATTTTTATGGACAAAAAGAAATTTTTAATTTAATAGATGAAGATGATAGTATTGAAAATCAAACAACAAGTCCACTAATAAGAATGGTGGATAATAAAATGAATGCTGATATGTATTCGTATTCAGACGATATTAATGAAGCACTAAATAAAATGTTGACATATTCAAATCAATTCAAGAGTAATAGAAATAAAATTAAAGAAATGTCTACAATTAGAGCTGAAATTGAAAAAGGAGATGCAATATTAAAAAAATTTAAAGCCAGTGGAATCGAAGCGGCTAGACTGAGTCTGGAAACCATTGACAATAAAATAAAGAGTGTAGAACAAGCATTTATTTTGCAATATAATATAATTAATGATGCTATACAGAGTTTTATACAGCAACAAAAGAAATTAGATGTGCAGATTGCGTGCCTTGATGTAGTTGAAGAAAATGCAATTGATATTGAGACTTTGAAAAGTTTAAATAATGTTAATCAAATGTTTATTGATTTCTTAAATGTTAAGAAGGAGGCGGTTATTTCAACTGAAAAATCTTATAAATCCTCAGAAATATATGCGAAACGTGAGGAGATTCACAAAGAATATGAACTTGCACTTGAGAAAATTAAAAGTACAGGTGGAGAAGATATTAATACAATTCAGGATCAGTTACAAAAAAATAGGCAAAGATATAATGATTTGTTAATCTTACAAGGTGAGCAAGAAAATTTGAAAAAGAAGGTTGAAGAGGGTATAACGATTTTTGTTGATAAAAGACTAGAACTATCTAAGAAGCGACAGATGGTGATTGATGGGTTGAAATTTGAAAATATTTCAATTAAAGTTATTCCATTTGGGCATTTAATGCGTTGGAAGGCGAATATACAGAGGGAATTTGGAAAAGAAGGTATCTTTGACAATGATTTTCAAACATTAGTACAAAAAATAATACCTTCAAATGATAATTGGGAAAATTATAAAAGTTTTTTGAAATTTTTATTACTTACCGATTCGGGTAATATTGGGGAATTATTTGACTTTGCAACAGATGCGAGATTTGCAAAACTTTGGAAGGAAAAATACAGCAATGATACGTTAAGTTCTTTGGCTAAGGTATTTCCAGAGGATAAATTGCAAATTAAAATTATAAACGACAAGGAAGAAATAGATATTAATGAGGGCTCGCCGGGTCAAAAGAGTGCAGCTATTCTTGCGTTTATTTTAAATAGTGGAGAAACCCCATTAATTATTGACCAACCGGAGGATGATTTAGATAATAGTTTGATTTACTCACTTGTTGTAAAATCTATAAGAAAAATGAAGAGTAAACGTCAAATTATTATAGTTACGCATAATCCTAACATTCCAGTTTTGGGTGACGCAGAGGGTATTGTAATATTGGAGCGTAATAATGAAGGTAAAGTTACTTTTAGAAAGAATAAAAAAGCAGGCTGCATTGAAGAAAAGATTATTAGAGAGGGAATTTGTGAAATTATGGAAGGTGGTGAAGATGCTTTTCGTAAGCGAGAGCAAAAGTATCAATATAAGTAATTGAATGTTATAATATTTGTAGTGTTAGATATTTATGGAAGTTACTTGAGATTGGTGTAAGTTTACGTCAATATGTAAAAAGAAAATAGGTATTGTAGTGGCTGATTTATGTATCAATGATATCTAAAGACATGATAATTAGTTGTATATGGAAATATCACAATGTTATAAGGTTACAGAACATAATTGTTTTTTAAGTAATTTAATAGATTTTGGAACAATTTTAAATAATTAGTTATTATGGATATGACATAGAATACGGGAATCAGTAATGTTATTTAATACCGAAGAAGAATACATAAAAGAAATGGATAATAAATAGTTATCCGTCAAGCAAAATATATTAAAACTATGTATATAGAGGTATATCAGATGAATTATATAATAGAATGGGATAAGTATTTATTAGATTATCTGGAAGAAGCCAGAAAAACTATAGAAAATATACCAGATAATCCAAATAAGGGTATTCAATTTGAATTATTAGTGGAATACTTATTAAGTCAGATGTTTTCTCATGAAGAATTGTCATTCAAAAATACAAAACTTTCACATGATGGAAATAAGGATTTCTGGGCAATTGATAATTTAGATGAAGTGTGGTGGGCAGAATGTAAGAATTATGCTCCGAATATTGCTCTAACACAGTTAGCTCCTACTCTCGTAATGGCAGAAATAAATGAAGTAAGTCACTTAATGTTTTTTAGCTATTCCTCTCTAAATATTAATTTAAAAAAGAGAATTGCTCAGTATTCATATAAATATAAAAAGGAAATTTTTTTATATGATGATACTGCCTTAGAACAATTAATTTTTTTATATGATAAGAAAGTTTTACCCCAAAATTACAATGCTGTATCATGCAAATTTTCCGAAAAATTAGAAACTATATTTTTTAACGAAATAAATGCATCTATTGTCAATAGAAATTCATTTGATGAAAATTATGAAATAACGGAACTAAACGTTGGAAGCATATATGATCTTAATGTTATACTTATTAACCGATATTATAATACAAGCTTAAACGTGAAAGTAAAAATCGCGGATAATGAATCTAATTTATATTTTGACTTTTTGGATAATGAGTTGAATGTACCATTGAAAGAATGGGAAAAAAATTTGACTTTAAAGCCAAATCAAATAATCCTAATCAAATATAGCGTGGTAGCAAAAAAGGAAAAAGAAAAAATAACTTTACCACAGATATCAATTACATATGAAAAAGGTGATAGTATTATTAAGAAAAACTCTAACCTAAATCACCATTATGTATGTAATTGGAATAAAAAAGTTATACTTATAGGTAAGCAATACGAAAAAATCATACAGGACTTTTCTGAGGAATGTCAAAAAAAATTCTGTACGCTATTAGTGTATGGAACCGGAGGAACTGGAAAAACCAGAATTTTAGAAGAATGTAAGTGTCAGCTTATTAAAAAAAATTACAATATTATGAATTTTATTGGTTTTGATAATACTTCATCGTGGAGAGATATTGTTATAGAAATTGCTTTTCAAGTGTTCGGATTAGAAAAAGATTTGGTTTCTTCGATTTTATTTGATGTTGACGAAACTAAATTATTAGCTCCAGAAGACCCATTAAAAATAAAAATAATTAATTTTCTAAGACTTCTAAAAAAGGGGAAGAATATAGACAATTTAGAGGATTATTATGAAATTATATTTTCTGAATTAAATAGAAATAAGTATGCCATTATTATTGATAATTTACAATCATATTCTGTTGAAATTATTGACTTTTTGAAGAAATTGATTAGCTTTTTGGGAACGAATATAGAACAAAAAAATTCATTTGCTCTTTTAATGTCTTTAAATACTTCACTTGTCTATGATAATAAGTATCTTGATTTTGTTTCATCTATTCAAACAATGTCTTTTTCAGGAAATAATACAAGTGTTTTGTGTGAAAATATTACAGGCTTTGTAAAAGAAGAGCAAGCTATTACGTATTTAAAAACCTTATTGTGCTTAGATGATTATCCATTAAATTATAAATATTTAAAAGAAACTTTAGCTAAAAGTTCATTGAAACCAAAATATATTGAGTTAGTTGCAGGAAGATTATTTCAGGAGGAGTGTATTGAATTAAAAAATAATAAAGGAATTATAACAGATGCTGTTAAATTTAAACATACCTTGGAGCACATACCACCCAAATACGAGGATGCATTTTGCAGTAATTTTAGACACTTGCAATCAGTTTATCCCTTGTTGGAAGATGATTTCAAAGATATTTTGGCATGTACCTACTTTTTTAATATTTTATCACAAAGAATAATAGATATTTTTAAGCTGAATAAAGGTGTCATTTTGGAATTGTGTAAGCGCGATATTCTTAAGAAAAGTGAATACGTAACAGAATGCTCATATGAATTTGAACATGATCTTGTTGAAATGACAATATGTGAAAAAATATATCCAGATTTAATTGAGCATGCCATTTTTCTTATTATGAAACATTCTGATTCATTTAATTCGACATTAAAAGATCAATATGATCAGTATATATTATGTAAACTATTTTCGAGGCAAATTTCAAAAGATGAACTTATCTCTGTATTTGAACATAAAGAACGTATAAAAATAAACAATAAGTTTATTTACAAGTTTTATTCTTACTTTATGGATAATTTAATACAATTAAAATCAGAATTTGAATGTACAACTTTAATTTGTTATATGTGTGATTGTTGTAAATATGTCAGGGATCATGTAAGTGAAGTTAAGGCAGAGCCTTTATTTGAATTAGCATATGCTCATTTATACAACATTCCAAGAGCGACACAAGAGGTAATGGCATTATACTTTTCTTTCATAATTCATTTTTGTGAAAACAAAATACGTTTAAACAAGGTATCAGATTGCATGGTGGTTTATAAAGATTTTTATCGTGAAATAGAATGTAGCGAAAAGGTATATGTAAACCTTAATATGCAATTCTCATATGCTAAGGCATACTTAGATAACCGTATCTTTGTATGTGGAAAATTGGAAGGATTTTCCCGAAAATATCTAATAAATTTGGTATCATCAATTAAAACGTCACAGAAAAACCAATTTTGGGATATCCAGATAGAAAATTATTTTGATCTGGCAAATATATATTTAGGCGATAATGTAAATGTGGCAAAAGCACTATATAATTTGAATAAAGGATTTAACTGTTATAATAGGTTAACAAAGTCACAACAGAGAAAATATAGCGTAAATTATTATTCAAAAAAAATATTATACCTTATGTTAAAACACGAATATTCTTCTTCGTTGGATATTATACATAAAGCGCTTATAGAATTAAAAGAAAATACATATATTAATTACCATATTTTTTTCCAAGAGAAATATGTGAAATATCAAATTATAAATTTATTGGTGCAGAAAAAAATAGACAGCACATTAGATAAGTGTATGGAAAAGTATGAACAGCTTTTAAATTTGACTGGCCATTTAAAGGATAATTATGACTGGATTTTTATCCAAGCAAAGTATGCATTTTATACACAAAATTATAATGTTTTTGAAAATTTAGTTAAACAATTTTATATTAATTTGTGTGCTAATGATAATTTAAATTCAAATAAAAACCATATTATGTTAGAGGAGCTTGCCATAAAATATATACAACAAAATGGTTCTTGCAATTTTATATGCAATAGAGCTGCTGACGTATCTGACATTAACAAAATATTGACAATGGATAAACCATCTTTTCAACAGTTTTTTAATGAATATAAGTCTACAGCTCCTATTACAAGTGAGGATTATAAAGATGGATATTATATATAGTTTTAAACATTACCTAAAATAACATCTTTTAAATAGACCAGGTTTCCATGGCTATCCAATACAAGGTCTTTTGCAATATCTCTCATGTGCGACCAAATCTGATTATTTACCAATGATGGAAAATAATCCACAAAATAGATAATAGGAATACGTACATTCATAAAAGTATAAGGTAATGCATCATAAATTTGTAGTGTGGAAGAATAATGATCTAAATTTTGAGGATATGAGTGAACATCGCAGATATCACATGGAAAATTATCCATTAAATATTGTGCATACCACTCATATTCTCTAAGGGATGATAAATTAATAAAATAGTATAGCGGTTCAAAGGGTATTTTATTTTTTAAATATTGAATAAAAACTGATATTGTATTTCCGATACTATTATGTATGTTGTAATAGTTCTTTGCCCAAAACATACTGCTTGAATCGTTTCTCAAGTAAGAAAAACTGCTGCTTTTTCCATTTTGAGTAGAACTGCTACCACGGTGATATGCAACAGAATCTGCTACAACCCAGTTTTCCAAGCCCAGTTTTCCAATTTTTATACCTATATCACAGTCGCTACAGCAATATGGCATATCTAGATCCATTCCACCAACTTTTTGGTATATTTCTTTACGTAGCATTAGTATTGCACTGGTTGTTGATGTCATTTTATAATCCTGCTGTACTAAGGGATGTGTTTCTTTAATTCCCCTAAATGGATGGAGAATTCTATATTGTGAATACTCAATTCCAAAATCAATAATGCGGTTATTAATTGGATTTAGTAGTTTTGAGCTTACGGAGCCTATACGTTCATTTGACAATAATTTATTCAGCAAAGGAGAATACCAATCCTGATAGCTAAAAATGTCCTGATCGCATAAGGTAATAATTTCTCCCTGAGCTATATTAACACCGCGATTTACAGTTTCAGAGTATAACAACGATTTGTCATATTTTATATATGTAAATCTATCTGGTAAAGTAACATTTAATTCATCGATATTGTTATTATTTCCGACAACTATTATTTCTACATCCTTAGGAATTATTTTATTTAAAAGTTCCGTTGTATATAAAAGCATCTGTTTATTCCGATGATAAGGCATTATAATACTTTGCATTGGTTTTTTCATATTCTGACTCCTCTTATATGTTTTTTAAATAGGCTTCTGCTAATTCAATGTCTTTTTGTGTATTAAGGTTAAAATTAGCAGATGCTATTGGATAGACTTTGCAGGTAAGTCCATTATCTACAGCAAGTTGAATCCAATCGCCCATTTCATATTCTTTTCTTGTTAAGTTAGGCTTCAGTGTATTAAGCATTTTTAACATGCTTTGTTTCATAAAACAACAACCAGTTCCTTTCAAATTGTTGAATGCATTTATTGGTTTTTCAATTAGCTGTAAAATATCACCGTTTGAATTAATGTCAATGGTATAAGCTTTTTGTATATTTTCCACAGTATCGTTTACTACACCACAAAGACAATCTATATCGAGATTAGAAAAATAGGCGTACATTTGTTTAATGTTGTTATTAATAAATAGTTCATCACTCAGGCACATAATAAATGTATTATGAATATATGGAGAAGCAATTTTTATTGCGTGAGCAATTCCTAAAAGTTGCTCTTGTTTAACATAATTAACAGGTATGCCATGGTAATTATCTCCAATATAGTCAATTATATATTGAGCATTATGACCGACAACTACTATAATTCCACTTAGATTAATTTCAAGAAATTGTTCAAGATTATAATCCAGTAAATATTTATTACCTATTGTTACAAAACATTTATTTGTTATGTCTAATCCAAGACGTGAGCCGATTCCGGCGGCCAATAAAATTAATTGCATTTCCATTCCTCCTATTAAAAATGACGGATAACTATTTATTATCCATCATTTATATGATTATAGTTTTAAATTTTTGAAGCAATGTATTAGGCGATAGTATCAAAACTATGTAAGCATAAAGTGTTAGGGTATAAGTTAAAAAAAATTCTTTTCCGGCTTTGTAAATACCAATGAATCAATTTACGCTGCACGGTCATTGAGTGTATGCTTTCCGGTATATCAGTGCATGCTTTTTGTGACATAGTGTATGAACATAGATAAAAGTGTATATTATGTTACAATATCGTATACATAGCCATCATTGGAATAATATAAAAAAGCTTAATAAAGTTACTGCAGCGACCGATATAATATATATAACTTTAATTCGGAGGACGCTTAATGAGAAAGTTTTTGCCTTTTGCAGTAATGACAGGAATAATGTTGAATCCATTTACAGCAGCGTATATTAAGAATGATTTATATGCTTCTTTCAATGTAAATGAATATGAGCTAACATCAGAAAATGATGATGCAAGTAATAATAGTACACATACATATGGATATGTGGCTAATGAATGGGATAATAATGCGCCGGTTTATGAAAGTGATTTTTCACTATATAACGAGATCCCATATAGATTTCCCGATGACATGTCTGTTTTTAAAAATACATATCCGGTTACGCGGAACCAGAATCCTTATGGTTCATGTTGGGCGTTTGCATCGTTGGGACTTGCTGAATTTGATTTGATTAATGACGGAGCTGCTGATAGCAGTATTGATTTGAGCGAACTGCAGCTTATATATTTTTTGTTTAATTCAGTTACCGATCCATTAGGCGGTACGGAGGGAGATTTTGCATACTACTATAATGCTAATGCCTCAACATCGTATCTGGACTATGGTGGAAATTATGAAATGGCATCAAGGAGATTGTCGCAATGGATAGGTGGGATTCCGGAAGCGGAGGTTCCATATTCGAACGCTTCCATGGTTCTTTCTAATGGACTGGATAGTAAATATGCATACAATTATAATGTTGCGCATTTGCGCAATGTGTACAGGATTTCACTGAGGCACAACGCTGATGATGTAAAACAGCAGATTATGGAACATGGAGCTGTTGGTGTTATGTACTATCACGATGATTTTAATCTTTCTTCAGCTTCTGATGGTACAGTGTATAATTATTATGATACAGCAGCTTCAGGTGGTGGACATGCTGTGATGATAGTTGGATGGGATGATACATACTCGAGGAATAATTTTGCGTGGGCTCAGCCGGCTAATGATGGGGCATGGCTTATTCGTAATAGCTGGGGAAATTATATTGATTACTTCTGGATGTCATATGAGACAGCGTCATTGCAAGATACAGCGTGGGTATTTGATTTTGAGGCAAGTGATGAGTATGACAACAACTATCAGCTAGATGGCGGACTTGAGACATATTCCGTGAGCTATACAACAATGGCTAATGTTTTTACCGCTAAAAATGACAATGAAGTTAAGTCAGAGACATTAAAGGCAGTATCGTTGTCGACATCAATGTCAACCAATGTCAATTACACTATAGAAGTTTATACTGATTTGACAGATGAAAAAAATCCATTAAGTGGAACCAAACAGGAGAGTGCCACAACACAGGGGACAACTGCCTATGCTGGCAGGTATACTATTGAGTTAAATAATGAGGTAAAAATTGTTCCGGGAAGTAGATTTGCCATTGTTGTGAGCGTTGATAAGCCGGCTCTTGACTGTGAGCAGGCTACATGCATAGCGAATGGTGAGAATTTTTCTAATATGATTTGGGAGCGCAGGGTCAGCCTTAATGATGGAAAAACATTTTATAAATACGGAGATAAGTTTTATGCGTACCCTTCTAACTTACGTGTAAAAGCATTTACAACGGATGACGAGAATACATCGAACATACCGGATGTGCCGGAAACTCCGAGTGAGCCGGATGTCCCGGATGTGCCGGAAACCCCGAGCGAGCCAGATATACCAGATGTGCCGGAAACCCCGAGCGAGCCGGATAACCCGGACGTTCCGGAGGTACCGGATGTTCCAAGTGAGCCGGATGTGCCGGAAACCCCGAGCGAGCCGGATAACCCGGATGTTCCAAGTGAGCCAGATATACCGGATGCACCGGAAACGCCGAGTGAGCCGGATAACCCGGATGTGCCGGATACTCCGGACGTTCCTGCAACCCCGGATATACAGGAATTACCGTCATATACTATAGGAGAGCTTGACTATTCGCCAGTATTTAATGCAAATTACTATTATCTACATAATGCTGACTTAGCGAATGCGTTTGGAAAAGATGCACAGGCATTGTTTAATCATTTTATTAGTTATGGTATTTATGAGGGAAGACAGGCATGCGAGTCTTTTAATCCTTTGAATTATAGAAATAATTATCGGGATTTAGATGCCGCATTTGGAGAAGATTTGTCTGCATACTATGCTCATTACATAAAATACGGTAAAGCAGAGGGAAGAAGCGGTGTTAATATTAATACACCTGATACCGTTCCAGATTATACGCCGGATGTTAAACCGAATTATGATTATGTAATTGATGGAATTGATTATTCGGTTGTGTTTGACGCAGATTACTATTATAACACACATCGAGATGTCGCCAATGCATTTGGGAAAGACAATAAAGCTTTATTCAATCATTTTATGACATATGGCATATATGAGGGAAGACAGGCAAATATAGAGTTCAATGTTGAAGCATACAAGGAAAGATATAGAGATCTTTCTGAAACATTTGGTTCTGATATCAGAACTTATTATATTCACTATATTCTATATGGTAAGGCTGAAGGAAGAAGTGCAGTGGGAGGTAGTGGATATATATATGATGGTATAGACTATTCGGCTGTATTTGATTCAGGATATTATCATGACCATTATGGTGATTTGGCTAATGCCTTCGGTTCCGACAGCGTAGCTCTGTTTGAACATTTTATAAAATATGGTATGGATGAGGGAAGACAGGCAAGCACTGGTTTTAATGTATATACATATATGAACAGGTATCGTGATTTGAATGCTGCATACGGAAGTGATTTGAAAATGTACTATCAGCATTATATAAAGTATGGAATCTCAGAAGGAAGAAGCGCACAGTAGAGAAGATAAGTTTTTGTATATTGATTATGCCATCCATATCGGATGGCATAATCAATATATATGGAAGAAATGGAGAATATAGATGAACAGAGTATTAGAAAACAATAATTTAAAGGTAACAATAAGCGACGCAGGTGCCGAGCTTATCAGTGTATGGGATAAGAGCCGTAATGCCGAGCGTATATGGAGAGGTGATTCGGCGGTATGGGGAAGACATGCACCGATTCTTTTTCCGTTTGTCGGAAAGGTTGCCGGCGGAAAGTACAGCTACAGGGGAAGAGAGTATAAGATGACATCGCATGGCTTTGCGCGCGACAGGCAGTTTGAGCTTGTCAGTGAGGATGGAGGGTCTGTGACACATGTGCTTAGGTGGAATGAGGAGAGCCTTACGGTGTATCCGTTTGAATTTGCACTGTATGTGAAGCACAGCCTTGAAAATGCGGATTCGCGTTCTGTGAAGGTGGAATGGAGGGTTGTCAATGAAGCTGTTGAGGGCGGAGAGGATATGCTGTACGGAATTGGCGGGCATCCTGCGTTTACATTTCCGAGGGAGGTGAAGCCGGTTGACTGTTCGCTGAGAATATACGGTGGAACGGCGGCTGTTAATGGGAATAATATAAGTGATAACGTGGCTATCTGCAGGGCATTGAGATATCGCCTTCTGGATACGGCGGGCTGTATTGATATGTCACAGGAGTATGTGCTTGATATGCCGGAGAGCTGTGCTAGGATAACGGAGAATATGTTCGATAAGGATGCGCTTATTGTTCTGGATAATCAGGTGAACCACATTGAGCTTCTTGATGCGGCGGGAAAGGCTTATGTGACCATGGATTGTCAGGGCTTTCCTTATTTTGGAATATGGTCGAAGAAGGTTGATGAATTTATCTGTCTTGAGCCATGGTATAGCATTGCCGATGTCGCAGGCTGTGACGGAAATATTGAAAACAAGGCAGGAATGCAGAGGCTTGCAGCTGGGGACAGCAGGGAGTATGCGTATACGATTACCTTCTAAAAATATACAGCTTCTGAGTGTTGCGTGAAGGTGATGAACACGAATATTATATATTTTAGTACAAAATTATTCTGTAAAAAACGGAATGTTTTGTTAGCTAGCCCAGGATGTAAAACATGCCGGTTTAATCTATGAATGTACTGGGCATGCTTCACGGCCGTGATTATAATTACACAGAAAAATAAAGGGCAAATGTATAAGGAGTTTTATGAATAAAATACATAATAAAATAATAAAAATAGTAATAAGTTTTGCGCTCACGCTTGGTGTGGTTTTAGGTGTGGCGGGAAGCTTTTATGAGAAAACATCTGCAGACACGGATGACAGTAATTTTACAAACCTGATTATTTTTATGAGATTTGCGGGCGAGGATGAGTTTATTGATGATGTATATGAGAATACGCCGGTAAGAAAAATAACGGACAACTCCTACAATACGGCAATGTACAACGTCAGCGACTATTATAGGAATGTTTCGGATAACAAATGCCGCATAAGGAGCGTATATCTGTTAGATAACGGTGGGTCGATTAAGCTGTCGCATGAGAGGGGCTATTATGCGGAGTACAGTGAGACAAATCCAATCGGTTATAAGGACAGCGGTGAGGCGGGAGCCCGTATGTATGAGCTGAAGCGTGAGTGGTCGGATGCGGTGACAAAGGCGGTTGAGGCGGGCAACAGGATATCCAATTATGATGGGACGGTCAATTATGGTTATGATGAGCTTGACAAGGATGGGGATGGCTGCATAGATTCCATAACGATAATTTATAAAAATGCAACGCAGAGCAACATAGCGGTAGGCTGGGGATCACCCTTGTGGAATTATAAGGATTATGCTGATTATGTAGTGATTAATACGGATAAGGGAAGCGTAAAGAGCAGAATGTATGTCCAGCTGACCAACTCGTATACAAAGCCGGATGGCGATACGCTGGGTTATCTTTATAAGGATTCACAGGGGAATGTCATAGTGTCACAGGCAGCGGCTATCCATGAGATGGGGCATATAATGGGGTTGAAGGATCTATACAATTCCTCACAGAGTTCTCCGGTGTATTACATGTCTGTGATGGCAAAGCATATGTCGCCGATTCCGCAGTTTCCTTCGGTAAAGGAAAAGGAGGTTCTCGGCTGGGTTGAGGACGGAGACGTTCAGACAATTACAGCCTCAGGTGAGTATAGTCTAAGGGCACTTGGAACTGCAGGACATGGAATTGCAGGATATAAGCTTGATATTCCGGAGAAGGGAAAGACGCTTTATCTGGAATACAGGAATTTTGCGTCAAATGGAAACAAGTATGATTCCCAGTACAAGGAGCTGTATAAAACGAATGGCAAAAGAGTTGACAGTCTGCCGATGAAATCTGGTCTGGTATGTTACCTTATTGATACAGGGACAAAATTTCCGAACAATATGAACTCATCACCTTCTAAGTGGAATTATCAGGTGCTGGGCAATCAATACTCTACGATGGTTGATGCGGCAGTTGGAGTAGATGAGGAAAAGTGGATTACAGATAATCTTAGTATCATGGTGACGGCGATTGATGGCAATACACTTACTTTTACAATAGAGGGAAATTTTGCGGAGCATATTCACAGTGGTGGACAGGCAACATGCGTCAGCCGCGCCAGATGTTCAGTCTGTCATCAGGAATATGGTGAACTTGATGATAGTAGACATGAACATACCCTGATTAGAGGTGCCAAGGCACCGAGCTGTACAGAAGTTGGATACACGGGCGACACATATTGTACGGATTGCAATAAAATGGTGAGCATTGGCTCAGACATAGACATGATTGCGCATGAATTAGAGCATGTGGAGGCACGGGCAGCTACCGCAGCACAGGAAGGAAACATATAGTATTACTATTGTAAAGTATGTGGACAGTGTTTTCTTGACAAAAATGCAGCTGATACTATAAAAATGGCTGATACAATAATACCTAAGCTGGCACCTGTAATCATAGCCGGAAATGATGCAGCTATAGATGCTTCCTCAGGCAAAAGTGCTGTATTCAGGTCGAATGCGGCATTTGCCGATTTCATACGGGTTGAACTTGACAGCAAGGAGCTTGCAGAGAACAAGGACTACACTGTAAAGGAAGGAAGTATAATAGTAACACTCATGCCTGAGGTTATCAGCAATCTGTCTGAGGGAAGCCACAGGCTTGCCATAGTGTCTTCAGGTGGAACAGCAATCGCAAATTTCTCTGTAACGAAACCGCAGCAGCCAAGCAGCGAGGAGCAGTCAAGCAGCGAGGAGCAGTCAAGCAGCGAAGAGCAGTCAAGCAGCGAGGAGCAGTCAAGCAGCGAGGAGCAGCCAAGCAGTGAAGAGCAGCCAAGCAGCGAGGAGCAGTCAAGCAGTGAGGAGCAGTCGAGCAGCGGGGAGCAGTCAAGCAGCGAGGAGCAGCCAAGCAGTGAGGAGCAGTCAGGCAGCGAGGAGCAGTCAAGCAGCGAGGAGCAGCCAAGCAGTGAGGAGCAGCCAAGCAGTGAGGAGCAGCCAAGCAGTGAGGAGCAGTCAGGCAGTGAGGAGCAGTCAGGCAGTGAGGAGCAGTCAAGTAGCAATGCGGCAATAGGTGGCGAATCGGAATCGAATGGTAATTTGGCCGGAAGTGCCACGGAAACAATAAGCGCTGATGGGAACGGTACCGAGGATGGTGTTGTCCATATATCTCCGAGTACCGGAGGGAAAATTCAGATAAAGGCATGGGCTGTTGTTGGCACATTCCTGATGGGGGCATTTATATTTTTAAGAAAGAGAAGATAAAGATGTTCTCTACCTGAAATAAAAAGTGCTTCTTAAGCCTGTCAGCAATTTTAAATAATTGGAAAAATATTATTTGCCTTATCATATCATTACATGAAATTGAAAAATGAGTTATTGCTCATAGAAATTGAAAAATGAGTCATTGCCATATTGTTCAAAAGATTTAAATATGATATAGTTAAACGCAGATTATAATTTGTAAGGTGATACAGCCTATTGGTTATAAACATGTGAGTATATGATTGAATTTTTGCGAGGTGAAAATTTATGTGCGGAATAGTAGGTTTTACGGGTGAGCATCAGGCTGCACCGATTATACTGGATGGTCTTTCTAAGCTTGAGTATCGTGGTTACGATTCAGCGGGTATGGCTGTCCGTGATGGAGATGGAGAGTACCAGATAGTCAAGGCAAAGGGCAGGCTTAAGGCTCTTTACGAGAAAACGGATGGAGGAAATGCAGTGTATGGCACCTGCGGCATAGGTCATACAAGATGGGCAACCCATGGTGAGCCGTCTGAGGTCAATGCGCATCCTCATATGGCGGATGATGGAAATGTTGTTGGTGTACATAATGGTATTATAGAGAATTATCAAGAGCTTAAGGAAAAGCTTGTCAAGAACGGTTATTCCTTCTATTCATCGACAGATACCGAGGTTGCGGTAAAGCTTGTTGATTACTACTACAAGAAGTATGAGCACACTCCTGTGGATGCGATTAACCATGCGATGGTGCGTATCCGCGGTTCTTATGCGTTTGCATTTATGTTCAAGGATTACCCGGGAGAAATCTATGCAGCAAGAAAAGACAGCCCGATGGTTCTTGGTGTGAGTGATGGTGAGGCTTATGTTGCCTCAGATGTTCCGGCAATATTAAAGTATACGAGAAATGTATATTATATCGGCAATCTGGAGATGGCTCGTCTTAAAAATGGAGAAATTACCTTCTATAATCTCGATGGCGATGAGATTGAAAAGGAGTCTGTTGAGATTAAGTGGGATGCTGAGGCAGCTGAGAAGGCGGGCTATGAGCACTTTATGATAAAGGAAATCCATGAACAGCCGCGTGCGATAGCGGATACACTTCATTCTGTTTACAAGGACGGAACTCTTGATTTATCATCCGTTGGTCTTGCGGATGACGATATTAAGAAAATTTCACAGATTTATATAGTTGCATGTGGTTCGGCGTACCATGTCGGCGTTGTTGCGCAGTATGTCATGGAGGATCTTGCCAAGATTCCGGTGAGGGTTGATGTGGCTTCAGAGTTCAGGTACCGCAAGCCGATTCTTAAGAGTGATGATCTGGTTATCATCATCAGCCAGTCGGGCGAGACGGCAGACAGCCTTGCGGCGCTTCGTCTTGCAAAGGAGAAGGGCGTCAAGACACTTGCCATTGTAAATGTCATCGGCAGCTCCATTGCGCGAGAGGCTGACAGCGTGTTCTATACCCTTGCCGGCCCGGAGATTGCGGTTGCCACAACAAAGGCATACAGCACACAGCTTATTGCTTCCTACTGTCTCGCAATCCAGTTCGCTAAAGTTCGCGGTGAGCTGACAGAGGCGCAGTGTGCAGATATGCTTGCGGAGCTTGAGACACTTCCTGATAAGGTTACCAGGATTCTTGATGACAAGGAACGTATCCAGTGGTTTGCCGCTAAGCAGGCGACTATGCGGGATACCTTCTTCATCGGACGCGGTATCGACTATGCGGTGAGTCTTGAGGGAAGCTTGAAGCTCAAGGAGATTTCCTACATCCACAGTGAGGCCTATGCTGCCGGCGAGCTTAAGCACGGCACGATCAGCCTTATCGAGGACGGAACTCTTGTAATAGGAACTCTCACACAGGATGCTCTCTACGAAAAGACAGTGAGCAACATGGTTGAGTGCAAGAGCCGTGGCGCGTACCTTATGGGTCTTACAACCTACGGCAACTACGAGACAGAGGATACCTGTGATTTCACGGTATACATTCCTAAGACAGATGCCCATTTTACAGCGTCGCTTGCGGTTATACCGCTCCAGCTTCTTGGCTACTATGTATCGGTGGCTAAGGGACTGGATGTTGACAAGCCAAGGAATCTGGCTAAGAGCGTTACAGTAGAATAACACTTGGGACAGGGGTCAGACCCCATGTCCCAATGTTGGGACACGGGGTCTGACCCCTGTCCCAGCGGATAAGCTATGCCATTTCCGGATTATGGAGATGGCATATTTTTACATCATAATGGTATCATATATGGCATTTACTTACTTTTAAAAAAATAAGTTTCATATAAGATATATGACAACTCTGGCAGGTTACAGATTGAAAATAATGTAGTAAAATAATATAAACGCATATAGAATTCAACGCACGATAATGCAGGATGTGGAATGGGGACAGGATGAGCATGGAAGAAACAGAACAAAAGCTATTTTCTGATGTGGAAAGGTTGCTGGCGTATGCACACAGTGGGCATGAATATATTATTGATGCCATATATGACGTATTCGGAAAAAGAATTTTACAGCATGGATATGCGGATGCCGGCTACATACTGAGGGCGGGGAAATATGGACTTAATAAAAATGTCTATTATACAAAATTGCCCGGTTCAAAAGTCCAAAAGTTGTTTGTAAAATCCTGTATTCCTTCGGAGGACATGGAGGTTATGCTTGAGTATCTGGATACGGTGCTTGGACATGCTTCGGCACTTGATATTGAGGAGGAGAAGGCATTGATATTCTGGCTGTTCCTTCCATATCGTTTTGTCACAAAGACGTCGATTAAACGAAACTATCTCAGGATATTACTCACAGGCTTCTTTAAAAACACAAGATATGTTGACCGTTATGATGCAGAGTTCGTGGTTGCTGATGAGATAGTGTACAATGCTCATTCTTGCCATGTTGAAATTATAAATTCGGTTGAGGAGTACGCACAATATACTTTTTCACTCAAAGAGGAAAACTCAGATGAGACATTATTTTATCGAGGACATTCACTGCTTGACTATGCCCTTGTTCCCGGAATAAAGAGAAAGCGGAGCTGGTTCACGAATGAAAGTATAATGTATCAGGAGCTGCTTGTCAGATGTGCGCAGAATTTTACCCACTGTCAGATCCACTTGGAGTATCTGGTTGAAATGCAGCATTATGGCCTGCCAACGCGGCTGCTTGACATAACAGAGAATCCGCTGGTTGCGCTTTATTTTGCATGTTGCAGCAATAGAGAGCACATAGGGGAGGTAATTGTGCTCACAACAGGGCAAGATCATGTGCGATATGCAAAGAGCGATACGGCAGCATTGCTTGCGGCGCTTCCGACGCTCAATTATCGTGAACAGGCACAGTTGTACCGATTATGTATGAATGGACTGCCTGAAGCGGAGGACGCAGAATATCAGGAGCTTGCCGGAAAGTTGGCAAGTGAAGTCAAATCAAGAAATCCTGCATTTGAACCGCGAATCAGGAAATCAGACATAACCGGACATGTATTTGTGACACCGATACGAAACAACCAGCGCATTATGAAGCAGGATGGTTCATTCATAATATGCGGTCTTACCGGTGAGGGCGGCGACAGCGACAATCTGGACAGCCTTCGCTGCAAAGATTCCGAAGGAAAGCAATTGGTTCTTGTGATTAATGACAAGGAGACAATATTAAAAGAACTGGATACACTTTCAATCAACAGAGCCACCCTTTTCCCTGAGATTGACGATGTAGCGGAGTATTTGAAGGGGAAGTATGGGGAGTGAATGATGGATAATCTTATATTATCCATCATTTTCTTTTCCCACCCTAAACCCCTTCCTCGGGTGCTTATTTCTCAATATATCTCTCTGCTTCCCCACCGCGACATGGGTATAAATCTGTGTGACGTTAATCGAACTGTGTCCGAGCATTTCCTGAATGTAGCGGATGTCGACATCGGCTTCCAGAAGGCTGGTGGCGAAGGTATGACGGAACATGTGCGGGGTGATGTGCAGGTCAATGGCGGCGAGGGAGCAGTATTTGTTAATCATGCGGCGCACGGACTGGTCGGACAGGGGAGCACCGGACTGATTCACAAAAAAATGTGCAGAGGAGGATATTTCGGTGGAAAAGCTGCGGCGGTATTCATCGAGAATGTGGATAACGTCATCGGAGGCAAGCTGTATATAGCGCTCCTTGTCGCCTTTTCCGTATATGAGGATGGTTCCGTCGATGAGATTTACATTGTCATTTTTGAGATTGCATAGCTCACTTATTCTTATGCCGGAGGAGAACAACAGTTCAATTACGGCGGCATCGCGTAGTGCGTTTCGCCGTTGGTAGGCGGTGACTGCGTTGGAGCGCTGGGTATAGATGGTGGATAGAAAGCTCTCAACTATATGGAGTGGGATGGTTTTAGGGAGGATAACCGGTTCACGAAAACGAGTATGTATTTTTGAAAATGGGTTGCGGTCTATTAAATCCTTGTATTCACAATAATGGAATAGAGCTTTAATAGAGGCAATTTTGCGCTTGGCGGTCTTTGGTTTGTATTCGACATGGAGCCTGCTTATATAGTTTTCGAGTGTTTCAGAGGTGATGTCGGTTATGACTTCGATCTGGGTGGAATCGGATATAAAATCTGAGAATTGGCGCAGGTCTATGCGATATGCCTTGAGGGTCTTTTCGTCTAAGCATTTTTGTGTGCGGCAGGAATCTAAATATTCGGTGATAAGTGTTGATATACTGTTCATGATATGTTTGTCTCCTTAAAGTTTTTGATTAACATAACATGAATGGTACGAAAAAACATTATATTTACCGGAAAGAGTATTTAAACATATTATTGCCATATATCGGAGGCAATGTTAATATTAAAGCATTGGCTTTGGGACAGGGACCAGACCCCTGTCCCAAGGGAAATATATTAGCAAGGAGAAGGCAATGAAGTACGATTATTTGGTGGTTGGTGCGGGATTATATGGAGCGGTGTTTGCGCATGAAGCGAATGCCAGAGGCAGGTCGGTTCTTGTTGTGGAGAGAAGACCGAATATTGCAGGAAATGTATATACGGAGAAGATAGAAGGAATCAATGTGCACAAGTATGGAGCACATATTTTTCACACAAATAACAGGAGAGTATGGGAGTATATTACCGGGTTTGCACAGTTCAACCGTTTTACCAACAGCCCGGTTGCCAATTACCATGGTGAACTTTATTCGCTTCCGTTTAATATGTACACATTCAATAAGATGTGGGGGGTTGTGGCTCCTGAGGAGGCGATGGCTAAGATTGATGAGCAGCGTGGAGAGATTAAGGGGGAACCTGCAAATCTTGAGGAGCAGGCAATATCCTTGGTCGGCCGTGACATATATGAGAAGCTGATAAAGGGTTATACTGAGAAACAGTGGGGGCGAGCCTGCAAGGAGCTGCCGGCCTTCATTATCAAGAGACTTCCCGTGCGCTTTACATTTGATAACAATTATTTTAATGCGCTGTATCAAGGAATACCGGTGGGTGGTTATACGAAGCTGGTTGAGAACCTCTTAGATGGAGTAGAGGTAAGGCTTAACACGGATTATCTTGAAAATAAGGCAGAGCTTGATGCTATTGCAGATAAGGTTATCTATACGGGGCAGATAGATGCTTATTTTAATTATAGTCTGGGACATCTTGAGTATCGCTCTGTGAGATTCGAGAATGAGCTTCTGGATATACCTAATTTTCAGGGAAATGCGGCAGTCAATTATACAGACAGGGAGACGCCGTGGACACGTATAATAGAACACAAGTGGTTTGAGTTCGGCAAGGATGAGAAGGGAAATGACCTGCCTAAGACCATAATAAGCCGTGAATATTCCTCCGAATGGAAGCCGGGGGATGAGCCGTATTATCCGGTAAACGATGCAAAAAATAACGAATTGTATGCACAGTACAGTAAGCTTGCGCAGGCGGAGCCTAATGTTATATTTGGAGGAAGGCTTGGAGAGTACAAGTATTACGACATGGATGCAGTTATACTATCTGCACTGGCTTTGTGCGATTCTTTATGGACGGCTTTTGAGTAGGCGGTCAGGGAGCTCTCACCTGTCCACAAATAAGAAAAGCTCTCGTAGGTATTCCTTGCGAGAGCTTTTCTGTCAGCTTCATAACACTTATATGCTTATGCAGGCTCTTCTTTTTTCTTTTTCTTTTTTAATACTATAATTGTCATCAGTAACAGGATGATGAATAGTATTGACAGTATTGCAGCAGCAATTCCGAAGACCTTCTGAAGCATGAGGTAGTTGGCTGCATTGACCATGGAGGTCTCGGCGAAGTCAAGAAACGCACGTGAGCTGCTGAAAAGGTATCGTTTGATGAACTGCCATATACATATGGCATCTGAACATCCGGCAATTATGTCAAAGAGAATCAGGTAGACCTGAGTATGCTTTGATTTTCCTGCAGTTGAAGCATTTTTCTTCATGAACACGGCACATAGAATGAATATGATGATGCTGGCAGTAAGTGCAGCGAATAACGGAATATAGGTTTTCCATGTAGCGGAAAAAGCACCGGATTTTCCGTCTGCCGGTACCCGGTAAAGGGTGACAAGCATCTTGGAGGCATTGTTGTTTACATCATAGGCCTCTATTTCAAAGATATTTTCGCCGATGTTAAGGTTGGCGGTGTATGAGAACGTGCTGTCGGCAAGCTCAGTTTCAGTCTGATTGATGGTAAGCCGGACAGCGTCGGATACGCTTCCGAGTATCACCGCAGAGTCTGTGTAAAAGGTTTTTCCGTCAATGTCATCTATCAGAGTGATGGTTGGAGGGTACTTGTCTAAGTACACTTCCGTATCAATGATGTATGTGGTATGCTCATCGGCTGAAAAGGAGGCATATACGGTGTTTATATCGGAATCGGCATCAAAAAACAATGAGCCACCGTTTTCAACTGGGAAGCTGCCCTCATTTCCATTCAGGTTTACATGTATTTGGGCAGGGTTGGTTGTCTTGTACCTGAATTCAATCTGCCCACTGCCGTATCCAACAACAGCGCCGACAGGAGTGTACAGGTATTCCTTTGTAAAATCTATTTTCCGGATAGTTTTTGCTGACCATATTCCGTTTATCATTGTCTTTATGGAAAACTCAACAGAATCGGCATCCTTTGGAAAGGCAATCTGCATTGTCTTGGTGTCTTTTTCAAGCTCTGCATCAAAGAGGACTTCATCGCCGCATGAGGCAGTCACATAATATTTTTCATCGGACCATTTCGCATAATCGGACCAGTCCATTGTAGATATGCCTTCTGTGAAGTCGATAGTGATATCGAAGTTTTCCATTGCTATAGGTTCAATCGTGTTATTCCACACAAAGTTTTCCGAGGAAAATGAATCGAAAATCTCCGCATCGCCCTCATAGTAATAGGCTTCAAGCCGCAGATAGTATGTGCCGCTAGGAAGAGCGGATATGTCAACTGAGCATGAGTAAGCCTCATTCGGCATGGTGAAGCCGCGGGCTATCATGCTGTAATCGTTGGAATCGGATGAGTTTATGGCGTACAGTGTATAATCGTAGTAGGCTTTGCGGCTGTCACTGTCCGCTTCAAATTCAACCAGAAGCGAATTATTCTCCTGTACGCTTGCGTCGAGATATTGAATCCATATTCCGGTATTTTCATCAATAATGGAATAATCTATTCCTGAGTTACTCTTAAGGTCATATTCGACATACCATTGACCTTGTTCAGCGGATTTTACGCGGTAGGTTGCCCACAATTCGCCCTGAGCGTAGTCTATCTTTTCGGTGTCCGCCTTTGTGTATTTATCTCCTGATGGGGATATGAATGTAATATCCACAACTTCTTTGTCGAAGCTGAATAAGATTACAACGTCCTGTTCTGAATAAGCGTAAAAAATCTGTGCCTGCTTTGAAGCGGCGGAGACAGGAAGTGCCGCAAACACGCATATTATGATAGCAAATAAAAATAACAGGAATGATTTTTTATTTTTCATATTGTTCTCCTTTGTCATATTAGTTCAAGGTTCCGCTCTTGGAGCTGCCGGCTCCGTTTTTGTCAATATAGTAGTAGAAACCGTTATTTTTGCCCTTGCTGTCCTGTTCATTGCCTTTCAGGATAAATTCTACATTGTCCTTTTTGGTTAAATGGAAGCCGAGAGCGCCTGTTGACTCCTTTTTGGATTCAAAGTTGAACAGCCACCAGTTGATATCGTATTTTGCTGTGCCGTCATAGACAATGCCGATAAATTCGGTATGTCCATCAAATTCAATTTTTCCGGATACGTCCGCATAAACATTCTTTTTCTTGCTTTGCCATGTGAGCCCGGTCGAAACACTTGCCGATAACCCCTTCACCTCTTCGGAGTTAAGTCCAAGCACGGAATTGGTATAATTGAATACTCCGACCTGAAGGGTTGTCTTGGCAATCGTGATATCATCCAGGATGTTGAATTTAGCTTCCGCACTTATTTTAAATGGAGAAAATTTAAGTGAGAAAGTGGTGTCCGGCATTTCAAATACGCTGTTGATTCCGGTTATTGAGGCTATCTTAGGGAAATCCTCTTTTAAGTCACCGCATGACAGCGAGAATTTTCCTGTGAGGTTAATCTTCCAGAAATCATTGTTTTCAACACAGCTCTTGATGTCTGAGGCGGAGCCGGAGAATTTCTTGATTGTAACAGGAAGCACTGTAGGGAGCTTTATAGGTACTCCGGGTTCCACGCTCAACTCAACCGAATCGGCAACAAGCTTCGTATTTTCCTTGCCGGTTTTGTTATCCTTTACTGTCGTCTGTTTGACGGTGACCTTGGCACCGAAGCCGGACTGCCTTGCCAGCATGGCAAAGCGGACCAATCCGCCGACGCTGTATTCGTTCTTGTAGGTGTCAACATCCACCGAAAGGTGACCGTTAAAATGCACGGCATTGTTAAAAAACCTGCCTTTTATGGAGGTAAATGACAGCTTGTCATGGTCATTTTGCAGTTTGGTTGAAAATTTTATTCCTACATTTTTACTGTCTATTGATATATTTCCAAAGTCAAATTCAAATGCTTTTTTGTCATCCATATCCAGCCATTTTTTCATTCCGGGCAGTTCAAGCTCACCACTGGAGTGATATATGCCTATATGGTTAGGATAAAGCCTTATATTGATATTATCAAATGTTACAAGGTGTAACAGGCTCAAGGAACCGGTGCTTATATCATCAACGAGGTAGTCCGATTCGTCCGCTTTTGCGTTGGTGTCATTGTAAAGTGTGAACCGGTCAAGCTTTGGCAGGTTAGCAACGGTCCCCTGATTGGCGAGGTATTTTGCGAAGCCGGTGGCTTCTACCGGGTCGAAGGATACATACGAACCTGAACTGTCATATACGGTGATGGAGCCATCGTTTTCCAAATCACCTCTGAGTTCAATATGTCCCTTGAAGTGGAGCCAGTCGTTGAGTGTGACATTTCCGTTCAGTATGGTGGTTGTTCCGTCGACGTTTTTCTCCATCGACGTAAAGACGTATTTGCCGAATGTGGTTCTAAATGCACTGTGATCGAAAACCTGGAAGCCATTCGGTATATATTTTTTATTGCCGTTGATGACAATTTCCACATTGTATGTCCCGATAGCGATGTTGGAAGGGACGATTACGTTATATGTCTGTTCATTTTCATATGTGGCGGTAAGCGTATATGAGGTCTCTCCGGATAGCTTGATTGATATTTCGTAATCCTTGCTAAAACCGTTTCCTTTGAGTTTGACAGGGATGTCCTGTGGCACGGAAGGTTTGTTTATGGTATACGGTGCCAGGCCGAAAATGAGCATATCGCTCACTGTGAGCGTTTTTTCTGCGTTGTTTTCTGTGATATCCGCTCCTTCCTCATCCTTCCTTCCGACAGAATAAGTCTTGATATCACGGAGATTCTTTGACGGAAATGCGACCTCAAGTGTTCGCCCTGAGCCGGTGGTTGTATCAAGCACCTTGTAGGTCAGCTCATACTGGCTGTACATCTGTGAATGGAGCATGTCATAGAAGGCAGTAAGGCTTGCACTGTCGGAAACATATACAAATTCGCCGTTTCCGCTTCCGGCAATCGTGTTAAGGTAGGAGGTGTCCACATCGCTGCCAAGTCCCATAGTATATATTGTGACGTTATTTTGTGACGCCAGAGTTCCAAGGGTTTCATATATTTCACTGTATGAATGAGGGAAATTGTCCTGTCCGTCCGTCATCAGTATGAGGACATTATTCTCATCCTTGGCGGCTGTAAATTGATTCAGGCAGTACTCAGCGGCGGAAAACATTTCAGTGCCGCCTTCCGCGTACATTGACTGTGCAAGGGAAACAAGGTCATCATCCGGGGTGTTGAAATCCATGAAGGTTCCGACCGCGTTGCTGAAGGTTGCAACGGCGAGGTTCTCATCTGAATTTTTTTCGTTGATGAAGGTTGTGACGGCGTTTCTTAAATCTTCAATGCTTCCGCCCATGCTGCCGGACACGTCGCACAGAAGGAGGACATAGGAGGTCTTAAAATCTATCTTTTTGAGTTCGTAATCTGTTATTTCTTTGTTGCAGTCATAAATCTTCAGGGCAGCTTTCAATTCATCAATATCCTTGATGTCGCAGTCAATCTGCACTCTTGCAGTTATATTTTCAAATTCAGAGCTGTCGATGGAGCCTATGAATATTGAACTTTTCACGCGGCTTACATAATTTATTGCCGTTTGTGAAAAATCGGGCTGTGACTCATCAGAATCACTCGTGGTACTGTTTGCCGCTTTTGCTGCTGCTATGTATGGCTCAACCCTTACCGGAAGCGAGTGGTCGAGGGCTGTTCCCACATATTTAGGGACATTTTTTATCTCATCAGACACCTCAGTGTTGTCGATTACGGACATAAGGCTGAGCATGGCAGACGAATATTTCTTGTCGTCAGAGTTTTGGGATGTGTTGAGTGCCGCCTGTATATAGGTCTGGGCGGATGTCTCATTTCCAAAATAGTTGTCAATCTTGGCAGCCTGCAAAAGAACCTTGGAGGTGTCGGTGCTGTCTACGGAGCTGTTTTCGGACACAAGCTCATCCTTGATTGTGAGCAGGACGATATCGCCAAGCTGTGAGGTGAGTGCATTGACGCGTGCCTTTAACTGTTTACGTTCCTGTTTGTTAAGACCGCTTCCGGCATTTTGATAAATCTTTGACAGTGCTTGCTTTAACAGTCTGGTCTGGGATGGATTGAGCTTCCTGAATTCATCGGAAAAATTTGATTTTGACACTAAATCATCCATGTACAGTTCGGATGCGACCATAAGCTCCTGATAGGAGGAGCTGCCGTCGAGACTTTTTACGAAGCCGGAGTAATCTTCGCTCATAATGTATGTCTTGATTCTTGCATTCTGCACGGGAGGAAGGGTGAGATACTCAGGGTGTTCCTTTTCGATCTCCTTGAAGCCGTCCTTGTAGTCCGAAAGAATTTTCTTATTATCTTCGTCGCCCGGCTCAACCGTGAGCTGGTCAAGCTCAACAATCATACGTGCATAATCGGATGCCAAAGCTGAAATAGGGTAATTTTTTTCAATATTTTTGAAAATATTCCGGGATACGTCATCGGAGGTCTGCGAGATTATACTGCTTATTGTCTCATAAGAGTCCTGCGTGTAGCCGTAGTCCTCAAGTGCGGCATCGGATTGGGTGAGGTAGTTGATTGTGATAAGGTCGGAGACGCTTGCGGAGGCTTTGCTTCTGGCAAAGACCACTTCATTGTCCTCAGCACTCACAAGGGAAGAGTTGTTGCACAGGTAATCATATAGAGCCGCGGCGCGCTCATAGTCGGCTTCGGACATGGCAACGCGGGCATATATAAGCCGACAGTTGTCGTCATAGCCGTACTGTCTGCTATACTGGTCGATAACTTCGTCAAGCTGTGTGTACGCGCCTTCCGAATATAGGGCATAAGCAAATTCAATTAATTCTTTTTGTGAGAGCGTGTGAGGGGATTGAATTTCCTTAAGTGAACCGGACGCACCGAAGAAGATGGATGTCCCACATCCGATGGTCAATAAGAGAGTGAAAAGTATTTTTTTAAATCCGATGGCACGCCGTTTTATCAAAAAGAATATGGCACCCACGGTTCCGGGCAGCAGCCCTAGTCCAATCTGTAGTAAAATATTCATAGTTTATCTCCTGTAGATTTATAAAGTCACTATAATATAACTTTACCATAATAATATAAAAAAATAAACATGTATTTTGGGACAGGGGTCTGACACCGGTGTCCCAGTGCACTTGTGGGACACCGGTGTCAGACCCCTGTCCCAGCGCTTGTGCAGCATAGGCGTTTGTAGTATAATCTTGAACAGGGGCGTGCTGGGACAGGGACCAGACCCCTGTCCCAGCACGCCCCTGTCCCGGCGGAGGTATAGTTATGGAAGAGTATTTTCAGTCACCGTCACCATCGGTGTCGTCCAGAAGAATATTGTACACGGCGAGCAGCTTTGCGAAGAGCAATCTGATTTTTCTGCAGGAGACGGGTTCGCTCAAGGCACTCAGACCGCATGTATCGAGACGTGATAACCTTCAATCGTATCTGTGCATGATGGTGCTTGACGGTTCAGGGTATATTGAATACGAGGGCCGGCACTACGATATGAAAAAAGGGGATTGTGCATTTATTGACTGTATGCGAAGCTACAGCCACAGCACAGGGGCGGATGTGTGGTCACTCCAGTGGGTGCATTTTTACGGCGAAAATATGCCGGCAATATATGAAAAGTATATTGAGCGCGGCGGTCTGCCGGTGTTCACACCCGAAAATGGTGAGAGGTATGCAGATATTTTTTCTAATCTGTACAATATAGCGGGTTCTGAGGATTATATAAGGGACATGAAGCTCAATGCGCTCCTAAATGAGCTGCTTGCTGTCATCATGGAGCAGTCATGGCATCCGGAGAACGCCACGGGCGGTAAAAAAAGGCGTGAGCTTGTTGAGATAAAGTCCTTTCTTGATGAGCATTATATGGAAAAGATAACTCTTGATTCGCTGGCAGCTTCGTTTTATATTGATAAATTTTATATGAGCAAAATATTCAAGGAAACGTATGGCACGACAATCAATGCGTACATCCTTTCTAAGAGAATAACACAGGCAAAGAAAATGCTGAGATTCACGGAGCTTAGCATAGACGAAATAGGCAGCAGGGTAGGCATGAATGACGCAAATTATTTCAGCAGGAGCTTTAAGAAGCTTGAGGGCATAAGTCCGAGCGAGTACAAGAGAACGTGGGAGAATCATTGAAAACCAAGATTGTGCTAATTTTTCTCTATATATGCGGTTACACTAAGTATATACTTGATATAAACTTTTAGAAAAAGTGAAGAAACCTAATAAACTGATATATAAAATATATGAAAGAAGAGGATATTTGGATGAAGAAGGCTTTAATTACAGGAATTACAGGACAGGACGGTTCATTTTTGGCAGAGTTCCTTCTTGAGAAGGGTTATGAGGTACATGGTATAACAAGACGTGCCTCCATATCAAACACAGCAAGAATTGATCATCTTTTGAGAGCCGGCAGCATAACATTACATGATGGAGATTTATCGGACTCCATATCACTTATCAAGATAATCGGAGAGGTACAGCCGGATGAGATATATAATCTTGCAGCTCAGTCACATGTAAAGGTATCCTTCGATGCACCTGAGTACACAGGTGATGTTGACGCTGTAGGTGTGCTCCGCGTGCTTGAGGCAGTGAGAGTACTTGGCCTTACAAAGAAAACTAAGGTATATCAGGCTTCCACCTCCGAGCTTTACGGAAAGGTTGAGGAGGTTCCTCAGTCTGAGACAACACCTTTCCACCCATACAGCCCTTACGCTATCGCAAAGCAGTATGGCTTCTGGATGATTAAGGAGTACCGTGAGGCCTATGGCATGTTCGCTGTAAACGGCATTCTTTTCAACCATGAATCGGAGCGCCGCGGTGAGAATTTCGTTACCAGAAAGATTACACTTGCAGCCGGAAGAATTGCAGAGGGTATCCAGGATCATCTTGAGCTTGGCAACCTTGACTCACTCAGAGACTGGGGCTATGCAAAGGATTATGTTGAGTGCATGTGGCTCATTATGCAGCAGGAGAAGCCTGAGGACTTCGTTATTGCGACAGGTGAGCAGCACACAGTAAGAGATTTCACGGAGAAGGCATTCGCTTCTAATGGAATTACTATTCGCTGGGAGGGAACAGGTGTTGACGAGAAGGGTTATGACGCAGCCACAGGCAAGCTGCTTGTATGTGTCAACCCACAGTGGTTCCGTCCTACAGATGTAGATAACCTCTGGGGCAATCCTGCCAAGGCTAAGACCGTTCTTGGCTGGAACCCACAGAAGACCTCATACGAGGAGCTTGTAAAGATTATGGCAGAGCATGACCGAGAGCTTGCTAAGCGCGAGAAGGCTCTTCTCAAATAAAACAGCAAATATGGGACACGGGGTCAGACCCCTGTCCCAAATCATTGGGACAGGGGTCTGACCCCGTGTCCCAGCGTAGATTGTGAGGAAAAGAAAGTTATGATGGAAAAGAATGCGAAGATATATGTTGCCGGACATCGCGGAATGGTTGGTTCGGCAATTGTAAGAGAATTAAAAAGACAGGGCTATGAGAACATTATTACAAGGACGCACAAGGAGCTTGACCTGTGCAGGCAGGAGGACGTTGAGAAGTTCTTCGCAGAGGAGAAGCCGGAGTATGTATTCTTAGCAGCTGCAAAGGTTGGCGGCATTGTTGCTAATCAGGAGGCACTTGCCGATTTCATGTACTACAACATGACCCTTGAGATGAATGTTATTCATTCCGCATGGCAGAACGGCTGTAAGAAGCTGGAGTTCCTTGGCTCATCATGTATTTATCCAAGAATGGCACCACAGCCTATGCCTGAGAGCTGCCTTCTCACATCTGAGCTTGAGAAAACCAACGAGGCGTATGCTCTTGCCAAGATATCAGGTCTTAAGTATTGTGAGTTCCTCAACAAGCAGTACGGAACAGACTATATTTCTGTAATGCCTACTAACCTCTATGGTCCGAATGACAATTATCATCCTACACACAGCCATGTTCTTCCTGCACTTATCAGAAGATTCCACGAGGCGAAGGAGCAGAATCTCCCTTATGTTACCTGCTGGGGAGACGGAAGTCCGCTCAGAGAGTTCCTCTATGTTGATGACCTTGCCAACCTGTGCGTATTCCTTATGAATAACTACAGCGGTGACGAGACAGTCAATGCCGGAACAGGCAAGGAGCTTACAATCAAGGAGCTCACAGAGCTTGTAGCCAAGGTTATCGGTTACACAGGTGAGATTCGCTGGGATACCTCCAAGCCTAACGGTACTCCGAGAAAGCTTCTCAATGTGTCAAAGGCAGCTAAGCTTGGCTGGACATACAAGACGGAGCTTGAAGAAGGAATAAGACTTTCCTATGAGGATTTTCTCAATAACCCTATGAGAGCTGAAAGATAAGATATATAAAATAAAATATATTTTCAAAAATAACTGCCATTAAAGCCTTAAGTTTCAAGGCTTTAACGGCAGTTTGCTTTATATTTTGTATGAAAATTTCTGTTTTTTTCGGATTTCACTTGCCTTTCATCTGTCCTGTCCGTAGAATAAGATTTTTATTATCGCGTCCTTTACGTGGCATTTTGCGGCAGGGCAAAGAGCCGGAATATAATGAGAAAGCAACGCGGGAATAATTTTATCAATATGGAAGAGGAAAAGTTTTTGTGTTATACTTATTGTACTCCAACTTGAAAGGGGCGTTAAAATTGAGTGATTTGACATATACTGATTCTATGATGAATGAAATCAGAGAATTATTATTAAATGCACGCCAGCGCGTGGCGGTACAAGTAAATACAGAATTGTTGTCTACTTATTGGAACGTAGGAAAGATTATTGTTGAGCATGAACAAGAAAATAAAGACAGGGCAGATTATGGAAAGCAGACTTTAAAGGAGCTTTCGAAAAAATTGACAGATGAATTTGGGAAAGGTTTTTCCGTTTCTAATCTCTACAATATGCGCCTGTTATATATGCAACATCAAAAATTCCAGACAGTGTCTGGAAAATTGAGTTGGTCGCATTATTGTGAGCTGTTGACGATTTCAGACCCGGACAAACGCAGCTTTTATGAAAAAGAGACCATCAACTCCGGGTGGTCGATACGCGAATTAAAGCGGCAGATTTCCACGTCCCTCTATGAACGATTGTTACTCTCAGAGGGAAAGACAAACAAGGAAACAGTTCTTGCTCTTGCAGAAAAGGGAATTGAAATGGCTACTCCGCTGGATATTATCAAAGACCCGTATGTATTTGAATTTCTGGGTGTGCCGGAGAACAAGCCAATGCTTGAAAGCGACCTTGAAAAAGCATTGGTCACACAAATTGAGAAATTTCTGTTGGAATTAGGACGCGGGTTTATGTTTGTAGGAACGCAGCAGCGTATTACACTTAACAATACCCACTACTATGTGGATATGGTTTTCTACAATAAAATTCTCCGGGCGTATGTGCTGATTGAATTAAAGACAACTAAGCTCACACCGGAAGCTGCCGGGCAGCTTAATATGTATCTGAACTATTATGCTGCAGAAGTAAATGATGAACATGATAATCCGCCAATTGGTATTATTCTTTGTACGGACAAAGATAGTGTAGCTGCTGAATATGCTCTTGGCGGTTTATCCAACAATATCTTTGCTTCGCGCTATGTTTCTTATATTCCCAATAAGGAGCAGCTAATTGCACAGGTAGAAGCTGTTTTGCATGAATGGCACAATCCAGGAAAATAATGGTGTATGAGAAATGTTTAAAAAATAAGTTTTATATTTACAAAGAATGTGCGTTTTGATATAATCAAGGCGCACATTTTTTATTCTAAAATATGGATACATTGTTGTGAGTTGGGAAATTGGCTTACATAGTAAAAAAATTGATTTATATTCACATAATTACCGGCATATATATATTAGGTCGGCGCTTGTAAATGTTAAGCGAGGATTATATTGGACAATATCCCGATGGCTTAAAACTATATTAAAAGCAGAATGGAGATTATTATGGGAAAATATTTTGGTACGGATGGTTTTCGTGGTGAAGCAAATGTAAATCTTACAGCAGACCATGCATTCAAGGTGGGAAGATTCCTTGGGTGGTATTATGGTGAACTCAAGAAGAGGAATGGGGATGATACTCCTGCACGAATAGTAATCGGAAAGGATACAAGACGTTCGAGCTATATGTTTGAGTATTCATTGGTAGGCGGTCTTGTTGCCTCAGGCGCGGATGCGTACCTGCTTCATGTCACAACAACACCGTCTGTTGCTTATGTGGCAAGGACGGACAACTTTGACTGTGGAATAATGATATCGGCAAGCCACAATCCGTACTATGACAACGGAATCAAGCTTATCAACGGACAGGGCGAGAAGATGGATGAAAAGACCATAGAGCTTGTCGAGGCATATATCGACGGAAGACTTGAGGTGTTCGGCGAGCATTATGAGGAGATTCCTTATGCGCACAAGGACAGAATAGGCTGTACGGTTGACTATGTATCGGGACGCAACAGATATATGGGCTATCTCATATCGTTGGGCATATATTCGTTCAAGGGCATGAAGGTGGGGCTTGACTGCGCCAATGGAAGTGCATGGAATATTGCAAAATCCGTTTTTGACGCACTAGGTGCCAGGACTTATGTCATAAATGCCAATCCGGACGGCACCAACATCAATATGAACGCAGGTTCGACACATATAGAGGGACTTCAGAGGTTAGTGGTTGAGAATGGACTTGACGTGGGCTTTGCCTATGATGGCGATGCGGACAGATGTCTCTGTGTCGATGAGAAGGGAAATGTTATCACAGGTGACCACATCCTCTACATATATGGAAGGTATATGAAGGAGAGGGGCAAGCTTGAGAACAATACAGTTGTAACTACTGTAATGTCCAACTTCGGTCTGTATAAGGCATTCGATGAGCAGGGAATAGGTTATGCCAAGACTGCTGTAGGTGACAAATATGTATACGAGTATATGTGTGAGAACGGATGCCGAATCGGCGGGGAGCAGTCGGGACACATCATTTTCTCCAGGTATGCTTCAACAGGCGACGGTATTCTCACCAGCCTTAAGATGATGGAAGTCATGATGGCAAAAAAGAAGAAGATGAGCGAGCTCTGCGAGGGTCTCTCAATCTATCCGCAGGTTCTCAGGAATGCAAGGGTTACAGATAAGCGTGCCGCACAGGATGATGCGGATGTTCAGGCAGCAGTTAAGGCTGTAGCGGACAGCCTAGGTGATTCGGGACGTATTCTTGTGCGTGAATCGGGAACGGAGCCTCTCGTCCGTGTAATGGTCGAGGCCGAGACAGATGAGATCTGTGCAAAGTACGTTGAGAGTGTAATTGACGTCATAAGAGAAAAAGGCTATATGCGTGAGTAAGCTTATATAAGTGTGTAAAGTTAGAATATGCGTGAGTAGGCTTATATATGTGTGTAAAGTTAGAATATGCGTAAGTAGGCTTATATAGTGTGTAAATTTAGAAAAATTATGGCTTTAAAGCGGCACATATAACGTAGTATATGGACTAAAAGTAAAATTTAATTCAAGCTTAATAAAGATTTAACTAACGAGTTGGTTTAACAAAGACTATCTACCTGTCTGGTATGTAGTCTTTGTTTTTTTATTGTGGTATAATGTATATATCAGTTCGCAGTTAAGAGGTGACTTGGTATGGTATATGATAGTTATGAATTCGGTAAATATCTAACGGAGTTGCGCAGGAAATATAATGTCTCCATGAATGTGGTATGTGACGGTATTTGCGACCAAAGTGTTATGAGCCGTATCGAGAATGGCGAAAGGGAAGTCAGTAAGCTGGTTCAGGACAGACTATTGGGAAGACTTGGTGTTGCACCGGAGAATTTTGAGAATATGGTATTTTCTGATGAGTATGAGCGTTGGAAGGTTCGGCAGAAAATAGTCAATCTAATCATGAATGAGAAGATAGATTCAGCGGAAGAACTTCTTGAGAAAATGTATTCTGAAAATACATTATGCGAGCGCAGGAAGATGATAGAAGATTTGGATGCCGTTTTGGAAATGCAGTTTTACTATGCTATGAAAGCACAGATACAGCAATATAAGAATGTAGATGGAAAGCAGATTAGAGGAATATACAAACAGGCATTAAAACAGACGGTGAATGGGTTCGAAAAGAGCATGGGGCTTAATGATTTCTTTAAAAATAGGAGATTTTCAGTCGAAGAGTTAAATTTATTGATTGAGTATGTTCGGTATTTGCCGGTAAGTAAAGGAATTACATCTATAAGGAATATAGTTAAATACATAGAAACATCTAATCTGGATAAGCTGGCTAAAGCTAAGGTGTACCCTAAGGCGGTCTATTTTTTATATATGCTGGAGAGTAAAAGAGGCATAGAAAACAATAAGAAAATAATGAAGCTTTTAGAGGCTATAACAGAAGCAATAGAATATTTGAGGAATTCATTGAGGATATTTTATTTATATGAGCTTCTGGACGCTAAAATGAAGCTTATATCGATGTGTGATGAGAGCTTAGCGGAAAAATATAATTTTCATATAGCTGATTTGAAAAATAAGGATATGGTAGATGTCAACTACATGGATAGATACGGTAATACGGGGCAATATTCTTTTGAGGAGCAGTATATATGGTGCAAGTTTGCATCGTTGGTTCTTGATGATATATACGCTCGAAGCAAGGTTAGAAAGGATACATTTGAATATTGCTATATCTATGTGGACAGAGATGTGTACTGTATTGAGGATGTTATAAGAATTCGGAGAAAAATGTTGAAAATGAGCATGGGAAATCTGTGCAGGGACATTTGCTCAGAAAGGACAATCAGCAGACTTGAACGTAAGCTGATGAAACCGCAGGCTGCACAAATACATAAACTATTTGAGCGTCTGGGACTTTCGTGTGAATTCAGCAGAACGGAATTGACAACTTCTGATATAAATGCTCAGGAAATATTGAGACAGGTAAGGTTGTGTATAAATAATGGAAATTCAGATAAGGTAAATGAACTGTTGGATAAGCTTAATGAATATTTGGATTTTAGCAATGCACAAAATAAACAGATAATGCTTAGAATGAAGGCCTGCATTATGAGAAAGGAAAAAAGAATATCGGATTTAGAATTTGTTGAATGTATTAAAGAATCTTTAGAGTGTACATTGCCATATAAGGTTGCAGTAGCTGATGGCGAAAAATACATGAGCAATGGAGAGATATCTTGTATTAATAATATTCTGGTGACAAAATCATCCGAAATCAAGGAAGTAGAAGAGTGCTATAATGCTTTGTTGAAACTATATCAAAATGATGATATGATTATGAATTTTCTCAGCATGTACGAATTTGTGATGCAACCGGTTGCAAGCTATTGTGGAAATTGTGGAAAATATGATGATTCGGACAACATCGAGAATACTATATTTGTAAACACTATGATGAATAGGCGATTGACCATTGTTCCAAAAGTCATATACTGCCTTTTATGGAATAACATTCAAAGAGAGCGAAAAAATATTTCACAAAAATGCGACATGGATAAGGAACTGGAATTAAGAAAATGTTTAATCTTGAATGATATCGCTAAAAACTATTTAAATTATAAATTTATAGGCAATATCATTCAAGAAAAATAGATTTTATATGTAATTCATATAATCAGGCTCTTCATCCGCAAGCGTATTCACCTCAGAATCATAATTAACTCCCGACTCATCAATTGCGATTTTTCCGAATGGAAGTACAATTGTAATAAGTGCAAGACATGCTGTGAGCATAACGGCGGATGAACTGATTTTTGATAATAAATTTTTCTTCATAATAATATGTAACCTCCTATAATACATAAAGCTTCTAAAGTTACAGGGAAGGATATCGGTAAAATAAGGTGAAAGCCTTTGTAGGGTCCCTCCCTGAACACCTTAAATTATAGGAGTGTTGACGTGCGCTGTGACCTGCCAGAGTTGTCATAAATAAAATATGACAACTCTGGCAGGTTACTTTTGTACCAAACTGTGGGATAATATATTTTAGAATAATTCGATGTATGATGTTGAGGTCAAAGTTTGAAAAAACATTTTCAAACTACTTATTGGTGGCAGTACTGTAAGCAATGCTTGTAGTATGCAGGGGTAAAAATACGCTGATTTAATGTACAAGTGCATAGCACATGTTTTGCCCCCAACATCATGTATTCCAAATTAAATAAAATATATATGGAGATTATTATGGAGAGTCTTATAAGGTATGTAGCTACGGAATGTAGGTATGAAATAGAGAGTTACACACAGTATGTAAAGGATATATGCAGCCGTCTTGAGAGCAGAGGAATGATAAGCTATATGTTGTCCGAGCCTTCATGCACGAAGAAGGTAGCGCAGCTTCCTGATTCTGGGGGAAGGCGGATATCATATGAGATTATGTACAGCATTGCAATATGTGGAATATCGTATACATGGTATATAGATATGGATTTCTTTGAAAGACAGACGGGTACGGAGCTTAGAATCAACATTAATTCCAAGACGTATTTATTGGGCATTGAGGATGGGTACATGCTGAAGCTGCAGCAGGTTATAGAAGATTGTATAGGAAGTGACTGGGGAACATTTGTGAGAATCGTGGATGCGTACAGTGATATGCTGAATACTTTGCTATATCCGGATTTTCACAGGGTGGAAAATTCATGCAGGCGGCTTGTGTCGGGGATTATGACAAATGTATATGGAGCGATGTGGTGGAAGAACGGCGAAAGCAGTAGCAGTGGAGATTTTGCGGTATGGGATGATACGGTTTTTGGCATGAATATAATGGATTTTGAGAAGATAATGACTTCTGAGTGGGAACACACATTTTCACGGTATTTACCGGAAGATTATATGGATAATTTCCATAAACTGGCAGATGGCTATCGTATGGTTTTGCACAACCATAGAAGTGATAAGAAATTTTACATGGATATGAAAAAGATAATTGAAACGATTAACAGAGAGACAGTCACAAGGCTGTGGGATATTGAGGATAAAATATAGAAGAACGGATATGTACATTTTTATTATGATGTTGGGGTCAAAACATGCCAACTTAATTTACGAGTGTATAACGTATTA
>OGUD01000030.1_pt1 | contig 133550 bp, 118 predicted proteins | sample 1573671 | NCBI WGS metagenome assembly OGUD01 (sample SAMEA2582065, study PRJEB24529) | metagenome | biome: Human gut stool | place: China | collected 2011 | reverse complement strand
CAGGCAGTTGCCGTGTCATTTCTCGAAAACTGTTTTACGAATACCCAGCAGGTGGACGCGCCCTGTTTTTTTCTTGGAAAACTTTAAGACTTCTTCCGATTTTGGAGAGTGGTTGCCATAGCAACCGACAATCCTGTGGGAATCTGCTAAAATGCTCTGCGGTTGGTTATGTATAACTAACTACCAGAAATTTTCATCATTTTAAGGAGTTTCCCATGAAAAAGATTACACGTCGTTCTTTTCTCGCTGCTATGGCTGCTGTCAGCGCTGCCGGTGTCCTGACCGCCTGTGGTGGTTCCGGCAATGCAGCTTCTTCCGCTGCCGCTTCTGAATCCGCCTCTGTTTCCAGCGAAGCAGTTTCTTCTGCAGCTTCTTCCGATGAGACCGGCACCCACACTGTCATCGACCACGGCGGCAATGAGGTCGAAGTTCCCAACAAGGTCACCCGTGTGGTCATCGACCAGATCCCCATCCTGTCCACCTACATGGCCTATTTTGAGGGCAGTGCCCCCTATATCGTGGGTTACTGCGGCTCTTTCAAGTCGGTTATTTCTGACACGGTGTTGAAAAACATCGCTCCGGAGCTTCTGGAGTCCAGCGATACGGTCTATGCGCAGAGCGACCTGAACATCGAGGAGATCATGAAGCTGAATCCCGATGTTATCCTGTACAATGCGGGCAACTCCTCCCATGCCGAAATCCTGAAGGCCAGCGGTATTCCCTCGATCGGCTTTGCCACCGTGGGTGCTTCCACCGAGGCTGACCCGCTGGAGCGCTATGAGGAGTGGCTGAAACTGCTGGAGGATATCTTTGGCGAACCGGGCAAGACCGAGGCCTTTGTGGCTGCCGGTGACGAGATCGTGGCCGATGTGGAAGCCCGCATTGCGGATATTCCTGAGAGCGACCGCCCCAGCGCACTGATCCTGTGGAAGTACTCGGACGGTGTGCCGCAGGTCTCCGGAAACGGCACCTTCGGCACCTACTGGATGAAGCATCTGGGCGTGACCGACAAAGCGCTGGAAGCCACTGGTTTCGCCCAGACCAGCATGGAACAGGTCTACAGCTGGGATCCGGACATCCTCTTCTTGGACGGCCCCGGCCTGCAGCCCCTGCGCACGGAGGATGTGCTTTCCGGCAACGTGGATGGTGCCGACTTCTCCACGCTGACCGCCGTGCAGAACGGCCGCGTGTACAACACCACCCTCGGTATGTGGAACTGGTTCACCCCGAACCCGGATGCCCCGCTGGTACTGGCATGGCTGGCCTGCAACACCTACCCGGACGCTTTCGCAGATTACCCGCTGGGCGATACCATCAAGGAATACTACAAGACCTGGTATGGCTATGATGTGACCGATGACGAGCTGGAGGAAATGCTGCTGTACTGATGAAGGACACCATCTGGATCAAAAAAGGCCGCTTTACCCCGCTGGCTATCCTGCTGATGCTGGCACTGCCGTTGACCACCTCAGTAATCTGCCTGTGCTTCGGACGCATGAATGTCCCGGTCGGGGAAGTGCTGACCGCCCTGCGCACAGCTCTGACCGGCGGCAGCGCGGCCAATGTGCAGAACTATTCCATCGTCATCAACCTGCGTCTGCCGCGCATCCTCATGGCCATCATCGTAGGTGCAGGACTGACCTGTGCGGGCAACACCTTTCAGTCCCTGTTTTCTAATCCGCTTGCCACGCCGGATATTTTGGGCGTGACCAGCGGCACCTGTGTGGGTGCAATTCTGGCCATCATTCTGTCGTGCAGTATTCTGGAAACACAGCTCATTGCGCTGGTGTTCGGCCTTGCGTCTGTCTGCTTTACCCTGAAAATTGCAGGCAAGAACGATGGCCGTTCCATGGTCTATCTGGTTCTGGCCGGAACCATTGCCTCTTCTCTTTTCAATGCGGTTGGATCGCTGCTCAAGTATACGGCCGACCCGCAGGATAAGCTGCCGGAGATCACCTACTGGCTGATGGGCAGTTTTACCAGTGCCAGCTACCAGAAGATCCTCATCGGCTGCCCGCTCATCATCGCAGGCATCGCTGTCATTTACCTGCTGCGCTGGCGGCTGAACATCCTCTCCCTGAGCGATGACGAAGCCCGCGCCAGCGGCATCAGCATCAAACAGACCCGGATGCTGTTCATTCTGGCTTCCACGCTGATTACCGCCTCGGCGGTATCAATGTGCGGACAGGTGGGCTGGATCGGGCTGCTGATCCCACACTGCGCCCGGATGCTGGTGGGCAGCAACAACCGCTATGTCGTGCCGGTGAGCCTGAGCCTTGGTGCCAGCTTCATGATCCTGATCGACACGCTGTCGCGCACCATCAGCATCATTGAGCTGCCGCTTTCCATCCTGACCGCCATCATCGGTGCGCTGGTGTTCATCTCTCTGCTGAATAAGACAAGGAGCAACCTGCGATGATCTTGCAAGTACAGAAAGGCTGTTTCGGCTACCCCGGACAGCCTGCCATACTGGAAAATATCGACCTGACACTGGAAGAGGGACACATTCTTGCCATCCTCGGCCCAAACGGCATCGGCAAGACCACTTTGCTCAAATGTATGATCGGTCTGCTGCCGTGGCACAGCGGCAAGACCCTGCTCTATGATAAGGAGATCCACACCCTGAAGCCGAAGGAAGTGTGGAGCACCATTTCCTACATCCCGCAGTCCCACGGGTTTGCCTTCTCCTATACTGGGCTGGAGATGGTCCTGCTGGGTCGCAGCGCCCATCTGGGTATGTTCCAGCAGCCCGGCAAAGAGGAACTGGAAATGGCCGAAGCCATGATGGAGCGGGTGGGCATCTCTCACCTTGCCAACAAGGACTGCAACCGGATGAGCGGCGGCGAACTGCAAATGGTGCTCATTGCCCGTGCCCTTATCAACGACCCCAAGCTCATTATTCTGGACGAGCCGGAGACCGGTCTGGACTTCCACAACCAGATCCTTGTCCTGAACATGGTGGAGCGGCTGGCGCATGAGGAAGGCATCAGCGCCATTATGAACACCCATTATCCCACCAACGCCATGAGCGTGGCAGACGAAGCACTGATGCTCAACCGCAAGGGTGAATTTTTCTACGGTCCGGCCGCTGCCATCCTGAACGAACAGAACATTTCCTATTCCTTTGATGTTCAGGTCATCGTGGACGAGTTGAATTATCAGGGACGCGCCGTGCGCAGCATTGTGCCAGTGGCCTTGCGAGGGAATGCCGTATGAAGATGCCATTTACGCTTTCCCAGCTGCGTCCCATCCGGGAGGCCATGACAGTTTCCCGCCCAGCAAAACTGGGCGAGAGTGTGCCTGTTACCTGGTTCTCGCTGGGCAGCGGCACCTCCATCACCCCGGAGTATTACGACTGCACTACCCTATATCTGGGTGGGGAAGGCTGCGGCGATTTCCTTCTGGGTGGAGAGAGCCGTACTGTCCCGCTGCATCCCGGCCAGCTGCTGGCCGTTCCGCCTAAAATGCTCTGCGGCTGTCTAACCGACAGCGGCATGATCTATACTGAAATCATTCTGAAAAAGGAGAACTTCACCATGAACAACATTCTCAAAGCAGGCCAGCCCACCGAACTGAAAGATCTCATTTCTTACGAGGACGGCAGCATTGCAAACCTCGACCTCGTCCACGCCGACAACATGAAATTCGTGCTGATGGCCTTTGACGAGGGCACCGGCCTGACCCCGCACCGTGCACCCGGAAACGCCATCCTGACCGCGCTGGAAGGCAAGGCCGTCATCGGCTACGAAGGACAGGACTATGAGCTGACCGCAGGCCAGAGCTTCCGTTTTGATAAAAATGGCCTGCACAGTGTCACCGCACAGGGCAAGTTCAAAATGAGCCTTCTGCTGGTGATCGAATAAGCGATTTCCTCATCACAACTGACGCAAAGAACCCGTCCGGAGCATTCCGGACGGGTTCTTTGTCATTCAGTTTCTTCAGCAGTAATACAGGAAGGAACGCAGGCGGCTCCACGCCGTTTCATCCCAGTCATTGTCCAGCGAAAGCTGGAACAACGGTGCCTTGCAGGCATCCCGCAGGCCGCGCATATCCAGGATCGTGGCAGCGTTTTCATAGCGTGGGGCGAGGGTCAGCACGGCATCCGCCCGCCCGGAAAGCTCTACTGCTTTTGCATAGCGGTAGCGGCCATTCCCGCCCGCAAAGTGCGGCAGGATGGTGTCTGCCGTTTCAAACAGGGCCGCAGTGTCCTGCGCAAAGGTGCTGTGTGCACCCAGTTCTGCGCCGATGGTCTGCATCTCCTGCGCCATCTGTTCCAGCCATTTGGCACAGGGCTTGTTGGCATCCATGTTGTCCTTCCAAAGGAACCAGAGCGCCTCGCTCAACGGCGCGCGGAGCAGCTGGCTGCCCTCTGCTTCCAGCGTAGAAAGCACTCCGCTGTCCAGCTCGGTCAGGCAGAGCGGCGTACCCACGGTGGCAAGCCTGCGGCCCGTGGCGGGGCATCTGCCGATCTCTACCGCAGCCTTGTGGAGCTGTGCCCAGCCGGGCAGCGTGTCCCATGCAGCAGCAATTCCGGCGCGCATCGCCGCCGGGGCGGCATACAGGATATCTCCGGCCAGCAGTGCACGGAACAGGGCATCCCGGTCCTGCGCCGTTGCAGGCAGGGTTTCCAGCATCGGGCTGACCAGCTTGGCGCTCTGGTTTCCTCTGCGGTCCAGTACTGCCCGGATGACGCGGGCATACTGACCATCCGCTTCTGCGCCCTGCGTCTGCGGGATCAGGAACTGTGCCGGTGCCGGGTCTACTTCCTGCTGTGCAAGGATGCCGCCCAGCAAAGCAGGGAAGGGCAGATATTCCTTTGCACTGGTCTCGGCACGTCCAAGGCTCAACGCATGAGCGCTGAGATGCGGCAGTGCACGGGCATCCACCCCCTGTGCACGGAAATATCCGGTCAATGATGCCGTGTATTCGCCCAGCGGCGGCAGCCAGAGCGGAAAATCCTTTTCCGGCACCGCCGGGAGATGACAGGGGCGGATATCGACCTGCTCCAGCACAAAGTCCTTGGGCAGAACTTCCACCGGGCGGTGGTTCAGGCTGTTCAGGAAGGCTTCAATGCGGGTGATGACACCCACATTGGAGAAGTGCTCGTCCACTTCGATCTGCAAGTAGGGCTTATCCCCCATTTCCTGCTTGAACAGATGGGACAGCATGGTATCCGGGCCGCAGCCGTGGTTGGTCAGATACACCGCATACAGGTTCGGATGATGAGCGATGAGCTTTGCGCCGGACAGGATGTGCTGTCCGAACGGATAATACAGATTTTCGTATTCGTCCGCAATGTCCAGCGCATGGCCGGGCAGATGACTCAGGGTAATGACCTTGTATCCGCGTTCCAGCAGCAGTTCCGGGATACCCATGTTCAGGATGGGGTCGGAAACGCCATAATTCCGGGTGATGAGCACCAGAATTTTGTCCTCCGGTTTCAGAGTCGCCAGCAGTGCTTTGCCCTGCTTTTCCACCGCAGCAGTATGGCGGCGCACCGCCATGGCACCGCTGAGCAAAGCCTTTGCGCACAGCGGCTTCGGGATACCCAGCACCTTGCCCAGCCCCAGCATGGCGGTGGCCATGGCTTCCTGCCCGAAGTCCAGATCAAATACCGGGCTGAGCAGGGTGATGCCCTTGCTTTCGATGTCCAGTGCCTTTGCGATGGACACCGCCGCCGTCTGCATATAGACGCAGCCGTAGTTGTGCTTCACCCGGCTCTTTTCGTGCTTCATGGTGTGGATGCTGGGCAGAAAGATATAATCCACCTTCTGGTCGATGAGCTGCTGTATGTGGCCGTAGATCAGCTTGACCGGGTAGCAGGTCTCGCTCTGTGCCAGCTGCTGGGAAAGCCGGATGGTTTCCTCGCTGGTCGGGTCGGTCAGGACTACGTTGAACCCCAGCGAGGTAAAGAATGCATTAGCCATGGGGAAGAACTTGTGGATCATCAGCACAAAGGGCACGCCCACCGTCTTTTTGCGAGGGTCGCGTTTCCCCGTGTAGCCTTCCAGAAGCAGGTTGTCGGCCTGCCGGTAAAAATCAATGTTTCTTTGGGTCTCGGCGCTGCGGCTGTCCTCTGCGGCCTGTGCCGGGCTGTCAAACCCGACGAACTGACTGGACGTATCGCCCACCGCTTCCTGCGCCAGCAGGGCCGCGCCGTATGCGCCGCTGATGGAGAACACCGGGCTGACCCGGACCCGGCTGCCATAGGCCGCCTGAAAAGCCGCCACGATGCCGGGATTGTAATCCACACCGCCCTGCAATACGATGTGCTGTCCGACCGGTTTGGAGCCGACCACTTTGTGCAGGTAGTTCTGCACGATGGCGTGGCACAGTCCGGCCGCAATGTCTGCCTGTGGAACGCCTTCGGCAGCGGCAGAAGCAATGGCAGTTTCAATGAATACCGTACAGCGCTCGCCCAATGCGGCCGGGCGCTCTGCGGACAACGCCAACTGGCCAAATTCAGCCAGGGGGATACCCATACGGGCGGCCTGTTCCTCTACAAAAGAACCGGTGCCCGCTGCGCAGATCTTGTTCATCTGGAAATCCACGACCTCACCGTTTTTCAGGCTGATGTATTTGCTGTCCTGCCCGCCGATCTCAAAGACAGTATCCACCTCCGGCACCCAGTGCGCAGCGCCCTTTGCCTGCGCGGTGATCTCATCCCGCACGGCATCGGCACCGATGCGCTTGCCGACACGCTCCCGCCCGGAGCCAGTCACGCCCACCGCCGTAAAGCGCACCGCACCGAACCGTTCCCGGATGCTGGCCAGCCCCTTGCGGACAGCTCCTTCCGGGTCGCCTGCGGTGCGCAGATACTGGAAATCCACCAGTTCACCCTCCGGCCCCACCAGAACAAGGTCGGTGCTGGTGGAACCGATGTCGATGCCCAGCGCACAGCCCTTCTCCGGGAGGATACCGGTGGCCTTCGGCTCAGAAAGATCAGTGCCGGGCAACAGTTCCAGTCTGGGAAGCCCGGTTGTCGTGGAGCGTGTTGCCATTGCATCGTTCAACAACGCATCCAGCTGTGCCAGTGTAAATGCACCTTCTGCCTTGCATGCTGCACCGATGGCCGCTTCAAAACGCGCTTCTTCCGGGACGATCAGTTCCTCTTCGGTCAGGTCGAACACATCCCGGATAGCCCGTATCACGCCGGAGTTGCAGGTCACGCCGCCGCAGAATACCACTGGTTTGCAGACCGGCAGCCGCCGCACAATGGTCGCCTTGTAGTTATGGATCATTGCATAGCACAATCCCAGCAGGATATCCGGCGTGGAAACACCTTCCTGCTGACGGTGAATGATATCCGTTTTGGCAAACACTGCGCAGCGTCCGGAAAGCCGCGGAATGCTCTGCGCCTGCTCAACCAGCGCAGAATAATCCTCCAGCTTGCAGCCCACACGGGACATCTGATCCTCAAAAAAGGAACCGGTGCCGCCTGCGCAATGCTCGTTGGCCGCAAACTGCGGGGTCCGGCTCTGGACTTCCGTGATGAACCGCGCACCTTGACTGCCGATTTCAATAATCGAACCGGCCTGCGGCACAAGCCTGCGTACACCTTCCACGATGGCAGGAATCTCTCCCAATTCTGACAGAACCGGGCAGCGTTCCAGTAGTGCCCCGGCGTTATCACCTGTCACGCAAATAGCAAGTGTCTCGTCCCTGCCAATAGCAAGTTCCGACAAGCCCTGCCGCAGGCACAGAAGCGGTCTGCCGTGATGCACGGCAAGCCAGTACTTCGCCACCGTTCCGTTCTGCATCAGCACGATTTTGACCGTGGAGGTGCCAAGATCCATTCCCAAAGAATACATGGGACAGCTCCTTTCAAAAATCAACCCTGTCGCTTTGAAGGTTTGACATTTCAAACTTCATTCCGTATAATAGAGCTGTCGTAAATTAGACAGCTCTAACCAGAGTTTAACACAACTACCTCGATGTGTCCGTTGTTATGGCAACGGACGGAATGATTTTGGAGCATGGAAAAATATTATTCGATTTTACAGCAGTGCGGAATGTTCCACGGCATCCAGCCGCGCCGCTACCGGGATGTTCTGGACTGCCTGCACGCAAGCGTGCATCAATATCCCCGCAATACGCATCTTGTGGAACTGGGTGAGCAAAGCCACAATACAGGCATCCTGCTGGATGGCACAGTGGAAGAGTTTCTGTATGATGAAAATGGAAATCAGGTCAGCATCTGCCGGCTGGCAAGCGGGCAGATTTTTGGGGCCGAACTGGCCTGTACCGGCTGGAGTACCAGTCCGGTCTGCCTGCGGGCCGACTCAGACTGTACGGTGCTCCGGTTGGATTTCAGCGCTCTCATGTCCCAGCAGACCATGACCTGTCCCTGCCGGATGCAGGTGACCGCTAATCTGATGCAGGACATGGCACAGCAGCTTTTATTCTTTAATACAAAGGTGCGTATTCTTGCCCAGAAGCGTTTGCGGGACCGGCTGAAAATTTATTTGCAGACGCTGACACCGGACAGCAAAGGATGTTATCATCTGCTGTACAGCCGTACCGAGCTGGCCGACTTCCTCTGTGTAGATCGCAGCGCGCTTTCCCGCGAATTGTGCCGGATGCGGGATGAAAAGGTTATTGAATTTTCCGGGGCAAAAATCAAGATCCTAGATCATGATTTTCTCCGTCACTGAGCTTCAAGCTGAAATAAAAGGAAGGCAGGGTGTTCTTTTGATGGAACACTCCGCCTTCCTTATCGTGTGTGGATTTTTGGGGGTTAGTCTTCTAGTCCATGGATTCCAGCCACATTCTTCAAATATTCCTCCGGTTCGCCGTTTAGAATCAGGTCTGCATACGCCAGAGAATCGTTATAGATGAGATACTCCAACTCCGTCCTCTGCGCCATGGTCACGTCCAATTCATCCTCGACCCCAGTGCAGTCAATGGAGATCATTCTCCCATCCCGGAGCAAAAGCTCCACGCAACCAGTGTCCATGTTGAATTTGCAGGTTCTTTCATCGTACTTCATACTCGTGTCCTTTCTGCCTTACGGCACTCTTACAGTGGTCTGTCGTGCTTTCTTATGATAAGGTCTGGGACACTTTTCGATGGAAGCAAGGGATTCGTTCTGCTTTCCGAAGAAAACAAAAATCCGAACCCTTCTCCTATTGGAAAAAAGTTCGGATTTTCATGGTTTGGTGCACCTCCAGGGACTCGAACCCTGGGCCCACTGATTAAGAGAAACCAGCATGCAACAATTGTCAATTTTCAAAATTGCGCAGATCGGTCTTTTTTATTGTTTTATCGCAAATTTAAGTTTTGCGTCTTCTGTATCCTTTGCACTTGTTATCCACTCTCGCATTCGTTATCTAGCCGTTCCGGTGTGCAAAAATGTGCAGAGGGCCTATATGGACAAATAAACCACCGGTTCCCTGGCAGGGTCTGAGAAAGACAAAGAGGCCGCCCGCTGTGCTTGTCTGCACAGTGAGCGACCTCTTTATGTATGTTTTGGCATCGCGCCCTTACAGGTTAGCGCCGTTCGAGGCAATCACGTCCCGGTACCACCAGCCCGAATCCTTCACGATCCGCTGCTGGGTGGGGTAATCCACATAAATCAGGCCGTAGCGGCAACTGTAGCCCGCCGCCCACTCGAAGTTGTCGAACAGGCTCCACACCGAATAGCCGATCACCGGGATGCCGTCGGCCATGGCGTGGGCCACCTCCAGCAGATACCGGTGGAGAAAGTCAATCCGCTGGGGGTCATGAACCTCGCCGTCCAGCATGACGCAGTCCAGGCCCGAATAGCCGTTTTCGGTGATGAGGATGGGCAGGTGGTACCGCTCGAACCAGAACTTGCTGGCGTGATACAGCACCTTGGGGGTGATGTTCCAGGCCGCCGCCGTCTGGGGGCTGCCCTGGTAGGCGTAGGCATCGTATTTGGAGGGGTCGGGGACGATGTCCACCGTGCCCTGGTAGCAGTTGTAAGCGTAAAAGTCCAGGGGCTGGGACACCAGGGCCCACTCCTCTGGGGTCATGGTGTACAGCTGGTCCCCGAATTTTTCTTTGGCCCAGGCGGGGTACTGCCCCAAAAACACCGGGTCGGCCCACCAGGTGTTGGACATGATGTAGCCGGGATACTCAGACAGGGATTTCTGCCGGGCCTTTTCCACTTCGGTGGGAGTGTCGTCTTTGGGCAGGCAGCAGTCCCCGGTGGGGGCCATGCCCACTTTGGCGCCGGGGCAGTTTTTCCGCATCACCTGCACTGCCCGGCCGTGGGCCAGCAGGATGTTCCGGGTGACGCCCATCATGGTTTGGTCGTCGTTGTGCTCGAAGGGAGCGTGAACCCCCGCCACCAGACCCAGGCCGCAGAACATTTGGGGTTCATTGAAGGTAAGCCAGCACTGTACCCGGTCTGCCAGGGCTTTGGACACGACCTCTGCATATTCAGCAAACCAGTCGGGGCTGGCGGGGTTCTTCCAGCCCCCCTGCCGGTAGAGGGCGGTGGGCAGATCCCAGTGGTAGAGGGTCACCAGGGGCTGGATGCCGTTTTTCAGCAGCTCGTCGCAGAGGTCCTGGTAGAACCGGATGCCTGCCTCGTTCACACGGCCCACGCCTTCCGGCAGCACCCGGGGCCAGCTGATGGAAAACCGGTAGGCCTTCAGACCCATCTGCTTCATCAGAGCCACATCCTCCCGCCAACGGTGGTAAAAGTCAATGGAGGTGTCGGCGTTCTCGCCGTGGGCGATCTTGCCGGTGCTGTCGTGGACCAGGGTGTCCCAGATGGACTCCCCCTTGCCGTCGGCGTTCCAGCCCCCCTCAATCTGGGTGGCTGCTGTGGAGGCGCTCCACAGGAAATCTTTGGGGAAGGTGGTCATAATCTGTCCTCCTTGTATTTCAAGAATCCCCCGCCTGGGGTCAGGCGGAGGATTACGAAAAAGAAGTACCTGCCCCGGCAAACTGGGACAGAGGGAAGATAGCTTGTTAATGCTTTAGGAAGTGCAGCAGGGCCTCGGCGGAAGCCTTGGCACCGCCCAGGCTCTTCATATCTGCACTGAACTCCGCAGCAGTGGCCTTGTAGGAAGGCTGGGTCAGCAGCTTGACGATGGCAGCCTTCAGGCTTTCGCTGGTGATGGCGTTCTTGTCCAGGAAGGCGCAGCCCAGCCCCAGCTTTTCGATCTGCCGGGCGGTGATGGCCTGCTCCTCCATCTGGGGGATGGCGATCATGGGCACGCCGTAGTAGATGGCCTCGCCGGTGCCCCCCATGCCGGCGTGGGTGATGAACACCGATGCCTGGGACAGGATGTCCAGCTGGGGAACCATCTGGCCTACTTCCACGTTGGCGGGGATGTTCTTCAGGCTGGCGGGGTCGATGGAACCCAGGGCTGCGAAGACGTTGATGTCCAGGTCCCGGACTGCGTCAAACAGGATAGGGTAATACTCCGGCCAGTTGCTGAAGGCGGTGCCCAGGGAAGAGTACAGCAGGGGTTTGCCGTTGTCGGGGGCCTTCCAGCTGCCGAAGGCGGTCCGCTTGCCGATCTGTACCCCGGTGAACACGAAACTGTCATCGAAAGTCTCGTAATTGGGAACCAACTTTTTCTGCATCATGACCAGGTTGAAGTCCCCGTGACCGTCGAAGATTTCCTTGACGGTCAGCAGGCGGCAGCCATATTTTTCGGCATAGGTCTGGGCCAACTGCGCCGCGGCCTTGCGCAGAGGGTGGTCCGGCGGGCAGTTCTCGAACCCGGCGGCTACCGAGTAGCTGTCGTTGGAGGGGTAGCTGGTGTAGAGCATGACGTTGGCAACCTTGAGGTTGTCCGCCGCGATTGTGCCGGCAATGCCCGCAAAGTCGTGGACGACAGCGTCGGGTTTGTCGTTTTTCAGGGTGTCCAGCACAGTGTCGATGTAGGCTCCTGCCTCGTTTAAGAACAGGAAGGGCACCGCGGCGGCCACTCCGCCGTCATCCTCTTTCTTTTCGCCGTCCTCATTATGCTTGTCGTTTTCCGCCATCCAGGAGGGTACGGCGACGAACTTTGCCCCGGTGGGCTCAATGATAGTGCGGAAGGCTTCAGTGGTGAAATAAGTCACTCGAACGCCTTTCTTCACCAGTTCGGTGACGAGGGCCAGGGTAGGATTGATGTGCCCGAAGGCGCCCAGCGATACGAATGCGATATGCATACAAAAACTCCTTTCAAACAACAAAACAGCCATGCAGGCAGCGCAGGACGTTGCCCGCACGGCTGCGGGGAAAATAGGTGATGGCTTATTCTGTCAGGCCGTTGTTGGTGATCACTTTTTGATACCAGTAGAAACTGTCCTTTTTCACCCGGGCGCACTGCTTGGGATCGGTCTCGGTGCGGTCCACGTAGACTAAGCCGTATCGTTTGGCAAAGCCCTGGTGGCTGGACACCACGTCTACAAAGCTCCAGGGGCAATAGCCGAACACCGGCAGTCCCTCGTCAATCATGATGGCCAGCTGTTCGATGTGCTCTTTGAGGTATTCGATGCGGTAGGGATCATGGATCTGGCCGTCCGGGCCCAGTGTTTCGCTATAGGCCATGCCGTTTTCGGTGACGATCATGGGCAGACGGTAGCGATTATAGACCTTGCGCATCCCAATATGCAGGCCCATCGGGTCAATGCCCTTATCCATCCACTCGGTTTTGCGCAGGTGGGGATTATCACAGATGTCGAAGGCGTCCGACACCCAGAAGGGCGGCTGGTCGTAGTTGACGGGACCCTCCTTGACTTTGGCGCAAATGCTGAAATAGTAGTTGATGCCGATGAAGTCGGGGGTCGAGGCTTTCAGCACGGCTGCATCTCCGGGCAGCGTCTGGGGGTAAAGTCCATGACTCTTTAAGTAGCTGGCCACATAGGGTGGATATTCGCCCCGGACACTCAGATCAAGCAGGTAGAACTCCATCAGTTCTTCGGCGTTCTCGGCGGCCAGAACATCCTCGCTGCGGCTGGACTGGGGATAGACCACCTGGATAGCACACACCGGGCCGATTTGGGCTTCCGGGTCGATCTGCCGCAGCAGCGAAATAGCCCGGTGCTCGGCCAGCGAGACATGATAGCTCATCTGATAGATGTTCTGCAGGTTCTTCTGCTTGTCCTGCTCAAAGTTGCCGTTCATGATGCCGGCGGCGGTGGCGATGAGCTGTTCGTTCACTGTGACCCACCGCTTGACGCGGCCCTTGAAGTGGGTAAAGCAGACCTCGGCATATTTCAGATAGGCGTCGATCATCTTGCGGTCGAGCCAGCCGCCAAAGGCGTCCACCAGGGCCTGGGGACATTCAAAGTGATACAGCGTCACCAGGGGCTCAATCCCCTTTTCCAGCAGGTAGTCGATTAGCTTGTCATAGAAGGCCAGGCCCTCGGGGTTGGACTGGCCCGAGGCGTCCGGCATGATCCGGCTCCAGGAAAAGCCCATCCGGTAAACCTTCAAGCCCAGCTCGGCCATCAGGTCCACATCCTCTTTCCAGTGGTGGTAATGATCGGCAGCCACCTTGTTGTCGGCGATGCCGGGGCGGCGTGCCCCCAGGTCGGTGGTGGCAACGCCCTTGCCGCCTTCGTTGTAACCGCCCTCTACCTGAAAGGCGCTGGTAGACGCGCCCCAGAGGAAATTGGTGGGGAAAATCATTTGTTTTGTCAAGTCGATAACACCAGCCTTTTTGATTTTATGGTATCACGCAGTCAAACGCTCTCCAAATCTTTTTGGGAAAAGCCAAACAGATAAGTCAGAACAGCTGCCACGATCAGAGAAGCAAAGGAGGCTACCACGCCAACCACAATGTTGGCATTGGTACCACCCACATAGCACAGCAGAGACAGGAAGTTGGCGGAGGTCATTGCATATCCCTTGAGGTCGAATATGCCGGCGATGGCGCCGCCCACAAAGCCGCCAACGGCCATCGTTACAAAGCAACGGGTAAAGCGGAAGCAGATGCCATACAGAGTGGGCTCGGTGACGCCGCCCAGAATGCCGGAAGCGAAGGCTGCAAAGGATGTGCTGCGATCGTCCTTGTTTTTCAGGCGGAGCGCTGCGCCCAGAGCCACACCGAAGCAGGCCCAGGTGGCAAAGTTGCCGGCGTTCATAGGTCCGCTGCCAATACCGGTTTCAAAGAAATCGGCCATCATGGGCATCATCAGGGCCAGGTGCATACCGCTCATCACCAGGAACTCCCACAGGGCGGCGATGACAGCTACACCGAACCAGCCGGTGGTCATACCGAACCAGGCAAGGCCGCCGCTGATGGCGTTGCCCACAATAGTGCCCAAAGGCGCCAGCAGGCAGAGGATAAAGGGCATGGAAATGAGCAGGCTGAGGAACGGAGTGAAAACGGTGGTCAGCAGATCGGGCATGAACTTTTTGACGGTCTTATAGACCAGGCAGAACAGGGGCACCGACAGCATAATGGGCAAAACAGTCTGGGCGTAATTGGTCATAGTGGCAGGGATGCCAAAGACTGTGAGCGGCTGCCCGTTGGTGGCAAAAACTGCGAAATCGGGCACCATCAGAATGCTGCCAATGAACGAACCCAGCATACCGTTGATCCCCAGTTGCTTGGCTGCATTGTAGCCTACCAGGATGGGCATGAAGTAAAAAGCTGCGTCATACAGGAAATCAAACAGGATGTACAGGTTGCTTTCCATAGAGTACAGGCCCAGCAGGTCGGGGCCAAAGATGGAATTAACGGCACGGAACAAGCCGCCGGCCAGCAGCACCGGGATCATGGGGGTCATACAGCCCGCCAGATAACCCATGATATTTTTGAGCACCTGCTTGAACGTCAGCTTCTGCCTGGCAATGGAGGCATCCTCAGCGGCGGCCGCATCGTCCTTGACGGCGGCGCTGGCGCTGATGCCTGCCAGCTTGCACAGTTCCTCATACACTTTCGGAACATTGGTGCCGATCACGATCTGGTACTGCTGGCCGCCGCGGACAACCCCCAGCACGCCAGAGATCTTCTTCACTTCGTCATCTTTGGGGACGCTGTCGTCCTTTAGATACAGGCGGAGACGGGTCATGCAGTGGGTGGCATCCTTCAGGTTGGCCGCTCCGCCCACCGCTCTCAGGACCTGCTCGGCTATTTTTTTGTTGTCTGTCATTTTTATGTTCTCCTGTTTCAAGTCAGATCGTTGTAAGTGACAAGCCGAATGTCCTGCTGTTCCAGCCAGGCACGGACCTCGGGCCGGCAGAGCATGGCGGCCTCCCGCACCCGGGGGGTGGTCATGGTGGAATGATCCAACAGGTAAGCGTCGATGTACCCCGGATGGAATACCATCAGGTCGCAGGCCCCCTCATGGGCGTGGGCCACTGCATCCTGGACCCCGGTGAAAGGGTCGGCCTCATAGGCCTTGAAGTCCCTGGGCATATAGGCATAGACCCGGGTATTCCGGAAGATTACTGCCTCGCCGGGACGGCCCATGGCAAAGTAGGGCAGGCCGTGGTGCTGGGCAACAATCTCCAGCCCCTTGAAGAAGTTTGCGCTGGCCACTGCGTGTCCCTCAAAGTAATCCGGCTCCCGTCCGGTAAGGGCCTTGAACTGACGGTACTGGGCCTCGATTTCCTCGATGACTTCCTCCAAAACCACAAAGTCACGGCCGGCTTTGGCGGCCTCCCGGTAGGTGCAGCTGGGTCTGAATTCCCCTTCGGGGGTGCACAAGCTGGGAATGTGGGAAGGGTCGGTGAGGGGTCGGCCCACACAGATGTTGGTGTGCTGGCCCAGGCACAGGGAATGGCCATGCAGCAGCCCCAGGCCGTGGACAGCAGCGGGCATATTGGTCATGACGCCCACAGAGCGCACCAGCCCGGCGGCTACGGCAGCCGCAATACCGTAATTTACCCCTTCCGAGTAGCCGAGATCATCGGCGCGAATCAGCAGATATTTCATGGTCTTAACCTCTTCCGTCACGGGATTTCAGCTCCTGCAGTTCCTGGTGTACTTCTATGAACTCGCTGGCGATGGTCTCGAAGGTATCGGCAGCCATCAGCTGATCCTCGGCATGCATCAGGAAAATATTGGTCTTCCAGGTTAGGCCCTGGCCCTGCCATTCCAGCAAGTCAGCGTGGCCGTGGTGGCCCTGGACAAAGGCTTCCTTGCCGTCCTTCATCAGCTGTTCGGCCTGGTCAAAATGGCCGGCCTTGGCCTCTTGGATGGCTTCGATATACATGCCCCGGGCGGTGCCCACATTTGCGATTATCTCAAATGCGATTTCGGTGATCGTTTCCTGAAGCTGTTCTTCCGTCATGGCCCGGGCTTCTTCCACGGAAATTGCCATGGCTCAGCCCTCCAGCACCTTGCGGACGTGGTCCAGAACGGCCTTGCCGTTCATCATACCGTAGTCCTTCATGTCGATGACTTCCACCTTGTTGTTCGGCAGCTCGCCCTGCACCTCTTTCAGGCGGTAGCGGACCTGGGGCCCCAGCAGGATCATGTCAGCACTCTGGTAATTCTTGGCCTCCGACACCGAGTGGGCCGAAATATCGCATTCGTAGTCCTCGGCCTTGGCTGCGTCTTTCATCTTGCGGACCAGAGCGCTGGTGCTCATACCGGCAGCGCACAAAAGAACAATTTTCGTCATAGTTGGGTACCTCCGTATCAATCAGCAATGCAAAGCTCGGATTTATTGTTTTTGTTTCTTATTCCTCGGACTGCTCAGCGACTGCGCCGGCCTTTTCCTCGGCCACAGCCTGGTTGTCAGCGGCCTTGAAGAAGGGATACCAGATGGCGGCGCTCATGATGGTCATCAAGATCTGATAGATGCCGATCTTCCAGGAACCCTGGATCACACCGTAGATGAAGATGGGCATGGTGTTCATGCCGATCAGGCCGGTGGGGCAGGGCATCAGGCCCAGGGTGATGGCGGCCCATGCAAAGACCAGGGAGAGGATGGGGGTGACGATGAAGGGGATCAGCATGGTGAAGTTCAGCATCAGGGGCATGCCGTAGACCAGGGGCTCGTTGATATTGAAGATGCCGCAGGGCAGGACGATCTTGGAAAATTCCTTGTAGCGCTTGGACTTGGCAAACAGGAACATGACGATCACCAGGCCCAGGGTGCAGCCGCAGCCGCCGTTGCAGGCGAAGTCGTACATGGAGGTGTTCCACATGTGGGGGATGGGCAGGCCGGCTGCAGCGGCAGCGGTGTTTTCGGGCAGGTAAGTGAACCACAGAGGGTAGAGGATAGCCAGCACGGTGTAGGAGCCGTGGACGCCGAAGAACCAAAGGATCTGGGCCAGCAGCAGAAGAATGATGAAGCCACCCAGGCTGCCGGTGATGTTGGCCAGAGGGGTCTGGAGCAGGGCGTAGACGGCGTCGATGACGTTGCCCCAGGGGGTCAGGGTGAACAGGCCCCGCAGCAGGCTGGACACCAGGGCGATAGCAGCCCCGGGGATGATGGAAGTGAAGCACTGGGTGACGTTCTCAGGGACGCCGGCAGGCATTTTGATGGTGATGTTCCGCTCCACCAGGGCAATGTTGATCTTGGTGGCCATGATGCCCAAGATGAAGGCCAGGAAGACGCCGTGGCTGCCCAGGTAGTCCAGGACGACGACGGTACTACCGACCTCGTTGGTGGCCACGGGCACCATGATCAGGTAGGACATCAGGGACATAAGGCCGTTGTTGAAGGCCATCTCATCGTGGCCGAAAATCTTAGCCCCGGCGTAGCCCACACTGAACACCATGAACACGCCCATGAAGTTCATGCAGGCATTGTAGACGGCGTTCAGGAAGACCGCGATTCCTGTCGCCTGGATGAAGCTCTGGTAGGGGTCAATCTGGATGCTGTTCAACAGATTGAACACTGCGCCGATCATGATGATTGCCATCAGGTTTTGGGAGCCTGTGCCGATGCAGCGGACGTATCGGTTCTGGGCGAATGCGGTGGAGATGGGCACCAGTGTGTTCTCAATGAACTGCCCGATGGGATTTTTCTTTGTCTCCGTCATGGGAAGATTCCTCCTTCTTTCTTGAAACGAACGTTTTGGGAAGGTAGCAGCTCTGCAGATTCGCTTTTCCTCCTTGCACCAAAAGTATATCACATCCGGCATTTGATTTGGTTACAAGCACAGCTCCAGCCTTTCAGGGTGGCCGTTTCCATTTCACGTTTTGAAAAGCAGAAAAACATTTTTGCTGGTTTTTGTGCAATTTGACCGCACGAAATCCAGCGCCCCGGGAAGCCAAATGCTCCCGGGGCGCTGGGTTTTCTGTGGTTCAGCCGTTCACCTGACGGGGGTATTCAGGCCCGTGGACAGCATGCCGTTTTTCAATTGACAGGAACCCAGGCTGCAGGGTCTACCAGATCCCACATCTTGGCGGCATCTTGGCCGAAGTAACCCACGCTGTCGTAGGTCACGCTGGCCACATGGCCGCCGATCAGCAGGCCTTCCACCATGATATTTTCACCCCATCCGAAGAAGGTGAACAGGCACTTGCCGCCGTCGGCAGTGGTGTAGACGTTCACCGTCACGTCATCGCCGATGGGGAACCAGTTGACATGGATCTGCTGAGTCAGGGTGTACTCAGCAGGGATCTCGCCGGTGAAGGGAATCTCGGCATAGCCCATCACCTTCTGCATGTACAGGTCGCAGGTCTCCATCCAGGTCATGGAAGAGGTGCCCTCCATGCCGGCACCGAAGCCGTGGCCGTTCAGACCGTAGACATGGAGTTCGGGGTCCAGGCCCAGGTCATAGGTCTGTTTGAACAGCTCCAGGCTGCCTTCCCACTGGTCGTCAGCACCCACGGCGATGAACATATGGGGCAGGTTGGGGTTCTCCGTTTCAATAGGGGCGCCCGAGTAGATCAGATGGGCCACGTCCACATCGCTGTTGACGGTGTCCACGGCGTCGCAGACGTAGTCAGGGTCAAACTGGCTGGGGGTGATGTTGCCGTAAAATTTTTTCAGCATGGTGCGGATGTTGCCGCCGCTGCCCGAGTAGCCGGACACAGCCAGCAGCGAACCCTCCAGGTCAATGCCCCACTGGTCAGAATAATATTTTACCATACGGACAGCCCGCTGCATATCCATGACGATGTCGTCATTGTTATAAGGCGCCACCCGGCGCTGGAGCAAAAAGCAGTTGTAACCCAGCTTGTTGAACTCGGGGCAGACGGCGTAGGCCTCCACCGGGTTGCTGCGGCTGGTGTTGCCGCCGCCGGAGGCGACAATGATGGTACCTTTGGCCGAGCTGGGATCATCCAACAGGTAAGGGATCAGGAATGGCTGAAAATCGGCGTTGTCGTAGACCGACTCACCCTCGTAGTTCACCAGAGGGAACTGCAAATCCTCCGCCAGGGTGGTGACAGGCATATCGTCGCCCCACAGGTAGATCACTTCGCCGTTGATGCCGTCGCTGTAAGGCTTGAGCTGATGGTCAGCCAGGGCGGCAATGGCATCACGGGCTTCCAGGATCTGCTGTTTGTTGGCATCGGTCAGGGATTCGGGATGAAGGCCCATCATGACGGTGCCTGCGCTTTGGGCCGCATCCCAGGCATCTTGGGTGTACAGGGTGGGATAGTTGCGGACCATCTTGTAGTTGTAAACCTGGGTTTCCCACTCAGCCTGCCAGTAGTTGGGGTCGGATTCAGACAGGGTGTTGATTTTGTAAGGGGCCTGACTGTCGAAATGCCGGGGGATCTGGATGCCCAGCCAGTCCAGGATCTGGGCGCAGTTTTCGCTGGAATCCACCGACTGGGCAGAGGGAACAGACATACCCCCGGGGCTGACCGCAAAGGCGGACGCCGGGATACCCATCATCAGCCCGACTGCCAGGACGCTTGCCACCATGGTTTTGACGCTCTTGTTTTTCATAACAATTCCTCCTTGTATCTGAGATTTGCATACCACAGGTCATGCAGGGCCGAAAACCATCACCTCCCGCAGGTTTCCCGAAGCCGTTTTTTCACACGGCCGATTTGCAGTTCACTTGCCTTTGGCCCATCATGCCACAGGCTGCCAGTTGTTCTGGTCAGCGGCATTGTAGATGGCCTGGGCGTCATTGGTCATAAAACCGGACTGGTCATAGGTGACGGTAATGATGCCGTCGTTCAGCACGCCTTCCACCACCTGCTGCTGGTCAAAGGCCACAAACGTCATATACACTTTGGTCTTTGCATCGTCCACGGCGCAGGTCACATCTGCCTTGCCGAAACCGCCCTCAAAGGTATACTGCTGCACCTGGGTATAGCCCTCGGGGATTTCTGCCGCCTCGCCGACGCCGGCCTCACCGCGACCCATCACCAGGTCAATGAAGGTGTCTGCCATGGGAATCCAATAGGTGGAAGTAGTGCCTTGCAGGCCGGCGCCAAAGCCGTGGCCTACCTCGGCAAAGGTGTGAACTTCCACCACTGTCTTGCCCCGGACCGAATTGGCCAGAGTCCAAATGTCGGGCATGGCGCCGGTGGCGTCGTTTTCACCCACAGCCAGGAACATGGCGGGTAAATTGGGATTTTCGGTGACCAGGCCCGCGTAGTCGCTGGTATGCTCTCCGTCATACTGGGGGCCGTACAGGGGGCAGACCACGTCCAGATCAGCGCTCATCTGATCCGCTGCGTCGGAGGCATAATCTGCATCATACAGGGTGGGCTGAACATCGCCATACAGGTTGGCCACTTCTCCCAGGATGGTGCCCGAACCGCCCGAGAAGCCGCTGGCGGCGATACAGTCCATACCGCCCAGTCCCAGGCTGTCGGCATTATATCGCAGGTACCGGACAGCCCGCTGCATATCCAGCCAGGTATCTTCCTGGCTGTAGGGGGCCACCCGGCGCTGGAGCACATAGGCGTTGTATCCCAGATCTCGGAAGGCCTCGGCAATGGGATAGCCTTCCATGGCGTTGCCGCGGGAAGAATAACCGCCGCCAGCAATCACAATCATATTGCCCTTGGCTGTCGACTGGTCCTCCACCAGATAGGGCACCAGGAAGGGTTTCATATCGGCGTTGTCATAGCTCTCGGCGGTAAAGTCGGAGACCTCCACCGTCTCGGCTGTGGCCGGTGCATCCCCCCAGATGTACCACATACAGTCGGCTGCCGGTGCATCCTGAACCAGTGCTTCCCGCTGGGCCACCGCATTGTCAATCATACTCTTGGAGACATCGTCGATGTTGTCCGGGTCGATGTTCAGCAGGGTGTTGGCCGTTGCGGTATAGGCATCCCAGCTTTCAGCCTGATAGGCCGTGGGCACGTTGCGGATCAACTTGTAGTTATAGAGTTCTGTTTCCAGGGCTTTCTGGTAGTAATCGGGGTCGCTTGGGTCCAGATCCAGGGTCTGGACCGGCATATCGTGATAGGTCTCGACCGGGCCCTCCGTTGTTTCCTCGCTGGACGCTGCAGCCGAGGATACAGCCTGCGACGACACAGCACTGGAGGTGGTGTTGCCCTGCTGGCACCCACTCATCGACAGCAGCAGGGCTGCCAGCAGGCACCCGGACAAAAGTCGTTTGTTCCATTTTCTCATCTGATTGATCTCCTTTCTTTGCAATCCGCTCATCTGTTTTTTTCTTCCAAACACATAGACTGTGGAAAGACGGCTTTTCACTTCTGCAATTTCAGTCATCTTGCACTAAAATTATAACATGTATGGAATACAATTTGGTTTCAAATGCATTTGCTCTGTTTCAGGAGCTGATTTTCTTTTTCAGTTTTTGAAAGATCGAAAAAAGTTTCAGCCGTTTTTTGTGCAGACCGCAAAAAAAGACCGCGGTGCGCTATGCGCAACTGCGGTCTTTAAAATGGTATTCCTTATTGAAATGCTTTGTCGTAGGCTCGCAAATACCCCATCAGAATCAGGTCGTTGGCCATCAGCGCCGCATATTTGCCCACATCATTGCGATTGGTCGTGCCGCACTGGAGGATGAAGTCTGCGGTGTTGAGATAGGGGCTGGCCAGGTTTTGGGTGATGATCAGCATCTTGCACCCGCTGGACAGGATAGCGTTGCAGATGTCGGGGTATCGGGTCAGATAGCTGCCGCCCACACTGCAGATGATGGCAAAGTCCTTTTCGGTTAGGCTGCGGGCGCATTCCAGCTGGGTGGCATAGTCCATGAACAGCTCCACATAGCGGCCCATCATCATCATTTTGCTCTGGAAGTAGTGGCCGATGTCCCACAGGAAGTGGTGAGAGAAGTAAGCGGCTTTGCCGCAGTCGTGGAGCGTCTTGACAATGTCGGGGATCACCTGGGCATTTTCGGGGGCAATGGTGGTGTAGATATTGCCGATCAGAGCGTCCCTGTAGGCGCTGATGGCAGTTTCTTGGTTGTTGTGGAGCATAGTATAGAACTGGCGGGAATAGTCGGTCCGCATGGTAAAATCCCGTTCCATCCAGGACTGAAACTCCTTGAAATTGTCCATGCCCAGAAACCGACAAAAGCGGGAAATGGATGCGTTGGAAGTATAACACAGGTCTGCGATCTGGCTGAGGGCCAGCCCCTTCAGCTGGGAGTAATTCCGCAGCAGTGCCACTGCTATGTCGTAGTTTGCGTCCCGTTCCGGCGCCGAGCTCACATAGCTGAGCAGACGGTCCAACAGGGAGCCCATCATTTTCACATTATTCATCCCTACAGCCCTCCCTGCACCATTTGTTCCAATCGAATTTATTGTAACACACCCGTCAGTATTCTGTCAAACCCAAACTTTCCCGGGATGCAGGCCGTCAAATCCAGCATGACCACCGGTCGACAAAATCCAGATTCAGCTTTACAGTATCCGTCAAGCAAAGGCTGATGAAGGCAGACCACAAGTTCTACAAGGCCCACGGCATCTATGATTTCCCCCAGAAGCAGAAAAAGCGGATTCTCCAGATGAAGCTGGTGGGGGCCATCTTGACTGTCTCCCTTCTCTCCAGAAAAAGATGAAGGGACAAATAAACCAGTACATCATCGGGTTCCATGAAAAAGTGGTCCAAGAAGCGAGGCAATCACTATCGCTGCCTCAGAGGCATTATAAAAACACCTCGTTCAAGCAAACAGCCTGCCGGTCCAATATGACTGGCAGGCTGTAATTTTGCTTTGCCCGAAAACTCGGGCCTTGTAATAAGTTTGCCTGGGGCTGCCCGGGCGATCCGGGATCGTCATCTTCAGTTTGCTTGTTTCCACCAGCGGCAGTACATACTGGCGGATAGCATAGGAGGCCGTCTTAATTCCCAAAAAGGCAGCAATTTCCTGCCGGATGCGCGGAACTGTGCAATAGGAAAGCAAGTCCGTCTGTGCCCCATCACAACTCGGTTCTGCCGGCTCCATGGAATGACGGAGAGTCACCACAAATTCTCCGCGACGGTTTTCATGTTTCGCTTACAGAAGGCAAGCGCTTCTTCCACCATTTCGGCTATGGTTCCCTCAATGCGCTTATTAATATTTCTGTTCAAAGGCAGTTTTCCTTTCACAGCAAAAGCCGTCCGAAAGGGCGGCTTTTGCCTACATAGAGAAAAAGGGGGATGACCGCTATCGTTTATGTGACGAGAGATTTTGCTTTTCGCCGGGGCGAGATCTACTTCGCAGACCTTGACCCGCACTATGGTTCTGAGCAGGGGAGTAAACGTCCTGTTATCGTGACTCAAAATAATACAGAAAATAAATTCGCACCGACCGTGATCGTAGCTGCTGTAACCTCAAAAGTCTCCAAAAAGCCAAACCAGCCTACCCATGTTCTCATTGAGAAGAACCCTGCGTTCAGCCGTCCGTCTGTGGTGCTGCTGGAACAGATCTTCACCATTGATAAGGAACGCATCAACAGTTTTATGGGAATGACCAGTGAGTGGGAGATGGCGCAAATTGAAAAAGCCCTGAAATGCAGTCTGGCACTGGATCGGGAAAATATTCGCAATAAAAATTGCAATTCGACATAATTTCAAAATAAATACAGGCTGTATTTAATAATACGACTGACATCCTTGCAAACACGGATGCAACCGTATATTCTTGGAGCAGGACGGTTGATTGATCGCCTGAACAAAAACATCTGAACTGAAAGAGGTGCGATATGGCATATACGAGAAACGAGATCAAAGAACTGGAGCCTATGGTCAAGTCAGGCAAGAAGCGGTTTGTCCGCTATCAGGAGGGTGCGGAACTCTACTCGATGGGGCTGCATACATTTGAGCAGATTGCAAAAGAAGCAGGAGCAATCTACAAGATTCGCCGCTTGGTATTGGTGAATCTGGACATCTTCGATGAGTATCTGGATACTTTTCGGATGTGATTTTTGGCTTTCGGTGTGCAGCCGGAAGCCATACATAAAATCAACCTGTTCTTGTGATTCTGGGAAGATTAGAGTATAATGAACATAGTAACATTCGCTGAGATGGGAGGGTGTCGCATGGGCAGCTATCTGAATCCGGGCAGCAAAGGCTTTCAGGAAAGTCTGAACTCGGAGATCTATGTGGACAAGACAGGACTGATCGAAAAGACAAATGCGGTTTTGAACACGCGGCAGAAGTTTCTCTGCGTTAGTCGTCCCCGGCGTTTCGGCAAGTCGATGGCAGCGGATATGCTGGCGGCATACTATGACCGCGGCGAGGATTCCGCACCGCTGTTCCATTCCCTGAAAATCAGCAATGCGGCATCATACCAGCAGCATTTGAATCAGTACGATGTGCTCAAGGTCAATATGCAGGAATTTCTCAGCATGACGCACAGCATGGATGAAATGCTGACGATGCTGCAAAAGTATCTGGTCTTTGATCTGACCGACCATTTTCAGGAAGTCCGTTTCCGGGATGAGAACAACCTGATTCAGGTCATGAAGGATATTTATGCAAAAACAAAGCGATCTTTTGTGATCCTGATCGACGAATGGGATTGCCTGTTCCGGGAATATCAGCAAAATCAGGATGCACAGAAGAAATATCTGGACTTCCTGCGGGCATGGCTGAAAGACAAGGATTATGTTGCACTGGCCTATATGACGGGTATTCTGCCCATCAAGAAATATGGCTCCCATTCTGCGCTGAATATGTTCACCGAGTATTCCATGACCGACCCCGGTGAACTGGCAGAGTACTTTGGTTTTACCGAACAGGAAGTGGCTGCGCTGTGCGAAAAGTATCAGATGAGCTTTGAAGAAGCCAAGGCGTGGTACAATGGCTATGACCTGATTGCTCATCGGCAGGCCGGAGATGAACATTTCTCCATGTACAGCCCCAAATCGGTTGTCGAAGCGATGCTGCGGCACAAGTTTGGAACCTACTGGAATCAGACGGAAACCTACGAAGCCCTGAAGATCTACATCCAGATGGATATGGATGGCTTGCAGGATGCAGTTGTCCGAATGCTGGCAGGGGAAGCTGTAAAAGTCAATACAGGCACGTTTAGCAACGACATGACGACCTTTGCCAGCAAGGACGATGTACTGACGCTGCTGGTGCATCTGGGGTATCTGACCTATAACAGCGCAGACGAAACCGTGATGATTCCCAACAAGGAAGTTTCGCAGGAGTACGTTAATGCCATCAGTACGATGAACTGGCATGGTGTGATGGATTCTGTGGAAGCATCACGCAAACTGCTGGATGCACCATGGGCGATGGATGCAGATGCTGTTGCAGCCGGAATTGATAAGGCACACGAAGAAGTGTCGATCCTTCAATACAACGATGAAAATTCGTTGAGCTGCACCATCAATTTGGCGTTCTACTTTGCACGAGAGTATTACACGATGGTGCGAGAGCTGCCCGCAGGCAAAGGCTTTGCCGATGTGTGCATGATTCCCCGGAAGCTGCATCTGGATAAACCGGCGGTAGTGATCGAGCTGAAATGGGACAAGAGTGCGGCTGGCGCATTGGCTCAAATCAAGGAGAAGCACTACGGCAATGCGCTGAAGGATTATCAGGGAAATCTGCTGTTGGTTGGCATCAATTATGATAAGATCACGAAAAAACATGAGTGTGTGATCGAGAAAATCAAAAAGTAAAGATTCCATAACTGGTTCGCCGTTTCCTCCCGGATGCGGCGAATTTTTTTGTCCCCCATCGGTCCGACATCCTTGCAAAGACGGAGAACATCGGGTATCCTTGGAGCAGGACGGCAGAAATTGATTTCATAATCTTTTTACATCGCCAACAGCGCAGAGTATCGCGGATGGTATCCGCTGTTTACTGTAATGCTCGGTACTGGTTGTCGCATTGGCGAGGTGTTGGGTCTGCGGTGGCAGGACATTGATTTCAAGAATCGGACGATCAATATCAACCATAATCTGGTCTATCGTGCGCAGGATGATGGCACCTGCATCAATCGGGTCAACTCCCCTAAAACCAGCGCAGGTATCCGTATCATCCCCATGCTGGACGAGATGTTCGACGCTTTTCTGGAAGAATATCAGTATCAAAAGGTGATTGGATTCTCCACGGATGAAATTGATGGTTATTCTGGATTTGTGTTCTGCACGGGGGAAGGCAAGGTCTATCTGCCGGGAATGATCAATCGTACGATTCATACAATCTGCGCAGACTATAATAAGGAAGAAGCAGCCAAGGCTGATGCAGAAGATCGTGACCCGATTCTCCTGCCCAACTTTAGCTGCCACCATCTCCGGCATACGTTCTGCACCCGTTTCTGCGAAAACGAAACCAACCTGAAGGTCATTCAGGAGATCATGGGTCATGCGGATATTTCCACTACAATGGATGTGTACGCAGAAGCGACCCAAGAAAAGAAGAAGGCATCCATGACTGCTTTGCAGAGCGCACTGCTCATAAGGTAAGATCTGGATGCAGAATAACCGAGATGTTCTCCTCTGTTGGGCAATGAAGCACATCACGGATAGTTATGTTCAACAGCCTGCCACAAAGTCCGTCCCAGTTTCCGTCAAGACCCTTGGAAAATGGGTCGTGAACAAAACTGTGTACAACTTTCGTGGACAGTGTTGGAGCTTGACGGACTGTTCCCGATGAACTTCGCCAGTTTTGAGGATGTTATTGGAGCCTGTTGGACGGAAACAGGGCTGAATCTTGCCACATCCCCACAATGAAGCCGATTGAGCAGTAAAAGAAGGCTGCCGGGGCTCCGCAGGCGCAAAGCTGTACGAAGCTGCCGGAAGTGTCCCCGGAGCGTCCGGAACCTAGAATCAATGTAAAAGAGCCGCTGCACCCGTGTGAAGTGACCCCCAAAAGTTAGACAAAAATAAGAATTAAGCGACCTAAACGGTCTGAATCCTGTATTGCACAGGGCTCAGGCCGTTTAGTTTTAATTTGATTCGGCGATTGTTGTAATAGTCGATGTAATCGATAATGGCCTTTTCGAGCTGTTCAACGGAATCGAATTTCTCCAAATAGAACAGTTCCGTCTTGAGCAAGCCAAAAAAATTTTCAGCAATCGCATTGTCCAGACAAGTGGCTTTCCGAGACATACTTTGCGTAATTCCTTTTGCTTTCAGTAGATTCTGGTAGGACTTCATCTGGTATTGCCAGCCCTGATCCGAATGCAGAATCAGATTGTCAACCTTGTCCGGCAGCTTTTGAAAAGCACCTTCCAGCATATCCGTGATTTGCTTAAAGTTCGGATGGCGGCTCAGATTGTAGCTGACAACTTCGCCATTGAACAAATCAAGAATTGGAGACAGGTAGAGTTTCTGGTCGTTCACTTTGAACTCGGTAACATCTGTGACCCATTTCCGATTCGGCTGGTTTGTCTTGAAATGCCGTTCCAGCAGGTTTGGAGCCACTTCGCCAATCTCACCTCTGTAAGAATTGTACTTTCTTCTTTCACGAACATGGCAGACCAAGCCTAACTGTTTCATGAGCTTCTGTACCGTCTTGTGATTGACGCAAATATCGTTGTTATGCAGTTCTTGTGTGATTCTACGGTAGCCGTAACGCTTTTTGTTCTTGTTGAAGATTGTAATGATCTCCGCTTTCACCATTTGGTACTTCGCTGGCTTATGAGACTGACGCAAATAGTAGTAGAACGTGCTGCGAGGAAGTCCGGCAAGTTGCAGCAGTGCTTTCAGAGGGTATTTCTGCCTTAGTTCCTGAACTACTTGTGCTTTCTGTTTTGGCGTTCCTCTTCCAGCACCAAGGCATTCAATTTTTTTAAGTAGTCGATTTCCATCCGAAGTCGCTGATTTTCTGCAATAAGATCTTCTTCTACTTGCTTATCCAGCTTTGCCTTCCGACCTTTCTGCGTCCCACTGGCGGCACAGGCTCGTCCTCGACGCTCTAACAGAAGTGCTTCTTCTCCTTCCTCCCAATAAATGCGCTCCCAGTCCCTGAGTGTACGGTCCGAAATGCCATATTCTCTGGACGCTCCCTTAAAGCTCAGGTTTTCTCTGTGGATTCGTTTAATGATTTCTACCTTCTGCGTTCCGTTGTACTTTCGTTGTCCCTTTGGCATACAAAAACACCCCATTTCCTAAACAGTATACCATACTGTCTAACAAATGGGGTGCAGTTCACTTTCGTCCGGGGCGGAGTCGGGGGCGCTGCCGCTGCCGGAGTTCAGGATCGCCGCAAACTGCTGCAGCTGCTTGAGGGAGCTGACCCCCAGCTTTTCGTAGATGTTTTTATTATGGAAGCGCAGGGTGCTGTCCTTGATGTCCAGCTGCTCCACGATCTCCCGGGAGCGCAGCCCGGCCACGTAGCCGTCAAAGATGCGGCGCTCGGTCTTTGTCAGGTTGGGGATGCCCTCCAGAAAGGTCTGGAAGGCATCGGGGACGGATTCGTTGCGGCACACGTCTGCCAGCCGGGAAAGCTCTGTCTGCATCTGCTGGCGCTCCATCTGCAGCTCGTCCATCCGCCGCCGGGACTCCCGTCGGTCCTCCTCAAACTGCCGGAACGCAGGCGAGAGGATGTGCTGGTGGAAGTACATGCAGCAGAACACCACAAAAAAGAGGATGAACAGGCCGATCAGCAGCATTTGCAGGTTGCCGGAAAAGATCAGCCTGCGGTAGTCCGTCATGGGGATGCAGACGGCCAGCCGGTAGGACTGGTTCTCGCTCAGGCGGCAAAGCTCCGAGATGCCTGCATAGGCGCTGTCGGAGCCGATCAATTGGGTCAGGCTGCTGCCCATGCTGCGCAGCACCAGCATTTCCCGGGGGGCGTGGAAGTAGCCGCCGGTGGTGCCGCTGCTGAGGGCGGCACTGGCGTTCAGCCCGCTGTCTGCCGGGGCAAGCAGGCAGATCAGGTGGTCAAAGCCGGTGGGCTGGGCAAAGTTCTGCTTGAAAAAGCTCTGGCTGATCTCAAAGCCGCACAGCCCGTACATGGTGCCGTCGCGGCCCCGCAGGGGCAGCAAAAACAGCTGTACTTCCTCCGAGGTGCCGGGGAGGCTGAACCGCTCCGTCAGCGTATAAGCCTGGTACAGCGGGGTGCTGCTGGGGGTCATCCAGCGGTCGTAGTCCGGGAACTGGTCGGTCTGGAATTCCATGCGCCATTTGCGGTGGGGCAGCAGGGGCACGGTGGGGGTGTCGGCACCGCCTTTCTGCACATAGAGCCCGGCGCGGGAGTACCCGGCCCCCCTCCATGCGGGTGTTGACGGTGGCATCCAGCAGCACAAAGGCACCGGAGCAGCTGGTCCGGCGCAGGCTGCGGGTGGTGTCCTTTTTGGTGTTGTGCAGGCTGGCAAACAGGAACAGCGCCGCGCCAAAGGTCAGCAAACAAAAGATCCGAACCCTTCTCTTTCGAGAAACGGTTCGGATCTTTCTTGTCTGGTGCGGATAAGAGGACTTGAACCTCCACCGAGTTGCCCCGATTAGAACCTGAATCTAACGCGTCTGCCAATTCCGCCATATCCGCATATTCTGTTTTGTTCGTAGGCCGTTCGGCTCGGAACGTTAGTTATTATACCATGGAATCCGGAATTGTCAAGCGCAATTTCAAAAAAAGTTGTACTTTTCGGCAGAAAGCGGAAAAACAACGGAAATACGTGTTAAAATGGGACGGAAAAGCAAAAAATCAGACCGGAAACCTTTCGGCTTCCGGTCCAATCTCTAGCAGGGTGCCTTGTGGGACTCGAACCCACGGTCTCCAGATCCACAATCTGGCGCGTTAACCGACTACGCTAAAGGCACCACATAATATGCGCCCGAAGGGACTCGAACCCCCGGCCCACTGCTTAGAAGGCAGTTGCTCTATCCACCTGAGCTACGGGCGCACGTTGTTATCCCATGGGGTACTTATCTGGCGGCAGTGTGCGTTTGGCACACGCTGCGAGAAGTATAATACCATACGCATAGGCTTCTGTCAAGCGGAATTTCAAATTTTTTTGGATTTTACGGCGCAGGGGGCATTCTGGGGTCACAGCAGCCACATTCCGGCGGCCCCAAGGGCAAAGCCGAGCAGAGCACCGGCGGCCACATCCCGGACATAGTGCGCCCCGGCAAGCACCCGCAGGGCGCAGATGAGCAGGGCCACCACCACCATGCAGGCCCCGGCGGCGGGGTAGAAGTAGCACCACACGGCGGCCAGCACGGCGGCGCTCAGGGCGTGGCGGGAGGGGAAGGACTTGCCGTGGGTCTCCTTGGGCACCAACGGCGTGAAGCCGGGCTGCTCATACGGGCGGGGAAAGTTCAGCCTGGCCCGCAGGAGCGTGCCGCCCAGAAAGACGAAGGCCGGCACAAAGACTGCCCGGGCGATGAGCTGCATAAATTCCAGAGCGGCGGCGCGGTTTGCGGAGAGCAGCCGGAACCACCGGACATTCAGCAGCACCAGCAGCAAAGGGTAGCAGGCAAAGGGCACGGCAGGCAGCCAGCGGTTCAGGGCGATCACCAGCTTTTTCAGGGCGGGGCGGGCCTCCAGCCAGCGCAGCAGGGCCTGGTAGCGTTCCGGGGTCATGGTATCCCTCCCTCAAAAACAGGTGTCCAGATAGTTTTCAACATCAAACGGCTCGGGTGTGGAATCTTTGCGCAGGTAGAGCGGGTGATGGGGGTGGCCCTTTTTGCTCCGCTTGCCAAAGGTGACCCACGGGATGTCCCGCTCTCTTGTCAGGGCCACCATCTCCCGCATCAGGCCGGGCAGGTAGTCCCGCTTTTCGATCAGGGTGCCCCATGCGGCCCACATGGTGGGCTCGGTCTCGGCCAGAACGGCCCGCAGCCAGCGCAGGTTCTCGTCGCAGAGGGCGCGGTCCGGCACCCGGTCCATGTCGTTGGGGTCGGTGGCGCGCTGGGGATATACGTTGAACATGATCCAGCTGTCAAAGCCGTTGGCGTTGGCCAGCCGCTCCACACTCTTTAAGGTGGGGTCCAGCGCGCCGGGCTGGGCGGTGCTGGGGTTGATGCCGATGCACACCAGCGGGTGCCTGCCCACCCGGCCCAGCACATAGCGGTAGGGCAGGTAGGTGTGGGGCTCGTAGTACCAGATGCCGCCGGGGTATTCCCCCGCTTCCAGGCGGGGCAGCTGTTCAGTCTGCATGAAAATGTACCTCACAAATATGGTTTCCTATTTATCGTACCTGAAAAAATTCTGTAAATCAACACCTTTGCCGGAGAAAGTCTCCCATAAATCCGAATTTCATGTTATACTGTTCTTAGACCTGTGCCGCAAACACGGCGGCACGGGCCGGGAAAGGAAAACAGGAGCCATTGAAGAAGGGAGTTCTGCTATGGCCATGATAGAAGATTATAGAAGCGCCCTGCGCGCGGGCCAGCGTGCCTACCGTGCCTGTGTGGCGCGCGGCCAGTCGCCGTACCTTGCGGTGCTGGATGATATCCTGAACGGGGTGGACATTGTCGCCCAGGAGCCGCTGGGGCTGGTGGATATCCCCGCCGAGAGCATTGTGGGCACCAAGACCAGCGGGCGGCACACAGCCTTTGCGGCCAACTTTATGCCCCTGCTGGAAGAGGACACCGAGTTTGCCGTCAAGTGGTCGAATCTCTGCGCGGCCCATCTGGAGGAAGGCATCCACACCCCCATCATTGCCTACGAATACCTGAACAAGTTCTATGTGCAGGAGGGCAACAAGCGGGTGTCTGTCCTCAAATACTACGAGGCGGTCACCATTCCGGGCACGGTCACCCGGCTTGTTCCGGCCCGGAACGACACGCTGGAAAACAAGATCTACTACGAGTTTCTCGATTTTTATAAGCTGAGCAAGATCAACAATGTCCAGTTCTCCCGGCTGGGCGGCTATGCAAAGCTGCAGACGCTGGTCTGCAAGGCCGCCAGCGAGGTATGGTCGGATGACGACCGGCTGAACTTCTCGGCCCTGTATACCATGTTCAGCCAGCAGTTCTATGCGCTGGGCGGCTCTGCCCTGGGGCTGACCCCGGGCGACGCACTGCTGGTGTACCTCTCGGTCTACCGGTATTCGGATGCCTGCCAGTCCACCCCCAGCCAGGTGCGGGAAAACCTGGCCAAGCTGTGGGATGAGATCAAGATCCTGACGGAGCCCCACGCCGTGGAGCTTTCGCTGGAGCCAAAGCCCGGCAGTGAGCCGCTGCTGAACAAGCTGAACATCTTCAGCAAGCCCAGCCAGCTCAAGGTGGTGTTCCTGCACGAGTACAATGCTAAAAATAGCGCCTGGGTGCGGGGCCACGAAAAGGGAATCGAGGCCCTGAAAAAGGAATTCCCGGACCGGCTCATCATTACCAACCGGGAAAATGTCTCCCCCGAGGTGGACGCGGAGCAGATCATGGAAGAGGTGGCCCACGACAACGCGGACGTGGTGTTCACCACCAGCATCCGGATGCGGCCCGCCTGCCTCAAGGTAGCGGCCCAGCACCCCAAGACCCGGTTCCTGAACTGCTGCCTGAACGCGCCCCATCCGCTGGTGCGCACCTATTACCCCCGCACCTATGAGGCCAACTATCTGCTGGGAATGCTGGCGGGCATCCTGAATCTGACCGACCGGGTGGGCTATGTGGCGGCCAACCCCGTTTACGGTGTGCCTGCGGCCATCAATGCTTTTGCCCGGGGCCTGCGCACCGTGCGGCCCAACAGCCATATCCTGCTGCGCTGGGCCTGCCTGCAGGAGCCGGGAAAGCCGCTGGATTTCTCCGACTGCCCGGATATCGAGCTGTTCTACGCCTGCAGCCCCTTTGAGCCCACCGGCAGCGCCAGGGAATACGGCCTGTGCCGCCGGATGCCGGATGGCAGCATCCAGCCGGTGGCGCTGCCGGTCTGGAAGTGGGAAGTGTTCTATATCGGCATCATCCGCTCCATCTTCGAGGGCACCTGGGACAGCGGTTCCAGCGGCAAGGCCATCAACTACTGGTGGGGCTTCCACAGCGACGCGGAGCGGCTGGATTACTACGAGACCCTGCCCAAGGGCACGCAGCAGCTGCTCGATCTGCTGGAAAAGAACCTTGCGGCCAACGAGTTCCCCATCTTCCCGGCGGGCATCTTTGCGCAGGGGCATATCCCCAAGGCACCCACCGCAGACACCTACACCCCCAAGGAACTGATGGAGATGGACTGGCTGGGCGAGTGCGTGGAGGGCAGCCTGCCCCGGTACGATCAGCTGGATGTCAGAACGCTGGGCCTGCTGGAGATCAACGGCCTGAGCAGTCTGAAAGAGACGACGCTGTAAAAAGCTCAACAGAACGGAGTGTTGCGGACGTGAAGATACTTGCAATTTCCGATACCCCCTCCAAGGCGCTGTGGGACTATTGCTCCCGGGAACGCCTGGCCGGGGTCGATCTGATCCTCTCCTGCGGGGATCTGCCAAAAAAATACCTCGAATATCTGACAAATTTTACGGCTGCCCCCATTTTGTATGTCCACGGCAACCACGATGGCCGCTACCGCACGGAGGGCGAGCCGGGCGGCTGCATCTGTGTGGACGATCAGGTGTATGTCTGGAAAGGGCTGCGCATCATGGGGCTGGGCGGCAGCATCCGCTACAACTGCGAGGAGACCTTCCAGTACACGGAGCAGGAAATGCGCCGCCGGGTGCGGCGGCTCTGGTTCAAGGCCCACCGGGCGGGCGGCATCGACCTGCTGCTGACCCATTCCCCGGCGGCCGGCCTGAACGATGGCGATGACCGGGCCCATAAGGGCTTTGCCTGCTTCAACGACCTGCTGGAGGAGTACCAGCCCAAGTGGTTCGTGCACGGGCATGTCCACCTGAACTATGATGCCAACCTGCCCCGGGTGTGCACCCACGGCCAGACCACGGTCATCAATGCAACGGAGCGCTATACCTTTGAGATCCCGGACCCGGACCCGGTGGTCCGGAGGCGGTTTTTCTGGAATGATCCGGCATTTCCCACCAAAAACTGAAAAAGGAGAAACTCCCAATGGAACAAAATGAGAAGCTGCGGGCGCTGGAGACCTTGCAGAAGAAGCTGTACGCCTACAACTGCGCCTCCAACAGCCTGTATCTGGACGCTGTGACCGTGGCCCCCAAGAACACGGCCGAGGGCCGGGGTGTGGCTCTGAGCATTCTGGCCGGTGAACTGCAGAAGCTGATGACCGCCCCCGAGACCCTTGCACTGGTGGAGGAGCTCTATGCCCGGCGGGAGACGCTGGACACCCTCCACCGCCGCGAGGTGGAGGAGCTGCGCCGCAGCTGCCGGCAGCTCACCCGCATCCCCGCCGAGGAGTATATGGCATACAGCGAGCTGACCAACCGCGCCAGTGATGTCTGGCACAAGGCCAAGGAAGAAAACGACTTTGCCTCCTTCTGCCCCATCCTGCAGGAGCTGGTGGAGTATAACCGGAAGTTCGCGGGCTATTATGATGCGGAAAAAGCGCCCTACGATGCCCTGCTGAACGAGTATGAGCGGGGCGTGGACACCCAACAGCTGGACGTGTTCTTTGACACCCTGCGCAAGGGTTTGGTGCCCCTGATCCGGGCCATCGGCGAGAAGCCCCAGATCGATGACAGCTTCCTGCATCTGGAATATCCGGTCCAGCAGCAGAAGGCGTTTGCGGACTATCTCATGGAGGTCATGGGCCTGGACCGGGGCCACTGCGGCCTGGGTGAGACCGAACACCCCTTTACGTTGGAGTTCAACAACAAGGATGTCCGCATCACCACCAACTACGACCTGCACAATGTGGCCTCCTCGATGTACTCCGTTCTCCACGAGGGCGGCCATGCCCTGTATGAGCTGGGCATCCGGGATGACCTGCAGTACACCTGCCTGACTGGCGGTGTGTCCATGGGTGTGCACGAGAGCCAGTCCCGCTTCTACGAGAACCTCATCGGCCGCTCCCGCGCCTTTATCGGGGCCATCTATCCCAAGGTGCAGGAATTCTTCCCCGCACAGCTGGGAAATGTGACTGCGGAGCAGTTCTACCGCGCTGTGAACAAGGTGGAGCCCAGCCTCATCCGCACCGAGTCCGATGAGCTGACCTACTGCCTGCACGTTATGGTGCGGTACGAGATCGAGAAGCAGCTCATTGCGGGCACCCTGACGGCAAAGGAAGTCCCTGCCGCGTGGGCAGAGCTGTACAGGGAGTATCTGGGCGTGGAGGTTCCCAATGACCGCGAGGGCTGCCTGCAGGACAGTCACTGGTCGAGCGGCTCCTTCGGCTACTTCCCGTCTTACGCTCTGGGCAATGCCTACGGTGCCCAGATGCTCCACAATATGGAGCAGGAATTCGATGTGTACGGCGGCGTGGCCCACGGGGATCTCTCCGCTGTCACCGGCTGGCTGAGGGAAAAGGTGCACCAGTACGGCCACCTGTTGGAGCCTGCCGAGGTCGTCAGAAACGCCTGCGGCACCTTTGATGCACACTACTATCTGGATTATCTGACCAAAAAGTATACGGAACTGTACAATCTGTAATTAACCCGCACAAAACAAAGCCCTCCCGGCCGATCGGCTGAGAGGGCTTTGTTATATATGCTGTTGCAAAGGGCGGCGGGAAGCTTTCCCGCGCAAGTGAAACGGGCCATTCCATCGCCCGCCCTATTGCCTGCGGCAACAGGGTCCCACCCCAGCGGACACTTGCTTTGGGAAACTTCCCGCCGCCCGTCTGTTACTGTTGTGCGAAGATCTTTACCTCATCCTTGTCCATAAAGGCGGCACCGGCGAAACCGGAAGCCTCCAGCTGGCCCAGCTGCTTGCCCAGCTTCTTGGCCTGAGGCAGAACGGTGACGTTGTAGGTGTCGCGCAGCTGTGCGGCTTTGGCCAGCACGGCGGGGAAGTCCACATCGCTGTTGTAGAGCAGGGCGATCTTCTGCTTGGCACCGGGGATCTGATAACCCTGCTCCAGCAGGATGCCGCAGACGCGCTCGAAGCCGATGGAGAAGCCCACGGCGGGCACCTTGGTGCCCAGGAACTTGCCGATCATGTTGTCGTAGCGGCCGCCGCCAGCCACTGCACCGCTGAACTGCGGGCAGGTGATCTCAAACACCATGCCGGTGTAGTAGCCCTGGCCGCGCACCAGGCTGGGGCAGTAGGCCACATCGAAGCGGCCGTTGGCCATGGCCTTTGCGGTGGCCAGCACATACTTCAGGTCATCGGCAATGGCGGGGTCGGCACAGCGGGAAGCTACGGACTCCAGTGTCACATCACCGGCGGCAATGAAATCGGCCAGCGCGTTGATGGCAGCATCGGGCAGCTGCTTTTCGGTCAGCTCGGCCTTCACACCCTCGGCACCGATCTTATCCATCTTGTCAAAGGTGATGCAGACAGAGTCCAGTGTGTCGGCGGCAAAGCCCATGCTCTCCAGCATTCCGCGCAGGATGCGGCGGTCATTGATGTTCACGGTGAAGCCGGTAAAGCCGATGCCCAGCAGGGCACGGGCAGTCACATCGATCAGCTCCACCTCTGCGTTGGGGCTCTCGTCGCCCAGAATGTCGATGTCGCACTGGACGAACTCGCGCAGACGGCCCTTCTGGGGGCGCTCGGCGCGGAACACGCGGTCGGTCTGGATGACCTTGAAGGGGTGGGGGAGCTTGTCCTTGTTGGCAGCGTAGAAACGGCTCAGGGGCAGGGTCAGATCATAGCGCAGGCCCATGTCGGAGAGCTGCTTGGGGTCGCCGGATCCCAGCGCGCTGGTCAGCTTGTCTCCGCGCTTCATCACCTTGAAGATGAGGTTCAGGTTGTCGCCGCCGTCGGATTTGTCCAGGTTCTCCATATCCTCCAGCATGGGGGTGGAGATGCGCTCAAAGCCGGAAGCACGGTAGGTCTCCAGGATCTTGCCCTGGATGTAGTCGCGCAGGGTCTGCTCAGCGGGCAGCAGGTCGCGCATACCCTTCAATGCCTGTGATTTCATAGTTGGTTCCTCTTTCTCAGCATCCTCACCCTCTCAGTCTCGCATTCGCTCGACAGCTCTCCCAAAGGGAGAGCCAAGGGCAATCCCAGATGAGGCCTTTCAAAGAACCGCCAGAGCCTCCCCCTTTGGGGGAGGTGGCAGTGCGTCAGCACTGACGGAGAGGGTGAAGTTATTTTAATTTGAACATCTTTAATTATAAAGAATCATGCCGTTTTGTCAATGAAAAAGGGCACACTGACAGAACGAGGTGATAAAACAGATGAAGCAGTTTACAGCGCGCCACCCCTGGGCGATCCTGGCGGCGGGGGCGGCCATTCAGATCCTGACGGGCCTGCCTGCGGCGTGGGGCGTGTTCCAGCAGCCGGTGATGGACGAGTTCAGCCTGACCGAGGACGGCGCTGGCTATGCGTTCGGCATCCTGATCGCAGCGTTCGGGGTGGGATGCGTCATCGGCGGTTTTTTGCAGGATAAAAAAGGCCCGCGCTGCGCGGCGCTGTGGGGCACCGGCCTGCTCTGCGGCGGGTTCTTTGCGGCGGCCCTCCTGCCCGGGGAGAAGGGGGCATGGTTCTGGGCAGTGTTCAGCATTCCGGCGGGGCTGGGCACGGCGTTTCTCTACCCGTCCATCCAGTCCTGTGCCCAGAAATGGTATGCCGGGCGCAAGGGCCTTGCCACGGGGGTCATTGGCGGCGCGGTAGGCCTGAGCGGAGCGTTTCTGACCGGATTCGTCCGCACGGCGCTGAAGGGCTTTGGCCCGGTGCAGGGGATCCGGGGAGCGTTCTGGGCGCTGGGGGCACTCACGCTGCCGGTCTGCCTGGTGGGCAGCGCCCTGCTCACCGACCCGCCCCCGGCAAAACAGAAGCCCGAGGAGCAGGGCAGGGGAAAGGGCACCCCGGCCCTCGACCTTGCCCCGCTGCAGATGCTCAGAACAAAACAGTACTGGCTCTGCGCCGGAGCGGTCTGCTGTTCCACCCCGGCGGTGCTGCTGTTCAGCCCCATCATCTTAAAGCTGGGCATGGAGCGGGGCCTGGACGAGGGCGCTGCCCTGTGGAGTGTGGTGCTGGGCAGCGTGGGCAGCGCGGCGGGCCGCTTGCTGATGCCCCTGCTCAGCGACCGGATCGGCCGCCGCCCCACTGACCTGATCCTGTTCGGCGTGTCGCTGGGGCTTTCAGCGGCCTTCCTGTTCGCGCAGGGCTGGCTCGTTGTGGCTGTGTACGCAGGGCTTACCTTCTGTTATTCGGCGCTGGCGGCGGTGCTGCCTTCCCTCTCCACCGACCTGTTCGGCCTGCCCCATGCCGGGGTAAACTACGGCTTTCTGGCGCTGGGACAGAGCGTGGGCAGCCTTGCCTTTCCCTTTGCGGCGAACCTGTGGGGTCTTGCCACCGGGCGGCACTGGCTGGCCATGGCAGGAGCGGCGACGGGCTTTGTGTGTATCTGGGCGCTCCGGCCTGTCAGGGCCCAACAGCCGCCCAGAAAAAACTGAACCGGACAGCGCAAGATATTCCTTTTGACAAATATGATAGAAATGTGACGAACTGGGCAGTGAAAGCGGTGAAAGTGCTAGTTAGCTGCGAATAACCGTTAAAAATGCTTGTGAAAAAATCCGCAAAACGTCTTGCAAATTCCGCCAAGGTTCTCTATAATAAAATCATGCGTGGTAGTACCGGCGTGGCGCGGAAGAGAGCGGCGCAGCCGGTCAATGCAAACGGCAGGACACCCCCTGCCAATGGCATCAATTTGTCAAAAGGAGAGTATGATTATGACCTATTCGCAGCAAGTACAGAATATGTGCCCGATCACCAAAGGTCCTAAGCATGGTCCGGCTCCCATCCCCGAAGAGGGCGCATGGGTCAAGGCCTATGAGATCAAGGACATCAGCGGCTACACCCATGGTGTGGGCTGGTGTGCACCCCAGCAGGGCACCTGCAAGCTGTCTCTGAACATCAAGAACGGTGTCATCGAGGAGGCTCTGGTGGAGACCATCGGCTGCTCCGGCATGACCCATTCTGCCGCTATGGCTGGCGAGATCCTGCCCGGCAAGACCATTCTGGAAGCTCTGAACACCGACCTGGTGTGCGATGCCATCAACGTGGCAATGCGCGAGCTGTTCCTGCAGATCGTCTACGGCCGCAGCCAGACCGCTTTCTCTGAGGACGGTCTGCCCATCGGCGCAGGTCTGGATGACCTGGGCAAGGGCCTGCGCTCCATGACCGGCACCATCTTCTCCACCAAGGCCAAGGGTGTCCGTTACCTGGAGCTGACCGAGGGCTACATCAACAAGCTGGCTCTGGATGCCAACGATGAGGTCATCGGCTATCAGTTCGTCAAGCTGGGCAAGATGATGGAGGATATCCGTCACGGCAAGACCCCCAACGAGGCTTACGAGAAGAACGTGGGTACTTACGGCCGCTTCAGCAAGGAGCAGGGCGCTGTCAAGTACATTGACCCGCGTGAGGAATAAGAGAGGAGGAACAACTCATGGCAACTTTTGAATCTATGGATCGCCGTATGCCGAAAATCGAGGCATGCCTGAAGGCCAACGGCCTGGAGTCTCTGGACGCTTGCAACGAGATGCTCCTCGCTAAGGGCATCGACTGCGACAAGATCGTGCGCGGCGTGCAGCCCATCTGCTTTGATAACGCTGTCTGGGCATACACCCTGGGCACCGCCATCGCCGTCAAGCGCGGCCTGACCGACGCTGCCGAGTGCGCTGCTGCCATCGGCGAAGGTCTGGAAGCATTCACCATCCCCGGCTCTGTTGCTGAGCAGCGTCAGGTCGGTCTGGGCCACGGCAACCTGGGCGCTCGCCTGCTGAGCGAGGACACCACCTGCTTCGCTTTCCTGGCAGGCCACGAGTCCTTTGCTGCTGCTGAGGGTGCCATTGGCATTGCCCGCACTGCAAACAAGGTCCGCAAGACCCCCCTGCGTGTTATCCTGAACGGCCTGGGCAAGGATGCCGCTTACATCATTTCCCGTATCAACGGCTTCACCTATGTGCAGACCGAGTACGATATCCCCACCCAGACCCTGAAGGTCGTCAAGGAGATCCCCTTCTCCGAGGGTGAGCGCGCTGCTGTCAAGTGCTACGGCGCAAACGACGTGATGGAAGGCGTTGCCATTATGAAGAAGGAGGACGTTCAGTGCTCCATCACCGGCAACTCCACCAACCCCGTCCGCTTCCAGCACCTGGTTGCAGGTACCTATAAGAAGTGGGCCATCGAGAACGGCAAGAAGTACTTCTCCGTCGCTTCCGGCGGCGGCACGGGCCGTACCCTGCACCCCGATAACGTGGCTGCAGGCCCCGCAAGCTATGGCCTGACCGACTCTCTGGGCCGCGTCCATGGTGATGCTCAGTTCGCAGGTTCCTCCTCCGTGCCCGCACACGTTGAGATGATGGGCCTGATCGGCATGGGCAACAACCCCATGGTCGGCGCTACCGTTGCCTGCGCTGTTGCTGCTGCACAGGCCAACGCCTAAGTTTTACTTAAGTTCGGCAAAGGGGGCTGCCTTCCGAATGGGCAGCCCCCTTTTTATGCTGAAATATGTTCGCGCAGGCTAACTGCCTGCAACATTGCTTCAACTAAGAAGGAAAAAGAAGAAACCATGAAAAACACGAAGATGAAACAGAGCATTGCAGCGCTGGCCATGGCCGCTGTCGTTGCAGTGAGCCTGCTGGGCTACGGCTGCGGCAGCAAGCCCGCCTCTACCACCGGCGCGGGTGCTACCGGCGATTTTACCGGCACTGCCAAGGGCTTTGGCGGCGATGTTACCGTTACCCTGACCCTGACCGACGGCAAGATCACCGGCTGCACCGCTGAGGGTGCCGATGAGACCAAGGGCGTTGGCTCCAAGGCAATCGAGCAGCTGCCCGCTGCCATTGCCGAGAGCGGCAGCATTGCCGTGGACGGCGTGTCTACCGCAACCATTACCTCCAATGCCATCAAGGAGGCAGCCGCTGCTGCCATCACCGCTGCTGGTCTGAAGCCTGAGGATTTCCAGACCGCTGTGGAGAACAACGCTGAGCCTGCTGAGGACTCTACCGTTGATACCGACATCGTCATCGTGGGCGCAGGCGGCGCAGGCATGACCGCTGCCCTGACTGCTACCAGCGAGGGCAAGAGTGTTGTCATCGTGGAGAGCCAGCCCGTGGTGGGCGGCAACTCCGTGCGCGCTACCGGCGGCATGAACGCCGGTAAGACCGTGTATCAGGATGAGAACGAGTTCGCCGAGGGCGCAGGTGTCGAAAAGACCCTGAAGACCGCTGCTGAAAAGTATGCTGACAACGAGACCATCACCGCTCTGGCAAAGACTGTGTCTGAGCAGTGGGCTGCTTATCAGGCTGACCCCAAGGGCTACTTCGACTCTGTGGAGCTGATGGAGCTGGATACCATGATCGGCGGCAAGGGTGTCAATGACCCTGCTCTGGTGGAGACCCTGTGCTCCAACAGCGCTGATGCCATCGACTGGCTGGGTGAGCAGGGCATTACCCTGAACAGCGTCTCCTCTGCAGGCGGCGCATCTGTCAAGCGGATCCACCGCCCTGTGAATGAGGAGGGCAAGGTCGTCTCCGTGGGTGCTTATATGGTGCCCCTGCTGGAGGAGGACTGCCAGAAGGCTGGTGTCCAGATGATGCTGAACACCACCGCCACCGAGATCCTGACCGATGACAACGGCGCTGCTGTTGGCATCAAGGCCACCGGCGCTTCCGGTGAGACCATCACCATCAACGCCAAGGCCGTGATCCTGACCTCCGGCGGTTTTGGCGCAAACATGGATATGGTCGTTGAGTACAAGCCCGAGCTGAAGGGCTTTATGACCACCAACGCCCCCGGCATCCTGGGCCAGGGCATCAAGATGGCACAGGCCATCGGTGCTGACACCGTGGATATGGACCAGATCCAGATCCACCCCACTGTCCAGTACGACAGCGCTTCTCTGATCACCGAGGGCCTGCGCGGCGACGGCGCTGTTCTGATCAATTCCGAGGGCAAGCGCTTCATTGATGAAGTCGGCACCCGTGACGTGGTCTCTGCCGCTGAGATCGCACAGCCCGGCAGCTACAGCTGGCTGATCATTGACCAGAAGATGGTCGATGATTCCAGTGTCATTCAGGGCTACATCAAGAAGGGCTACACCTTCGAGGGCAAGACCTACGAGGAGCTGGCTGAGCAGATCGGCGTGGACGGCGCCGCTCTGGCCGAGACCATGAACACCTGGAACGGCTATGTTGAGGCCAAGAATGACCCCGACTTTGGCCGCACCAGCTTTGCAAACAAGCTGGATACCGCTCCCTACTATGCCATCAAGGTCACCGCAGGTGTGCATCACACCATGGGTGGCCTGAAGATCAACACCAACACTGAAGTCCTGAACGAGAACGGCGAGGTCATCCCCGGCCTGTTCGCAGCAGGTGAGGTGACCGGTGGTGTCCACGGTGCAAACCGTCTGGGCGGCACTGCTGTCTCTGACTTCGTTGTCTTTGGCCGCATTGCCGGTGCTGCTGCCAGCAAGTACGCTGCATGAAACGCCTGAAAAGCTGGCAGAAAAACCTGATCTTTGCGGCCGTGGTGCTGGCCGCGGCAGCACTCCTGTTCGTGCTGTACCGTGCCAACGCCCCCAAAGCGGAGCCGCTGGTGGCTGTGGTCGATTTCGGCGACGGCATTACCGAGACGATCCCGCTGGACGAGGACCACGATTATCTGTATGATGTGGGCGATTACATCGTGCATCTGCAGGTAAAGGATGGGGCCATCGCCTTCCTCGACAGTCAGTGCCCGGACCATGTGTGCGAGCAATTCGGCTGGCTGAGCGAGCAGGATGCCTGGGCCGCCTGTGTCCCCGCCGGGGTCTATGTAACGGTGCAGGCCGCAGAAACAGAATAAAACAAACAGGCCGCCGTGCAGGAGATGATCCTGCACGGCGGCCTGTTGTATAGGGGAAAATATTATTTCACGTATTTGCCTTCGCAGATATTCTTGCAGCAGGCGCTGATGGGGAACCAGCAGCAGTCCCGGCAGATATCGGCCAGCATCTCGGGGGTGGCTTTGGCATCGATCTCCCGGATGAGGGCCTGGTAGTCGTATTCCTTTTCCTCCAGCCCGAAATACTCCACGGTCTTGCGGTCGTACCGCTTGACCTTTTCCTGTGTGTCGCACAGGTCGGTGCCCAGCTTGTTGGGGCAGCAGGAACAGAGGGTGTCGGTGGAGAAGGTGAGCTGGATCTTCGTCCCGGGCACCTCCCGCAACTGGTGGACGACATCGTTCATGTGCTCCACAAAGGCTTCGCTGTAGCCATGGCCGGAGTAGCCCTGGGTGCAGAGCAGGTGATGCGGGCGCAGTACGATGCTCATGCCTTTTTTACCCCCGGGATCCGCTTCCGGATGTTCAGGCCCAGCACGCAGGCCAGCACAGCCTTGATGATGGCGGTGGGGATGAAGGGAAGAACGCAGGCGGAAACAGCCACAGACACGGTGCTGTGAGCGACGATCACGAACAGGATGACACCCACGATATAGTTGACCACAGTGCCCACGACAACCGCCACGGGGAAAGCACCCTTGAAGGCATCCCTGTGCTCCACGCCCAGGCCGATGATGTAGGCCATGATGGGGAAGGAGATCAGGAAGCCGCCGGTGGGGCCGACAAACTTGTCGATGCCGCCGGAGAAGTTGGCCAGCACCGGCACGCCCACAGCGCCCAGCATCAGGTAAACGAGCGTGGCAATGGCGGACAGCTTGGAGCCCAGCACCACAGCAGCCAGCGTGATGGCGAAGGTCTGCATGGTCATGGGCACACCCAGCGGCATGGGGATGGAGATCTGTGCCATCACGGCGATGACGGCGGCAAACAGGCCCGCGTAGCAGATATCGCGCACCGAGAACTTACTGGTCTGATTCATGGTAAAAAATCCTCCTCTGATTTGGTACAAACAACGTCCCGATTAAACCAGAAAGCGGCAGACAGGTCAACTTGCGATTTGCACAAAGGTTTACAATCTGTGAAAATTTGCTGAAAAGCGTTCAAACGAAATTTGGACGCTTGTGTATCCGGGCAAAATGCGATACACTACACCTATACATAGGAAAGGAATCTGACAGGCCGCCCTTCGGTGGGCCTGAATCTGATAGGAGGAACATGATGATCTGGAATAAGAAGAAGGACGGCGCGGAGAACCCGGGTGCGGAAACGCCTGCGGCACAGACAACCAAGGCTCCGGTGCTGTTTTTGCAGAAGAACTGGAAATGGCTCGTGCCGGTGGTCTGTGTGGTGATCGCGGGCGGTGTGTTTTTGCTCAAGCCCAAGAGCGCCAGCACCACAGCCGTGGACCCCAGCTATCTGGAGACCAGCCCTGAAGTGCGGGATGTCTCCAACACCTTGAGCGGCACCGGCACCCTGAACCCTGCCAACACCTACACCGTGAAATCTCTGGTGGAAGGCAAGGTGCTCACCGGCGAGTTTGAGGAGGGCGACGTGCTGGATGAGGGGAGCATCCTCTACACGCTGGACAGCTCGGATGCTTCCACCAATTTTGAAAAGGCTGAGATCGCCATGCAGCAGGCACAGCGCAGCTATGACAAGGTGGTGGACCGCCAGTATGTGCGTGCCGAGGTGGAAGGCACCGTGAGCACCCTGAAGGTCGCCAAGGGCGACGAGGTGACCAGCGGGCAGGAGGTCGCCATCATCCGCGACAGCTCCAAAATGCTGCTGACGCTGGAATTCCCCGCCGCTGATGCCGCCAATTTCAGCGTGGGCCAGACCGCCCAGGTGACGCTGGACGGCACCTTTGAGCAGTTGAACGGCACCGTGACCAGCGTGACCGGAACGGATGCCCTGAGTACCGGCAACCTGCTCACCCGCACCGTGACCATTGCCGTGCAGAACGCGGGCGGCCTGACCACCGCGCAGGCGGCCACCGCCTCCATCAACGGGGTCAGCTCCATCGGCTCTGCCACCTTTGGCTATCAGGCAGAGCGTACCCTGACCGCACAGGCCGCAGGCACCGTGACCTCCATCCATGTGCAGGAGGGTCAGACCGTTGCCAAGGACGATATCCTGATCGAGCTGAGCGGCGATGACCTGACCGAGAGCATCCAGTCGGCCTCTGAGACCCTGCGCAGCGCTGAGATCTCCCTGCAGAACCTGCAGGATACCATGGCCAACTATACCGTCACCTCTCCCATCAGCGGCACCATCATTGAAAAGGATGCCAAGGTGGGTGACGCGGTCAAATCCGGCGATACCCTCTGCGTCATCTATGACCTGAGCTATCTGGAAATGGTCATCAACGTGGACGAACTGCAGATCAGCTCCCTGACTGTGGGCCAGAAGGTGCAGATCACAGCCGATGCCGTGCAGGACAAGAACTATGTGGGCACTGTGACCCGCGTCTCCATGAAGGGCGCTTCCAACGGCGGCACCACCACCTACCCGGTGACCATCCGCATTGACGAGACCGACGGCCTGCGCCCCGGCATGAACGCCAACGCTGAGATCGTGGTGGCTGAGGCTGCCAATGCCCTGACCGTGCCCAATGCGGCCATCGTCCGGGGCGGCTATGTGCTGGTGACCCAGGATTCCCCCAGCGCCTCCAAGGCGGATGCCACCATGGAGGCACCCGAGGGCTTTGTCTATGTGGCCGTCAAGACCGGTGTCAGCGATGATGATTACACCCAGATCGTCAGCGGCATCCAGGAGGGGGACACCATTGGTTACGACCCCAACTCGGTCAGCAGCGACAGCTACTATGACGATGGCAGCGGCATGATGATCTTCTGATGGGAGGATGGAATGAGTGCTCTGATCGAATTTGATGCGGTCTGCAAGTATTACCAGATGGGCGACACCACGGTAAAAGCTGCCGACCACATCACCATGAAAATAGAAAAAGGCGAGTTTGTTGCCATTGTGGGCCAGTCCGGCTCCGGCAAGTCCACCTGCATGAACATCATCGGCTGCCTGGATGTGCCCACGGCGGGCACCTACCGGCTGAACGGCCGGGATGTGGGCAAGATGAGCCGGAACGAGTTGGCCTCCATCCGCAACGAGATGCTGGGGTTCATCTTCCAGCAGTATAATCTTCTGCCCAAATTAAACCTGCTGGAAAACGTGGAGGTGCCGCTGGTCTATGCGGGCATCCCCCGCGCCGAGCGCCACCGCCGGGCCCGCGAGGTGCTGGAGCAGGTGGGGCTGGGCGATAAGTTGAAAAACAAGCCCAACCAGCTTTCGGGCGGCCAGCAGCAGCGCGTATCCATCGCGCGGGCGCTGGTGCGCAACCCGGCGATCATTCTGGCTGATGAGCCTACCGGCGCGCTGGACAGCCACACCGGCCGCGAGGTGCTGGGAATGCTGCAGGACCTGCATGGGCAGGGCCATACGGTGGTGCTTATCACCCATGACAACTCCATTGCCGTGCAGGCCGACCGCATCATCCGGCTGGAGGATGGTCAGGTGGTCTACGATGGTGACTCCCGCGCGCCGGAAGCCATCGTCCAGCCGACGCTGAACTTTGAACCGGCAGAACAGGAGGGGAACAAATGATCATTGAGACCTTCCGTCAGGCCCTCCAGAACGTGTGGAGCAACAAACTCCGCACCTTCCTGACCATGCTGGGCATCATCATCGGTGTCATGGCGGTCATCGTCATCGTGGGTCTGGGCAACGGCATGACCCAGAGTATGCGGGACAGCTTTTCGGCACTGGGCACGAATGCCCTGTCCATTCAGGTCTGGGGCTACGGCTCCCGCACCGCCTCGGTGGAGGATGTGTATAAGATCGCGGATAAGAACAAGGAGCTCATCTCCGCAGTCTCGCCCCAGATCGATTTCAGAAACAACACCCCCAAGGTGGGCACCACGACCTACCGCTACGGCACCAGCGTTTACGGTGTGGACGAGCACTACGCTGAGATGAAAAACTATACCCTCGCCCAGGGGCGCGGCCTGCAGTACATGGACATCAAGGACAACAAGCAGGTCTGCATCATTGGTGATTACCTCAACCGGGCGGCCTACGGCGGCAACGCGGTGGGCCAGACCATCAAGCTGGGGGCCTACAAGTTCCGGATCGTGGGCGTGCTGAACGCCAAGGTGACGGACAAGAACATGCAGCAGGGCTCCGACGATGACTGCATCTATCTGCCCTACACCACGGCCATGCGGCTCTCCAACCAGTCCAGCGCCAAGAATTTTGTTGCGATCATGAAGGACGAGAGCCGGGCCAACGAGGCCAAGGCGGTGGTGGAAAGCGGCCTGTACGACCTGCTCAAGAGCGACAACGCTTATTACATCTACAGCGCCAGCGAGTGGCTGGAGGAGATGAACGAGATGATCAACATGGTCATCATCATCCTTACCGGCATTGCCAGCATCTCGCTGCTGGTGGGCGGCATCGGCATTATGAACATCATGCTGGTGTCGGTGACCGAGCGCACCCGGGAGATCGGCATCCGCAAGGCACTGGGTGCTAAGGAGCGGGTGATCCTGTCGCAGTTCGTGGTGGAAGCTGCCACCACCTCCGCACTGGGCGGCGTGCTGGGCATCGTCCTTGGCTATATCGTGTCCATGGCGGCAAACCGCATTCTGCCCATGATCTCCAGCGACATTGATGTGACCGTCAGTCCCTCGTTCAACTCCATCGTGGTGGCCTTTGGCATCTCGGTGGGCATCGGCGTGCTGTTCGGCTATCTGCCCGCCAAGCGCGCCGCAAGGCTGAACCCCATTGAAGCGCTGAGATATGATTAAACCTCTCACCGCTTCGGTCTGGCTTTGCCAGCGCCTTGCGGAGCTCCCCTGATAGGGGAGCCAGATATAGATGAAACCCTTATTTAAGGAGGATTTTCCATGAAAAAGCGAATCCTTGCATTTCTGCTGGCGGTGAGCATTGCCGTGTCGATGCTGGTACTGCCGGCATCGGCAGCGGGCAACGCAAACACGGCGGTCCAGCTGTCCATCACGCTGAACGCGATGGACAGCAGCCAGCAGGCTGCTCTGAACGCTGTGGTCACCCGCGGTGCGCTGGCCCGGATGCTGGTGTCCTACTCCACCTACCGCGAGAGCGTGGGCTCTCAGGGCACGGTGGGCACCCTGTTCACCGACCTGCCCGGCACTTCGCCCTATGCCCCCTATGTCCGCATTGCGGTGCAGAATGGCTGGATGAACGGCTACACCGACGGCTCTTTCCGGCCCGACAACGCCGTGACGCTGGAAGAAGCGGTCACGGCCATCCTCAAGCTGATGGGCTATAAGATGACCGATCTGAGCGGCTCCTTCCCCAACGCACAGCTGAACAAGGCCAGTGAGCTGGGCCTGCGCAATCAGGTGGACCGCAGCCAGGGCGAGGCGCTCAACTACGAGGAGTGCGCCCTGCTGTTCTACAACGCCCTGACAGCCAACGCTGCCAGCGGCAGTGCCTACGGCAGCAGCCTGGGCTTCACGGTCTCCAACGGTCAGGTGGATACCTCCAGCGTCATGCTCAAGAGCCTGAAGGGCCCCTTTGTGGCGGGCGATACGGTCCAGCTGCCTTTTGTTCCCAAGATGGTCTACCGCAACGACAAAGCGTCGGAATCTGCGGAACTGAACAAATACGACGTGTATTATTACAGCGAGAGTTTACAGACGCTGTGGGTCTATACCCGCCGGGCCGCTGGCCGCATCACGGCAGTTTCGCCCAGTGCCAGTGCCCCCACCAGTGTAACGGTGGCAGGCACCAGCTATACGCTGGGCTCCTCTGCGGTGGCCTCTCAGGTGTCCTCCCTCAACGGCGGCGGCGTGGGCGAGGTCGTCACCCTGCTGCTGGGCATGAACAATGAGGCTGCCGGGATCGTGACCGGCGAGGAAGCCGACAGTGTGTTCTACGGTGTCGTGCAGACCGCCACCCGCAGTCTGGTGGAAGAGAACGGCGCGGATGTTCTGCAGAAAGTCTCCGTCATGTGCACCGACGGCATTGCCCGCACCGTGAACGTGGACAAGAGCCTGAACTTTCCGCAGGGGTGGCTGGTAGAGATCAAGGTCACCCCGGAGGGGGAGAGCGTGGAGCATATCGAGGACCGCCGCGTCAACGGCACCATCAATACCAATGCCACTGCGCTGGGCGCTGCCGCCCTGGCCGACGATGTAGAGATTCTGGATACAACTTCGGAGGGTGTGGCTGGGACGGTTCGTCCCAGCCGCCTATCGGGGGTAACACTGAGTGACCTCGATGTCCGCTACTATACCGTCAACGATGCCGGACAGATCGACCGGCTCATCCTGAACGATGTGACCGGCGACCTGTGGAGCTACGGCGTGCTGGACGATGTGAAAAATCTGGCCATGAATTATTCTGACCTGAAGAACCTTTTCACCGGCATTGCGGCGGGAGACTCCACCTCCGGCACCACGACCACGACAGGCACCACCACCGGATCGACCACGGGCGGCACCGACGGATCCGGCTCTACCTCGGGTACCACGGCGGCAGACCGCCTGTCCAACCTGCTGGTGCCCACCACCAGCGAGATCCTGTGGGGCATCGTCTCGGGCGATATCCTGAGCACGGCCTGGCAGAAGCTGACCAGCAACACCGGCTCCCTGATGAGCATTGGCTTCCAGCAGATCGCGGAGATCACGGGCACCCCCTTTAAGCAGATCTTCAACTACATCGGCGGCGGTGCAACCTATATCTGCTACGTCAACGGCGCGGCGGCCAGCTACACCACGGCCATCAAGTATCCGGTGCTGGCGGGCGGCATTGCCGTGCGGCGGGAGACCACCGGCTCTGTCAAGGCTATGATGCAGTTGATGCCCCTGAAGATCGACAAGGTCGGCGCGGCCTCGGTGCTCTCGGGCAGTGAACGTTATGAGATGGCAGATAATGTGCAGGTCTACCTGTGGTACAAGGGCCAGTATTACCCCACAAAGCTGGCTCAGGTGGATGCGGATGGCTACCATCTGACCGGCTGGTACGATAATTTCGGCTGCGCTGCCGGAAAAAAGGTCCGCGTCATCATTGCGGTTAAGAACGACTGATGCTTTATTACAGCGGCCTGAGCCGCACACTGCGGCAGCTGCGCTGGGTGCTTTACCCGCGCCGCTGCCCTTTTTGTGACCGGGTGCTGGGGAACCAACCTGCCTGCCCGGACTGCGCCGATGGGCTGGCAGAGCTGCGCCGTGCACCCTCCATGCGGCTGCGCGGCTCCGAGCACTACCTGGGGCGGCTGGATGGGGCAGCCGCGCCCTACCGATACACCGGCCTTGCCCGCCGCGCGGTGCTGCGGGCAAAATATCAGGGCGCGCCCTGGGCGGCTGTGGAGCTGGGCGTGGAGATGGCCCGCCTGCTCTTTGGCAGCGAGATCAGAATGTGCGGCTCTGAGCCCCTGCCCGAACCGGTACCGGGCCTTGACCGGGGTTACGACTGCATCCTTCCGGTACCGGCCTCCAGCAAAAAGCGCGGCTACAATGTGCCGGAGCGGATGGCACAGCCCCTTGCCCGGGCGGTGGGCGTGCCGGTGGTCACGGACGCGCTGACCCGTGCCCGCTCCACCCGGCGGCAGGAGGGACTTTCCCTTGACGAGCGGCTGGCCAATGTGGCGGGTGCCTTCCGGGTGGCCCGGCCGGAGGCTGTGGAGGGAAAGCGCATCCTTCTGGTGGACGATGTCCTGACCACCGGAGCCACGGCCTCGGCCTGCGCGCAGGCTCTGCTGGATGCCGGTGCGCAGAGCGTGTTCGCTGTGGCGCTGGCTACGGTGGAGTTTCCGCAGCCGGTGGGCAGCACAACGGCCATTGCCGAAAATGAAGAAGAAATTTGAAAATAGTGCTTGACAAAACACCATTCTTCGGGTATACTGATTGAGCTGTGAGCGACAAGCTCGATCAGATGTCCGGGTGTAGCGCAGTTTTGGTAGCGCGCTTGAATGGGGTTCAAGAGGCCGTGAGTTCGATTCTCGCCACTCGGATTGGAACAAGACCGACGATTTCAAAAGAGATCGTCGGTCTTGATTTTTTATTCGGCTGTTTTCGGTGCACTGTCCCGGAGGGGCGGGTACCGCTGCAAGGAGGGCGAGTCTATGAATGCTGCACTGCGCCGGGATGCGGATGTGATCCTTCGTTCCAGCCTGAACGCTGTTCTGCCGGATGAGGCGGTGCGCCGCGCGCTGCATGATCTCCGGCCCGGGAAGGGCCGGGTGCTTCTGGTGGCGGCGGGCAAGGCGGCCTGGCAGATGGCACATGCGGCGGTTGAAACGCTGGGCCGGGTGGATGGCGGCGTGGTCGTGACCAAGTACGGCCATGTGAAAGGTGAGATCCCCGGGGTGGCCTGCTATGAGGCGGGCCACCCGGTGCCGGATGCAAACGGTTTTGCGGCCACCCAAAAGGCGCTGGAGCTGGTGCAGGGGCTGACTGCCGGGGATACAGTGCTGTTTCTGCTTTCCGGCGGCGGCAGTGCGCTGTTTGAGCAGCCGCTCGTTCCCGGGGCAGAGCTGCAGGAGATCACGAGCCGGCTGCTGGCCAGCGGGGCCGACATTGTGGAGATGAATACCATCCGCAAGCGGCTTTCCGGTGTGAAGGGCGGGCGGTTCGCGCAGCGCTGTGCCCCTGCGCAGGTGTTCAGCATCGTGCTGAGCGACATTCTGGGGGACCCGCTGGATATGATCGCCAGCGGCCCGGCGGTGCCGGATACCTCCACCTGCGCCCAGGCGCTTGCCGTTGCCGAAAAGTATCATCTGGCACTCTCAGCACAGGCCCGGGCCCTGCTGGCGCAGGAAACGCCCAAAACGCTGGACAATGTGACCACCCGGATCACCGGCAGCGTGCGGGAGCTTTGCCGTGCCGCGGCCAGTGCCTGCCGGAATCTGGGATATGAACCGGTTCTCCTGACCGACCAACTCTGCTGCGAAGCACGGGAAGCAGGCAGCTTTTTTGGCTCCATTGTCCGCACCCAGGCAGGGCAGGGGAAAAAGCTGGCCTACATCGCGGGCGGCGAGACCATCGTTCACCTGACCGGAAAAGGGCTTGGCGGAAGAAATCAGGAGCTGGCCCTTGCGGCTGCGCCTGCCATTGCCGGGCTGAACGCGGCGGTGTTCTCTGTGGGCAGCGATGGCACAGACGGCCCCACCGATGCCGCCGGCGGCTATGTGGATGGGGATACCCTTGCCGCGCTGGAGGCCGGGGGCTGGAGCGGATACGCTGCTTTGCAGAACAACGATTCCTACCACGCCCTGAAAGCAGTGGATGGCCTGATTATCACCGGGGCAACGGGCACCAATGTCAACGATGTGGCGGTGGCCCTGATCGGGGAAAAAACACCGCCTGTGGGCCCGGAAGTTTCCCCGGAGTGGTGATTGCATTCCTCCGTTGAGTATGTTATACTGAACAGCGAACTGAATAGAAAACAGCAGGTGCGTACCGCCCGCGGCTCTGGCCGGGGGCAGGCATGTTAAAAGGGAAGCGGGTGCAAATCCCGCACGATCTCGTCACTGTGATAAGGGAGTTTACCGCCAGGGTGCAGCTGCACCGGTCACTGGAACGTGTGTTCCGGGAAGGCGGCGGTGGATGTTGAGCTTTCAGCCAGGAAACCTGCCCGCTGTTGGTACGGGGGCGCAAGCCCCAGATCACGAGGAATTGGTTGTACCCAAAAAGCCTGAAAAAACTGAAAAGGGCCTTTTTGCTTTGCCATCCCGCAAGCAGAAAGGCCCCTTTTGTTTTGCCGGGCACTCTTTCCTGTACCTTCTGTTCAGCAAAAATCATGTTCAAAAACAGGAAAGGAACGAACAAAAATGAGAAAACGCACCATCCACAAAGCAGCGGCCGCTCTGACCGCTCTGGCCCTCTGCGCCGGTGTACTGACCGGCTGCGGCGGTGCCGCAAGCAGCACCACTGCTTCCAGCACGGCAGGATCTGCTGCCAGCAGCGAGGTTTCCGGCGAGGAGGCTGACGAATTGGCCGCAAAGAACGTTGCAGACCTGATCGATGCCATCTATGTGCAGGAGCGCACCGATGATACCGATGCCCAGTGCGAGGCCGCCAAGGCCGCATGGGATGCCCTGACCGATGCCCAGAAGGAACTGGTCGAGGGCGAAGAGGCTGACCCTGACTACTTTGGCCGCGACACCGGTGATGCTTCCAAGGACGACAGCCGCAATCAGGACGACATCGGCGAGAATGAGCTGCTGGTGGTCTCCTTCGGCACCTCCTTCAACGACAGCCGAGTGAAGGATATCAAGGGCATCGAGGATGCGCTGCAGGCCGCTTATCCCGATTGGTCTGTCCGCCGCGCCTTCACCGCACAGATCATCATCAACCATGTTCAGGCCCGCGACGGCGAGAAGATCGACAACATGCAGCAGGCTCTGGACCGCGCTGTGGCCAACGGCGTGAAGAACCTGGTCGTCCAGCCCACCCACCTGATGCACGGTGCAGAGTACGACGAGATGATGGAGATGATCGACGAGTACAAGGACAAGTTCGAGCACGTCGCCGTTGCCGAGCCCCTGCTGGGCGAGGTCGGTGCCGACGCTGCCGTCATCAACGCCGACAAGGAAGCTGTTGCCAAGGCCGTTACCGCTGCCGCTGTGAAGGATGCCGGTTTCGACAGCCTGGAGGCCGCTGCTGAGGAGAAGGTCGCCTTCGTCTTTATGGGCCACGGCACCTCCCACACTGCAAAGGTGAGCTACAGCCAGATGCAGACCGCCATGCAGACCCTGGGCTACAGCAACGTGTTCATCGGCACGGTGGAGGGTGAGCCCGAGGAGACTGCCTGCGAGAACGTCATCGAGGCGGTCAAGGCCGCCGGTTACACCAAGGTCATCCTGCGCCCCCTGATGGTCGTTGCCGGTGACCACGCCAACAACGATATGGCCGGTGCGGATGACGATTCCTGGCTGAGCCAGTTCCAGGCCTCCGGCGACTTCGCGTCCGTGGAGTGCCAGATCGCCGGTCTGGGTGAGATCGAGGACATCCAGCAGCGCTACATTGAGCACACCAAAGCCGCCATTGATTCCCTGAACGGCTAATATTCCGCATTCCAATGCCCGAAGGGAGAGATCTTTTCGGGCATTTTTTATGGAGAGCTTCCCCGCATGAGGAGAAACACTCCCATTTCAAATTCTGAATTTTTGAGGTATTTTGTTTATGCACTGCAAACAGTTTGTTTCCCTGTCCGTTGCTTCTCTGATGCTGGCCGCCGTCCTCACCGGCTGCGGCGGGGCTTCTTCCACTGCTTCCTCTGCTGCCAGTTCGGAAGCCGCTTCTGCCGTGAGCGCTGCCGCTTCCGAAAGCGCCGAAGCCGCCCTGCCGGACGGCGTGTACACGGCTGAGTTCGACACCGACAGCGGCATGTTCCACGCCAACGAAGCCTGCGATGGCATGGGAACCCTGACCGTGGAGAACGGGCAGATGACCTTCCATGTCAGTCTGTCCTCCAAGAAGATCGTCAACCTGTATGTTGGCATGGCTGCCGATGCCGAGGCCAACAAGGCAGACTGGCTGCTGCCCACCACCGACACCGTCACCTACTCTGATGGCACCTCGGAGGAGGTCTACGGCTATGATATCCCCGTGGCCGCTGTGGACGAGGACTTCCAGCTGGCACTCCTCGGGACCAAGGGCAAGTGGTATGACCACACCGTGAGCATCCGCAATGCACAGCCCAAGACGGAAGAAGCCGCCGAGACCCCTGCGGACGGTGAATACAGCGTCAATGTGACCCTGGAGGGCGGCTCTGGCCGTGCCACCGTGGAAAGCCCTGCCGCCCTGACCGTGGCGGACGGAAAAATGACCGCTGTCATCCTGTGGAGCAGCCCCAATTATGATTACATGATCGTGGACGGTGAGAAGTATCTGCCCACCAACACCGAGGGCAACTCCACCTTTGAGATCCCTGTTTCTGCACTGGGCACCCCGCTGACTGTCACTGCCGATACCGTAGCCATGAGCACCCCCCATGAGATCGAGTATACGCTGACCTTTGCGCTGAACTGATGAAACTGACGAGACAACAATTCCTGCGCGTTCTGCCTGCTACAGTACTGGCCCTATCGGGTTGCGCCGCCTCCGAAACGGCTCCCGCCAGCACAGAAGAACTGGTCTTTGACCATGCCTGTCCGCTGGATTACGCCACACAATTTACTGCCGACTGCTATGAGGGCGGCTATACCATGCTGACCCTGACCGAATCGGGGGAGCAGTTCCTTGTGACCCCGGAGGATGCCGCTGAAGTGGAAGGCCTGCCCGAGAGCGTGACGGTGCTGCGTCAGCCCATCCGGAACATCTACCTTGTCTCCACCTCGGTGATGGACCTGTTCCTCGCGCTGGATGGGCTGGACAGTGTGACTCTTTCCGGCACCCAGGCGGAGGGATGGTATCTGGATGAGGCCAGAGCCGCCATGGAGGACGGGCGCATTGCCTATGCGGGCAAGTACAGCGCCCCGGATTACGAAAAGATCCTTGCGGCCAACTGCGGCCTTGCCATCGAGAACACCATGATCTACCACACCCCGGAGGTCAAGGAGCAGCTGGAACGGTTCGGCATCCCGGTGCTGGTGGAGCGCTCCAGCTATGAGAGCGGCCCGCTGGCCCGGCTGGAATGGCTCAAGTTCTGGGGCATCCTGCTGGGGAAAGAGGAGCTGGCGGAACAGGAGTTTGCCCGGCAGGTGGAGCGCCTTGCACCGCTGACCGGGCAGGCTCCTACCGGCAAGCGCTGTGCCTTTTTCTCCATCACAGCCAACAACCTTGCCAATGTGCGCAAGGGCGGCGACTATGTGGCCCAGATGATCGAGATGGCGGGCGGTGATTATGTTTTTGCGGACCTGACCGACAACGGCAACAACCTTTCCACCATGAACCTGCCGCTGGAGGATTTTTACGCCGGTGCAAAGGATGCGGATGTGCTCCTTTACAACAGCACCATTGAGGGCGTGGTGCATACCACGGAGGAACTGGTGGCAAAATGCCCCCTGCTGGCTGAGTTCAAGGCCGTGCAGAGCGGCAGTGTCTGGTGCACCACCCAGAGCTTTTTCCAGCAGAGTACGGCGCTGGTCGATTTTGTGCTCGACCTGCACCGTGTCTTTACGGAGAACGACCCCGCCGACCTGCAATTTCTGAGGAAAGTAGAGTAACCTATGACCAGCAAAAAGCGCCTGATCTTCTCTTACGGCATCCTTGCCCTGCTGCTGGCGGTGCTGTTTGCCGCCAACCTGTTCTGGGGCAGTGTGTCCCTGACACCGGGGGCAGTGCTGGCGGCCCTGACCGGCCGCGGGCAGGACGCTTTGAGCGTGGGCATCATCACCCAGCTGCGCCTGCCCCGGGCCGTGATGGTGGTGCTGCTGGGGGCGGCGCTTTCGGCGGCGGGCTACCTGCTGCAGACCTTTTTTGCCAACCCCATTGCAGGCCCCTTTGTCATGGGAATTTCCAGCGGGGCCAAGCTGGCCGTGGCACTGGTCATGGTGGCTTTTCTGAACCATGGCCTGCTCACCAGCTCCCTTACCCTGATCACTGCCGCCTTTGCGGGGGCCATGGCCTCCATGGCCTTTGTGCTGGCGGTCTCCCGGTGGGTGCAGCGGATGAGCATCCTTGTCATCTGCGGCGTGATGATCGGCTACATCTGTTCGGCCGTTACGGAGTTTGTGGTGGCCTTCGCCCAGGACAGCAACATCGTCAACCTCCACAACTGGTCTCAGGGCAGCTTTTCCGGCATGACCTGGGGCAATGTGCGGGCGGCGGCGCTGGTGGTGCTGCCCGCTCTGGCAGCGGCGTTCTGCCTTTCCAAGCCCATGGCCGCCTACCAGATGGGGGAGGCCTACGCCCGGAGCGTGGGCATCAATGTCAAAGCCTTTTCCCGGCTGCTGGTGCTGCTTTCCAGCCTGCTGGCCGCCTGTGTCACGGCCTTTGCGGGGCCCATTTCCTTTGTGGGCATCGCGGTGCCCCATCTGGTCAAGCAGCTGTTCGGCAGTGCAAGGCCGCTGGTGGTGCTGCCCGGGTGCTGCCTGGGCGGGGCCGCCTTCTGCCTGCTGTGCGACCTCATCGCCCGCAGTATGTTTGCCCCCACTGAGCTTTCGATCAGCGCCGTAACGGCAGTGTTTGGTGCACCGGTGGTCATCTGGCTGCTGGTGCGCCGGGGTCAGGAGGGTGTGCGATGAAATACCGCTGTGAAACGAAAGAACTGGCCATCGGCTATGGCAGCGCGCCCATTGCTTCCGGCATCACGCTGGGGGCGGTGCCGGGGCAGATCCTGGCCCTCATCGGGCCAAACGGCGCGGGCAAATCCACCCTGCTCAAAACGCTGGCGGGCCAGCTGGCCCCCCTGGGCGGGGCTGTCCTGCTGGATGGCCGCAGCCTGACCGATTACACCGGCCCGGCCCGGGCCCGGAAGCTGGCCCTGATGCTGCCCCATACCCGCCGCACCGAGCTGACTTCCTGCTTTGAGTTTGCCGCCGCCGGGCGCATCCCCTATACCGGGCGGCTGGGCATCCTGTCCGATACCGACCGGCAGGCCGTGCGGGACGCGCTGGAGCTGGTGGGGGCTTCCCCTCTGGCGGGCCGGGATTTCAACTGCATCAGCGACGGCCAGCGCCAGCGCGTTCTGCTGGCCCGCGCCATCTGCCAGCAGCCCGGAGTTCTGCTGCTGGACGAACCGACCTCTTTTCTGGATGTCAAGGGCAAGATCGAGCTGCTGACCATCCTGCAGAAACTGGCCCATGAGCAGGGGCTGGCCGTGATCGTCAGCCTGCACGAGCTGGACATGGCGCAGAAGATCGCGGATGCGGTGGTCTGCGTGTTCCCGCACAGCGTTTCGGGGGCGCTGCCCCCAAAGGAGGCCTTTGCCCCGGAGAACATCCGGGCGCTGTACAGCCTGACCAAGGAGCAGTACGAGGCCGTGTTCGGCCCGGAAAAGCCTGCCGGGCCAAAGTTTGAACATTACGTCCGCAGTGGGCAGAAGCTGCTCCGCTGCGGGTACACCACCGGCACCTGCGCGGCGCTGGGTGCGGCGGGGGCCGCGCGGCTCCTGCTCACCGGCCATGCCCCGGAGAGCGTTGCCCTGCGCACGCCGAAGGGCATCGTGGTGGAGGTGGCCCCGCTGTACTGCCGCCCCGCCGGAGCCGGAGTCGAATGCGCCATTGAGAAGGACGGCGGGGATGATGTGGATGTGACCACCGGCCTGCCCGTGATCGCCGCCGTAGAATTGCTGCCCGATACCACCGAGATCCGCATCTCCGGAGGCAAGGGCGTGGGCCGGGTGACCAAGGCCGGGCTGGACCAGCCGGTGGGGGAAGCTGCCATCAACCATGTGCCCCGGCAGATGATCGCCGAGGCCCTGCAAAGGGAAGCCGAGAGCGCCTGCTACACCGGCGGCTTTGCCGTGACCATCTCCATCGAGGGCGGGGAAGAGGTGGCAAAGCGCACCTTCAACCCCCACATCGGGGTCGAGGGCGGGCTTTCGGTGCTGGGAACCAGCGGCATTGTGGAGCCTATGAGCCAGCAGGCGATCCTGGACACCATCCAGCTGGAAATGAACCAGGCCGCTCTCCGGGCGGGCAGCCCCAGGCGGCTTATTCTGGCCCCCGGCAATTACGGGCTGGACTATCTGCACGAAAAATACCCGGAGTTTCACGCTGTCCCGGTGGTAAAGACCTCAAACTTTATCGGTGATACGCTGGATATGGCTGCTGCGGCCCGCTTTGAAGAGGTGCTTCTGGTGGGCCATGTGGGCAAGCTGGTCAAGGTGGCGGGCGGTATTATGAACACCCATTCCCACACTGCCGACTGCCGCACGGAGTTGTTCTGCACCCATGCGGCGCTCTGCGGCGCTTCCCGGGAAGTCTGCACCGCCCTGATGAACGCTGCCACCACTGATGCCTGTCTGGAACTTCTGGACAGCGCCGGCCTGCGGGCTCCGGTGCTGGAAAGCCTGCTGAGGGCGGTCCAGCTCCACCTTGACCGGCGGGCCTGCGGGGCGTTCCGGGTGGGGGCCGTGCTGTTTTCCAACCAGCACGGCCCGCTGGGAGCCACCGACACTGCCGCACAACTGCTGAACGAATGGAAGGAGCATTGAGATGGTACATTTTGTGGGCGCAGGCCCCGGCGCACCCGACCTCATCACCCGGCGGGGCGCGGCCCTGCTGCAGGAAGCCGACTGCATCATTTATGCGGGCAGTCTGGTCAACCCGGCTCTGCTGGGGCTGGCGAAGCCGGAGTGCGCCGTTTACAACAGCGCCGAGATGACGTTGGAACAGGTGCTGGACGTGATGCGCCGGGTGGAAGCCGCAGGCGGGACCACCGTGCGGCTCCACACCGGCGACCCCTGCCTGTATGGGGCCATCCGGGAGCAGATGGACGCACTGGATGCGGATGGCATCCCCTACGATGACACCCCCGGCGTGTCCAGCTTTTGCGGGGCGGCAGCGGCGCTGAACGCCGAGTACACCCTGCCCACCATCAGCCAGACCGTGATCATCACCCGGATGGAGGGGCGCACTCCGGTGCCGGAAAAGGAGCAGCTGGCCAGCCTTGCCGCCCATGGGGCGACCATGGTGATTTTCCTCTCCATCGGCCTCATCGACAAGGTGCAGCAGGCCCTGCTGGCGGGCGGAGCCTACACGCCGGCGACCCCTGCCGCCGTGGTCTACAAGGCCAGCTGGCCGGAGCAGAAGGTGGTGCGCTGCACCGTGGGCACGCTGGCCGGGAGCACCCGCGCCAACGGCATCACCAAAACAGCGCTCATCGTGGTGGGGGATTTTCTGGGCACCCGGTATGAACGGAGCAAGCTCTACGACCCAACTTTTACGACGGAGTTCCGCAAGGGGGCAGACCAGTGACCCGCGCCTATCTCGCCTTTACGGAAAAAGGACTGGCGCTGGCCCAAAAGCTGGCCGGTGCCCTGCCCGGTACCGTAGACCGCTGCGGCCATGGCGGGCCCGGCCTTGCCGATTGGGCTGCGGAGCAGTTCGCCCATGCGGATGCCCTGATCTTTGTGGGGGCTGTGGGCATTGCGGTGCGGGCCATTGCGCCCCACTGCCGGAGCAAGGCGGTGGACCCTGCCGTGGTGGTGCTGGACGAGTGTGGTCATTTTGCGGTGCCGATCCTTTCGGGCCATCTGGGCGGGGCCAACGATTTGGCCCGGGTGCTGGCGGCGGTCTGCGGTGCGGTGCCGGTCATTACCACGGCCACCGATGCCAACGGGGTGTTTGCCGTGGATGCGTGGGCCAGGCACCAGAACTGCGCCGTGCTGGAACCGGAGCGCATCAAGCGCGTCAGCAGCAGACTGCTGGCGGGCGGGCCGGTGCGGTATCGCTCGGAATTCCCCATTGCCGGGCAGTCCCCTGCCGGGGTGGTCCCGGCGGGGGAGGCAGAGCGCGCCGACTTTGCCCTGACCCTTTTCCCGGCGGGCGATGCGCTGCACCTGATCCCGAAGATCGGTGTGCTGGGCATCGGGTGCAGGCGGGGGACCAGCGCCGCACAGCTGGAAGCGGCCTTTGCACAGTTCTGCGCGGCCCACGGCCTTGCAGCGGCGTGCATCACAGCAGCGGCCAGCATCGACCTGAAAGCCCATGAGCCGGGTCTGCTGGAATTTTGCAGAATCCACGGCTGGCCGGTGCAGTTCTATTCTGCCGCACAGCTGCAGAACGCCCCCGGGCAGTTCACACCTTCGGCCTTTGTCCGGAGCGTGACCGGTGTGGACAATGTCTGCGAGCGGGCGGCGGTGCTGGCAGCAGGCGGCACGATCATTCTTCCCAAACAGGCGGGCAACGGCGTGACCTTTGCGCTGGCGCTTCGTCCCTTTGCCCCGGATTGGAGGTGGCAGGATGCCTAATGTTGTTTTTGTTGTCGGGCTTGGGCCCGGGGATCCCCGGTTTCTGACCGCACAGGCGCAGAGCGCCTTAACGCAAGCCGAGGTGCTGTGCGGCTATACGGTCTATCTGGATCTGGTGCGCCCTTACTTCCCGGACAAGCTCTATTATTCCACCGGCATGACCAAGGAGATCGATCGCTGCCGCTGGGCGCTGGAAACGGCCCGGAGCGGCAGGGCGGTGGCGCTGGTCTGCTCGGGAGATGCCGGGGTCTACGGTATGGCAAGCCCTCTGCTGGAGCTGGCAGAGAGCTTCCCGGACGTGACGGTGGAGGTGGTGCCCGGTCTGACCGCCGCCCTGAGCGGCGGTGCAGTGCTGGGTGCCCCGCTGGCCCACGATTTCTGCGTGCTCTCCCTCTCTGACCGGCTTACGCCGTGGGAGGTCATCGAGCGGCGGCTGGCGGCAGCAGCCATGGGGGATTTCTGCATCGCGCTGTACAACCCCTCCTCCAAGGGGCGGCCGGACTATCTGGCGCGGGCGGTGCGCATCCTGCTGGCAAACGGCAAAGCACCCGGAACGGTCTGCGGCATTGTGCGGAACATTGGCCGGGAGGGGCAGGAAAGCCGCGTTCTGACGCTGGCTGCGCTGGAAACCACCCCGGTGGATATGTTCACCACCGTGTTTGTCGGCAACGCCCAGACCCGCCAGCTGAGCGGGCGGATGGTCACGCCGCGGGGGTACCGCGCATGAGGGTCGTAATATTCAGCGGCACCACCGAGGGCCGCATGTTTTCAAAGCAGCTTGCCGCACTGGGGGCCGAGGTGCTGGTCAGCGTGGCCACCCCGCTGGGGGCCGAGGGACAGGGCGAAAGGTCCGGCATCACCGTCCACTGCGGGCGGCTGACCCCGGAGGAGATGACCGCCCTGCTGCAGGGGGCTGACCTCTGCGTGGATGCGACCCATCCGTATGCGGTGGAGGCCACCCGGAACATCCGGGCAGCCTGCAAAACAGCGGGCACGGAGTACCGCCGCCTGCTCCGGCCCGAAAGCCCACTGCCTGCCGGGAGCATGGTGTTTGCCTCTGCGGCCCACGCGGCGGGATTTCTGGCCCGAACGCAGGGAAATGTCCTGCTTGCCACCGGGGCCAAGGAGCTTTCTGCCTTTGCTGTGCTGGAACCGGCACGGCTTTTTCCCCGTGTCCTGCCCACCCGGGAGGGCATTGCCGCCTGCGAGGGGGCAGATATCCCCCATAAGAACATTATCGCCATGCAGGGGCCGTTCTCCTATGCGCTGAACCGGGCGCTGATGGAGCAGTTTGCCATCCGCTTCCTCGTTACCAAAGACGGCGGCGCGGCGGGCGGCTTTGAAGAAAAAGCCCGGGCAGCGCAGGACACCGGGGCACAGCTCATCGTCATCCGCCGCCCGGCCGAGCAGGGCGAAACGGCGGAACAGATCCTGACACATTGTAAGGAGATGCTGCAATGATCACACTCATCGGGATGGGGGCGGGTACGCCGGAAAGCCTGACCGCGCAGGGCCTTGCCGCCCTGCAGAACGCCGGACTGATTCTGGGGGCAAAGCGCCTGCTGGAACAGCTGCCGCAGGGCTGCACGGAACACCGGAAGGCCCTGTATCAGCCTGAGGATGTCCTTGCCGCGCTGGCGGCTGACCCGGAGGTGGATGCTGCCCTTGTGTACAGCGGCGACACCGGGTTTTACTCCGGTGCGGCCCAGCTGCTGCCGATGCTGCGGGCCTTTGGTATCTCCTGCCGGGTGCTGCCGGGGCTTTCCAGCGTTCAGCTGCTGGCCGCTGCGGTGGGCCGCTCCTGGCAGGAGTGGAAGCTGGTCTCGGCCCACGGCTGTGCCTGCGACCCGGTGGCCGAGTGCCTGACAGCCGGGGGAAAGCCCGTCTTTTTCCTGACCGGCGGGGCCGAAACGCCCGCCTCCCTCTGCGGCCGGCTGGCTGCTGCCGGGCTGGGCGATGCCCATGTGCTGGTGGGCGAAGAGCTGGGCCGGGCAGAGGAAAAGATCCTGTTCGGCACGGCGCAGGAGTTTGCGCAAAAGCAGTTTGCAAGCCTGAGCGTTCTGCTTGTGGAGCATCTTCCCCAACCGCCCCGGCGAGTGCCCGGCTTCCCGGATGAAGCCTTTCTCCGGGGGGAGGTGCCCATGACCAAGCAGGAGGTGCGGGCGGCGGCGCTGGCCAAGCTGGCCGTGCAGCCCGGCGATACCCTGTGGGATGTGGGCGCGGGCACCGGCAGCGTGAGCGTGGAGCTGGCGCTGGCCGCACCCCGGGGGCATGTGTATGCCGTGGAGTGTGACCCGGAGGCCTGCGGGCTCATCCGGCAGAACCGGGAAAGGTTCCACGCCTGCAACCTGACACTGGTGGAGGGCCGCGCCCCCGCCGCGCTGGCTGACCTGCCCGCCCCGGATGCCGTGTTCATCGGCGGGACCAAGGGGGGGATGGAGGCTGTGGTGGACACGGTGCTTGCCCGGAATCCGAACGCCCGCATCTGCATCTCTGCCATTGCGCTGGAAACGCTGAGCGCCGCCGTGGCCGCACTGACTGCCCACGGTCTGGACGCGGAGGTGACGCAGATCGCGGTCAGCCGCACCCGGCCTACGGGCAGGCTCCACCTGCTGATGGCCAATAACCCCATCTTCCTTATCACAGGAGAACGCAAATGATCCAATTTCTTGTGGCCGCGCCCTGTTCCGGCAGCGGCAAAACCACACTGACCTGCGCCCTGCTGGCGGCGCTCAAGCGGCGGGGGCAGGACCCCTGTTCCTTCAAGAGCGGGCCGGACTATATCGACCCCATGTTTCACCGGGCCGTGCTGGGGGTGGAGAGCCATAACCTCGACCTGTTTTTCTCCGCACCGGAGACGGTGCGCGTGCTCTATGCGCAGGCTGCCGCCGGGCATGGGGCGGCTGTGTGCGAGGGTGCCATGGGCTTTTACGATGGACTGGGCGGCGTGAGTGATACCGCCAGTGCCTGGCATCTGGCCGATACGCTGGGCCTGCCGGTGCTGCTGGTGGTCCAGCCCAGAGGGGCCAGCCTGACGCTGGCGGCCCAGATCAACGGACTGAAACAGTTCCGCACCCCCAGCCATCTGGTGGGCATCCTGCTCAATGACTGCGCCCCCCATCTGTATGCTCTGCTGGCTCCCATGCTGGAACGGGAGACCGGCCTGCCGGTGCTGGGCTATCTGCCCCACCTGCCGGATGCCGCCCTTGAAAGCCGCCACTTAGGGTTGAAAACTGCCGGGGAAATCGCGGACTTACAGCAGAAGATCAGCCGGATGGCCGATGCGCTGGTGATGGATTGGGAGAAGCTTTTTGCCCTGACCGAAGGCGCAGCGCCTTTGGAGCATGCAGATCGGCTCCTCCCTGCGGGAGAGCTGCTGCCCCAGAGAGCAGCGGAACAGCGCCCCCGCGTTCCCATTGCCGTTGCAAGGGATGCGGCGTTTTGCTTCACCTACGCCGAAACGCTGGAAGCACTGGAGCGGGCGGGGGCGGAGCTCTGCTGGTTCAGCCCCCTGCAGGACCCCGCCCTGCCGGAGCAGATCGGCGGGCTCTATCTGCCCGGCGGCTACCCGGAGCTGTATGCCGGGCAGTTGAGCGCGAATCGCTCCATGCTGGCCTCTGTGCGCCGGGCTGTGGAGCGCGGTCTGCCCACGGTGGCCGAGTGCGGGGGCTTTCTCTATCTGGGCCAGAGCCTGGAGGATGCCAGCGGGGAACGCTGGCCCATGGCAGGCGTTCTGCCGGGGCAGGGCTTCCGGGTGGGGAGGCTGGTGCGGTTTGGATACGCGGCATTGACTGCCCACGCCGACAGTATGCTGTTCCGCGCCGGGGAGCGTCTGCCCGTGCACGAGTTCCACCACTGGGATTCCACAGACAACGGCACCGGCTTTACCGCCGCAAAGCCCAACGGGAAGCAATGGGACTGCGGCTTTGCAAACGAGCATTTCTATGCGGGCTTCCCGCATTTGTATTGGGCGGGCACGGCCCTGCCCCGGCGGTTCGTGGATGCCGCCGCACACTATCATCAAGAGGAACAGGATCAATGACAGAGCTTGAACTGAAGCAGCTTCTTTCCAGGATCACCCGGCCGGACGAGACCGCACGCACCGCCGCCCACGCCCACTGGGCCAGCCTGGCCAAGCCGCTGGGCGGGCTGGGCAGGCTGGAGACCATGCTGGAGGATGCCGCCGCCCTGACCGGCACGGCAGAGCTGGCGTTTTCCCGCCGGGCCGTGCTGGTGCTCTGCGCCGACAACGGCGTGGTGGCGCAGGGCGTGAGCCAAACGGACCAGAGCGTGACCCGGGCCGTGGCCGAGAACCTTGCCGCCCGGCGAACCAGTGTCTGCCAGATGGCAAAAACGGCCCGCTGTGAAGTGGTGCCTGTGGACCTTGGCATGGCCGGGGAGCCGGTGCCCGGGGTGCAGAACTGCCGCATTGCCGCCGGGACGGCGGATTTCACCACCGGCCCTGCCATGACCCGCCAGCAGGCGGTGGATGCCATTGCGGCGGGCATCGGGCTTGTCCGGGCGCAGAAGGCGGCGGGGGCGCAGCTGCTGGCCACGGGGGAGATGGGCATTGGCAACACCACCACCTCCAGCGCCGTGGCCGCTGTTCTGCTGGGGCAGCCCGTGGAGCGGATGACAGGCCGGGGTGCGGGCCTTTCCGACGCGGGGCTTGCCCGCAAGCTGGATGCCATCCGGCGGGGCATTGCGCGGAATCGGCCCGATGCCGCCGACCCGCTGGATGTGCTCTCCAAGCTGGGCGGGTTCGATATCGCCGGGCTGTGCGGTGTTTTTCTGGGCGGTGCGCTGGAAGGCCTGCCCGTGCTGATGGATGGCTTCATCAGCGGGGTGGCGGCTCTGTGCGCGGTGCGGCTCTGCCCCGCCGCGGAAAAGGCCGTGTTTGCCAGCCACTGCTCCACCGAACCGGCAGCAAGGCTGGTGCTGGAAGCGCTGGGCAAAGCGCCCCTGCTCACCGCCGGGCTCCATCTCGGCGAGGGCACCGGAGCGGTGGCAAGCATCCCGCTGTGGGATATGGCACTGGCCGTTTACCGCGATTGCTATTCCTTCACGGAGGGCGGCATTACGCCGTACACCCCCCAATGCTGACGCTGGTATTGGGCGGTGCCGCCAGCGGCAAGAGCGGGTATGCCGAGAGCCTGGTGCTGAAAACCGCGCTCCCGCGCTATTACATCGCCACCATGCAGGTGTGGGATGCCGAGTGTGCCGCCCGGGTGGAAAAGCACCGGAAGATGCGGGCGGCAAAGCAGTTTGAGACCGTGGAGTGTCCTTTGCATCTGGAAAACATCCATCTGCCTGCCCGGGGAACTGCGCTGTTGGAGGATCTGGGCAACCTGACCGCCAACGAGCTCTACGACCCCGCCGGGGCGGGAGAAAATGCGGCTTCGGCCATTTTGGAAGGACTGGACCAATTGGCCGGACAATGCACGCACCTCATCGTGGTCTCCAACGAGGTGTTCAGCGGCGGTGCAGACTATGCAGACGACACCGGGCGCTACCTGAAAGCGCTGGCGCAGGTGAACAAGGCCCTTGCCGCCCGGGCTGACCATGTGGTGCGGGTGGTGTGCGGCATCCCGGTCTATTATAAAGGAGTGGAAAAATGATTGGATTGCAGACCATTGCAGTGGCCTTTGCCATGTTTTCGGCCCTGCCGGTGCCGCAGTTCGCGTGGAACCAGAAAAACATGCGGTATGCCATGTGTGCCTTCCCGCTCATCGGGGTGGTCATTGGCGGGCTGTGGTGCCTGTGCGGCGCTCTGCCCCTGCCGATGCCTGCAAAAGCGGCGGGGTTCTGCCTGATCCCGGTCTGGGTCACGGGCGGCATCCACCTGGATGGCTATGCCGACACCTGCGATGCCATTTCCAGCTATGGCGACCGGGAAAAGAAGCTGGAGATCCTCAAAGACCCCCACTGCGGTGCCTTTGCAGTGATCCGGCTGTGCAGTTATTTTGCGGCCTACCTTGCCCTTTGCGCTTGCGTGGACTTTACGCCCCGGGTGGGCCTGTGCTGGACACTGGCCCTTGTGCTGGAACGGGCCCTCTCGGGCCTGGCCGTGGCATCGTTCCCGATGGCAAAGAACACCGGCCTTGCCCACACCTTTGCCACGGCGGCGGATCGAACTACTGTCCGCCGGGTGCTGATGGTGCTGGCCGCTCTGCTCAGCACCGCCCTGCTGGCACTGGGCGGCTGGGCGCTGGTGCTGGCGGCGTTTCTGGTGTTTGCACGCTATCATGTTGTTTCGGGTAAGCAGTTTGGCGGCATCACCGGCGATCTGGCCGGGTGGTTTTTGCAGAAAGCCGAGCTGTGGATGCTGGCGGCGCTGTGTGCCTGCCAGTGGGGAGGACTGTTATGATCTTTATCACCGGGCCGCTGTACAGCGGCAAGCGCACCTTTGCCCAGCGCCTGCCCGGCACCCGCATTGCGGAGGTGCAGGCCCTGGCCGCAGAGGCCGAGGATATGGAAAAGCTTGCGGAGGAGCTCTCCGCTTATGATATCGTGATGGCCACCGAGGTGGGCGGCGGCGTGGTGCCCATGGACGCAGGGGAGCGGGCCGCCCGGGAAGCCGCCGGGCGGCTGGCCTGCCTGCTGGCGGCCCGGGCCGGGTGCGTGGTGCAGATGTTCTGCGGCATCCCCACAGTATTGAAAGGAGAACTGCCCCCATGCTGATCTATCTTCTGCGCCACGGCCTGACGTCCTACAACGCCGAAAAGCGCTATCAGGGCCAGCGGGATATCCCCCTGTGCCCCGCGGGCCGCGCCCAGCTGCGGCAGGCTGACCTCCGGCCGGAAACGGTCTATATCACCCCGCTCTGCCGCACCCGGCAGACCGCTGAGGTGCTCTTCCCGGGTGCAAGGCTCGTGGAGGTGAAAGACCTGCAGGAGATGTGCTTCGGCAGCTTTGAGGGCTGCAATTTCATTGAGATGGAGCACGACCCGGATTATCTGGCCTGGGTGAACGCCAACTGCGAAAGCCCCTGCCCGGACGGCGAGACCAAGGCTGTCTTTTCGGAGCGGGTGTGCAGGGCTTTTGCCGCACTGGTGGACAGGGCCCTTGCCGATGGGGAAGAGACACTGGTCATTCTGGCCCACGGCGGCACCCAGATGGCTGCCATGGAGCGCTACGCCCTGCCCCATGCGGATTATTACCATTGGTGCGCCCCCAACGCGGGCGGTTACGTTCTGGATGCAGGAAATTGGGCGGAGCAGCGGGTGCTGCACCTGCTGAAGACTGTGCAGTACACAAAGGAGGATGCCCGATGATCGAATACGCAGTACTCGGCGGTTTTGTGCTGGACTGCCTCTTTGGCGACCCGGCCTGGCTGCCCCACCCGGTGGTGTACATGGGCAAGGCCATCTCGGCGCTGGAAAAGCGCCTGCGGGCCCGTCTGCCCAAAACGCCTCAGGGGGAACTGCTGGGCGGTGCCATTGTGGCCTTCTGCCTGCCGGTGGGCACTTTTCTGCTGACGAGCCTGGTCTGCCTGGGAGCTGCCCGCATCAGCCCGTGGCTGGGGCTGGCCGTCCAGATGTTCTGGTGCGGGCAGGCACTGGCCGCAAAGGGGCTGGCGCAGGAGAGCACCAATGTCTACCGGGAACTGGTCAAGCCCGACCTGCCTGCCGCCCGCAGGGCGGTCAGCCGCATCGTGGGGCGGGACACCCAGGATCTGACGCTGGAGGGTGTGACCAGAGCCGCTGTGGAAACGGTGGCCGAAAACGCCAGCGACGGCGTGATCGCGCCCCTGCTCTATATGCTCATCGGCGGGGCACCGCTGGCCCTGACCTACAAGGCCGTCAACACGATGGACAGTATGCTGGGCTACAAAAACGAAAAATACTTCTACTTTGGCCGCATCCCGGCCAAGCTGGACGATGCGGCAAATTACCTTCCCAGCCGCCTTGCCGCCCTGCTGTGGATGGCTGCCTCGGCCTTTACGCACAATGACGCAAAAGGGGCGTGGAAGATCTGGCGGCGGGACCGCCGCAACCACGCCAGCCCCAACAGCGCCCAGACCGAGAGCGCCTGCGCCGGTGCGCTGGGGGTGCAGCTGGCCGGGCCCGCCTATTACTTTGGCGAATACTACGCCAAGCCCACCATCGGCGATCCGCTGCGCCCCATTGAACCGGAGGATATCCTGCGTGCCAACCGGATGATGTACGTGGCAAGCGCCTTTGCACTGGCGTGGGGCGTGGCAATACGGGCTATTTTGTAACGACCTCACCCTCTCAGTCATGCCTTGCATGACAGCTCCCCCAAAGGGGGAACCAGGAACTGATATCCATAACCATCCGGGAAAAGGAGAACGAACATGCAACTAGTACATGGCGGCGATTGGGCCGGTTATCGGGCCGAGTTCGGGCGGGACGCGCTGGATTTTTCGGCCAACGTCAGCCCGCTGGGCCTGCCGGAAGGGGTGGCCCGGGCCATCACGGCGGCATTGCCCACGGCGGACCGCTACCCCGATCCCCTGTGCCGGGAGCTGCGGGCAAGGCTGGCGCTCCATGAGGGGGTGCCGGCAGAGCAGATCCTCTGCGGCAATGGGGCGGCAGACCTCATCTTCCGGCTGGTCTGGGCCAAAAAGCCCCGCCGGGCGCTGGTCACCGCACCCACCTTTGCGGAGTATGCCACTGCTTTGGAAAGTGTCGGCTGCACGGTAGAACGCTTCTTTTTGCGGGAGCAGGAGGACTTTGCGGTTACGGATGCGTTCTGTGCGGCCATCCGCCCGGGGGTGGACATGGTGTTCCTCTGCCAGCCCAACAACCCCACCGGCCAGCTGACGGCCCTGCCGCTGATGGAGCAGATCCTCCACCGCTGCGCGGCGTGCGGCACCCTGCTGGTGGTGGACGAATGCTTCCTCGATTTCCTGCCCGACCATGCCCTGCACACGGCAAAAGGCCTGCTGGGGGAGGGGAATCTGGTCATCCTGAAAGCCTTTACCAAGCTCTACGGCATGGCGGGCGTGCGGCTGGGCTATGCCCTGAGTGCCGACACGGCGCTGCTGGAACAGATGCAGGCCTGCGGCCAGCCCTGGGGTGTTTCCAGTCTGGCGCAGGCGGCAGGCCTTGCCGCGCTGGAGGAGACAGCGTATGTGGAAAAGGTCCGGGCCCTCATTGCCGAACAGCGGCCCTGCCTGACGGCTGGGCTGCGGGCGCTGGGCCTGCGGGTGCTGGACGGCAGGGCAAATTACCTGTTGTTTCAGGCCCCGGAGACGCTGGGAGAAGCCCTGCGGCAAAGGGGCGCTGTGCTGCGCAGCTGTGCGAACTACCCCGGGCTGGGCCCCGGCTGGTACCGCACCGCTGTGCGCACCGGGCCTGAAAACGAACAGCTTTTGAAACTTCTTGCGGAGGTGCTGGAATGAGCAAGGCAAAGTGCATCATGGTGCAGGGAACCATGAGCGGTGCAGGCAAAAGTCTGCTGTGCGCCGCCCTCTGCCGCATTTTTGCGCAGGACGGTTACCGCGTGGCTCCCTTCAAAAGTCAGAACATGGCGCTGAACAGCTTTGTCACCCGGGATGGGCTGGAAATGGGCCGGGCACAGGTGGTGCAGGCGCAGGCCGCAGGCATCGAGCCGGATGTGCGGATGAACCCCATCCTGCTCAAGCCCAGCAGTGACGTGGGCAGTCAGGTCGTCGTGAACGGCGAGGTGCGGGGCCAGATGTCCGCCGCCGCCTACTTCAAAATGAAAAGAGCGCTCATCCCGGAGATCCTCTCGGCCTACAACAGTCTGGCCGAAACCGTGGACATCATCGTCATTGAGGGGGCCGGAAGCCCGGCGGAGATCAACCTGAAGGCAGACGATATCGTCAACATGGGCCTTGCCCGGCTGGTGGATGCCCCTGTTCTGCTGGCGGGAGACATCGACCGGGGCGGTGTGTTCGCCCAGCTGTACGGCACAGTGGCGCTGCTGGAGCCGGAGGAGCGCGCCCGCATCAAGGGGCTGCTCATCAATAAATTCCGCGGCGATGTGGAGATCCTGCGCCCCGGCCTTGCTATGCTGGAAGAAAAAACGCAGCTGCCGGTGCTGGGGGTCGTGCCCTACCTGAAGGTGGACATTGAGGACGAGGATTCCCTTTCCACCCGGCTGGATGCGGGCAAAACGGTCCACCCGCTGGATGCGGCCATCCTCCGCCTGCCGCACATCTCCAACTTTACCGATTTCATGCCGCTGGAGCAGCACCCGCTGCTGGGCGTGCGGTATGTGCAGAATACCCGCCAGCTGGGCACACCGGATCTCATCATCCTGCCCGGCACCAAGAACACGGTGGATGACCTGCTCTGGCTGCGGCAGTCCGGGCTGGAAGCAGCCCTGTTGAAGCTGGCGGCCAGCGGCACGCCGGTGCTGGGGGTCTGCGGCGGGTATCAGATGCTGGGCGAGACACTGGCCGACCCTGAGGGCACGGAGAGCGGTACGGCGCAGACTGTGCGGGGGCTGGGGCTGCTGCCCACCCGCACAGTCTTTACCGGCCAGAAGCACCGCACCCAGGACACTGCCGCCGTGACCGCCGCCCCCTTTGCGGGTGCGGTCCTGACCGGATATCAGATCCACACCGGCCGCACCGAGGTGCAGGGTGTGTCCTTCTGCACACTGGCAGACGGCACACCCGAGGGCTGCGTGCAGGACAATGTGTCCGGCACCTATCTGCACGGCCTGTTTGATACCGGGGAGCTCACCGAGAAACTGGTGACCCTGCTCTGCCGGCGCAAGGGCATTGCGCCGGACAGTGCCGCCCTCATCCCGATGGAGCAGTACCGCCAGCAGCAGTTTGACCTGCTGGCCGATGGCGTGCGCGGCGCGCTGGATCTGGATGCCGTTTACGCGGCCATGGGGTTGGAGAACCCGCGGAGGAATGCACAATGATCCCACAACATCATCTGCCCGCCGACATTGAGCGGACAAGCCTTTCCATCATCACGGCAGAGCTGGAAGCGCAGGGCCTGACCCCGCCGCCCGAGACTGCCGCTGTGGTCAAGCGGGTCATCCACACCACCGCCGACTTTGACTATGCGAAAAATCTGCGCTTCACGCCGGGGGCTGTGGCGGCAGGTGTGGCCGCCCTGCGGGCCGGGACCCCTATCATCACCGATACCAACATGGCGCTTTCGGGCATTTCCAAGCCTGCCCTTGCCCGGCTGGGCGGCAGTGCCCTCTGCTATATGGCGGACCCTGAGGTGGCGCGGATCGCAGCCGAGACCGGAACCACCCGGGCAGTAGCCTCCATGCACCGCGCGGCGCAGGAGCACCCCGGGGCCATTCTTGCGGTGGGCAATGCCCCCACCGCCCTGCTGACCATTGCGGAAGAGATCGAGGCCGGGCTGCGGCCTGCCCTGGTCATCGCCGTGCCGGTGGGGTTTGTGAATGTGGTGGAAAGCAAGGAGACGCTGTTTGCCGCCTGTGCCGCCAACGGCGTGCCTGCCATCGCGGCCATGGGCCGCAAGGGCGGAAGCACCGTGGCCGCCGCAGTCTGCAACGCCCTGGTCTACTCTGCCGCCGAGATGCAGGACCCAGCGGCGAGAGGGTGGAAATAAGGTGGAACCGGTAAAAATGCCCCTTTTTTACGCTTTTGCTTGACTTTTTGGCAGAAACAAGGTATCGTCTATCTGTATAACGATTGATATATGAGTGGAAGCTTTGCGTGAAAAAGGAAACATTATGGCACAGACGATTTTAGAAGAAAAGAAGAAATCACGGCTGATGACAGAGGGCAGCATCTGGAAGAGCATCCTGCTCTTCTCGGTGCCGCTGATCCTGGGCAACATGCTGCAGCAGCTGTACAACACCGCCGATTCCATCATTGTGGGCAACTTTGTGGGCAGCAACGCGCTGGCAGCGGTCGGCTCCAGCGGATCGCCCATCTTCCTGCTCATCGGGTTCAGCCAGGGCATTGCCGTGGGTGCTGGTGTCGTGGTGTCCCAGTTTCTGGGAGCCAAGGACAGGGAGGGCGCGCACATTGCAGTTCACACCTCGCTGGCCCTTTCGGCCATTCTGGGTGCGATCCTGACCGTGTGCGGCGTTGCCGTCAGCCGTGCCCTGCTCACCGCTATGAACACCCCCGCAGAGGTGCTGGAGGATGCGGTGCTCTATATGCGGCTCTATTTTGGCGGTGTGCTGTTCAGCGTGGTGTATAACATGGCGGCCGGTATCCTGAACGCCGCCGGAAACTCCAAGCGGAGCCTGCTCTACCTGGGCGCTGCCTCCATCACCAATATCGTCCTCGACCTTGTCCTGATCGCCGGATGCAAGATGGGCGTGGCCGGTGCGGCCATTGCCACCGATATCAGCCAGCTGGTGTCCTGTGTGCTCTCCCTGCGCTTTCTGATGCGGGTGGAGGACGATTACCGCGTGACGGCAAAGGAAGTGCGCGTGCACAAAAAGATGGCGGTCCGCATCATCAAGGTGGGCCTGCCCACCGGTATCCAGAATATGGTCATCTCCCTTTCCAATGTGCTGGTGCAGGTCAGCGTCAACGGCTATGGTGCCGCTGCCATGGCAGGCTTTGCCGCCTATATGAAAGTGGATGGCTTCAACATTCTGCCTGTGCTGAGCTTCGGCATGGCGGCCACCACCTTTGTGGGCCAGAACTTTGGCGCGGGCAAGATCGACCGTGTCAAAAAGGGCACCTTTGTCACCCTGGGGATGTGCATCGTTTACACCATCCTGACCGGTATCCTGCTGCTCGCCTTCCAGGACCCCATCATGCACCTGTTCACCGGCGATGAAACGGTCGTTGCCTACGGCAAGATCTGTATGCTCTATTTCTGCCCCTTCTACTGGATGCTGGGCATCCTGCAGGGCCTTGCCGGTACGGTGCGCGGCACCGGCAAGAGCGTGCCGCCCATGGTGGTGCTGCTGATCTCCCTGTGCCTGTTCCGCATCGCCTGGATCCAGTTTGCCCTGCCCCTGTTTGCGGGCATCGAGGGTGTGCTGCTGGTCTACCCGGTGTCCTGGGCTGTGGGTGCAGTGTTGATGGTGCTCTACGCCTGGAAGGGCAAATGGATGCAGCTGCCGGAAGCAATTTCATAAACCGGACGCACCCGATCCCCCGGTGGAAGTGCATTTTATACAAAAAGTAACGTATGAATGCATAAAATATTCGGGGGGGGCTAAAAAAATCTGCGAAAATCAGTTGATTTTTGCCGAAAAATGCCGTATACTGAATTATAGTTTCAAATCGAACGACAGACTTCGACAAAAGGGGCTGATGAGATGGAGTGCACGCAGGCAGAGGCCTTTGAACAGTATATTCGGGATCTGCGCGTTGTGCGCTCGATCTCCCGGCCCAGCTTTCCGGAGGGCAAGGCTCCCGCTGCCGTGCTGGAAGAGATCCAGACCAACGCGCTGAGATGCAACGCCCTGATGCGGCAGAATGAGGCACTGCTGGCGCAGTTTGTCTACGACCGCGACCCTGCCTCCCTGACCGAAACGGATATCCAGGGACTGAGTGCCTTTGCGGGCAGGCTGTTCAACTATGCGAACAGCGAGGATATGGGCGTGGCGTTCAAGGTGCATCAGCTGCTGCTGGCAGCGGCCCGCAGCCGGGAAGACGTGCCCATGATCGTCAGGGAGCTGTACTACACGGGCATCACCCTGCATTATATGAACGTCCGGGATGAGGGAACTGGCATCAACCTGTTGGGAGATGCGATCCAGGTCTATTTTACGGAAGCTGCTGAATCCATGTCACGGTATGAACAGCTGGACAGGAATACCCGGCAGTATCTCATCCGCTGTGTGGGCAACACCCGGCTGGGGATGTCCCGCGGCACCCATGCGGAAAGCTGCCGGTATCTGGAGCGGTTCCGCCGCGCAATGGAGGTCATCCAGTCTGCGCATTACCATGCACTGGACCCGGAGTTCCCCTGGGAAAGCTACATCTATTCCATGCACATGGACCGCATGACCCTGCTGACCCACCTGCGGCAGGAGGAGGATCCCGAGGTGGCGCGGCAGGTGCTGGAATCGGCGGAATACATCTGGACGCACAAGAAGAAACACAAGGGCCCGGATGCACGCCTGCAGAACTGGCGGGTGCCCTACTTTTATGCTGCTGCCCGCTACCATGCCGGGGTGGGCAGCCTGGAAGACGTGGTCAAGATCCTTCTGGAATCGGCGGGGAGCGTGGCGCAGGATGATTATTCTGCCGAGGCCATCAACCGGAAGCTGGTTCTGGCGGCCTATCTCTCGGTCTATGCAGAACGTCTGGACGAGGCGGGAGCACAGAGGTATCGTGCAACCGTGGAGCAGGTACGCCGTTCTGCGTATCAGTATCTGGAACAGATGCCGGCCAGCCAGTATCCCCGTGTGGTAAACTCTGCCGCCTGGGAGTTGAGCAAGATCAACACCAGCTCAGATGAAACGGCGAACCGCCGGATGCTGGGCAGTATCCTGGCCGGGCACAAGCCGACCTATGTCCACTCGCTGATGGTGGCAGAGCTGACCCGTGCCCTGCTGCGGCGGCAGATCGAGACAAGACCCGAAACACTGGTTGGTCTGCTGGGCTGCAGGAGCGCGGCCGAAGTGCAGGCCCGGCGGGAGGAGCTCTGCCAGACGGCCTATGAGTGCGGCCTGTACCACGACCTTGGCAAGTGCGCCGTTCTGATGTACATCGACAACAACGCCCGCCGCCTGCTGGATGAGGAGTTTTTCTGCATCCAGAGCCACCCAAGGACCGGCGCTGCCATTCTGAATAGAATGGGCTGCGGAAGAACGCTGGCCCCGGCGGCACTCTATCACCACTGCTATTACAACGGCAAGGGCGGATATCCCAATGATGTACCCTCCTGCCCGGAGGAGATCAAGGGGATCGTGGATGCGCTGAGCGTGGCAGACTCGCTGGATGCCGCCACCGATAATATCGGTCGGTGTTACAACCTTGCCAAGCCCTTCCGCACGCTGCTGGAAGAGCTGCGGGCCCAGAGCGGCACCCGCTATGCGCCCAATGTGGTCGCTCTGTTCGAGGATGAGCGTTTCTGCCAGCAGCTGGCAGAGAACACGGATGCCGAGCGCAAAAGGGTGTATCTGCAGGTGTATCACGCCGGAAGTGAAGAAAAATAAACGACCCTCTCTATCATTGCTTGCAGTGCCGCCTCCCCCAAAAGGGAGCGGGCATACGTCAGCGTGATAAAGAGGGTCGTTTTTTGTTTAAGTCAGGATGAAGCTTTCCCAGTCCACCCTGCCGGTGCAGTTCAGCCGGGGTACTTAGCCACTTCCAACAGTTCCTCCGCCCGGCGGACCTGTTCCGCCGTGGGGGGAACAGCATCGGGCAGGGGATAGGAGATGCCCAGCTTCTGCCACTTGAACAGCCCCAGCGTGTGGTAGGGGAGAACCTCTACCCGCTGCACCGTTTTCAGGCTGCGGATGAAGTCTGCGGTCCTGCGCAGGCCCTCCTCGTCATCGGTGAGGCCGGGCACCAGCACATGCCGGATCCAGAGCGGAACGCCCAGATCAGAGATATGCCGTGCCATGGCTAAGATGTTGGCATTGTCCCTGCCGGTAAGCTGACGGTGCTTCTCCGGGTCGATCTCCTTGAGATCCAGGATCACCAGACTGGTGGAAGCCATCAGGGTATCGAAGGCGGCCAGATACGCCGGGTCGTCCGGGCGGAAAGGCTGCCCGGCGGTGTCCAGCGCGGTGTGCACCCCCTTGGCGCGCGCCAGCTGGAAGAATTTTGTCAAGAAGTCCATCTGCCGCAGCGGCTCGCCGCCGCTGACGGTGATGCCGCCCTTCTTGCCCCAGTAATTGCGGTAGCGCCAGACGTGCTGGAACAGCTTCTCCGGAGACCATTCCGTGCCGCCCTCAGCGCTCCACGTTTCGGGGTTGTGGCAGTATTTGCAGCGCAGGGCACAGCCCTGCAGAAAGACAACGAACCTGACACCCGGCCCGTCCACTGAGCCGAAGCTTTCCAGCGAGTGGACGAGACCGACTGGGTCACAGTGCGGCATGGCAGGTACGGGAGATCACGTCCATCTGCTGCTCGCGGGTCAGGTCGATGAACTTGACCGCATAGCCGGAGACGCGGATGGTGAAGTTGGCGTATTCTTCCTTTTCGGGGTGCTCCATGGCATCCAGCAGCTTCTCCTTGCCGAACACGTTCACGTTCAGGTGGTGTGCACCCTGATCGAAGTAGCCGTCCATCACCTGCACCAGGTTCTCCTTGCGCTCCTCCTCGCTGTGGCCCAGAGCCTCGGGGTTGATGGTCTGGGTGTTGGAGATGCCGTCCAGAGCCCAGTGGTAGGGCAGCTTGGCAACAGAGTTCAGGGAAGCCAGCAGGCCGTTCTGCTCCGCACCGTAGCTGGGGTTTGCACCGGGTGCAAAGGGGGTAAAGGCGGCACGGCCATCGGGCAGAGCACCGGTGTACTTGCCGTACACCACGTTGGAGGTGATGGTCAGGATGGAGGTGGTAGCCTCGGAGTTGCGGTAGGTGTGGCGCTTCTTGATCATCTCCAGGAAGGTGCGCAGCAGCCAAACGCCGATCTCATCGGCACGGTCGTCATCGTTGCCGTACTTGGGGAAGTCGCCCTCCACCTCATAGCCGGTGGCCAGGCCGGTCTCGTCGCGCACGACCTTGACCTTGGCGTACTTGATGGCGCTCAGGGAGTCGATGACGTGGGAGAAGCCTGCAATGCCGGTGGCAAAGGTGCGGCGCACATCGGTGTCGATCAGGGCCATCTCGGCTTCCTCGTAGTAATACTTGTCGTGCATATACTGGATCAGGTTCAGCACGTTGACGTACAGGCCGGCCAGCCAGTCCAGCATCTGGACATACTTGGGCAGGACTTCGTCATAGTTCAGGTACTCGCTGGTGATGGGGGCGTAGTTGGGGCCGCACTGCTCGTGGCTCTTCTCGTCCACGCCGCCGTTGATGGCGTACAGCAGGCACTTGGCAAGGTTGGCGCGGGCACCAAAGAACTGCATCTCCTTGCCGGTCTGAGTGGCAGACACGCAGCAGCAGATGGAGTAATCGTCGCCCCACACGGGTTTCATCACATCATCGTTCTCGTACTGAACAGAGCTGGTGTTGATGGACACCTTGGCAGCGTACTTCTTGAAGCTCTCGGGCAGGGCAGAGGAGTACAGAACGGTCAGGTTCGGCTCCGGTGCGGGGCCCATGTTCTCCAGCGTGTGCAGGAAGCGGTAGCAGTTCTTGGTGACCATGCTGCGGCCGTCCATGCCAATGCCGCCCACTTCCAGGGTGGCCCACACGGGGTCGCCGGAGAACAGCTGGTTGTAGCTGGGGATGCGGGCAAACTTGACCATGCGGAACTTCATCACCATGTGGTCGATCAGCTCCTGGGCCTGGCTCTCGGTCAGGGTGCCGTTCTCCAGATCGCGCTGGATGTAGATATCCAGGAAGGTGGAGATGCGGCCCACGCTCATGGCAGCGCCGTTCTGGGTCTTGATGGCGGCCAGGTAGCCGAAGTACAGCCACTGGCAGGCTTCCTTGGCGTTCTTAGCGGGCTGGGAGATATCGCAGCCGTAGGCCTCGGCCATCTTCTTCATGCCCTTCAGGGCGCTGATCTGGCGTGCGATCTCCTCGCGCAGGCGGATCACGTCATCGGTCATGGTGCCGTCGCCGCAGTTGGCGAAATCTTCCTGCTTGAACTTGATCAGGGCATCGATGCCGTACAGGGCCACGCGGCGGTAGTCGCCCACGATGCGGCCGCGGCCGTAGGTGTCGGGCAGGCCGGTGATGATGTGGGTGTGGCGGGCAGCCTTCATCTCCGGGGTGTAGGCATCGAACACAGCCTGATTGTGGGTGCGGGTGTAGTCGGTAAAGATCTTGTGCAGCTCCTCGCTGGGCTGATAGCCGTAGGTGGTGCAGGCCTGCTCTGCCATCTTGATGCCGCCGTAGGGCATGAATGCACGCTTCAGGGGCTTGTCGGTCTGCAGGCCGACGATCTGCTCCAGATCCTTCAGGGTCTCGTCGATATAGCCGGGGCCGTAAGCGGTCAGGCTGCTGACGACTTCGGTCTCCATGTCCAGCACGCCGCCCTTGGCGCGCTCTTCCTTCTGCAGCTTCTGCAGGGCACCCCACAGCTTATTGGTGGCTTCGGTGGGACCGGCCAGAAAGCTCTCGTCGCCATCGTAGGGTGTATAATTCTTCTGGATGAAGTCGCGGACATTGACTTCCTCTTTCCAGATGCGGCCCTCAAAGCCTTCCCACTGTTCAAAATTGATCATTGGAACCTCCTTGCTCCATTTCATGCGCAAGTTAGCGCATTCTAACTACTGAGCCTTTGAAAAACCGCACTGCATAGGCGGCTTTCTGGGGGCGAAACAGTCTTGAACTGCCGTCTGCGGCAGCTCTGACTACAAGGTGTAGACAAAAATGAAAACCTGCCCACAAAATCTTGCGTTACTATAATAACAAGAACCACTTTAAAAAGCAATAGAAAACAAGTGGGTTTTCTTCCAAAGCAAGGGGGATTCTTTGGGCAGAATGTAGAAAAAAAGCTAAAACCCCGGCGACACACACCTTTTTCGCGGAAAATTGCAAATTGAGGGTTGACAAGACTAACCATCTATGGTATCCTGTTCTCGCAGCGGAGGTTAGCTAATTCTAACCACGATGCACCAAAAAACGGAGCGTCTGCAAGCGCTCCGTTCCATTCCTCCATTCCATACTCTCTTTTTCTTGGCAGGATGCAGCATTCTGGTTTGCTCTGCATCCGCTGCGCGGCACACAGGGCTCTGGTACGGCACTGTGCGCAGATGAAAACAAAAACGGGACACTCAGCTTGACCACCTGAGTGCCCCGATTTTTGTTTTGTCCCGATCGTTGATCAGCCGCATCCCGGGGAGCGGACAACATCTTTACACCACCGCGTCCCGCAGCAGCTGGTAGATCGCCTCCGCGTTTCCATCGGGGGAGCGGAGGAAGACGAATTTTCCGTTTACCTGGCAGACTCCGTCCGAATAGACAGTGAAGAGCAGGTTCTGGCTGGAACCGTCTGCAAAGCGCAGGGTGATGGAATGCGCTTCGTAGTCGTGGGAGTAGGAGCGGACATTCTGGTTGAACTTCTGGTAGCAGCTCGCGTTTTGCAGGATCTTGAAAAATGCCTGATAGGTGTCATCGCCCGCAGAATAGGCGTGGGTGGTAACCACCGATGGGCTCAGGCTGACGGTATCCTCCACGCTGACGGAGACAGAAGTGCTTTTATTGATGTCAGTTTTCAGGTCAACGCGGCGGTTGGAAACGAATAACAGCACGAACAACACGACCCAGAGGGCCATGATGGCATAAAAACGGAGACTTTTGTTTTCCATAAGGCGTTCTCCTTTGGCGGGCCGCACAGCTGGGCGGCCAGAGATCTTCAAAGAGTACGCTTTCATTATAGTGCCGGAATGCGCAGGATGTCAACTGTTCTCCAGATGCTTCTGCGCCGCAAAAGTGCCTGCGGCGCTGGCGGCGAACACAAAATAGTAGCTTGCGATGCGGAAGAGCATCAGGGTGCTCATGGCTTCGCCGCTGGTCATAAAGCTGCTGAACACCAGCAGAAAAGCCGTTTCAATGGAGCCCATGCCTGCCACATTGGGCAGGGCATTGGAAAGGAAGAGCATCAGGCTGGTGAGCAGCTGTACCTGCCAGAAGCTCAGCCCGCAGGAAAGCCCCATGAACCGGATGCAGAACCACGGCAGGGTGAACATCAGAAACAGCTTGAGGGTCTGCACGGCAAGGATGCGGGCACAGCGGCCTTTGTCGGCCAGCAGGAGGCGGCTCTCGGCGGCCAGAGTGTCCAGCTGCTCCAGCCACTTTTCCCGGCGGGTCTGCCATGGTTCCGTTTTGGGCAGAAAGCCCATGGCCCAGCGGGCCAGCCGCTGCACCAGCGGCGAGACACAGAGCAGCACCAGCGTCACGATGACCAGCGCCACCACGCAGTAGGCGGCGGGCAGATAGTGCATCACGCCGGAGGTGTTGGCGGCGAGCCAACGGTGCTGCAGCAGGAGCATCACAGTGGCATAGAGCAGAACGGTGGTCTTGTGGAATACATATTGCAGGGTCATCAGGCCCACACCGGGGCCCAGCGGCAGGCCGCAGTGGTAGAGATAGTAGGACTCCATGGGCACAGCCCCGGCACCCAGGCCGACCACGTTGCCAAAGATGCCCACAAAGGCGGCATCCAAGCCGCGCCGCAGGGTGAAGCCCGGCAGGCGGCAGCGGATGATGAGCCAGCAGACGATTCCCTCAAGCAGGGGGTATGTCAGGCCGATGGCCAGCACCAGCGGCACCTGCCAGAAGGAGAGCTGGGCCAGCGCGGTCGAGATCTCGGTCCAGTGGCTGCTGAAGATGAAAACCACAACACAGGTCAGCGCCAGCAGCACCAGCAGAGAAAGGATCGCCTTTTTGCGGGAGGGCTGCTGGGGGGTGTTGGTCTGTTCCATGGGACAAGGCTCCTTTCACGATACTGCTTGCAGTATAACACAGCGGGGCCTTGCTTTTGTGAACTGAAACAAAATTTTTCTCGTCACTTTGTGTGATATGATAAAAAAGAACCTCTCCGGCTCACTTCGTTCGCCAGCTTTCCTATGAGGAGAAGTGGCATTGCGAAGCAATGACGGAGAGGTTTTGTGTTACTTTTTCGCTGTCAGATCTTCCACAGCAGCCCGGAGCGTCTGCTCAAAAGCCTCCTTGGAATAATACTGCTCGTACATTTTGCGGCATTCTGTCCGCATGGAGGCCAGCTCTTCCGGGTGTTCGATGGCGTGCTCCAGCAGGACAGCCAGCTGCTGCGGGTCGTCGTTGTGGTAAACGAAGCCGTTCCGCCCCTCGGAGATGAGCCCGGCGGTGCCGGTGTGCTCCGATACGATGGACGGCTTACCGAAGATCAGACCCTCGGTGACAAAGGTGGGCATGGGGTCGTCGCGGGAGGCGCAGACCAGACCGGTGCACTGCTCCATCAGGCTCTTGATCTCGTCACGGGTGAGCCGCTTGCAGTAGAACACGTTTTCCGGGTAGTCTGCGGTCAGGGTGCGGACGGAATCCATCATCTCCTTGTCAGCAGCCTGGCCCACAAAGAGGAAGGAGGCTTTTTCCCGTACCTCGGGCGGCAGCAGGCGGATGGCCTTGCAGAAGATATCGTGGCCCTTGCGGCGCTCAAAGGAGCCCACCGTGGCAAACAGCGGGCGGCCGCGGTTGTAGCCCAGATCGGTGCGGACAAAGTTCTCTGCCGCGTAATCTGGCAGGCCGTAGATGAGCGGCCGGATCTCGAATTCGGGGCGCACGGCGTGCATGGCGTTGGCGGCGTGGCTGCCCACCGAGTAGACCCGGACATTCTCTCCCAGCTGGGTGGGGATCTGGTGAGCAATGTGGGGGTAACCCGCAAAGGCATCGTGGAGCCACCACAGCACCGGTACGGCGGTGCCGCTCAGGGCACGGACGGCCCGGGCCATGACCACCGTATTGACGATGACGAAGTCGGCACAGAGAGCCATGCCCCAGGCATCGGAGACATTGCGGCAGGACGACCGGGTGATGACCGAGGCCCCGGCATCCAGAAAGAGATGCAGGGAGCCGCCGTCACTGGGGCCCAGCACAAGTACCTCATACCCCATGCTGCGCAGCACCGGCACGGCGCTCACCAGCACGATGGGCGCGCCGGTCATATCCAGCACATGGCTCATAATAAAGGCACGTTTGCCGTGGGCCGAAAACGCATCCTCGGCGCAGATGCCGCGCTCGTAGTGGAGCAGGGCCTGCGGGATGAGAGTGGGCCTGGTGCAGAGTTGCGCGGCCAGCGCCAGCAGCTCAGGCACATTTTCGGGGTCATGGGCGGCGGCGCGGCAGCGCTCCAGCAGGGTGCGGCTGACCACGGCGCAGCGGTTCTGCGCCTGCAGCGGCTGGCTCTGATAGAGGGCAGTCGCCCCGCCAAAGCCGAACACAGCGTTGCAGACGGCGTAATCCGCCCCATCCTGCAGGGCTTTGGCAAAGTACATCAGGGCGGTGGACATCAGCTCTACGTCCTCAGCGGCCAGAAGCACGCCGTCCACGCTTGCGGTCAGTTCCCCGCCCAGCCGGTCCACCAACCGGAACTTGCGGTGGAGCTGGTCGGTCAGTGTGGATTTCAGGGCCGTACTGCGGGCCGGTGCGCAGACCAGCAGGTAGGTGCTCTGGGTGTTGCTGTACTCCTGCAGGGCCAGCTGACGCTGCTGCAGGGGGGTGTAGTTGTTATACATGGCTGTTCCTCCGTTCCGCTTCTCAGTTTCCACGGTGGAACAGACGCATCAGGCTGCGGATGGGAGCAGTGAGCTTCCAGCTTTTGCTGGAAAACACGCTTTCCAGCGAGGTCTCGTAGGCAATGTTCCGGGCCTGCAGATCGGCGTTTTTCTGGTGCAGCTGGGCAATCTCCTGCTGCAGGGCGGCCACCATCTGCTGCTGGGCCGCGGCATTCTGCTCCAGCTGCTGGATATGCTGCTTTTCGCTGTCCTTGCGCAGCTGGAGCTGCTGCACGCCCTGCAGCACGGCGCAGAACAAAGGCTCGTCCGTCAGGGTCTCCAGCGGGAAGTAGCCGTAGCTCACCACCAGCTTCATCCCGGCGGGGTAGTGGGTGGTGCCCTCCAGCCGGTAGTTGGGGTCATCGCCCAGGAACAGGGTGCTGCCGCCGGAAAGGTTCAGGCCGTTGGTGGGTGTGCAGATGATGCGGTCATCTGAAAAGATCAGGTTGGTGATGCAGCAGGGCAGCTCACCCGGGTCGAACCGCAGGGCCTGTGCAGCTACCGGCAGCTCAAAGGTCGCGGTCACGGCACCGGTCAGCTCGTCGGTGGTGCAGTCAGGTGCGGTCAGGGTGTCCTTTTCCGAAAAGCCGAAGCCTGCATCATAATAGAGCAGCGGCTGCAGCAGAGTGGGCGAGTCAGTATGCATCTCGCGCTGGGGGTGTGCCGCAAGGTAGGACTGCACCTTCTGTTCCAGGGAAAGGCAGCGCTCTGCCAGATGGGAAGCACCTTCGTCCGAAAGCTTGAGCTGCTGTTCCAGCTCGGCGATCTTTTCCTGCAGAGCCGCAGTGTTCTCAGGAGCTGCGTTGTTCATAACCGGATTCTCCTCATAATATTATTTCACTTCAGCAGAGGGGGCACCCTCCGCAAAAAATCAGTGTTTTGCCGCAAAATGACGCTCAGGCGCTTCGGTGCGGGCGCTGCGCCGGCGGGGCGCTTCCGCCGCCTTCTGCTCCCGGCGGGAGGTGAGCCAGAACTTCAGGTCCCGGCGGCGCACCAGCAGCTCGCAGATGAGCAGGGTGGAGCCCAGCGAAAGGGTGAACTGCAGCACCATGCCCAGCACCGGGTGAGCCGCAAACTTCTGGGGCATCAGGTACCAGGGAATGGCCGTGAGCTCCACGGTGTGGACGCAGAAGATGAACAGCGAACGGCGGCCAATGGCCTGGATGGCGTGGGTGACAACGTTTTCCACCCTGCGCTGGAACCAGATGACGATGGAAAGGATGCCCAGGCCCGTTACGGCATCCAGCAGGATGCTCACGGGGCCGAGGGTCCACTCGGCCATCGAGACGCAGTCGGTGCTCTTGGTAAGAAGCACCAGTGCGGCCACAGCCAGCGCCGCCGCGATCATCCCGCCGCGCAGACGGGGCGAAAGGGGCTGATCAAAGATCTTATGCTTCTTGGCAAGGTAGCCCACATACAGAGCCGGAACGGTGACCATGCCTTGGCCGATGCAAAAAGGAGCCTCCCAGGTGATGCAGATGCCCCAGCCTAACAGCATGGTACCCAGCACCGCCCAGTTTATGTACTGCTCCGGGAAGATATTCAGGATGAGATCCAGCAGGATCCATGCGATCATCAGCGAGAGCAGATACCACATGGGGCCGCAGGAGAAGAACAGCTGGCCGAAATAGGTGGCCGTGTGGGGCAGGCCCAGTGCAAAGCCGCCCAGCACCTTGTAGGTCTCGTAGGTGGCGTTGTGCAGGCTGCCGAACAGGCTGTAATGGATGATAAAATGGAACACGGTGGTGGCAATGCCTGTATAGATGTAAGGCTTGAGCAGCGTCTTGAACTGCTGGTCGATGCACTTGCCGATGGAGCGCTTGCGGAAGCCGTAGCCGCTGGCAATGTAAAAGGCCGCCATCAGGGATTCGCGGTAGGCGAACATGCAAAAGGTCAGCGGGTTGATGTGGCTGGCATCGCCCATGGGGTAAAGCTCACCGGTGTGGGCAAAGACGATGGTCAGCATGCCGACACCCTTGAGCAGATCGAACATGCCCAGCGAATTTGCGGCACGGCGTTTGGTTCCCTCCATAAAAAGGTCCTCCTCTGCGCCGCACCCCGCCCCGGGATGGCAGAATTGCCGGATTTTTGGCGCATCATGTTAAAAATTAGAGATATTTATAATAAGTATAATGCTTTTTGCCCCTGCTGTCAATCAAACCCAGGGAGAAAGCACGGTAGGCGGATACCGGGAAAAGTGTACCACACTCACGGCCTGCCCGCAACAAAAGGCAGGATTTACATCCGGGTGTACAGATTGACTGTAAGTTTAAGTTGCATATTTGTGCAATTAAATCTTGCGTTTGAGCCTCCTATGCGGTATACTCTAGGCTAGAGTACCCAGAAGATTCCATTTAGCGGAAACGAAAGGGAATATTTTAACAAAAATAAACAGGGAGTGTAAAATAATGGCAAACAAGGCTTGTAAGGAAGTTGTGACCGTGGCAAATATGCCGATGACCGTTTTTGACATGATCTCTGCGATGCAGAATAAGTATGCTGACCGTGTGGCGTTCCGCTATGTGGAGGGCAAGGACACGGTGGTGGAAAAGACCTACGCTCAGTATGTGCAGGATATCCGCAAAGCGACCGGCTACCTGCAGCAGGAGCTGGGTGAGCCCAAGGGCAAGAAGATCGTTATCCTGAGCCGCACCAACTATGAGTACGGCGCTGTCGTTTTCGGCACCATGATGGCAGGCGCTGTCATCGTGACCCTGAACCAGGGCAAGACCTGGGCCGAGCTGGAGCATGAGCTGGGCATGATGGAGCCGGACCTCATCTTCAATGATGGCATCGATTACGGCTACCGCGCCCAGCTGGAAGCGCTCTATGGCGCTCGGCTCCGCCCCATGGATGCCTGGACCGCTGCCCCTGAGGCTGAGATGGTCAACCGCATCGACCACGAGAGTCTGCTGATGCTGATGTTCACTTCCGGCACCACCGGCCGCAGCAAGGGTGTGATGCTGAGCGAGAAGAACTACTTCACCGCCTGCCAGATGTACATCGATGGCCAGAAGGACATCCTTGACCAGGAGGAGCGGCTGGCACCCCAGTACCTCGACCAGATCTTCAGCCACTTTACGCTGGTGCCCATGTTCCATCTGGCCGGTTTCATCTGCTACTTTGTCTACGGCATACAGGGCTGGACCCTGAATCTCTGCTGTGATGCCCGCGACCTGCGCCGGGATATGAGCCTGATGCACAGCGATGCCATGTCTACCCCGCCGGTGCTGGTGGAGATGATCTACAACGAGATCAAGCGCGGCCATGCCGACCGCCTGAACGGGCTGTGGAACCTGAGCTGCAGCTCTGCCATCCTTGACCCCGCCATTCTGAGCGATCTGGTGAAGAATGGCTTCTACATCAATCAGTGCTACTCCATGACCGAGCTGGCCGGCTATGGCCTGCTGAACGTGACCCAGGAGGGCGACCACCTGCGTGCCCTGGGCAAGCCGGACGGCTTCTGTGAGGTCAAGGTGGACGAGACCGGCGAGATCTGCGTCCGCGGCGGCTGCGTGATGCTGGGCTACTATAAGGACCCCGAGGTCACTGCCGAGACCATCGACAAGGACGGCTGGCTCCACACCGGCGATCTGGCCCGCGTGGACGAGGAAGGCTACTACTATATGACTGGCCGCAAGAAGAACCTCATCATTCTGGACAGCGGCGAGAACGTCAGCCCCGAGGAGCTGGAAAAGCTGCTGGGCAAGTGCGATGCCATCAAGGAGTGCATCGTCAAGGAGATGGGCAAGAAGATCGGCACCGTGGTCTGCTGTGAGGATGACAAGCAGCAGCAGGTGAAGGATTTTGTCACCGAGCTGAACCGCACCCTGCCCATGTACAAGCGCATCTCCGTTGTAGAATGCAGCGCCGAGCCCCTGCCCCGCAACGCGCTGGGCAAGCTGCTGCGCAAGTAAAATCAAACGGGAGAAAAGGAGCAGACCATGGTAAACAATGTCTATGATCTTGTCACCCGGACAATGGAACAGGAATTCCCCGGGCGGGTGGCCTTCCGCTGGGTAGAGGATGCCACCGGCACCGTGAAGGAAAAAACCTATGCCGAGTATGCACAGGATATCCGCCGCGCCGCTGCCTGGTTTGCCCGGAACATCCCGGAGGTGGAGGGCAAGCGGGTGGTCCTGTTGAGCCGGAACTGCTATGAGTACGGCGTGAATACCTTTGGCGCTGTGCTGGCCGGGGCTGTTCTGGTAACGATGAACCAGAAAAAGACCTGGGACGAACTGAGCTGGGAGCTGGAGCTGGCGGAGCCTGCCCTCATCCTGAACGATGGGGTGGACTACGGCTGCCGTGAGCAGCTGGAGGCTGCGTATGGGGAGCGCCTGCGGCCGATGGATGTCTGGAAGGACACCGCGCCCGGCGGGCTGGAAAAGAAGATCGACCCCAATGCCCTGATGGTCATGCTGTTCACCTCCGGCACCACCGGCCGCAGCAAGGCCGTGATGCTGGCAGAGCGGAACTTCTTTACCGTGATGCAGATGCACGTTGCCATGGGCGACCACATGCTGGACTTCAAGCACCGGCAGCTGCCCGAGGACAAAAACGATGTCCTGAGCAACTTTGCCATCCTGCCCCTGTTCCATCTGGGCACCTTTATCTGCCTGTTCTCCTGGCCCTTCAAGGGCTGGGCCCTGAACCTTTGCAGTGACCTGCGGAATTTCTACCGGGATCTGGGCCTGATGCACAGCGATTCCATTGCCGTGGCCCCGGTGCTGATGGAGAGCATCTACAAGGATGTCAAGCGCGGCCGCGCCGATAAGCTGAACGGCCTGTGGAACCCCTGCGGCAGCTCTGCCATGTTCGACAGCGAGATGCTGCTGAGTCTGGTGAAAAACGGCATGTACATCACCCAGTGCTACGGCATGACCGAGACCTGCGGCGATGGTCTGGTGAACTACGCCCAGGCAGAGCCCCATATCCGGGCGCTGGGCAAGCCGGACGGCCACTGCGAGTACAAACTGGATGAGACCGGCGAGATCTGCATCCGGGGCGGCTGTGTGATGCTGGGCTACTATAAAGACCCCGAGGCCACCGCCGAGATCATCGACAAAGACGGCTGGCTCCACACCGGCGACCTGGCCCGTGAGGACGAGGACGGCTATTACTACATGGTGGGCCGGAAGAAGAATCTGATCATTCTGGGTACCGGCGAGAACGTCAGCCCCGAGGAGCTGGAGAAAAAGCTCAACGCCTGCCCTGAGGTGCAGGAGTGCGTGGTCAAGGAGATGGGCAAAAAGATCGGCGCGCTGATCTGCTGTGCCGAGGAAAAGCAGGCAGAGGTCCGGGCTTTCCTCACCGGGCTGAACCGTACCCTGCCGCTGTACCAGCGGATCACGGCAGTGGAGTTCAGCGCCGAACCCCTGCCCCGCAACGCCATGGGCAAGCTGCTGCGCAGGTAAGCGCGGAAATTGCGAAAAAAGCGCGAAACCGGGCGGCCTGTGTGTTGCATTTCCTCTATAAAACAGGTATTATAAAACACAGGAATGTCCCGCCCGGCTGGCTAAACCGGCCCGGCGCGTGGCATACTGAAACTGCGCCCTTGCAGGCGATAAAAAATCCCTCACGGAAAGGAAGATTTTTTGATGGAAAGAGCAGAAATCGTGTCTCAGATCCTGGCAATTCTGGAGGATGTGGCAGAGATCTCGCCCGAGGATGTCAACGAAGACAGCGTGATGATGGATGATCTGGATCTGTCCTCTATGGAGATCCTGACCGTCGTGGCCGATCTGGAAGAGACCTTTGGCCTGCGCATCCCCGAAAAGGAGCTGCGCAACTTTGTGACCATCGGCGATCTGACCGATTATCTGGCCGAGAACGCGGGGTAATTCCGGATGAATGCAGAGCAGCGTGCGGTGTTTCAGGGCATCGTCTACTACTACCGTGAAAATCAGGTCCTCTGCCGCTATCAGGCCACGCTGAAGGAGGCCGTTGACCCGGCTCTTCTGCAGCAGGCACTGGATGCGGCCCGCCCGCTGGCAGAGTATTATTTCTGCCGTGTGGTGTGGGAAAAGCGGGAGGCCCGTCTGGAGCCCAACACTGCCCCCTGCCGTGTGCGGCAGGGCAGCGCCCAGCCAAAGATCCCCGAGGAGACGAACGATTATCTCTTCTCGCTGGGCTATGAGGGAAACACGGTCTATCTGGACTGGTTCCACTTCCTGGCCGATGGCCGGGGCGGCTCGCCCTTTTTCACCCTGCTGCTCAAGCTCTACTGCAACCTGCGCTCCAACGCCGGTTTTGTGTGCGAGGCCCTTGCCTCTGACCCGCCCTACGATGTGGAACAGCTGCTGGCCCGCTACCCGGAGAGCCAGGTGGCCAACAACATGCAGAAGGACGTGCTGCAGATCCACGAAGGCACGCCTCATTTCCAGCGGCTGCGGCTGGACAGGAAAAGCCTTGTGGATCTGGCGCAGAAGGAGGGCGTGAAGCCCTTCAGCGCCCTCATGGGGCTGACCTGCCGGGCGGCGCAGCGGTATCTGGAAAAGAATGACCTTGTGTACAGCTATGCCGCCGACACCCGCGCGGCGCTGGGGGTGCCGCACGCCCTGTACAACTGCATTGCGTCCTTTCAGCTGTCCCTGCAGCTGGAACCGCAGGCCCGGCTCCACAGCTTTGCAAAGCAGCTCGACCATGAGATCCGGGAAAGCCTGACCCCGGAGCGCCGCCTGTTCCGCATGGCCGAACAGATGGGCTGGGTGTATCAGGTGTTCCGGCAGAAGGCCGCACTCAAGATCAAGAAGCGTGTGTTCCAGATGGGCGAGTACATCAGCGGCTTCCCGGCAGATTTCTGGGTCAGCTACATCGGCAGCCCGCTGCTGCCGCACAGCCCGGAGCTGGAAGCATACCTGACCGATTTCCAGACCTGGGTGCTGCCGGACGGTGCGTCCCTTGCAATGGAGGTCACCAGCCTGCACGGCGTGCTGACCTGCTGCATTGAGAACAAGGTGGACAAGCCCGGCTACCTCGAGGCCCTGCGCGACGTGATGGAGCAGGAGGGCATCAGGGTGCTGGAAGCGGTACATATTTCCTGAAGCAACAATAACAGCAACCCCCCCAGTGCAGATCGCACCGGGGGGTTCGCTGTTTAGTTAGCATCCTCACCCTCTCAGTCAAAGCCTGACGGCTTTGCCAGCTCCCCCAAAGGGGGAGCCAAGGGCAATCCCAGATTTAGCAGCATCTGCCCTCTGTAATGTCTTGCCTCTCCCTTCGGGAGAGGTGGCATTGCGCAAGCAATGACGGAGAGGGTGAGGATGCTAAAGGGTTCGCCACTTACCCCTTCAGCTGATTCCAGCTCCGAATAACCTCCCAGCGGCTGACGGAATCCTCCGCGGACGCATCCGGGGCGAGGAGCTGGTTCTCGATGGCCCATGCAAGGGCCTGCTGGACCGGGGCAGCATCGGCAGGGAGAAGAGCAGCGGGGGCCGGGGTCCCGGCGGCTTCCCACAGCAGCAGGGCCAGCTCCCCGGCGTTGTTGGGGATGGCCGCACCGGCAGGCAGGACGGTGTTCAGGTACAGCTCAGTGCCGATCATGTAGCCGGTGTAGCCGAGCACGGCAGCGCCAGCACCCGCCGTGCCGATTATGGCGGCGGTGCCCAGAATGCCGGGGCCTTCGCTTTCAATGGTGGCTTCCCGGTACTGGGCTTCCACGGTAACGGTCTTGCCGTTTTCCACCGCATTGGCCGGGATGGTAAAGCTTTCGGCGTTGTAGGCCACATTGGGGTTGCCCAGCAGGCTTTCCTCACTGATGGTCCACTGGTCGAACACCATGCCCTCCGGCACGGCATCCGGGTTCAGGGTCACTTTTGCTTCTGCATCCACCGGCACGGTGCCGCTGGTCAGCGCATCCCTTTCGCCGGTCGTAAAGCTGCCGCCCACCACTTTCAGGGTGTAGGTCTCCGGTTCCGGTTCGGGTTTCGGCTCAGGCTTCGGCTCAGGCTTCGGTTCCGGTTCAGGCTTCGGTTCCGGTTCGGGTTCCGGTTTCGGGTCGTTCAGCTGCAGCTCAAGGTCAGCCGTAAGAGGCAGCTGTACTTCCCGTACCTTGCCGCTGCTCAGGGTCACATACAGGGTGCCGGTGGGCTGGCCGACCACATAAAGCTCCTTGGCGGCGCTTTCCAGTGTGGTGGTATCGCCGCTGGTTTTCAGGGCCGTAATGGTTCCGTTATCAGAAACGGTAATTTTCTTGGCGCTGTTTTCGCAGCCGGTGGGAACGTTCAGGAACACGCCGTTCAGGGCGTTGGCGCTGCCGGTAACTTCTTTCAGGAAAATGCCGTTTGTGATGCTGGCATTGCTGTCCACCGTAACCGGGCAGTTCACCGCCACCCTATGGGGGTTCAGCTCGGGGCTGTTAAAATCATAGTTCGTCTTAGCGGCAGGCTCCAAAGTCAGGGTGTCGTTTTCAAACTTCCAGCCGTCACCGGGATAATTCGCCCGGTTGCCATCCCTATCTTGTGCCACGGCAGGGTAGCCGTCCTTGTCAATCACCAGCCGGGTCAGCGGGCTGATGGTTACGGTTGAGCCATTTGCAGGCGGTGCGGTGAAGGTGACTTCATAAACTCCGCGGATATCCTCGAACTCAATCTTGAAATTGCTCACACACCAGTCGGAAAGAAGCATGTGCTGCACACTATCAATGGTTACATCAAGTGGTGGGAGTGTATGGTCAAAAACATAAACAATTCTGACAGAAGCAGGATATGTTTGATTCGGGATGATATAGCATGAATTGCGATACCCATTGACCGAAACATCGATAAAATCGGACGGCGTGTCTGCTGTGAGGGTATAACCTGATGCTACGGGACTGGTGCCGCTAATGCTTGACTTATCTTTGAAAGTGCCGCCGTTGATCCTGCCGCCATTGTTTGTAACGGTGTACGAAGAAGCCCAATCACCAAACTGACCATTTTCAATGATGCCATCCAATTCATTGGTGACCGAAGTGAAAAAACGGCCACCGATTATTGTGCCATGGTTTGTAACAGCACCCTTAAAAATGCCGCCCTTGACAGTGCCATTGTTCGTAACAGAGGCTATAAAATTTCCATCCGTAACGGTTGCATTTTCGCCAATTACCAGGTTACAGTCGGTTGTGATGGAGTGCCCTGTGTGAATGGCAAAAAAATCATAGCTTGTTGGGGCATTGGGGCACAGGGTCAGAGTTTTGTCAGTGTGGTTATAGCTCCAGCCGTTGCCGGAACAGGAGGTGTTTCCATTATCAGAACCTTCTGGGTAACCGCCCTGTACGATTTCGAGTTTGCCGCTTCCCTCCGCTACTGCGGTCAGGGCCGACACAGGCAGGAGAGTGGCCAGCATACACAGGGCCACCAGCAGGCTGAGTAGTCGCTTCTTCATAGGGGATTCCTCACTTTCCTTGCGCCGGTCTCCCGGCTGGGTGGTATGGGGGCTTATACTCTTCTACTTCCTATAATGCAAAAAATGAGGAATCCTTTCACCTGACTGGGAATTTTTTTTTTTTTTTTGAGGATGACCTCTCCTCCTTGACAATCCACCTCACCCTGTCCTTGTCGGCCGGATGCTGACCTCGCCGTGCTGCAGGGAAACCTGCCTGCCGCCCTCGCGCTCCACCACCAGACGGCCCGCATCGTCAATAAAAAGGGCCTTTGCGGCATAGGTCTCGGCCCCGGTGCAGACAGTGACCCAGTGGCCCGGCACAAAACAGCGGGCCCGGTACTCGTCCAGACAGTCGAAGGCCGGGCAGAGGGAGAGCAGCTCCCGGGCAATGGCCCCGGCCAGCACTGCCCGGCTCACGGGTGCGGGCCCGCCGGGGTAAAGGCTGCCCGCCGTGCGGGCCAGCTCCTCGGGCCAATCGGCGGCGGAGGTGGTCAGGTTGAGGCCGATGCCCACCACCAGCCATTCCAGCTGACCGCATTCCATGTCGGTTCCGGCTTCGGTCAGGATGCCGCAGACCTTGCGGCCCTGATAGTAAAGGTCGTTCACCCATTTGATGCCCAGCTCCAGCCCGCAAAGGGCCTTGACAGCCCGGGCCACGGCCACTGCCGCACTGATGGTCGCACTCTGGGCATCGGCGGCAGAAAGGGTGGGCCGCAGGATGAGGGAGAGGTAGACCCCCTTCCCGGCAGGGCTTTCAAACCGCCGCCCCAGCCGCCCGCGCCCCGCCTTCTGGTGGGCCGTGAGCACCAGTGTGCCGTGGGGCGCACCGCCCAGTGCCAGCTGCTTGGCCGTCAGGTTGGAGCTTTGCAGCGTGTCGTAGATGTGGATGGGAGCGGGATAGGGGCCCACCGCCTCGGCGCAGAAGGGGTCGCCGCCTGCCAGTCGGTAGCCCCGGCGCGGGGCGGAATCCAGCGCGTATCCCTGGGCCGAAAGCGCCTGTGCCGCCTTGTGGACAGCCGCGCGGCTCACGCCCAGCGCTTCGGCCAGCTGCTGGCCTGAGATATAGGCTCCTTCCGCCGCCGAAAGTGCCTGCAGCAGGGCCTGTTTGGTGCTTCCCCCCATGGAAACCGCCTCCTTCTTATAGTATAATAACAGTATAGCATAACTTGAAGTTTTGCAAAAGAGACTTGCCCATTATGCCAAGGGCTCCCCTACTAGGAGCAACAGCAACAACCGCCGCCAGTGGCGGATGAAGGGCGTTGCTGTTGGGGCCGCGGCCAGCAAGATACGAGTGCTGTTTACAGCACGAAGTGGATGCTGGGAGCCGCAACCCGTACTGGCGCGAAGCGCCTGAGAGGTTTGATCCATTTTTTTTTTTTTATTTTTCAAAATTTTTGCAGGAAAACCGCGCTCTGCCTCGTATTCAATTACAGAGCGGCAGGAAAGGAGGGATGCGGACCGTTGACAACACTGGAATTCAATGCGCTGGTGCGGCAGTATCAAGGGCTGGTCTACACGGTCTGCCACCAGCTGGTGCCGGACGAGGGCGATGCCCAGGATCTGGCACAGGAGACCTTTCTGGCTGCATGGCGGGCCATTGACCGCTGCCCGCCCGGGTACGAAAAGCAGTGGCTGGCGCGCATCGCTTCCAACAAAGCCAAGGACTACCTGCGCAGTGCGTGGGTGCGCCGGGTGAACACCCCGGGAGATGATATCCTTGCACTGGAAGGCGCGCCGCCCGGCTCCGACCCGGAGCAGCAGGTGCTGGATGCCATGAGCGAGGAGACCCTGACCGAGAAGATCCTGGGGATGCGGGAGCCGTACCGAACCCTCTGCCGCCTGATGCTGCTGGAGGGCCGCACCGCCGCCGAGGCGGCAGCCCTCTGCGGCAGGCCCCAAAAGACGGTGGAGGCGCAGATCTACCGGGCAAAGAAAATGCTGGCGGAGCAGATCCGTCAGGAAAGGAGGAGCGAAGATGGAATTGTTTCGTGAAGATGGCTGCATGACCGACGCGGGCTTCCGGGCCATGATGGACGGCCAGCTGGATGAGCTGGGCAGGCTGGAAGCCGCCGAACACCTCTCCTATTGTGACCAGTGCATGGACCGCTACACGGCCCTTTTGACCGCCGATGCACTGGAAACACCGCCAAAGAGCGTGCAGGGCGCGGTGATGGGCACGATCTGGGCCCGCCTGATGCAGAACACCTATGGCAGGGCTGCTGTGGCCGGTGTGGCCGCTGTGCTGGCCCTGACCCTGTGGCGGAGCGGGGCGCTGCAGCAGATCATCCAGTATGGTGCCGGGCGGGAGAACGTGCTGGAAACTGACCAGAGCCAGCTCTGGGAGCCCGGCCGGAATGACCCGGCCCCGGAGAACACCCCGCAATACCGCCCCATTGAGGACGACCGGCCGCAGGCCGCGCCGGAACAGCTGGGGAGACCCGTGGAGACAAAACAGGACCGCCGTTATGCCGGCGAAGGCTCCTCTTTGCTCCACAAGCTGCTCACGGATGTGACCGATAAGATTGCGGGCAATGCCCCAAATACTGAGAAATGAGGGAACGATTATGAAGAAAAATGGCATCCTGACCCTGCTGTTCGCCTTTATCCCGGGCGCAGGCCAGATGTATCAGGGATATATGAAGCGCGGCCTTTCGCTGGTGCTGATGGCCGCTGCCATCGGCATGGCAGCCATGCTGATCCCGCCCATCGCGTTTGCGCTGCTGGTGGTGTTCATGTACAGCTTTTTCGACACCTTCAACCTGCGTGCCCAGATCAGCATGGGCACCGCCCCGGAGGACGATTATCTGGTCCACTTCGACCCGCAGGACAAGCGCCTTGCCCGGATGATGATGGACAGCCACAAGCTGGTGGGCTGGTGCCTGATCGCCACCGGTGCGCTGATCGCCTACGAGCAGATCATAATGAACACGCTGGGCGATATCCTGTGGCGCTGGGGCCAGAAGGCTCCGGTGTGGCGGGCCATCTATCTGGTGATGGATCAACTGCCCGAGGTGGTGCTCTGCGTGGTGCTGATCCTGTGCGGCATCTGGCTGGTGCGTGGGCCCAGGGCAAAGAAGGCTGCCCCGGAAGCCGCCGCCCCGGAGGAGACCGATTTTCAGGAGTATCAGCCCGAAAAGAAGATGCCCAGCCTGCTGGATCACTTTGCCCGCAAGGCAGAGCCGGATACGACCGGTGAGGTGACCCTTGACCCGGAGGATGAAGACGATGGACGAGAAGAAGAATAACACAGCAGAGACCCCGGCCTTCAAGGCCCCGGAAAACGCCCCGGTGCGCCGGGTGGGCACCCTGACGCTGGGAGTCTGCCTGATCGTCTGCGGCGTGCTGTTCCTCTGCTATTTCTTTGTGCCGCATTTCAACTGGGAGCTTGCGCTGAAGATCGCCCCGGCGGCAGGGCTGATCCTGCTGGGGTGCGAGGTGCTGTATTTTGCCGCAAGGCCCCAGCGCTGGAAGTACGATTTCCTCTCGGTGCTCCTCTGCATCGTGCTGATGGTCAGCGCCTTTGGCGGGGCCTGCCTGATGGCAGCCTTTGATTTTGCTCTGCACCGGGGGGAGTTCTGGATCGAATACGATGCCCGGCAGGAACGGGACCTGACCGATGAGGAAAGCGACCGCCTGCGTCTTGATCTGGACGAGGGCACCGGCCCTGACCTCGATGAGGAAAATGAGGACAGCAGCGCGGCCTCCCACACGGAAGTGTGAGCCATACAAAAAACATATCACAGCAATACAAAAGATACCTTTTACAGGGGGCACCTGTCCGGGTATACTGAGTGTGCACCCGGACGATGGGTGCTCGAAGAAAAAAGTGTAAAAGCGAACCGCCATGGCATCTGTCACCATGGCGGTTCGCTTTTTGCTGTGTCGTGTATTACTTGCGGGCGATCATCTCGGTGTAGGCCAGCACCAGGGGGCCTACGCCCTTGGCATCGTTGCAGACCACAGGCTCACTGAAGTAATAGGCCAGGGAGCCGTCGCGGTGGTCCTTGCCGCCCAGACCTGCCACCAGGCAGATGCCATCCAGCTGCAGGCTGCCGTCCGGGTTCTTGGAGAGGTACTTGTCACAGGTGCCGTAGAAGGCTTTCTCAGCCCAGGCAGCCATCCGCTTGGGCAGGTAGCCCAGGCGCACGCCCTTGAGCACCGCATAGGCGAACAGGGCAGTGCCGCTGGTCTCAAGGTAGTTGCCCTCCACGCCGGGGTGATCCATCACCTGCCAGAACATGCCGGTCTCCTCGTCCTGGAACTTGTGCACATCCTCAATGGTCTGCTTGAGCATGGCCATGATGCCGCGGTACTCGTTGTACAGCTGCTCGTCCATCCGCTCCAGCACATCCACCATGGCCACCATGAACCAGCCCATGGCCCGCAGCCAGAAGTTGGGGCTGCAGCCGGTCACGGGGTCAGCCCAGTACATCTGGCGGCTCTCATCGTAGCCGTGGTAGTACAGGCCGGTCTTTTCGTCCCGCATGTGCTTTTTGATGTTCATAAACTGCTTGTAGCTGTCAATGCAGCCCTGCATCTTGTTGTAACGGGTCTCGTACTCCATGTAGAAGGGCTGGGCCATGTAGGTGCCGTCCAGCCAGACCTGCCAGGGGTAGATATCCTTGTGCCAGAAGTTGCCCTCCTTGGTGCGGGGCTGGGTGAGCAGCTGGCTGCGGATGGTGTCAATGGCCCGGCGGTACTTCTCATCCCCGAAGATGTCGTACAGGGTGAACAGGTTCTTGCCCTGATTCACGTTGTCCAGGTTGTACTCCTTGGGGTCATAGGTCCTGATGGAGCCATCCTCCTGCACAAAGAAGTCGATGAAGTCCCTGGAGAAGCTCAGGTACTTCTCGTCCCCGGTGGTCTTGTACAGGCTCAGGCAGGCCGTGATCATGCAGCCGTCGATGTAGTTCCACTTGTTGGGCTTGCCGCTGCGCACCTTTTCAATGTTCCACATGGGGGCCTCGGCGCTGGAATTGGCGATCAGGTAGTCCACATAGTCGCCCAGCAGGGTGAGAATTTCTTCATGGGTCATGGGTCAGTCCTCCTCGAAATGGCCGACATTGGCAAAGCGCAGGCGCTCGCCCTCGTAGCCGGTGATCTTGACGTTGTGCAGGTCGATTTCCTTGACGTTCTCCGCGTAGATGGCCAGCTTTTTCACGTTGGGGCGGTTGTCCGCCATGGCGGCCTGACCGGCTTCGGCATTGGGGTCAAAGGTGATGGTGACATTCTTCATGGAGATGCGCTCGATGGGCTGCTCAGGCAGGCCGTCGAAGTAGCAGCCCGCGAACTGTGCGTCGGTAGCCACGATATCCTCCATGGTCAGGCTGCCCAGCTTGGGGGTGTACTCATCCACCGGCATAGCATCACGGCACTGGACATAGGGACCGTGGCCGTCCGGGTCACAGAAATAGAACATATTGATGACAAAGGGAGCCTTGACACCGCGCATCTCCACATTGCGGAACACCAGCCCGTCGATGACGGCGGTGTTGCCGCGGCCGCGCCGGGTCTTGACCCGCAGGCCGCGGTCGGTGTGGTCCATCAGGCACTGGGTCACCACCATATCCTTCACGCCGCCGCTCATCTCGCTGCCAATGACGATGCCGCCATGGCCCTTGTCCAGCAGGCAGTTCCGGATGATGGTGTGTTCGCAGCTCTTTTTCAGCTTCATGCCCAGGAACACCTTGCTGGCTTTCATGGCAATGCAGTCGTCACCCACGTGGATGTTCGCACCGATGATGCGGATGTACTCGCAGCTCTCGGGGTCGATGCCGTCGGTGTTGGGGGCGTTGTAGGGGTTGTTGATGTTGAAGTTCAGCAGATCCAGATGCTTGACGAAGATGGGGTGGATGGTCCAGGAGTAGCTGTTCTGCACCGTGATGCCGTGGAGGCAGACATTCTCGCTGTCCACCGCAGCCACCGCGCGGGGCCGCCATGCGATCCGCTTGACCTTCTGGTTGATCCACCAGTCGCCGTTCTGGGCATCGCAGTCCAGCGTGCCCTCGCCGGTCACCACCACGTCGTGCACCTGCGTGATGTTCAGCAGACCGGCAAAGCTGTCCAGCGGGTTGCCCTCCCAGCCGGTCAGGTAGTATTCATCCACCTCGTTCTCACTGGGGATGACACCGGGCAGGATGGGGTAGTGGGTGCGGTCATTGTCGCCCAGCAGCACAGCGCCCTTTTCCAGGTAGAGGGTGGTGCAGCTCTTCATAAACAGGCTGGAGGTGCGGTAGCGCCCGGCGGGCAGATAGACCGTGCCGCCCTTGGGGCAGGTGGAAAGGGCAGCCTGCAGCTTGCCGGTGTTGTCGGTGGTGCCGTCGGCCACCAGGCCGTAGCGGGATGCGTCCACAAAGAAGGTCTCAGCCTCAGTGGTGAAATCGAGGGTCAGGGTCTCACCCTCGGCCTGCACGGCAACCGTGTAGGGGGTGCCGGGCAGCAGGCTGAACAGGGAGAACACGTTGGTCTCGCAGGCGGTGTAAACAGTCTCACCGTTCAGCTGAACGGTGAAGGGATGTGCCGGACGGTAGCACAGACCGTTTTCCAGCTCGAACACGGCACTGCGGGTCATGGAACGAATCAGGGAAAGCTTCATAAACAGGATGCCTCCTTGGATGTTGAAAGAATTATGGGTTGCCCGCAGGTGGCGGGCATGGTACACTGAGGAAAAGAAACTGTTGAATGAGGTGTGCGGATGAAAGCGGAACGGGAAAAATGGAGCGGCCAGGTAACGGCAAAGGCGCTGCGGTTCCAGACCGGCCAGTATGAGCTGGCTGAGGAGGAGGAAATCTGCCGGATCATTCTGGTGTCCGGCGGCAGCTTTACGCTGGTGCGGGGCGGCGAGAGCCTGCTGGTGAACCCGGGCTGTGTGCTGCTGCTGGGCCCCGGCGGGGGCCTGCTGCAGCAGGCGGGCCACATTGCCCCTGAGCTCATCGGCTGCCGGTTCCCTGCGGGCGTTCTCCCGGCGCTCAAGAACCTGATGCAGCGGGATTTCATGGCGCTGTTTGAGCCGGGAGAACAAACGGCCCTGTACGGCCCGGTGCAGTGGTCAGGCCGCCTGCGCACGCTGCTGGGCATGATGCAAAGCGTCGAGAGCGAGCCGGAAAGCCCCGGCATGATCTATCTGGCCCTCATCCTGCACTATGTGGAGCAGGAGTGCCGCAGTGAAAAGCAGGACATCCACCCCCGCAACGAGACGGTGGAGCAGATCTGCGCTTACCTTGCAGCCAACTACCAGCAGAAATTTTCCCTGACAGATGTGGCTGCGCGGTTCTACCTGTCGCCCTATTACCTGAGCCGGCTGTTCCGGCGGGTCACGGGCCAGTCCATTGTGGATTATATCAATGGCCGCCGCATCGAGGCTGCCCAGCGTCTGCTGGAGAGCACCGACCTGAACATCAGCGCGGTGGCCGAGCAGACCGGCTTTGCCTCCGCCGCCCATTTCCGCCGCGTGTTCCGCGAGACGATGGGAACGGGGCCGCTGCAATACCGCAAGAGCCACCGCGGATAAGAACAACGCCCCCTGTGCACAGCACAGGGGGCGTTGCTTATTCATCGAAAGTCAATGGTTCTGTCCGCAGAGGGGGTGCTTAGCCCTTGACAGCACCGGCGGAGATACCTTCGACGAACTGATCCTGTGCACAGAAGAAAACGATCAGCTGCGGCAGGATGGAGATCAGGGACAGGGCCAGGATACGGTTCCAGGCAAAGCCGGTATCACCGTCCATGGACAGCTTGACGAACAGGGACATGGGGTACTTTGCAGGGGTCTGCACGTAAAGCAGGGGGCCCATGAAGTCGTTGCAGCTCCACATGAACTGGAACAGTGCGCAGGAGACCAGAGCGGGCATCAGCATGGGGACAATGACCTTGTACAGGGTCTGGAAGGAGTTGCAGCCATCAATGGCGGCAGCCTCGTCCAGATCGCGCGGGACATTGCGCATGAACTGCACCAGCTGGTAAACAAAGTAGGTCTCAGTTGCAAATGCAGTGTGGACCCAGATGGCCAGATAGAACGGGCTGTTGACCCAGCCGAACTTGGTGTACAGCAGGAACTGAGGAACGTTCAGAACGACCTGAGGCAGGAACAGGGTGGCCAGCATGATGCTGAACAGGATCTTCCGGCCCGGGAAGTCGAAACGGCCAAAGCCGTAGGCTGCAATGCAGGAGGAGACCACCGTGCAGATGACCTTGGGCAGAACATAAGAATAAGTGTTCATCATGGCCTGCAGGATGTTGATGGAACCGCCGAAGTTGTTCAGTGCGTTCCTGTAGCCCTCCAGGGTGGGGTTCTTGATCCACAGGCCGATGCCTGCAAAGATCTCGCTGTTGTCCTTGAAGGTAGCGCTGACCATCCACAGCAGGGGATAGATCATGATCAGGCCAACCAGGATCAGGACAAAGTACTTAAAAAACGTCGCAATGGCGTTGGATGCTTTCATTCCCATACTGTCACACCTTACCTTTCATCCGAGTAGTAGACCCACTTCTTCTGGCTGGTGAAGGCGATGATCGTGAGGATGCAGACGATCACGAACATGATCCAGGCCAGAGCGGAAGCCATGCCCATCTGGTTGGACTTGAAGGCGTAGTTGTAAACCAGAATGGAGATCAGGGTGGTGGAGTTGCGCGGGCCGCCGTTGGTGATGATGAAGGGGCCGTTGAACTCCTGGAAAGCCTGGCAGATCTGAGTGACCAGGTTGTAGAAGATGATGGGGGTGATCATGGGAACAGTGATGGAGAAGAACTGCTTCCACTTACCGGCACCATCAATGGTGGCAGCCTCGTACAGGTCTGCGGGCACGCCCTTCAGGGCGGCCAGGAACAGCACCATGGCGGAGCCGAACTGCCAGATGCGCAGGAAGCAGATGATCCACAGCGCATAGTTGGGGTCGCTCAGCCAGGAGGGGCCCTGTGCGTGGCCGAAGGTGATGGCGCGGATGATGGTGTTGACCAGACCATCATCACGGAAAACGGCCTTCCACAGCACGGCGATGGCAACGGAGCCGCCCAGAATGGACGGGATGTAGTAAACGGTACGGAACAGGTTCACGCAGGCGATCTTGAAGTTCAGGATGTATGCGATGAACAGGGCAAAGATCAGCTTCAGGGGCACGGTGACGAACGCGTACTTGAAGGTGGTGACCAGAGCCTTGGTGACCTTGGCATCAGAGAAGGCGGTGACGTAGTTCATCACGCCGTACTGGTGGATGCCGTTGAAGAAGTTCATGTCGGTGAAGCTGTAATACAGCGACTGACCGAAGGGGATGGCCTTGAACACGATAAAGCCGATGATCCAGGGGATCAGGTAGATCAGACCCTGCCACTTATCCAGGAACTTCTGTGCGGGGGTACGCCCGAGAGAGGGCGCTTTGCTTTCTTTCATCCGGGGATCCTCCTTTGGTGAAAATCAGTGCAGCAAACCTTATGTCACACTTTGGCAACAGATTTGTCAGAGAATTGTAACCTGTACCTGAGAAAAAAGGGGCATCGGGCCTACGGGTGGACGATGCCCCTGATATGTAGCTTAACTCAGGTCAGCAAAGAAGATCAGACAGTGTAGCCAACAGCAGACATGCCGTCCAGCAGGGTGTCAACAACATCTGCGCCGCTCTTGTTGTCGTAGTCAACGGTATCGAACACTTCCTGATAGATGCCGGTGCCGGTAGCCTTCAGATCGGAAGACTCGAACAGGGGATCCAGCTGGCAGGAAACAAAGCTCATGACCTTGCCGTTTGCCTCGGCGACCAGCTCGTTGATCTTGCCGGCAGCCTGAGCGGTAGCCAGACCAGCCTTGGAAGCGGGGACACCGCACTCGGAGCCCATGATGGCAGCGCCGTCGCCGTTCCACAGGTACTCGATCAGGGTAGCAGCCTCAGCGGGGTTCTTGCAGGTCTTGGTGATGGCCATGCCCATGGAGACCTTGGAGAAGCCGCCGTTGTAATCGCCGAACTTGATCTCCTCACCAACGGTGAAGCCGGGCTTGTTCTCCTCGTCCAGAGCGTCCTGGTACTTGGAAGCAGCGGAATCCCACTCGAAGATGCCGGCGATCTTGCCGGTGATCCACTCGTTGGACTGGTGGGTAGCACCGTCGCCGTTTGCACCGTAGTAGGTGGGCAGCGGCATGATGACGTGGCCATCGACCAGGCTCTTGATGAAGTCGATGCCCTCGGCGATCTCGTCAGCGGTGTAGTTCAGGGTAGAGGTGGTGGGATCTGCCCAGTCCTTGCCGTACTTGGACTCGAGGTAGAACACCATCAGGATCATACGGTCGTATGCGCCCAGGTGCAGGGGATAGTAATCATCGCCCAGCTTCTCCTGGAAAGCCTTGCCGGCTGCAAACAGGTCATCCTCAGTGGCGGGAACTTCGGTGATGCCGGCCTTGTTAAAGGTGGTCATGTTCCAGTAGAAGATACGGCCGGTCATGGAGATGGGCACGCACTGCTGTGCATTTGCAACATTGCAGGCACCCAGCTTTGCGTCGTCCCACTGGGACATATCCAGGTAATCGGTGACGCTGTTCAGATCCAGGAAGGTCTGGCCGTTGCCGGAGTAGTTGTACAGCCAGTTCCAGTTGATCTGGCAGACATCCTCAGCCACGCCGCCTGCAAACTTGGTGGACATGGTGTCCTCCCAGCCGGACCATGCAGCGAAGGTGGGGTTGACGGTGATGGTGGTGTGCTCAGCAGAGAAAGCCTTCAGGGCCTCCTGGTAAGCATTGTGGCGGGACTCGCCGCCCCACCAGCTCATGGTCAGGGTAACGGGATCGCTGCTCAGGCCAGCCACGGAAGCAGCCTCGGCTGCAGAAGAAGCGGTGCTGGAAGCAGCGCCGCCATTGCCGCCGCAGGCAGCCAGCAGACCAGCTGCACCGACAGCACCGGTGACCTTCAGGAAATCACGACGGGAAATTGCCTTGCTCATTGTTGTTCTCCTCCTAATAAATCAAAAAACATCGAGCGGGCCTTACTGCACAAGGCTCGTTGTATACAAATATGATAACAAAAGGAATGGGAAAAAGAAAGATGTAAATTGAAGTGATACGGACAAAAAACGAACAAATATTGCTCTTGTGATTTGCGGCGATTTGACGGCATTGCCGAAATGAATAAACTTGGAGCGAAAAACTATGCAATCTGCATAATTGGATAGATTGCATAGAAACGGGCCGAGAAAGTGCGACAGAACCTCTAAAATTGCAATGGTTTTGTAACTTATTGCGAAATTGACGGTATATTGTTGTATACAACATGTGAAAAAGGTGACGATATCGCCCTTTTATAAACTGATATATCAATTGCGCAAAAAACGTTCGCCGTTGGATACAACTGATATATCACTTTGAAAGGCGGCAGGCAAAAAAGAGCGCCGCCCGGCTGGGCAGCGCTCTGAAAATTGTAAAAAAGTTTTGGGAGGGCTGGGCTCTCATGCAGGAAGGGGGGCTCCTGTGCCTGCCGGAGATCGACACTTACTGTGCGTTCCGTTTGGCGTAAAACGCCCGCCGTGCCTTGAAATAGCACTGGGGGCACATGCTGACGTACTGCACATCGTTTTCCAGATCAATGGCGACCTGCTCGCCCTCAAAGACGAACTCACCATTGACCTTGCGGCAGTTGCAGGTGGCCTTGCGCCCGCAGGTGCAGATGGTCTTCATCTCCTCAATGGTGTGGGCCAGCTCCAGCAGACGGGTGGAGCCTGGGAAGCCCTTGAGGGAGAAATCTGACCGCAGACCGTAGCAGATGACCGGGATGTTCAGGTCCACCGTGACCATGAACAGCTGCTCGGCCTGTGCCGGGGTAAAGAACTGGCTCTCATCGCAGAGGACGCAGGCCAGCGGCTGCTCCCCGGCTGAGGCGGCGCGCACGGCCTCGAACACATCCACCTCGGGCGGGATGAGCAGGTCGGCCCTGCGGCGCACGCCCAGGCGGCTGACCAGCTCGCCGCCGCCCTTGGTATCCACCTGGGGCTTCAGGATCAGCACCCGCATCCCCTGCTCTTCGTAGTTGTGGGCCACCTGCATCAGCGCGGTGCTTTTGCCGCTGTTCATGGCACCGTATCGGAAGTATAGCTTCGCCATAGTTGCTCTCCTCATAAAAAGGCAACCCTCTCTGCTCGTTCGGGGGGAGAGGGCTGCCTGTTTTCTGTGATATGCTATAAGAATAGATCAGTCCTGATTGCGCAGGCGGTAACCCAAGCTCATCAGGCTGTCGCCCAGGTGGACGTTCTCCACCACCACTTCGGGGTAGGGCACCGACAGGTCGTAGTGGGAGAAGTTCCAGAAGCCTTTGATGCCCAGTTCGACCAGCCGGCCGCTGAGCTCCTCCGCACCGCTGCGGGGCACACAGAACACAGCCACCTCAGGCTTATGCTCTGCGCAGAAGGCCTCCAGCTCGTCAACGTGTAAGATCTGGATGCCGTTGATCTCTTTGCCCACCTCACTGGGGGAATTGTCAAAGGCGGCGATCAGCTTGTAGCCGTTGGTGTCGGTGGTGATGAAGCGGCTGACTGCCTTGCCCAACCGGCCGCAGCCGATGAGGATGGTGGGCAGCAGGTCACCGTTGCCGAACAGCAGATGCTCCAGGATGGAAAGCAGGTTCTCCACCGAGTAGCCGATGCCCTGGCGGCCGTTCACGTCGCCGATGCAGTTGAAGTCCTGCCGCACCTGAGAGGCCGTGGTGCCCATCTGGGCGGCCAGCTCGCGGGAGGAGATGCTGGTGATGCCGTCGCTCTTCAGCGTCCGCAGGTAGCGGTAGTACTTGGGCAGGCGCTTGATCACCGGAAGGGAAGCTTTGCCGGGATTGTTCATGGAAATGGTTCTCCTTTCATCCAAAGGGAATGCCGGTCTCTTTGCGCCCTGCAAGGCGCACCGGCGATTAAGACAGTTTCTGAACAATAATGATATATACTTGTCAATCTTATTCTTAGTATAAAGTATACTGCAATGAGACAGAATGTCAAATCCTCTGGGCCAATTTTTTTCAAAGTTAAGAAATCTTAACCGCCGCATATTGCTTCGATCCCCGGGAACACTGAAAAAAAACACCCTGAGGAGGAGCCAACATGCCGGAAGATGAAAAGGAAACCACCGAACAGCAGCGGCTGGAAAAGGAGCAGCTGGAGGATCTGGGCACGGTGTGGCGCACCCGCGGCCCCCATGCCATTCACTGCCTGACCGTGATCGGCCAGATCGAGGGCCATGTGGAGGCCCCGCAGGGCCAGAAGACCACAAAGTATGAGCATGTGATCCCGCAGCTGGTGGCAGTGCAGGAGGACCCCGCTGTGGAGGGCCTGCTGGTGCTCATCAATACCGTGGGCGGGGACGTGGAGGCCGGGCTGGCGCTGGCAGAACTCATTGCCAGCATCTCAAAGCCCAGTGCCACGGTCGTGCTGGGCGGGGGCCACTCCATCGGCATCCCGCTGGCAGTCAGCGCCCGGCGCAGCTTTATCGTGCCCACGGCGACCATGACGGTGCACCCGGTCCGCCACTCCGGCATGATTCTGGGTGTGCCCCAGACCATGCGGTGGTTCGAGCAGATGCAGGAGCGCATCACCGGCTTTGTGGCGGGCCACAGCGGCATTACAGCAGAGCGCTACTCAGAGCTGATGCTCCGCACCGGTGAGCTGGTGATGGACGTGGGGACCATGCTGGACGGCAAAAAGGCCGTGAAGGAGAAGCTCATCGACCAGCTGGGCGGCATCTCTGATGCACTGGAATGGCTGTACCGGGAGATCGAGCGGACGGAGTGAGAGAAAAGACCTGCCCGGGGCGGTGTCAGGCTTACAGCTCGCCCTTCCGCAGATACTTTACCATCATGGGGGCTTCGTAGACCAGCATGAGGATCCAGCCCACAACATAGCTGTACGGCAGGGCCTCGATATCCATCTTCATCAGCAGCACAAAGAGGGCAGCGGCCGCCACACGGCCTGCCATGTTGAGCGTGCTGCTGTTCAGGGTGATCTTAAGGTCGCCCAGGCCGCGGAAACCACCCTGGATGCCATTGGTCAGCGAGGGCATCAGGTAGAACAGAGAGACCAGCTTCAAAAAGCGCACCCCCAGATGCACCACGGCGGCATCGGTGACGAAGAGCCGGATGATGGGCTCGGCGCAGAAGAAGCAGATGGCTGTGATAAAAATGGCGTAGAGGAATTCCAGCTTCAGGCCGCAGAAGAAGCTGGCGCGGACACGATCTTTTTTGCCTGCGCCGCGGTTCTGAGCCATCAGGGTGGTGGTGGCGTGGCCGATGTTCTGCTGGGGCACATAGGCAAAGTCATCGATGCGGCCTGCGGCGGCAAAGGCTGCCATGGCGTTGACACCCATGGTGTTCACAATGGCCTGAATGGCGATCTTGCCCAGCTGAACGGTGGCCTGCTGCATGGCGCTGGTCCAGCCGTAGCTGATGGTCTTTTTCAGCAGCGAGGAGTCAAAAATGAACCAGCGCCTGCCCAGCTGCAACACAGGGACCTTCCAGCGGATATAGATCAGGCAGAACACGCAGCAGAGCGCTTCGCTCAGCACGGTGGAAAGGGCACAGCCCTCGGAGCCCCAATCCAGCACCTCAACAAAGAACAGGTCGCCGCCGATGTTCAGTACCGAACTGATCATCAGGAAGTACAGCGCGCTTTTGCTGTCGCCCAGCGCGCGCATGGTGGCGGCGAGGAAATTATAGAAGAAGGTGAACAGCAGCCCGCCGAACACGATGCGCAGGTAGTTTACAGCGATGGGAAGGATCTCTTCCGGTACCTGCAGCAGACGGAGCAGCGGATTTGCCAAAATTACACAGGCCAGCGAGAACACCAGGGAAAAGACGGAGCCTGCAATGGCGGTGGTGGAGACCTGACGCTCCACCAGCCGGGTGTCGCCTGCCCCGAACGCCGTGCTGACAAGGATGCCTGCACCCAGGCAGACACCGTTGATGAACAGGATCGCCAGCGTCATCAGCGGGTTGGAGGTGCCCACGGCGGCAAGGGCATCCTCGCCCACGAATTTGCCGACAATGATGCTGTCCACGGCGTTATAGGTCAACTGGAACAGGTTGCCCAGCACGAGGGGAATGGTGAAATTGACCAGCAGCGGTGTGATCGGGCCGGTCGTCATATCCTTGGTCATATGGAATTCTCTTTTCTATTGAAATAAAATTGATTTCTTCAGGGAAAGCTTTGCCTTTGTACAACCTCTCAGTCGCAGGCTTCGCCGCGACAGCTCCCCTAGTAGGGGAGCCCTTGGCAGGCCGTCACATTTTCGGGGTCTGGCGCTTTGCTCCATTAGGCCCTGCTGGTGTAATGCTTTCTCTACGGCAGATTCTGGTTTTGGAGCCATAGGCGATGATAGCGAAAAAAGAATCTTTTGCCAAGGCCTCCCCTACTAGGGGAGGTGGCATCGAGCGTCAGCGAAGATGACGGAGAGGTTGTACAGAGGGGAAACTTGTTCTTAAAAGCTTAGCGCCTGCCGTCCGCTGAAGATAGCCAGCGCCGAGCGGCTGGTGCCGGTGGCAATCAGCTGTGCAGCGGCGTGGAGGGCTGCACCGGCGGCAGGGGAAGCGGGAATGGCATCGGTGGCAAGGACCCGCTGTGCAGCGCGGTTGGCATCGGTGCTGGTAACGGCGGCTACATTATCCACAACATAGGCGTTGTAATTGCCCGGCACGATGCCGTAGCCGATATCCGGGATGCCGTGCCCGCCGGTGAAGCCGCCGCCCAGAGCCTGATTCTCAAAGGGCTCCACGGCCACGATGCGGACATCGTTGGTCCAGGCCTTGATGGTCTCGCCTACGCCGGTGATGGTGCCCGCGCTGCCCACGCCGACGGTGATGGTGTCCACGAGACTGCGGCCCTCCCGGGAGATGGCCTGCACGATGGCGGGGCCGGTCACCCGGCGGTGGTACTCGGGGTTATCGTCGTTGGCAAGCCAGTTCATATAGTACCAGCCCTTTTCGGCGGCGGTGGTCTCTGCCAGCGCCCGGGCCCCCGCAAGGCCCCGCTGGGCGGGGGAATGCAGGATCTGCGCCCCCAGCCGGAGCAGGTATTCCTGCCGCAGGGCCGGGGCATCCTCCGGCATGGTCAGCACCACGGGGTGGCCCGCCGTCCGCCCGGCAAGGGCCAGCGCCATGGCAAAGGAGCCGGAGGCCGCTTCAATGATGGGCTGGCCCGGGAGCAGCTTGTGCTTTTCCGCCGCAAGGGCCAGCATCCCCTCGGCCACCGAATCGCGGGACGTGCCGGTGGGCCCATTATAATCAAGGTAAGCATACAGCCGCCCTTTGAGTCCGCAGGCGGCAAGATAGCCCCGCAGCTCCACGATCGGACAGGGGACCAGGGTCTGGTAGATGTTTGGATAGATTGCCACGAAATTCCTCCCTTACGCAAACCTGAGCAGTCAGCACAGAACTGTCTGCTATGCCAAGGGCTTCCCTGTTAGAGGGGAGCTGGCAAAGCCATCAGGCTTTGACTGAGAGGTTTCATACCTATAAGGTAGCGCATCCTGTGCCCAGCGTCAAGCCGCAATTGGACAAAATGGAGAAAAACCTGCCGAAAAATCAGCAGAGTGATGGAAAAAAGCCTTGACAAGGAAAAGAATGTCTGCTATACTCCGTATGTAAAGCAAATAGACTTTACAACAAACGGAGGTCAGGGCAGAACGCATCATGGCAAAAGACTTTGAAATGGGCTATCTGCTCGATTTTTATGGCGAGGTGCTCACGCCCAAGCAGCGCGAGATGCTGAACCAGTATTACAACGACGACCTCTCCCTCAGTGAGATCGGGGAAAACTTCGGGATCACCCGTCAGGGTGCACGGGATGCCATCAAGCATGGCGAGACCACCCTGAAAGAGCTGGAAGCCAAGGTTGGCTTTGCAGGCCGCTACCGCCGGGTGCAGGAGAAGCTGGAGGAACTGGAACAGCTGGTCATTGACGCACGGTTCGAGTGCACCGGCCCCTATGCCAGGCTCACCACCACTGAGTATGCAGCAACGCTGAACAAGATGCTGGGGCTGATCCGCTCCATCGACGAAGTCAACGAGAGCTGACACCATTACTATTTTGAGAGGAGCACCGAACATGGCATTTGAATCTTTGACCGACCGCCTTGCCGGTGTGTTCAAAAAGCTGCGCGGCCACGGCAAGCTGACCGAGGCCGATATCAAAGCCGCCATGCGCGAGGTGCGGATGGCCCTGCTGGAAGCCGATGTCAACTACAAGGTTGCCAAGGATTTCTGTGCCAAGGTCTCCGAGCGTGCCATGGGTCAGGAGGTCATGGAGAGCCTGACCCCCGCCCAGCAGGTGGTCAAGATCGTCAACGAGGAGCTCGTTGCCCTGATGGGCGGCGAGGAAGCCCCCCGCCTGATCGTCAAGAACAAGGGTCAGACCATCATCATGCTCTGCGGCCTGCAGGGCAACGGTAAAACGACCCACGCAGCCAAGCTTGCCAAATACTTCATCAAGCAGGGCCGCCGCCCCATGCTGGTGGCCTGCGATATCTACCGCCCCGCCGCCATCGATCAGCTGCAGGTCGTGGGCGGGCAGGCAGGTGCACCGGTGTTCACACTGCCGGGTGCCAAGCCCCCGGAGATCGCCCGCAAGGCGCTGGCCCACGCCAGGGATTACGGCAACGACATCGTGATTCTGGATACCGCCGGCCGTCTGCAGATCGACGAGGTCCTGATGCAGGAGCTTGTGCAGATCAAGGATGCTGTCCCCGTGGACGAGACGCTGCTGGTGGTGGATGCCATGGCAGGCCAGGATGCTGTGAATGTTGCCAAGACCTTCAACGAGACGGTGGGCATCGACGGCATCATCCTGACCAAGACCGATGGCGATACCCGCGGCGGCGCGGCACTTTCGGTGCTGAGCGTCACCGGCAAACCCATCAAGTTCCAGGGCACCGGCGAAAAGCTGGACGATCTGGAAGTGTTCCATCCCTCCCGCATGGCCAGCCGCATCCTGGGCATGGGCGATGTGCTGAGCCTCATTGAGAAGGCGCAGGATGCCGCCGATGAAAAGGCCGCAGAAGAGACCGCCCGGCGGATGATGGAAAACAAGTTCGATATGAACGACATGCTGGCCCAGTTTGCGCAGATCCGCAAGATGGGCGGTGCAGGTGCCATGCTGAGCATGATGCCCGGTATGTCCGGCATTGATGCCAGCCAGATCGACGAGAAAGCCTTTGACCGCATCGAGGCCATGATCTATTCCATGACCAAGGAAGAGCGTGAAAAGCCTTCCATCATCAACCCCAAGCGCAAGCGCCGTATTGCAGCGGGCAGCGGCACCCGGGTGGAGGATGTCAACAAGCTGCTCAAGCAGTTTGAGATGATGCAGAAGATGATGAAGCAGTTCAAGAAGAGCCCCAAGGGCTTTGCCCGCCGCCTGGGCGGCATGATGGGCAACCCCAATGCCTTCCGCGGCCTCAAATAAACCTTGAAGCTTGCCTCCCCTGCCAGGGGAGGTGTCACCGAAAGTGACGGAGAGGTTTTCTTTCAAACACAGGTATACACCCCGCAGGGGTTGTACAGATAGATTTAATCAAACCCCAAACGGGGCACAAACATTTTTGGAGGATATTTACCATGGCAGTTAAGATTCGTCTGCGCCGCGTTGGCGCTAAGAAGGCTCCCTTCTATCGTGTTGTTGTTGCTGACAGCCGCTTCCCCCGCGACGGCCGTTTCATCGAGGAGATCGGCACCTACGATCCCAACCAGGAGCCCTCTGAGGTGAAGATCGACGCTGAGAAGGCCAAGGCTTGGATCGCCAACGGCGCACAGCCCACCGATACCGTCCGCGTTCTGCTGAAGAAGTCCAACATTCTGTAAGTAGGAGGGCTGACTCATGCAGGAGCTGTTGCTGGCAGTTGCCCGCGGTCTCGTGGAGGACAAGGAAGCCGTCAAGGTCACGGTGGACGAGCCCCGCGAGGACGGCACCATCGTCTACCACCTGAGCGTGGCAGAGGGAGATATGGGCCGTGTCATCGGCAAGCAGGGCCGGATCGCAAAAGCCATTCGTGTGGTGATGCGCGCGGCTGCTGTGCGGGTCGATGAAAAGGTCCTTGTTGAGATCGACTGAGCACCCTACGGGCCCTTTGCCGCAAGGCAAGGGGCCTTTTTGTATTATTAGGCAGCTCGCCCTCTCAGGCCGCTTCGCGTCCAGCTCCCCCAAAGGGGGAGCCCTTGGCAAAACCAGAAACTTTGTGGTGACTGCCAAGGCCTCTCCCCTCGGGAGAGGTGGCATTGCGTAGCAATGACGGAGAGGGTGAGGATGCTAAAGGAGTAAAAGCAATGCAGAAATACTTGGAAGCCGGCAAGGTGGTGACCACCCACGGTGTGCGCGGCGAGATGAAGCTGGAGCTGTGGTGTGACGGCGTGGCCTTTCTGAAAAAGGTGGGCCGCCTGTACACCACCCCCCAGGGCGGCAGGTGCTACAAGATCACCTCCATCCGCCCCCAGGGGCAGATGGCCCTGCTCCAGCTGGAAGGGGTCAGCGATATGGATGCCGCCCGTGCCCTGCGGGGGCAGGTGTTCTACTTTGACCGTGATGATGCCACCCTGCCTGCGGGCAAGTGGTATGTGGCCGACCTCATTGGGTGTGAAGTGCGGGATGCCGATACCGGCAAGGTGTACGGCGTGGTGACCAGCGTGGATCATCCCGGTGCACAGGATATCTACACCGTCAAGGCCCCCGGCGGCAAGGAATATATGTTCCCCGGGGTGGATGCCTTTTTGAAAGAGCGCAACCCGCCGGAGGGCTATCTCCTTGTCACCCCCATCCCGGGCCTGCTGGACGATGATTTTGACAGTGAGCGGGAGGAGGAGTGAGCCATGGGGATGCGTGTGGACATCGTGACCCTTTTCCCGGAGATGTGCCAGCAGGTGCTGGATTCCAGCATCATCGGCCGCGCTGCCAAAAAGGGATATATTGAGACCCACTGCCACCAGATCCGGGACTACACCCTGAATAAACAGAAGCAGACCGACGACTATCCCTATGGCGGCGGCTGCGGCATGGTGCTCTATGCCCAGCCCATTGCCGACTGCCTGCGGGCAGTCCAGAAGGAAGTGCAGGAACAGGGACGGCCTGCGCCGCATATAGTATTCCTGACGGCAGGTGGGCAGCGCTATACCGAGGAGCACGCCCGGCGGCTGGCCCAGTACGACAACCTGACCCTGGTCTGCGGCCACTATGAGGGCATTGATGAGCGCGTGATCGATGCCTTTGCGGACGAGGAGATCTCTATCGGCGATTATATCCTCACCGGCGGTGAGCTGGCCAGCCTGGTGGTGGCAGACAGCGTCCTCCGCCTGAAACCCGGCGTTCTGGCCGAGCAGAAGGGCTACGAGGAGGAGAGCTACTGGGACGGCCTGCTGGAGTACCCCCAGTACACCCGGCCCGAGGTCTGGGAGGGCCGTGCTGTACCGCCTGTCCTGCTGGAGGGCAACCACCAAAAGATCGATGCCTGGCGGGGACAGCAGAGCCGGGAGCGCACCCGTCTGCGCCGCCCGGAGCTCTACGAGCAGTGGTGTGAGACCCATCCTCTGACCGAGATCCCCAAGTGGAAGCGGGGCGAGAATGTCCGGCTGGTCAGGACCGCCGAGCAGATGGAGGCTGCCGCAAAGCTGTTTGCGGAGGGCCGCCGGAGCATTTGTGCCGGGGGCTGGGTGCAGGAAGCGCTGGATGCCCTGACCCCGGAGATGTTCCTGCCGCAGCTGCAGCAGGAAAAGCAGGAAGGCTGGGTCTGCTACCTCCACTATACCAAGGATGTGCCGGATGCCACGGTCAGCGTACACCACAAGACCGGGCAGGTGGAGCACCTTTTTGTGACGGAGAGCGCCCGGGGCAGGGGCATCGGCCAGAAGATGCTGGATTTCGCCCGGAAGAAGCTGCCGGAGCATGAGCACCCGGTGCTTACGGTGCTGAACACCAACACCCGGGCACTGGCTCTTTACCGCCGCATGGGCTGGCAGGTAGTGGGCGCAAAGGAGAAATTCGACCCGGCCAAAGACCCGCTGGTGGTGCGCCCCAGTCAGGTGCTGGAAATGCGCTATCAGGGCTGAAAACAGGGTCGAACGGGCCGGGAAACTGTCGAAGGTCGAAAAAATGTTGAAAACTTTTGTATTACCCGGCCAACACTGGGGGAATAATTTTGTTATCTTTGTATAAAAGGCGAAAAAGACCCCCCTCATCATTGGGAAAACCGCCAAAAATGCGTTCTGGGGCTGTACATTGGTTTCGGCTTGCGCTAAAATAGGTACAACGCAACAGGCAAGAAACAAATCGAATTCCCGAGAACGATAATAGATAGGAGCGTTTTACTATGTACGTCAAAGAAGTTACCGTTGAAAATCAGGTTGGTCTGCACGCTCGTCCGGCTACCTTCTTTATCCAGAAGGCTAACGAGTTCAAGTCTTCCATCTGGGTCGAGAAGGAAGAGCGCCGTGTGAACGCTAAGAGCCTGCTGGGCGTTCTGTCTCTGGGCATCGTGGGCGGCACCACCATCCGCATCATCGCTGACGGCGCAGACGAGCAGGCTGCTGTTGACGGCCTGATCAAGCTGGTCGAGTCTGGCTTTGCAGAGTAATTCGAGCCTTTGATTTTTGAGGCGGCGGGATGTTTTTCCTGCCGCTTTTTGTTTTACCGAGGAGCTGCCATGACCAAAGCAGAACTGTATCAGAAAGCCTGTATGCTGCCGCTTTTGCCCGGTGTGTATATCATCCGGGACAAAAGCGATACCATCATCTATATCGGCAAAGCCAAGCGCTTGCGCATCCGGGTGAGCCAGTATTTCCGCGAGGGTGTGCCCCACGACAACAAGGTCAGCCAGATGATCGCCCACGCCTATGCGTTTGATGTTATCGTCTGCCAGAGCGAGTTCGAGGCGCTGGTGCTGGAAGCCAGTCAGATCAAGGCGCACACCCCCAAGTACAATATCCTGCTGAAGGATGACAAGGGTTACAGCTATATCAAGGTGACCCGGGAAGCCTGGCCCCGCCTTTCCTTCGTGCTGCAAAAGGAGGAGGACGATGCCGAATACATCGGCCCCTATACCTCCTCCTTTGCGGCCCGGCAGATGGCCGAGACTGCGCTGGATGCCTTTTTGCTGCCCCGGTGCAGCAAGCGGTTCCCCCAGGATATCGGCAAGGGGCGGCCCTGCCTGAATGCCCATATCGGCAAGTGCATGGCCGTGTGCAGCGGCAAGATCAGCTGCGAGAACTACAATCAGGCAGTGAAAAACGCGGTGCATCTGATCCGGTACGGCAAAAAGGACATTCTCAAGACCCTGAACGAGCGGATGCTGGAAGCCTCTGACCGGCTGGAATTTGAGACAGCGGCCCTCCTCCGGGACCAGATCAACGCCATCACCAAGGTGACAGCGGGCCAGAAGGTCGTGGTGGACCCGGAGATGGAGATGGATGTGGTGGCGTTGGCCGGTACCCCCAGCAGTGTCTGCGCGGCAGTCCTGCGCTTCCGGGAGGGGCGGCTGACCGATAAGCGGGAGTTCCTTTTCCACGATACGGCAGATATTGCCGCCGTGCGGGAGGAGTTTCTGCCCCGGTATTATCTGGACGATGAGCAGGTCCCAAAGATCATTGCCGTGGACGAGCTGCCGCCGGACAGCGAGGCGCTGCAGCAGGCCCTGAACGAAAAGCGGGGCAGTGAGGTGCAGCTCTATGTGCCCCAGCGGGGAGATAAGGCCCATCTGGTGGAGATGGCCCACACCAACGCGGTGGAACGGCTGGCCCGGGAGAGCGGCCGCTACGCCCGTGAGGAAAAGCTGCTGGATGAGATGGCACAGGTGCTGGGGCTTTCCAAGCCGCCGCGCACCATTGAGAGCTACGATATCTCCAACTGGGGCGATGGCACCAGCGTCTGCGGCATGGTCACTTTCCGGGATGGCAAGCCCTACAAAGCCGGGTATCGGAAGTTCCGGATGAAGACCGTGCTGGGGACGGACGACTACGCTTCGCTGGCCGAGACGGTGTCCCGGCGGGCGGCAGAGTATGAGAAATACGCCGCGCTGGCCGCACAGGGGCAGGGCAGCGATAATTATTTCGGGCAGAAGCCGGACCTGCTGCTGATGGACGGCGGCCGGGGACAGGTCAGCGCGGCCAAGGCGGCACTGGCAGGCACTTCGCTGGCCGATGTGCCTCTTTACGGCATGGTCAAGGATGACCATCACCGCACCCGTGCCATCGTGGACAGTGAGGGCCGGGAGATCGCCATCAATATGAACCGGGGGACATTCACCTTTATCACGGCCATCCAGGACGAGACCCACCGCTTTGCCAATGCCTACCGCAAGCAGCAGATGCGGAAGAAGAGCTATTCCTCCACCCTGACAGAGGTGCCCGGCGTGGGCCCCAAAACGGCCAAGGCCCTGATGACACAGTTCAAGAGCGTGGGTGCTGTGCGGGAGGCCACCCCCGACCAGCTGGAAAATACCCCCGGCGTTGGCCCCCAGCTGGCACAGACCATCTATGATTATTTTCACGCATAACAAAAGGAGGACGGCTGCCGATGCAGCCGCCCTCCTGGCGTATTCGGGGAAAGCTCAGTTCTCAGAGGAGATATCCTGACCGAAGTACTTCTCGCCTAGCTCCTTCAGGGTGCCGTCGGCGCGCAGCTCATCGATGGCGTTGTTGACGGCTTCCAGCAGGGTGGCGCTGTTGTCGCCCTTGCGCAGGGGGATGGCAACGTGGGAGGCATCCTCAGTCTGGGCCACGATCTTGAAGTCGGCATCCGGATGGACGTTCAGGTAATCGTAGAAGGAGACATCCGCATTCAGGGTCGCGTCAATGCGTCCGGCAGCCAGCAGCTGGATGGTCTCCTCCAGGGTGTCGATGCCCTGCACGGTGGCACCGTAGCTCTCAGCCAGCTCCATGTAGGTGGAAGCCAGACTGTTGGCAGTGGTCTTGCCCTTCAGGTCCTCAAAGGTCTTGATCTCGTCGTTGTCCTTGCGGACGGCCAGAGCGGTGTGGATGTAACCGTAGGGGGTGGTGAAATCATAAGTCAGGGCGCGCTCGTCGGTGACCTCCACGCCGTTGCAGACCATGTCAAAGCGTCCAGCGTCCAGACCGGCGAACAGGCTGTCCCAATCGCTCTCCACATACTCCGGCTCCACGCCCAGCTTTTCGGCAATGGCGCGGGAGACCTCCACATCATAGCCCACCAGAGTGTCGCTCTCGTCATGGTAGCTCCAGGGCTGCCATGCGCCCTCCAGTGCCACGATCAGCTTGCCACTGGCCTGAATGGCAGCCAGCTGGTCAGCAGCGGAACCGGCAGCAGAGGATGCACCGGAGCTTGCGGCGGTGGAGGTGCTGCTGTTGGAGCAGCCGGACAGGGTCAGAACGCCGGCGGCGGCCATGACACTCATCATCGAAATAAAAGTTCTGCGCTTCATAGTTAAGTCCTTTCATAAAAAAGCTGTATTAAGAGGACGACGGGGAGCTTTCCACGCAAATGCTTCGGGCCATTCCATCGCCCGCCCTATTGCCTGCGGCAACAGGGTCCCACCCCAGCGGAACATTTGCTTAGGAAACTCCCCGCCGTCCATCCATTATGCTGTGTGCTCGATCTTCCGCAGGAACTCCCGGGTCCGCTCCTCGCGGGGGTGGGCAAAGAATTCGTGGGAAGGGGCCTGCTCCACCACCACGCCGTTCTCCATGAATACCGTCTTGGAGGAGACGTTGCGGGCAAAGCCCATCTCGTGGGTGACCACCAGCATGGTCATGCCCTCTTCGGCCAGCTTCCGCATGACCGAGAGCACCTCGCCGGTCAGCTCCGGGTCAAGGGCACTGGTGGGTTCGTCAAAGTAAATGATCTCCGGGTCGGTGGCAAGGGCGCGGGCAATGGCAACGCGCTGCTGCTGTCCGCCGGAAAGCTGGCGGGGATAGTAGTCGGCCCGGTCGGCCAGACCGACCTTTTCCAGCATCCGTTTGCCGATCTCATCCGCCTGCTCTTTGGGCATCCTGCGGGCAACGATCAGGCCCTCGGTCACATTCTGCAGGGCGGTCTTGTTCCGGAACAGGTTGTAGTTCTGGAACACAAAGGCCGTTTTTTTGCGCAGGCGGGCAATGTCGGCCCGGGAGATCCTGCCAAGATCGAAGGATTCGCCGTCGAACACCAGAGTGCCGCTGTCAGCGGTCTCCAGAAAGTTCAGGCAGCGCAGCAGGGTGGTCTTGCCGGAGCCGGAAGGGCCCAGAATGGCAACAACGTCTCCCTTTTCCACACTCAGGTCCACGCCGTTCAGGACGTGCAGTGCGCTGCGCACCCGGCGGGCATTGCCGCGCGGGAAAGGCCCGATGTGGAAGCGGGGCTTGTCATCGTAGGTGTAAAATGTTTTGTGGATGTCTTTGATCTCTAACATGGCCATACCGTCCACCCCTTTCTCACTGGAAGCCGTGTGCGTTCAGCTGCCGCTCCACCAGCGCCTGCAGCTTGGTGATGATGGTGCAGAACAGCAGGTAGACCACAGCCACCTCGCAGTAGATGGGCAGGAAAATGTAGGTGCGGGCTGCCACACGCTGGCCTGCCATGAACAACTCTGCCACCGTGATGTTGGAGGCCAGAGAGGTGTCCTTGATCATGCTGATGAGGGAGTTGGACAGGGAGGGCACGGCGGTGCGCAGGGCCTGCGGCAGAACGATGCGGCGCATGATCTGCCACCAGGTCATGCCCACGCAGGAACCGGCCTCCAGCTGGCCCTGGGGCACGCTTTCCAGCGCGCCGCGCATGGTCTCGGCGCAGTAGGCACCCTCGTTGAAGGCAAAGGCGATGACGGCTGCCGGAAAAGCATCCAGCATGATGCCCAGGCTGGGCAGGCCGTAGAAGATGATGAACAGCTGCACCAGCAGCGGCGTGCCCCGGATGACCCAGATGTAGAACCGGGCGATCTGGCGCAGAACCGGAACATTGGCGTACTGCACCAGCGCAACAGCCACTGCAATGACCATGGCAAGGCTGAAGGAGATCAGGGTCAGGGGAATGGTCATGGTCAGGCCTGCCGTCAGGATACGGGGCAGGGCCTCCCACAGCACGCTGACCGTGCGGTTGGCAAGAAGTGCTTCAAACATATTTTTCTTCCTTATTGACAAAAAACGGTGGAATATCTTTGGGATACACCTTAAACGATGGTTTAGGTCAAGAGCATATCCTACAATTCCTACCAAAATACTATAGCATGAAATGGAGACAAGTGCAATCCATTGGCGAAAATCCTTCACTCTGGCCAAAAACAAAAGAAAACACGGATTAACTTTGTGCAGACTGGCAAGGAGTTGACGCGGTACGATGTTTCGTGTAAAATGGAATCAGACAGGCCCCGTGCAGGAAGCGCGGGGAACAGGCCGGGCACACAAGCAGCCCGGCGCATACGGAGGACAAAACACAATGAAGCATAAAATTGGTATTCTGGGTGCAGGCACCTGGGGCATGGCTCTGGCGCGGATGCTGACGGTGAGCGGCAATGACGTGACCGTGTGGTCGGCGCTGGAACAGGAGATCGACAACCTTTCCACCACCCGGGTCCACCCCAATCTGCCCGGCATGACCATTCCGGCAGAGATGAAGTTCACCAAGAGCGTGGAAGAGGTGTGCACGGACAAGGAGATCCTGCTGTTCGCGGTGCCGTCGGTGTTCGTGCGCTCCACCGCCGCCAAGGCCCGGCCCTTTGTGCCGGACGGTCAGATCATTGTGGACGTTGCCAAGGGCATTGAAAAGGATACCCTGTTCACCATGACGGAGATCCTGGCCGATGAGCTGGGCAAAGAGGGCGGCCCCAAGGGGGTGCGTCTGGTGGCCCTGAGCGGCCCCACCCACGCCGAGGAGGTGGCGATCGACCTGCCCACCACTATCGTTTCGGCCAGCAAGGATATGGAAGCGGCCAGATTCGTGCAGACGGTGTTCACCAACAACGTCATGCGTGTGTACACCAATGAGGACATCAAGGGTGTGGAGCTCAGCGGTGCCATGAAGAACGTCATTGCGCTGGGCGTGGGCATCTCCACCGGCCTGGGCTATGGCGACAACGCCCGCGCCGCCCTCATCACCCGCGGCATTGCCGAGCTTGCCCGGCTGGGCGTGGCCATGGGCTGCAATGTCCACACCTTTGCCGGTCTGGCCGGTATTGGTGACCTGATCGTGACCGCCACCAGTATGCACAGCCGCAACAACCGGGCCGGCATCCTCATCGGCAAGGGTGAGACCCCGGAGCAGGCCGTGAAGGAGGTGGGCATGGTGGTCGAGGGCATGAACGCCCTGCCCGCCGCGCTGGAACTTGCCGCAAAGTATCAGGTGGAAATGCCCATCGTTCAGACCGTGAACGCTGTTGTGAACAAGGGCATGAGCGCCGCCGAGGCAGTGCGCTCTCTGATGGACCGTGACCCCAAGAACGAGTTGCCCCAGAGTTACGAAAAGTAATATTTTTTTCATCGAGAGGGACGACCCTCTCCGTCATTGCTTCGCAATGCCACCTCTCCCGAGGGGAGAGGTTTGGTGCTGTACTTTACGGCATCAAAAAAGCTCCCCCTTTCGGGGGAGCTGGCAAAGCCGCAGGCTTTGATTGAGAGGGTTGTCCCTCTTTCATTTTACTGCTGGGCCTCGATGGCCTTGACGATCTTGTCGGCGATGTACTTGTGGCCGGAGACGGTGGGGTGGCCATCCAGCTCAGTCTGAGCAAAGGGGATGGAAACGTAGGTGGCACCGTAAACATCGGCCAGCTGCTTTTCGTAGTTGTTCAGCTTGCTGAAGTAGTTGCTCCAGCTGGGCAGCAGGGGCACAGGGTTGGTGGCACCGATGATCAGGATCTGGGCATCAGGGTTCAGTTCCTTGATGGTTGCCACGATCTGGCGCAGGTTGCTGCTGCTTTCGGGATAAGCGTTCTCGCAGATCTTGTTCATGCCGGAGAAGAACAGGTTCCAGACGGCATCTTTCTCGCTGCGGGTCAGGCTGAGCTTTTTCAGGCTCTCGTTCAGTGCAGCCTCAGTGTCCTGGTCACGGTCGCGCAGGTTGCCGCTGAGCACGATGGAAGCCAGGTCGGCGCTCTTCCAGTTGGTGGCCTCGCCAAAGGAGACCACGGTGGGCACAAAGGCATCGTTGGAGCCCAGCTGGAGGGAGATAACATCGGCGCTCTTGATGTAGTCGATGAACTCAGGGTAATTGTACTGGCAGCCGGAGAGGGTGTTCATCTCGGCCATGGTGCCGGTCTTGACCAGCTCCAGCATATCCTTGCTCATCACGCCGGGCAGGCCCAGATTGATGGCATGATCCCGGTCGAGGTTCAGGCTTTTGCCCACCTGACCCACATAGCAGGTCTCGGGGTAGCCCTTGAAGTTGAAGGAAACATCCACACCGGTGAGGTTGGTGGAGTACTGCACCTTCGTCAGGCCGATGCCGGCACAGATGCTGTCGCCCAGGGCAACATAGGTGATGGAGTTGGGCTCCTTCTCTTCTTCGGTGCTGCTGGAGGTGAAGAAACAGTTCTCCTCCTCTGCGGTGGTCTGTTCAGTGGCCGGAGCGGGGTCTGCGCTCTCTTCCGGGGCGGCTGCAAAGGCCGGAACGCTCAGGACAGAGAACAGCATGGCGGCCGAAAGGGCCAGGCCAATCAGTTCCTTTTTCATGGTGTCGTCACGAATCCTTTCCAATGTGTATTATTCTGCTTAATAATCGCGGGAAGTGATCTCTTCTTCCAGCTTGCGATAATCAAATTTAGCGGCCAGTGTCAGGGGCATTTCGGGGATGATCTTGTACCCCACAGGCTGGACATATTCGGGCAGCTCCTCAATGCAGAGCTGGCGCAGCTCCTTGATGATCTGCTTGCGCTTGGCGGCGGGAACCGCAGGGTCAAGCACCAGATAGACAAAAGGCAGGCGGCCCTGCACATGATCCTTGTCAACGCAGCCCACCACAGAGCACTGATGCACGGCGGGATGCTGGCTGACCACATTTTCGATCATGGAGGGGAACACCTTGAAGCCATCGTGACGGATGATGAGCCGCTTGATCCGGCTGTCCAGATAGACGAAGCCGTCCTCGTCCAGATAGCCGATGTCACCGGTATGCACCCAGATCCGGCCATCTGCATGGGTGCGCAGGATGGCGGCGGTCTCGGCAGGCTTGTTGTAGTAGCCCTTCATAACGCCGGGGCCGGAGATGCACAGCTCGCCCCGCTGGCCGATGGGCAGCTCCGTGTCGGTGCCCGGCTCAAAGGCGGACACCAGCGTGTTGACCAGCGGCAGGCCCACGCTGCCGGGTTTGTTGTTCTGTCCGGCAGCAGCGGTGGCAGCAGAGGATGCCTCGGTCATGCCGTAGCCCTTGGCGATGGGGAATTCCACATTGTGAGCGGCCAGGAAGTCGTTGACCGTCTGTTCGGCACCCCGGGCAATGGCATCGCCGCCCGCGGCATAGTTGCGGATGAAGGAGAGATCCTTGTTCTGCAGCTTGGGGTCAACAGCCAGCTGCTGGTAGTGGGAGGGCACGCCGAACATGTGTTCGGGCTTGTACTTCCAGATCAGGCTGCCCAGCTTATTGGGGTCGAGGTTGGGGACGATGACCACCTTGATGCCCAGCGTCAGCGGCAGATGTACGCCGCAGGCAAAACCGTAGGCAATGAAGGGGGGCATGATGTCCAGCAGGGACTGGCCCTTGGAGAACAGCGTGTCGCAGGCAGAGAACTGCATGGCAATGCCGTTGAAGTTGTTATCGGTCAGCATCACGCCCTTGGGAGAGCCGGTGGTGCCGCCGGTGTGCACCACCACGCAGGCGTGCTCCGGGTCATAGGGCTCCGCGGCAATGCTCTCGTCCTTCCCGGCAGCAAGGAACTGCTTCCAGTGGATGACATTGGAGTGATACTTGTTCTTGTCGAGATTCTTGACCTTGTAACCCAGCGCCAGAGGCAGCGGCAGGGAATCGGCCGGGGAGAGCACCACCACATGCTCCACATGGGTGCGCTTGGCAGCCTGATGGCAGCGCTCATACACCACATTCAGGCAGATCAGCAGGTGGGAATCCACCTCTTCAATGTACTCACGGATGCCCTCCACACTGTAACGGGGATCCACCAGGTTCAGAGTCGCGCCGATCATGTCGGCGGCATAGAACGCAAAGATGATCTCCGGGGTCATCACGCTGACCACCGTGGCGATATCGCCCTTTTTCAGGCCCGCGGCCCGCAGGGCGGCAGCTGTCTTTTTGACGTTGACGATAAAATCAGCGTAGGTGAACTTGCGGCCATAGTATTCCAGTGCGGTCTCGCCCAGCCGGTTCTTGTTCTGCCGGCAGACGAGCTCAAACGCCGTGCAGGCGGGCATGGTCTGGTCAATGTACTTCTGATCGTAGAATTTCAGCCAGGGACGTGCCTGGGAAGCATAGATCGGGGTGTTGGATGTTGTCATAAATTGTCCTTTGTCCTTTGAGCAGTCACTGCACCCGCAGCCGGGGCAGCCGGATTCAACAGGGTCTTAAATTTCGTCCGTTTGTTAAAAACAACACAATACGTACAAGAGCTATTGTAGTAGAGCAGGGTGGAAATGTCAAGAAACAAAGGGCGAACTTTGCCAAAAAACGCAAGAGAAAGTTTACATTTCAGCCAGCCAGTCTTTGGCCTCCTGCTCGCTGCAGAGCACCCAGTGGCTGGGGCGCAGCTCCCGCCACTGGGGGGCCTCCTGCGTGTAATCGTGCATGGCAGGGTCGTAGACCAGCAGCTTTTTCTTCCGCTCCAGCCTGGGATTGGGCATGGGGATGGCGGAAAGCAGGCTGCGGGTGTAGGGGTGGATGGCATGGGTCACCAGCTCTTCCGCATCGGCCAGCTCTACGATATCGCCCTTGTGGATGACGGCGATGCGGTCCGAAATGTACCGCATGACCGAGAGGTCGTGGGCGATGAACAGGTAGGTGATGCCGCGCTCTTTCTGCAGATGGCGCAGCAGGTTGAGCACCTGGGCGCGGATGGACATATCCAGAGCCGAGATGGGCTCGTCGGCAATGATGAACTCAGGCTCCACGATCAAGGCGCGGGCAATGCCGATGCGCTGGCGCTGGCCGCCGGAGAACTCATGCGGGAAACGGGAAGCGAATTCAGGCAGCAGGCCCACATCCAGCAGTGCCTGCCGGACCTTTTCCTCCCGCTGGGCGGCGGTCAGGTCGGGCCGGACATTCTGCAGGCCCTCGCCCACGATGTAGCTGACCTTGGCGCGCTCGTTCAGGGAGGACTGCGGGTCCTGGAAGATCATCTGGATCTCCTTGATGACCTGCTGGTCCAGCTGGCGGGAGATCTTGCCGTTGATCTTCTGGCCCTTGTACAGGATCTCGCCGCCCGAGGTGGGCAGGATGCGCATGATGGCGCGGCCGATGGTGGTTTTGCCGGAGCCGGATTCGCCCACCAGACCAAAGGTCTCGCCCTTGTAAATTTCAAAGTTGGCACGGTTCACGGCCTTGAAGGCCTTGCGGCCGGAGCCGTAGGTCACCTCGAGGTCCTTGACCTCAAGCAGGACCTGCCGGGGCGAGGCCTCTCCATCTTGCTGATGCAAGACCGTTCTTTCGCTCGAACACTCCACTGGGGTATTCGCTGCTTCGCAAACGCGAATGTCACGATTTTCAGGCATCCTGCATCCCCTCCTCTTTCAACAGTTTGACGGCGGCAGGCGGTTCCACCTTGGGGGCCCGGGGGTCCAGCAGCCAGGTTTTGGCCTTGTGGGTGGGGCTGACCGCAAAGTAGGGCGGGCGCTTGACAAAGTCGATCTTCAGCGCCTGGGGGTTGCGGGGCGCAAAGGCATCGCCGTGGATCTCGGTGAACAGATTCGGGGGCGTACCCTGAATGTTGAACAGATCCTCGCCCTTGATGCCCATCTGGGGCATACTGGACAGCAGCGCCCAGGTGTAGGGGTGGCGGGGGTCGTAGTAGATCTCATCGGAGGTGCCGATCTCCACGATGTCACCTGCGTACATGACGGCCACCCGGTCGGCGATGTTGGCCACCACGCCCAGATCGTGGGTGATGAGGACGATGGTCAGGTTGTACTTGACCTGCATCTCCTTGAGCAGCTGCAGGATCTGGGCCTGAATGGTCACATCCAGTGCGGTGGTGGGCTCGTCGCAGATCAGGATCTGCGGGTTGCAGGCCACCGCAATGGCAATGACGACGCGCTGGCGCATACCGCCCGAAAACTCGTGGGGATACTGCGCAAAGCGCACCTCGGGGTCGGCAATGCCCACGTCCCGCAGGTATTCCAGGGTCTTTTCCCGGGCAGCCTTGCCCTTGAGATGCTGGTGCAGCTCCACGGCTTCCATGATCTGGTCGCCGATGGTCTTCAGGGGGTTCAGGCTGGTCATGGGGTCCTGCATGATCATGGCGATCTCATGGCCCCGGACCGTCAGCCAGTCCTTCTCCTTTTTCAGGTCGGAAAGGCGGATGGGCTTGCCGTCATCGGCACCGTAATAATCAATGATGCCCGAGGTGATGGAGCCGTTGGCATCCAGCAGGCCCATGAAGCTCTTGGTGAACACGCTCTTGCCGGAGCCGGATTCGCCCACGATGGCAAGGACTTCGCCGTGGTAGATGTCCAGGTCGATGCCGCGGATGGCATGCAGCACCTTGCCGCGCAGGTTGAATTTAATGTTGAGGTCCTTTACAGAAAGGATGAGCTGATTTTTTTCCATCTTCTGTCCCTCCTTACTGCAGGTGGTTCTTCGGGTCAGCAGCGTCCGAGAAGGCGTTGCCGATGAGGTAGAACGCAATGGTGACAAAGCTCAGGATGATGGTGGGGTAGAGCAGCTGGTACCGCAGGCCCGCCTGCATCATCACCTTGCGGCCGTCGTTGATCAGGTTGCCCAGAGAGGGCGTTTCCACAGAAAGGCCCAGGCCGATATAGGTGATGAACACCTCGCTGCCGATGGCGGCGGGGATGGTCAGGGCCATGCGCAGCATGATGACCGATACCAGATAGGGCAGCAGGTTGCGCAGCACGATGCGGCGGATGGGGGTGCCGATGCAGCGGGAAGCCACGTTGTAATCACGGTCGCGGATGATCAGGATCTGGTTGCGGATAAAGCGCGCCATGGCGATCCAGCCCGTGATGGACATGCCCAGGATCAGGGTCTGGATGCTGGGGGATGCGACATAGGAGATCAGGATCAGGATGATGGTGGAGGGGATGTTATCACAGATGTTGTACAGCTCGGTGAAGAAGAAATCGAGCTGGCGGACATAGCCCCAGAGCACACCCACCGTGATGCCCACCACGGCCTCGATGAGGGCCACGAAGAAGGCGATGGTCAGACTGGTGCGTGCACCGGCCCAGATGCGGGCCCACAGGTCCTGGCCGATGGCATTGGAGCCCCAGATAAAGCCCTCTTCCCCGGGGGCGATATTGCGGAACTGGATGCCGGTGGTAGAGTCTACCTGGCAGAGATTGGGATCTGCCTGACCGGGCAGATAGGGCTGCAAAAAGGCAAAGCCCACCACGAACACCAGTGCAATGAGCAGGGCCACGGCGATCTTATTCTTGAAGAAAGCACGGAAGGTGCTGCCCCAATAGCTGTAATTGGAGTAGGAGGTGGCCTCGGCGCGCTCCTCGCTGAACCCGGCGGGGGTGAACAGCTCGTCCTCGGGCAGGTCGGCCCAAGCGGCGGGGCCGTCCTTCTGCAGCTCGTTCAGGTCGTTTTCCAGAACAGCTGCCTTGTGATCTTTCATGTGGAACAGCATTATCGGCCACCTTCTTTCTTGCCAAAGCTGATGCGGGGATCGATGAGCACCATGAGCAGATCGCCCAGGATCAGGCCGATGATGCCCACACAGGCGTACAGCAGCACGATGCCCTGCACCATGGTGTTGTCGTGGCGCTGGACGCAGGTGACCAGCAGGCCGCCCATGCCGGGGATGGAATACAGGCTCTCGATGTAGATGGAGCCGACCACAGTGTTCAGGAAGGCAGAGGGAATATACTGCACCAGCGGCACCATGGCGTTGCGGAAGATGTGGCGCAGAGCGATGTTGCTCTCGCTCACGCCCTTGGCCAGCGCCAGCCGGACGTAATCCTTGTTGCTCTCGTCCACCATGTAGCGGCGCAGCCACATGGCGTAGAATGCCACGTTGCCCAGGCTCATGGAGCAGACCGGCAGCACCCAGTACCGCCAGTCGGAGGCATCAAACAGCAGACCCACGCCCAGGGCGGTGGTGCCGTACATCTGAATATAAAGGTAATACACGGCGGCAGGCACGGCCTGAATGAGCACGATGATGGCGGTGCCGATCTTATCCGGCCAGCGGTTCTTGAACCGGCCCATCAGCAGGCCCATGGGAATGCCGATGACCAGGCTCAGCAGCATGGCAAACACGCCCATCTGGATGGAGATGGGCAGCTTTTTGGCCAGGATGCCGGTGACCGAGGCATTTACCTTATAAATATGGCTCACGCCCAGGTCGCCGTGGAGGGCATTCCACCAGAAGCGGCCGATCTGCACCGGCAGCGGGTCCAGCAGGCCCATGGACTGCAGGCCCGCCTGGATCTGGGCCTCGGTCATTTTTTCGTAGTTTGCAAAGTAGCCTTCCACCGGCATCAGCCGCAGCAGGCAGAACACGAGCGTTACAATGACGAACAGCGTCAGGATGGAACGCCCGATGCGTTTTGCCAGATATTTCAGCATATCTGTGCGCACCCCTCTTTCGTTTGTGGTTCCTCCGCGGACAGTGGACCTGAACAGCGGATAGGAATAGAATACATCAAAATTGCACTTTTGGAAAGTGATTTGCCCGGATTTTGAAAAATGTTTTTGTAAAAGCAGGGTAAAGTGAACGTTTCTCTTACAAAAACAACCCTCTCCGCCGGGTTGACGGAGAGGGATAAAAGTTTTTATAAACCTCTGCGCTTCAAAATCTCATCCAGAATGGCATCGGCCACATCGGCCTTGCTCATCAGGGGCAGCTCCCGGGTACCGTCGGGGGTGATGAATGTGACCACGTTGGTGTCCACCCCGAAACCGGCTCCGGCGACCTTCAGGTTGTTGGCCACCACCATGTCCAGATTCTTCCGAGTCAGCTTGGCCGTGGAGTTTTCCACCATATCCCGGGTCTCCATGGAAAAACCGCAGAGGAACTGGTGGGTCTTTTTCGGGCCGATGGTGCCCAGAATGTCGGCGGTGCGCTCCACAGGGATGGAGAGGTCGCCGTCCTTTTTCTTGATCTTGTCGCTTGCCACCGTCACGGGGCGGTAGTCTGCCACGGCGGCAGCCATCACCAGCACGTCCATCTCCTCAAAGCGGCTGGTCACGGCATCGTACATATCCTGCGCTGTGGTAATGGGAACATCGGTGGTGAAGCGGACCGGCGGCAGGTCGGTGTGGCCGTGGATGAGGGTGACCTCTGCTCCCCGCATGGCGGCGGCCCGGGCGATGGCATAGCCCATCTTGCCGGTGGAGTGGTTGGTCAGGTAGCGCACGGGGTCCAGCGGCTCCTGCGTGGGCCCGGCGGTCACAGCGATGCGGACACCGGCCAGATCCTTGGGCCGGGCGATGGTGTGCAGGATGTACTCGATGAGCACATCCTCCTTGGGCAGGCGGCCGCTGCCCACATCCTTGCAGGCCAGCACCCCGCTCTCAGAGGGGATGACCGTGAAGCCGTAGTGCTCCAGCGTTCTGAGGTTGTCCTGCGTGATGGGGTTTTCCAGCATCCCGGTGTTCATGGCCGGGCTGACCAGCTTGGGGCACTTGGCTGCAAGCACCACGGTGGTGAGCATATCATCGGCAATGCCGTGGGCCATTTTGGCAATGACGTTGGCCGTGGCCGGTGCCACCAGAACGACATCCGCCTTTTTGGCCAGCGAGATGTGGGTGACCTCGAACTTGAAATCGCGGTCGAAGGTGTCCACCATGCACTTGTGGCCGGTCAGCGTCTCAAAGACGAGAGGGGTGATGAAATGGGTGGCGTTCTCGGTCATAATGACCTCCACGTCCGCCCCCAGCTTTTTGAGTGCGCTGGCCACATTTGCCATTTTATAGGCGGCAATGCCGCCGGTAACGCCCAAAAGGACGCATTTGCCCTGCAGATCCATCCAAAAAACCTCCTGTTTTGCGGGTTTGCCTCTTTAGTATAATCCAAAATCACCGCCAGCACAACAAAATCTTTCGGTTGGGTCTTGTATCCAGCGCAAAAATGCGGTAAAATAGCTTGACTTAGAATAAAACCTCTCCGTCAAGGTCTGCGTCTTTGCCGCCGCTCCTGCCGGGAGAGGCAAGCCACCCGGCTCCTCTGGCAGGGGAGCCGGAGCAAAGCGCCTGAGAGGTTTTGCAGGAAAGGTAAAATATGATCTTAGCCATTGATATAGGCAACACCACCGTCGCCCTGGGCGGCATCAAGGACGGACGTGTATGCTTTGTGGCCCACATGGATACGGTGCGCACCCGTACCGCCGCGGAATACCGCATTGAAATGGAAAAGGTGTTTGCTCACCGCCGCCACCCGGAAAAGCCCATCCGGTTCGAGGGCGCGGTGCTGACCAGCGTAGTGCCCCAGATCACCGGGGCACTGGCTGAGTGCGCCCGCTATTACACCGGCAAAAAGCCGGTCATCGTTTCGCCGGAGATCCGCACGGGCCTGACCATGGGGGTGCCTGACCCCCATGCCGTGGGCAAGGACCGGCTGGTGGATGCCGCTTACGCTGCGGCGAACTTCCCGTTGCCGGTCATCACCGTGGATCTGGGCACTGCCACTACATTTAATGTTGTGGATGAGAACCGGGTATTCCGGGGCGGTGTGATCTGCCCGGGGCTTTCTACCGGCCTGCGGGCTCTGGGCGAGCGCTGTGCCCAGCTGCCGCAGGTGCGGCTGAGCTCCCCCAAAACGGCCATTGGTGTGAACACTGAGAGCTGTATGCTTTCGGGCTCTGTGCTGGGCACGGCAGTTCTGCTGGACGGCATCACCCAGCGCATTGAGGAAGAGCTGGGCCGCCCGGCCACCCTGGTGGTCACGGGCGGGCTGGCAAAGTATGTCACGCCGCTCTGCCGCCATCCGCTGACCTACGACCCGGAGCTGCTGCTGAAGGGGCTGGCACTGCTGTACCAGATGAACGCCCCTCAGCCGCACTATGCCGCCGGGGGCAGGCGGCGGAACCCAAACAACAATTTCCGCCGGGGCCGCCGTCCCCGCTCCCAGCGCCGGGAACGCCGCGAGGAGGAGAACAAAAACGGCTGACGACGAAACAGGATGGAGAGAACAATGAAACTAGGGATCCTGGGCACGGGGATGATCGTGCGGGAGTTTCTGCCCTGGCTGGCAGGGCCGGACTGCCCCTTTACGGTGCAGGCACTCTGCAGCACCCAGCGCAGTGCGCCGGTGGCCGACGAGATGTGCGAACAGTACGGCATTCCCCAGCGCACCACGAACTATTTTGAATTATTGCAGTGGGTGGACGTGATCTATCTGGCCGTGCCCAACCTGCAGCATTACCGCTATGCCAAGGTGGCGCTGGAAGCGGGCAAGCATGTCATTGTGGAAAAGCCCATGGCCTGCACCGCTGCCCAGACCGAGGAGTTGGCAGCGCTGGCCCGCCGCAAAAAGGTGTTCCTGTTTGAGGCCATGACCACCCAGTACCTCGAAAACTACAACAAGATCCGGGAGCTGCTGCCCCGCATTGGCAGGGTGAAGCTGGTGCAGTGCAATTTCAGCCAGTATTCCAGCCGCTACGATGCCTTCTGTGCCGGGGAAACGCCGGTCTCCTTTGACCCGGAGTGTGCGGGCGGTGCCCTGATGGATCTGAATGTCTACAACATCAGCTATATCGTGGGCCTGTTCGGTGAGCCGAACCAGGTGCACTACCTGCCCAACATGGAGCGCGGCATCGACACCAGCGGTATCCTGACCATGGAGTACAACAGCTTCAAGGCAGTCAGCATGGCCGCCAAGGACTGCGGTGCGCCTGCCCGGTATGTCATCCAGGGCACAAAGGGCTATATTCTGCAGAAATCCACGGCCAACTGGTGCGGCGGCGTGACCTTCCACCCCAATCAGGGCAAGGAAGAGCACTTCAACCTGAACGGCGGCAGACCCCGGCAGGCGGCGGAGTTCCACGCCTTTGCCAGGGCCATCGAGGGCGGTGACCAGGAGCTGTGCAGCCGGATGCTGGATACCTCCGTGGCCGTCAGCCGTGTGCTGACCGTAGCCCGGCGGAGCGCCGGTATCAAATTTCCCTGTGATAAATAAGGTGGGCTTGCCCGCTTATTTATAGATTCCCTGACAGAAAAACCAGATTTGCGCCGTATCCGACGTATAGGGCGGAACGGCAGCAGGAGGAAAACTGAATTATGAAAAACAACGATCTTCGCACTCTCACCCGACTGGCACTGCTGGTCGCCATCGAACTTGTAATGAAGGCCATCGGCCTGGGCAGTGTGCCCATGGGCCCGCTTTACATGAGCTTCCTGACCCTGCCCATTGCGGTGGGTGCCATCACCATGGGCCCTGTGGCCGGTGCTGTGCTGGGCGGCGTGTTCGGCGCGGTGAGCTTCTATGATGCCGTTACCGGTGCTTCCGCCATGACCGGCGCTCTGTTCCAGGTCAGCCCTGTCAACACCTTTATCCTCTGCGTGGGCATGCGTGTGCTGATGGGCGTGTGTGTGGGCCTGATCTTCAACGGCCTGAGCAAGCTGGACAAGAGCCGCACCTGGAGCTATATCGTCAGCGCCATGTGCGCTCCGGCCCTGAACACCCTGTTCTTCATGGGCTATATCGTGCTGGCGTTCTACAACTGCGACTATGTCCAGAACCTGGTGTCTGTTAAGGGCGCTGCCAACCCCCTGATGTTCGTTGTGCTGCTGGTTGGTGTCCAGGGCGTGGCTGAGTTCCTCGTCTCCGGCATCCTGGGCGGCATCGTGGCCCGCGCCGTGCACAAGTTCCTGAAGTAAGACCCCGCGTTCCGCGTCAGGGAAGAGCGTATGGGTTTGTAACATTGTAAAACAAAAGACCAGAACTGAACTGCCACTTGGCAGAACAGCTCTGGTCTTTTTCTGTGCGGTGAAAAACAGAAACGCAGCCTTTACAGAGGCAGCTTGCCGCCGACCTTGTTGACGACATAGTAGGCGGCCTCTTCCTCAGGCTTGACGTAGATCTTGCAGGACTGCACGCCCACTTTGTGGGTCAGGCGGTAATCGGCCTTGGCGCGGTCCACAAGATCGGTGATGTTATACTGCTTGCCGGCAAATTCAACGTAGATCTCAGGGGAAAGCGGGGGACGGCCCTTGTGGGCGGTCTTTTCTGTTTTGGGGGCTTTCTCCGTTTTGACAGCGGACTTTGCGGTCTTGCGTGCGGGCTTTGCCTCGGCTGCGGGAGCTTCTGCAGCGGCAGGAACGACAGGCTTTTTCACTGACATGGATTCTACCTTCTTTCTCATATAGTCTTGCGTGTGGGAATAATACCGGAATGCGCCGGTAGAAAAACTTTGCATCAAACAGCAGCATATAACTATATAATAGTTTTTTGCGGCGCATTTGTAAAGAGGTTTTGTGAAAAAAGGTTCGTTTTCAGGCAGGAAATGCTTTTTTGTTTCTGGAAAAGTTACTGGACGCACAGTCCCTCGGCCCGTGTGACGATGGGCAGCAGCAGTTCGGTGTCCCAGTCCTCTGCCAGCACAAATAGATCGTCGCAGATCTCCTTCTGGATTTGTGCCGTCGTTTTTTGTCCGGCAAGGACGCAGACCGCAGAAAGCAGTCGAACTTTCAGGGCACAAATTTCTGCGGGTGCGCCCCACAAACGGGCAAGGTCATAATTGCTGGTGTTTCCGCAGGGCATGGCACAGGCAGCGCAGTTTGGAGCCACCCGGTGCTTCTCGGCTTCAACGATGTCAGTCATCCGGAGCAGCGCGCTCTCGACGGCATTCGGTTCGGCCGCCAGCCGCAGACCGGCAGCCAGTACGCGGTCAGTGTCTTCCGTTTTGGGTTCATTGACTGTGGAGCGCGCCAGCCCCACCAGCGCGCCCAGCAGAGCATCCCGCTGACGCTGTGCATCGGTAACGGGAGCAGAAAACGTGTAATTCATAGGAACCTCCAGGATCTTGTTTGCCGTAAGAATACCACGAAATCCCCGGAAAGGGAAGGCGAAAAATTCTTTTTTCTGCAAAAAGGAACTGCGTCTTGATTTTGGACGGAAAATCCGCTATAATAATACCGTTCTACATACGCCGGTGTGTCGGAATGGCAGACGAGGGGGACTCAAAATCCGCTTCGTGATTTTCCATGTCTGTACAAGAAATTCACGAGGGTGCGTTGAATTTTGAGAGTTTGTCGGAATGGGATTTCTTACATCCCTCCTGAACATCCCTCCAATCTTCAAAAACCGGTACTAATGTCCCAAAATTGAATATCAGCCGATGTGGCGGAATGGCAGACGCAAACGACTCAAAATCGTTCGGGAAACCATGTGGGTTCGAGTCCCACCATCGGCACTTCATCATAAAACAGCTTAGGATCGAAAGATTTTAGGCTGTTTTTCTTTTTTGCCCATTTTTTATACTTTGGCGTTTTCTGGGAAGATATTGACGATTGCATTCGCCGAAGATACCTTACTGGAGAAATCCAGATGTGTATAAATGTTGCTTGTCGTGCTGATGTCGCTGTGCCCCAGCCACTCCTGAATCTCCTTCAGGCTCACGCCATTGGCATAGAGCAGACTGGCGCAGCTATGGCGCAGATCGTGAAAGCGGATACGCTTCATCTGGTGTGCGACCAGAAAATCCGGGAAATGTTGGCTCAGGAAATCGGGCCGAATCCGTTTTCCCATCGGGTCTACATAGATATAGTCAAGATAATCGGTGCAATAGCTTTTGCCGCAGACCTTCCGATTCTGCTCCTGCTCCTTTTTCATTTTATTGAGCATCTGCTCACAGGCAGGGATTAGGGGAAGTGTCCGGCAGCTCGACTTTGTTTTTGTCTTATCTCGTGCGATTTCTGTTAGCGTTCCGTTGACCTTTGCGGTCACAACCGTATGCTGAATGCTGATTTTCTTGTTTTCAAAGTCAATGGCATCCCATTTCAAGCCAACAACTTCACTGCGCCGCAGGCCGTAGAATGCAGCCATGATAACGCCAAACTCCGAAGGGTCACCTTGAATCGCTTTGAAAAGCTGCTCCAGTTCTTCACCGCTGTAAATCTCCGACTTGAACTTTTCCTTACGAGGAC